>ERZ1034873.54-NODE-54-length-68718-cov-196.875552_pt1 | contig 68718 bp, 111 predicted proteins | sample MGYA00520689_ERZ1034873 | MGnify/ENA primary metagenome ERZ1034873 (study PRJEB33766, sample SAMN09781722) | gut metagenome | biome: gut microbiome | host: Homo sapiens | place: Madagascar | study: EMG produced TPA metagenomics assembly of the PRJNA485056 data...
CGAATATAGGTGGGGTAGTCGGAACACTTGAAGAAGCCAAGCCTGAACAAGAAAAGACGGCTAAGGCAACTAATAGCAAGCAAATAATTTCTCCTGATAGTGGAAAAACATTATCGAGTGTAATTGTTGAAGCTGCGCCGCTGCCAGATGTAAATAATAATATTTATAAAAATACAAATAAATGTCTTATTAATAGTAAAAACAAAACACTTGTTTTAGGGTGTAATAATAGTGTTATACCTTCGGATGGTAGCGTTACTTCTATCGGCGATGGTGCATTCAGTAATTGCAGTGGTTTAAAAAGTGTAACAATCCCAGACAGTGTTACTTCTATTGGTAGCCTTGCGTTCTATAGCTGCAACGGATTTACGAGCCTCATTATTCCTGACAGCGTGACTTCTATTGGCCCCGATGCGTTTAACTATTGCACAGGGCTTATAAACGTAACTATAGGAAACGGCGTGACTTCTATCGGCAATTCTGCGTTCAGTTGGTGTGGTTATTTAACGAATGTAACAATCGGTAACAGTGTAACTTCTATCGGTAATTCAGCGTTCGCGGCTTGCGATGAAATTACAAGTATAACAATACCTGACAGCGTGACTTCTATCGGTAATTCAGCATTCATGTCTTGCAGTGGACTTACAAGCTTAACTATAGGAAACGGCGTGACTTCTATCGGCGAAAATGTGTTCAAAGGTTGCAGAGGGCTTACAAGCATAACGATTCCCGACAGCGTGAAAAGTATAGGACACGAAGCGTTCTCTGGTTGTAGCGGACTTACGAGCGTAACTATTCCCAACAGCGTGACTTCTATCGGTCATTCAGCGTTCCTCTATTGCACAGGGCTTATAAACGTAACTATAGGAAACGGCGTGACTTCTATCAATGATCAAGCGTTTAACGATTGTAGCGGACTTACGAGCGTAACAATGTTACCAACCACTCCGCCAACACTTGGTTGGCGTGCTATTCCCTCAAACGTAACGACTATTACCGTTCCAGTCGGTTGTGGCGACGCGTACAAGACAGCGGCGCGTTGGAGTGCTTATGCAGATAAGATTGTGGAAGCAACAGCATAATTAAAGATTAAATAAAACTTAGATTTTATTATACACTTTCAGTTTTTGTTCGGTTTTCTGTAAAAAAATCGAACACCATTACTTTGGGTGTGGCGGGTTGAGAAAACCTCCCGCCCGTTATACTCAAATATTAAAAAATATAAAAAAGAGGAGGAATTTATCATGGCAATATACAAGCCAAGTAACTGTATCCCGTTTTTAACGGGTTTGGATTTAACACAAAATCAAGATTTATCTTTTCAGATTAATACAAATAATATAGATGTTACGGGTTACAAGTTAAAAATATTAGATAGTAATAATAACGAAGTTTTCAGTGGCGCGAAATTTTCACCGCTTAATTCTTATTCGCAATATTTAAACAACACAACAAATGGTTCTGTTGTAAAATTGCCATTTGTTAGAGCTATTAATTCTCAAGAAGATTGGGGCGTTTTGTTGAAAGATTTAGGCGAAATGATAAACAATATAATCGTATATTGTAATTATCAAATAGATGTTACGAATATTGGCATTTTAGAGGTAGGGAAGTTTTATTCGTTTGAATTTTCCATTTTAAGTATATCCTCACTCAAAATAAAAGAAATTACCAATTTTTATAATGAATATTCGGCACAGCCTTATAAATGGCAGGTTGTTTTATCTCAAGGGCAACAAGTTCAATATAAAGATTTTTTTGGTAACACCTTGCCATATATTGAATCTAAATTTCCGACTGATAACAAATATTATGATATGCTGATAACCTCTGGCAAAATCATCGGTTCAACCCCCAATCGTCTTCAAGGGATTTTATCTGAAAATATTTTTAAGAATTATTTTGTTCAATTATATGACGAAAACAAAAAAGAAATAAGTTCAAGGGTTTTAATAAACAGTTACGATCATACCTACGGATATATATACCCTCAAGAAAATGTTTTCACCACAGAAGATATCGACCGTGCAAAATATTTTAAAATTTTCAAAAACACTAATAACATAGAATATATTAATGCAAATAGGATTGTGGATTGCGCCACAAGCTCAAATACCCCAATGGGAGACGTACTGTATAAAAGCAGGGTTAATTCTGCATCGTGGGAACCTGACGGGAACGGAGTCTACTTTTATCAAGAGTATTATACCACTAGAACAGAGGTTGAGTTAGGAAGTGGTGTTGCTTCATCGGCGATACCCATACCTGCAAATATGTTTGATAAAGATGCTAGCGGTATTAATTTGCAGCCTGGAAGTTCTTTGCTTTTGGTTAAAAATGAAAATAATGGCGATGTATCGACGGCTGTGCCCACAAGCCCTTACAACGGCGTATTTTTATTTGTTTCCGCAATATGGCAACAGAACTCGGATACAGACGTTAACAATGGTGTATTAACAATAAAGTGGCAAAGAGCGGCTATGGCTGATACTTGGGCAGAGTTCATAGGACAGTCGTTTTATGTTAAAACAAGCGGTACAAATTGGGATTCGAATGCACAAACAAACGGAACTCTTAATTCTACTCTTCTTGGTTTTATTCAAGAACAACCGATAGAGATATATCCCGACCAAACAACTCAAGAAAGTAAAACTTTGGGGAATTTGCTTAAAACGAACGACCTGACTAAGGAAGGTAAAAAGATAGTTTACATCCGTCCCTCATCGAATATTGGAACTGACAATCAGTTTAAATATATATTAAAAAATGGGGATACTGGAATTTTAAATGTTATAAGTGTTAATACAGAGACATGGGGTGTTTTGGTGGAAAATACGGGCGTTAATTTTCAGCCCGACCAAGATTCTTATTATATAAATTCTTATTTTAAAATAAGTGATGAAAATCCGTTTTATGCTTATAGTTCTCCTGTTGTAAAGATAGTAGATGTAAATAACACAAATACCGAAAATTTAAACAATTTAGTTGTTTATGATCGAGTTTTAAAGTTAAAAGGAAGTTATACTCAATCGTCTAACAGAATGTGGAAGAGTTTCTATTGGTCTTTAATTGACTTAAGCGTCAATCAGACGACTACAACTAAGATTAGTTATTCTGGATCAATGTCAGCTGAATTTATAGGGATTGAAGATGATAAAAGATATATGATTTCCCTGATTGTGGAAGATGAATTTGGAAACGTGTATACCGACCAACTTTATGTAACCACCCAAATTGAAACGGTGGGGAATGTGTTTGGTTCATCTTTTACAAAAAGCATAGATTGTCAAACACAGTCGGCAGAGTTTAACTTTTTTATAACTTCTAAGGTTATTCCTGATGATAACGGGGGGACTTCTTACGCGGGGGAAGGCGAAGCAGTTATACCTGATTCTACCGACCAAAAACCTTATGAACTAATTAAAAACACCGAGTCTAATTATTATTATCCATTAGGTTATACTCAAACACTTTTTATGAATGAGGCTGGTGGTTTTGGTTTTTATGGAGACGTCCCTACTCCAATTGGGGACTATTTCACTATTAATTCTCTTCATTCAAAATTAAGCGAATATTTTCAGGGTTATTTGTTGGGTTATCAAATTGGTTCTAATGAATTTGTCGGAGATTATTTTTTCTTTTTAGATACAAATACGGATAATTTCAAAGATAATTTTGGTATGTTTGAAGTTAATCCCGATAGAAATAAATTAATAGCTCGCGTATTTATTGGAGATAATGAGGTTAAAAGCTCCAATATAACTCTAATAAACGCCAAGGCAACTTGGCCTCATAACGATGTGTATTGGAGAGAACAAAAACCCGTAGTCTTCTCATTTCAGAAGCCTGGATACGATATAAATAATAATTGTGATTATATATTTTCAAATTATTATTACACCAACGAAAAGGGAACTGACAAAAATTTATTGTATCTTGTTGATGGGAAAGGTACGGATTGTGGTATGTTGGGAAAATTTGAAGGTGGTCCTTGCGATGTTCAATCAAGTTCTCAAAATGTAACAAATGGATTTTGGTCTGATATAGAAATAGAAAGAATAGAGCAAAAAGACGGGAGAACACATATCGGCGTTTTGAAAAAAGGAAGCTATAAAAAATTACCAACCAATGAAACGGGAGTGAAATGGAACGACGAAGGAGATTATGGTTGTTATGTCCCTCAGGACGTGAATGCAGGGCAAAATCATTCTGGAAGACAAGATTTTACGGACAAAACCTTTACATTTAACGTCGTCTTTGGAAACTATAACATAAATAGACAAAATCAAAAAGACGTAGAAATTATTTCAAAATGTTATATTGATGATATTAACAAGGAGGTTAATAATGGATAGCAAAAAATCAATTATATATCTCTCTCCTACTTTGGTGGAAAATGATAATAAAAGAGGACAAACTGTAGGGTTTATTAATATCCTTAATGGCTCGAAAATATCTACAGGTAAACCGACAAAAATTTTATATAGCGAGAAAACCGCTGATGATATTGTTTTGTTAAATTACACTGGAGGGGAAGATGACAAGCCACTCGGGGAAGCATATATGACTGGGAGTGAAACATCTCCTGTAGATGTATTTAAACAAGAGATAGATATTGACTCTAAAGGCAATATTACACCCATAACTAGCTTATCGTTGGTTGGGAAAAATGTTTCGAGTTATCATTTTAGTGATTATAATATATCTAATGGTCGTCATTATAGATATAAAATATATTTATCTCAAGATCATAATTTAGTACAAAGCGCGAAGCCGCGTATTTCATATATCGCTTCAACTTTAAAAACATGTTGGCAAATGTGGAGTATAACGGAATTACACCCTACGGATAACACAGGTACGAATTTTACCGCTTCTAAAGACGATGTTTGGTTATTCAACTTGAATTTAAGCAGTGGGGAGCAGCAGCAAAATATAAGCCGCAATGAACAGCAAACTTTAGGGGAATTCCCCAAATATTCGCAAGGTATGTCTAATTACGTTAGCGGAAGTTTGAGCTGCTTATTGGGCGTAGATGTTTTCCCTGCAAGGGGGTATGTTGAAGAAAGGAGATATTCTTCTAATATTACTTCTAACCAAAGAGTAGATATGTTAAATCAGTGGAGAAGAATGGTATATTCCAAAAATCCGAAATTATTAAAAGATAGAGAAGGACAAAAATTTTTGATTACCATTACAAATGCCACAAACTCCCCTATGGATGCGGTAAAAAACCAACCCAATACGATAAACTTTTCTTGGACACAATTAGGTTCTGCCGATGACATTACTGTTGTTGGCACTTTTGATAAGAAATTTATCGATAAAGATGAATGCAGAGCAGAAAAGAAATGCGGATGTGACACGTGTGGTATTTGCGATTCTACTGTCCAATCCGATATTGAGGGGATATTAAATACAAGCACTTAAAATAATAAAAGGAGGGGGTTATGAAAAATTTCAGAATTAAAAACCTCTATAGTGGTGATTTAACATCGGTATATGTTAACGATGATTATTTGGCGCAAATTACCGCTGAACAAATTCAGAATATTGTTAAAAATTCTGCAGTTACAAAAAATCATTATCGTTTCGTTTTGCTCAATTCAGATGAAACATCTCAAAAAGAGATACTTGTTACAGATGTTTTGCCAGGTGGTAGTTTTAATGAAAATTATCAAAGCGGGCAGCGCAGAAGTCTTTCTTTTTCCGTTATAAACAATGACGGTCGTTATACCCCATCCATTAATGGAATTTGGGTTGGGAATAAGATGGCTTTTTTTATTGGCATCGAAGATATTTTTGGAGGAATTATTTGGTTCAAAAAAGGTATTTATTTTATAGGAGCGATAAATCCTTCGGATTCTACAAGTGGCAGAACCGTGTCGATAGAATTAAGTGATAAATTTTCTATCTTTGAAGACAACAGAGGAATTTTAAAAGAATCTTCCGTGATTTCAGTCGGAGAAGACATAGAACTCGCAATCCAAGACACATTAAAAATGAGTTTGGGTAACGGCGAGATTTTTGATCCCAAACCGATAATATATCATTCTGCTTTTAAAGGTAAAAAAGTTCAAGCAGAAATAGAAGTAGAAGCGGGTGGGCATGTAGGAGAGATTATTAGCTCTCTCTGCTCTCAAATAAACGCAGAATATTTTTATGACGTCGAAGGACAATTAAATATTATCCCAATAGAAGAGGCGGCAAATGACAGCAACAAGGTGATCATAGATAATATTGCGGTAGAAGATGGAGATATTTCGAATAATGATCTGTCTTTTGATTTTGGTTCCCTTATAAATCGAATTTGCGTTATTGGTTCAACTCAAGACAACGAGGTTTTTCAGGCGGTGGCAGTCAATGACAACCCCGCCTCCCCGTTGTGTTATCAACGAGTGGGATATTATACTGGAGATATAATTAACGACAGTAATATCACCTCTGACGTATTGGCGCAAGATAGAGCCGACTATGAGCTGCGCAATAAAACTATAATTAAGACTACGTTGTCTGCTAACGTGAGATTAAATCCGATTTATGCGGTGAATAACCTAATTGCTCTTTCGAACGATTTTTATGGTTTTAAACAAGAGTTATTCTTAATGAATTCTATATCTTTTTCGCTAGATTATAATGGGTTTATGGCAATTACTTGTTCAGCGTTGAGTAATTTACCATTTTTTGTTACAAGGAGGTAAAGTAGATGCAAGATACTTCTGCGCAATTAGTCTCATTAATCAGAGAATTAATCAGAGAAGAGTTGCAAAATACGGATTCTACTGTTATATGCAAAGTGGAATCTGTTAATGCTGATGGGAGCGCTAATATATATGTGCTCCCTGATGTCAATAATTTAATAAGAAACATTCCCAATTCTTCAAATACGGCAGTAAAGAGCGGAGACATTGTGGTGTTATTTAAAATAAAAAACAAGTTAAACAATTCGTTTATAATAGCGAATTATTCGCGCACAGCGACATAAGGAGGAAATTAAAATGTGTGAAGACGAAAAACTTACAGGATTTGTGAAAAATGTCGCAGATGCAATAAGAGAAGTCGAAGGAAGTTCTGCCCAAATAAAGCCCGTGGATTTCCCTGAAAGAATAAAAAACTTATCAAGCTCAAGCGGGTTTATTTATAATGTCGATACGGTTGATGAAACAAGCGTTCCGACTGCAGATCTTGAAAAACTCAAATCCGATCCAAATGCGATGATAATTGAAACATACACCATTGCGCCTGTAAATTTCAAAATTTATTATCGCAAGATGTTTAAGAGCGGTGATACTTATGACAGATTTGTTTCGGTATATTCTACTGCAAATGAAGAGCGTATAAATCAAACCACGTTAAGAGCTTACCGTGATTTAAATTATGCTACGTCTACATTATCGAAAAAACGCACAGTTAATATAGTTAATGAAGATCAATTAGCTGGCTATCTAAGAAGACCAGCCGACAACCCGACAGAAGACAGTTTTGTAAAAGTATCTTCTACGGGAAGTACTTCATGGCAACCTGTTAGTGATTTTCTTGCATTGCCAACTTCAGCAGCGAATTCAGATAGAGTTTGCATTATTCCAGACGGTCAGACAAAATTTGGTTATAGAAACGCTTATAAAACTGTTTACAATGTAGAGAACGTTATGGTAATTCGTGATGTCCGTGGAACTGTTCCGCAACCTGACCCGCAAAGAGGACAAGACGGCGTTAACTTACGATATCTGCAAGCTAACTACAATGCCAACCCCACGCTTGACGGAACAGAAACCGAACTTACGGGCGTAACGATAGGCGGGACGAAATACAAAGTGCCGAGCGGTGGTGGAAGTGGAGATGTCACTGCCGCTGGAGATAACACATTTACTGGTAGTAATATTTTTAAGAAAGCAATAACACTTTATACAGATGCTGCTAATGGCAATTATATATCAGCAACATTAGATTCTTATAAGTTAGAATTACATCATGACTTAGCTAGCACACAGGCTAATTTAAATATCACAGATGAAGCTGCACCATATCTTGAATTAAAAACAGCTGGTCATGGTAAGGTTAAATATACGCAAGAAAGTATTATTTATACTGATACAATTGGAAATCAAAAAACCACTACATTAAAACTTCCAGGACAAGGTGCAACTGTAGATTCAACTCAAACTATTGCAACTTTAGATGATTGCTTTACTTATATAGATAAGACAATAAATAATGTAATTTCTACTTCCACGACAACAACTTTCACAGCAGATGAAATGACGCAGATTTATAACAACTATAGCACAACCGTTATTCATCTTAGCTCTTTGGAGAGTGGCGCTTCAAAACCCGTAGAAAAATTTCTTTATCCATATGGTAAAGCACAAGATACGAATTTCTTTATGTTTGTTTCTCCTGTTTATAGTGGTTTTGAATATGTATTAACTGTGAGTGGGAATGCGGGGGTAGCTGCTACTGCCACAATAGCAAGAGTTAGTGTTGGTGCCAAACCATCGGGCAACCCGACGCAAGACAGTGTTGTTAAAATTAGTTCGACTGGGACAACAAGTTATCTGGGGATAGACACTACCGCGACATCGGCTTCAACAAACTTGATAACGAGTGGGGCAGTTGCTGCCGTTGAATATAGTTTGTCACAAAGCATAGCTGGCTGTGCATCTGAACCCGATATCTCCACTTTCCCCGAAAATGACGACGCCTTTTTTATAGGAGAAAAGACCTCGCACGCTTCGAAGTGGTTGCCGAAAAAACAAATGACGTTAAAATCTCACAAGATACACTTTGACGCATTTGATAGCGGTAGCACCGTAGGGCAATATGATGACGCTTTTATATCTGTTCTTTGCTACACGGAAACACATTTTACCGTTGATACTTTAACGGTTTTTATGTTAGCAACAGGACAATCTTACCCTGTATGTAGCCCATCTTACGGTATGGTTGGACATGTTAGAGTTTCGAACGCGGCGGGCGAAATAACTTGGGAAGATAAAGAAGGCAATAATATTGCATTAGCGGGTATAAACGAGAGTTCTTATGTAGTTACCGATATTCAAAGCTTCTTCCCATTCGAATGAGTCGAATGCGAACAAAAAAATAACAAATAATTAAGGAGAAATAAATTATGGGATTAAAAAAGACTAATTATGAAGTGAAAAAATTTGGCATAACGTTACCCGAAGCTTATGCGTTTATTCATCGTCTTGAAGTCAACGGAGATGAGGGTGCCGCCGAATTCTATGTTCAGACTTCGCCGCGTAAAAGCGCCATGGAGTTTGAACCTTATGAAAGAATCGTGGTTAGATTTAACTACGACAGACAAACCAATCCTTATGAGTTGGCTTATAGCGCTGCAAAAACCGCGCCCGCCGTATCAGAAGAAACGAAAATTAAAATTTCTGCTCCTTTCGAGGGCTGGGAAGACGATATCGTTCAAGAAAAATGAAATAAATCCCAATCCCTTTTTTTGGGGGTTGGGTAATTTATTAAAAAAATAAAATAAAGGAGAAAACATGCTGTATTTAGACTATGCAAAACCCATCGGTGAAGGGTATATATTGAACTTCTTCGCCGATAAAGTAGAGGACATCCAAGAGGTATCCAATGGTAAAAGATTTGTCACGAAAAACGGAATGGATTATGGCGTTCCTATGGCTAGTTCTACTGTTGTAATCACCACACCTGACAAAATTAAGAAAACTTATATTCTTGGAGAAGATGGTGAATGGAAAGAGGGTGGTGGATCGAGCGTGCAAGCGGATTACGCTCAGAACGATTCGACGCAGCCCGATTATATTAAAAATAGGCTCGTTTACGGTGAAAATACGGAGAGTTTTGGCTTTAAAGTTATCTCTGGCGAATTGACGCCTAATTCAACTATGATTGTCGAATTCAACGGCGTTCAATATACTGATACCGTACAAACATTGGATTTAGATGCGAATATGGAAGAAGACGACGGAGAGGCGCACGAATTAGCGTATTATATTGGCAACGGAGAATATTTTGGAGCTGAAAAACGCGACTTCCCGTTTGCTTATTCTAATTCGTCAATTCTTTCGCTTGAAGAAGAAGGGAATGTTGTAATGATGGGCAATCTTGACGCGCAAAAAGGAGACGTTGTTTCATTAGGCGATAAACTTTATGGTTTAAAATCGTATTCCGAAGATTCGCTCCTGTATGCTGGAAATCTTCATCTTGCCTCGCCTGAAGCGGAAGATACTGGTGAAAATTTTGTAATTCTTGTTAATTACGTCAACATGTATGATGTAAATATGGATGAACAAACTGCGCCGACCCCCGCATATTCTACTTTAATTATATTTAAAAACAATAACATAAGTTTTGCAATCTCTAAACCGATCAAAAAATTATATGAAGCATATATAGAAATACCCACAGTTGAACAAAATATCGCCAACTTAGATACCAATCTGAGGGAAAATATTGCGAATTTGAAAGTTCAAGATGATGCTTTAAGTAAAAAAATCCAAGAAATAGATACTGTTGAAAAAATAGAAGTTAAAGATAACGGGCAGGTGTTCAAATCTTTGAAGCCTAATGTGTTTTATGATTTTACAGGCAGTTTAACACAGTTGTGCATCCTCACTCTTGAGAACAACGATTCCTCTAAAGCTTATGAGTACAAAGGGCAATTCAAGAGCGGGGCTACAGCACCTTCTCTGTCATTCCCAAGTGATGTCAAAATTATTGGTTCATCGATAGAACCAAATAAAACATATCAATTTTCCATTATGAATAATATTGGGGTGGTGGTTGGCGTATGAGTATGTTTAGAAGAGGGCTTATGCTTGCAGTTTCTCAAACTAAAAAAAATCCAATCTATGGCGTAAAATGGGTAAATAATGAAACAACCACGATGGAGCGTACAGATGATTCCGCACGGCTTTCTTATACAAAGAATTATAACGACGGCTCGATTTTGTCTGATTTTAATAGCGTATTTCCTTGGAATGAGGCGAAAAAAGAAACATTAGAAACAGGTGAATTCTTACATATGCCAGATATGTACTTTAGAATAGGCGTAGACGAAAATGGAGATATAAATTCTGTGGCGGTTTCTAACAAAAGCCATGAGGTCGGAGATTGGTATAAAGTGAATTCTTTTTATTACGGGTTGTATGGAGCTTCGAAAAACGGTGATAAACTGGCAAGTTTGCCTGGAAAAGTTCGTTTAAACGATATTAGTCGTGGTGGTTTTAGAACAAGAGCAAAAGCGACTGGCTTAAATTATTTCCAACTAGATCTTTACCATAAGACCGTTATGACTTTCTTGTGGTGGATAGAATGGGCGACGAAAAACAGCGAAAGCATTATGCCTGGCCACACTTCAACAGGGATACAAAGCTACTGCCAGACTGGTGGAACAGACAAAATAAGCACACCTTCTGGATACAACACGGCCACAAAACAAATGCGTTACCATTACATAGAAGACTTCATCGGAAACTATTTTGAGTGGATAGATGGCGTATTGGGAAGCACAGATAGCAAGGTTTGGGTCAGCAGCAATCCCGATGATTACACAGACACAAATGGTCACGTGAACTACAAACAGCTTGCTTACGCTACTAGCGAAAATGCGGGGGCTATACGAGCCTTCGGCTGGGACTCCGAGAATCCGTTCCTTTGCTATTATAGCAAATCGGATCTCAGCAGCGGAACACAGGGATTCTGCGATTACGGCTTCTTGGTAAACTCGTCGCAGCCCCCTATGTATTCGGGCGCGAGTGGGGGCAAGTCGGGCGCCTACTACGGGCTTTGCTATTGCAGCCGTACGGGCGCGAGAGACACGAACATCGATATCGGCGGTCGCCTGCTGTATAAACCCCAGCAATAAAATAGTTCTTTTAATATATATTTTAAAATATAGTTAAATTTCTCTTGACAAAAAGAAATGTACAATATATAATAATAAAAAAAAATAAATCAAAGGAGAATACGATATGAAACAAAAAGGCATATTCGATACTTACTACGCTCGCCTTTCACGGGAAGGTTTCGTCAAATCGCTTTTGTGCGGGCTTGGCGTTGCTGCGGGCGTTCTCTACATCGTTGCTTTCGGTTTGTGGATGTCGGGCGCAAAGGGGTTCTGGATAGCGATAGTCGCCTGGGTTGCTGGGCTTGTAATCGCCACTCCCGTATTCTATTTTGCAAAATTCCGTCCCACCACCAAGGCGATGGCGAAACGTGTAGATATGCTCGGGCTTGAAGAAAGAATTCTTACAATGACCGAACTCGAAGGCAATGATTCGTTTATTGCCATGAAGCAACGCGAAGACGCGAAAAACGCTTTGGCCAAAGTAAACGCATCGCTTCTTAAATTTGCCGTTTCGGTTCCGCTGATAATTGCCGTTTGCGCCGTGACAGTTCTCGGTTCGGGGCTTATAACCATTTCGGCTCTTGCCGACGCGGGGGTAATTAAGCCTGGAAAAGATATATTAGGCGACGGTAAGGTCGAGTTTGTCGACATGGTTTATTCCGTCGACGACGATATGCACGGTTATATCGAAGGCGATTTTATTCAGCGCGTTGAAAAAGGCGGCGATTGCGTAGGTGTGCTTGCCGTAGCCGAAGACGGTTGGGTGTTTAAAAAATGGAGCGACGGGCTTGAAGAACCTTTCCGTCAGGACGTAAAAGTCACCGCCGACGCCGAATTTGTTGCAATTTTTCAGGAACTCGGTGAAGAAAAAGAAGAGGAGCAAGATAAAGAAGGAGAGCCCGACACTGATGGCATAAAAAAAGAAGACCCCTCTGATTCGGATGGACAAAGTAAACCCAGCAATGATGGGAAAGGCGACGGCAGCGGTTCGATAAAATGGAAACCTACCAATCAGGTGCTCGATAACAAAACCTATTACGGTGACATTTACGACGACGCGAAGAAAAACGGAATAGACAAAGTATCGCAGAACGGTGATATCCCCAAAACTGGGAAAGACCTCGTTTCCGACTATTACAAAGGAACCGAACCCAAGGGTAATAAATAATTTATATTTTTTTAAAGAAGAGTGTTGAAATACTTGACACTCTTCTTTTTTTTTGCTATAATGAAGAAAAAAAATAGGAGTTAAGTTTTGAAGTACCAACCTAATAGAGACTATAAGTCTAACGACGTTGTAATGACACCAGAAAACTTGGCGCAACAATTAGTTAATCACTTTAAACCGACAGGAAGTGGTTTGGAGCCTTGTTGTGGAACGGGGAATATTTTAAAATATCTGCCAAATGCAGATTGGTGCGAGATATCAAAAGGAAGAGACTTTTTTGATTACGATAAGAAAGTAGATTATATTTTTACCAACCCCCCATGGAGTGACATTCGTAGATTTTTACGCCACTCTATGGAAATTGCTGACGATATATATTTTCTTTGCACAATAAACCATTTATGGACAAAGGCTCGTTTGAGAGATATACAATCCAATGACTTTGGGATTGTTGAAATATGTATTTTTGATACCCCAAAAGATTTTCCCCAAAGTGGTTTTCAGTGCGGAATGTTTCATTTAAAACGAGGATATAAAAGCAGTAGATGTGATATCACTGTTCTATAAAGGAGATAAAGCTGATGGATAAAGAAGAAAAGTTTAAAGTTCCCCCTAAAGAAGTTCAACAGGTAGTTATTGACCGCGTTTTAACGCGATTAGAGGTGCGTCGTTCGAGTTTCACCCGCGAAGATGTAATCGGTTTTGCCAAAGAAGCTCAAATTCCGACTATATACGCAGAGGCGGTTAGTCCCGCCGTTATCGAGGATTTGGGCGGTAGAATTTTCTCGCGCTTGCTCGTAAATGGAATGATTATTCCCGTAAAGGGAACGAATTATTACAGAAAAATCACCGAAGAAGAAATGCAGGCGGCAAAAGAGGCTTATTTGGCGGCGCAGGAAGAAGTAAAACAGGAGGCACAAAATGGCGAAAAAACCGAACTTAACTAAAGAGCAGTTCGTAGAATACGTTGGGCGGATAAAGAAGACTTGCGATAAAGACGATATGTTGTCAGAAGCAATAGAAAAGGCGTGTAACGATGATTGTCGAGTAATTGGCTTATACGGCGCTGAATGCTCCGCGATGGTCGATTTGCTCTCGCTCGCAATGGGGTCGGAAGTCGGGACTTGCGACGGGAATGAAATTGAGTATTTCATATATGACCTGAATTTCGGCAAAGATTACAAGAAAGGGTGTTTCACCGAAATGGACGGAACACCGATAGATATTTCAACGGCAGAAAAGTTATACGATTATATTGCTTCGGAGGTAGAGAGATGATTACAATGTATGATACGCCCAAAAAGGTTAAACTCACCGATTTGTTCCCTGATTCGGGGCGCAAGTATTATATTCAGAAGTTCGAGTACGGCGATTTCGACAATTGGGTTACGGCGGTTATATACGAAACGAGTCTCGTCATAAACGATTATTCGCTCAATTCAAAAGCGGTAAAAGACGGGAAATACTCCGCGTATTTAGCGACGACTTTTATCCCTGTTGACGAAGCCGAAAAAATGGGTGGGAATTTTATAAACAGCAATCGCAAGTTTGTCGGTTGCGGAAATGACATAAAAATAAGTAAGTTAGAAGATTTAACCGATTTTGAAGTTGTGGTAAACGGAGAATGGACGAGAGGCTGAAATGCTCAAAGACATAAAGGAAAAACTCATAACCAACGCGGACGCGCTCATCGAATTGCTTGAAGAATTTGGGTTTGAAAAAATCACCCCGAGAGTAAGCGAAATTCGGTGCGCCCGTGACGCGGAAGGCGGTGGGAATAACATTCAAATTCGCCTCAATAATAACGATGGTGTTTATGTTACTGATTACGCACGCGGAACGAAAGGCGAAGATATAATCGCCTATATAATGCGCGAAAAAGGCGTTGATTTCCGCACAGTCGTTGGGAAAATTCAGAAAATTCTCGGTTTATCGGACGATTGGGCGAAGCAAAAACAATTGCCGTTATTCGGCGGGTTTTACAATCAAATCGGGCGAAAGAACGCGGAAATCGAAGTGAAGACCTACCCCGAAAGCGTACTCGAGCAGTATGATATGACCCCGAACGAACGCTGGATTAAAGATGGTATCACTATCGAGGCACAGCGGTTTTACAATGTCGGGTATGACCAATACGACCAAAGGATTATATTTCCGATTCGCAGCGCAGAGACGGGCGCAATTATGGGAATTAAAAAAAGAAGGAATTATTCGACAACCGATGAAGGCGACCCGAAATATGTTTACGAAAAAGATTATGCGTGTTTAATGAGCCAAACGCTTTTTAATTACTCGGAAAGTTATGGTGATTTATATGGGAATGAAGTTTGGGTCGTCGAAGGAGAAAAATCGGTAATGCTTTTTTATGGGTATGGGATAAGAAACATTGTTGCGTTAGGTTCCCATTCTTTGTCTGAAAAACAGGCCCAACTTATATTGCAGCTAAATCCCAAACGTGTTATTATGGCTCTCGATGAAGGGTTGGATAAAACAAATCCTGAGGCGCTGGCGATGAATATGAAAATATTACAATCGTTTTCTGCTCTAAGAGATTTGGAGCTATGGTACTGGGATACTAACATAGATAAAAATATAGAGGGGACAAAGATGGCGCCAGGAGATATGGGAAAAGAAAAGTTAATGGAAATCTATAATACTCAATTAAAAAGGTGGAATTATGGCAAAGAAAAAGATGAAGAAATTTAAAGGTTTTCACAATTTATCGGCGGGGCTTTTTGGCCATCGTGGTTGGTATTGGTATAAAAACGTCAGTGATTTCTGGATTTTGATTAAACGTGTATTTTTTACCTTAAATCATGGTTACGCGCCGCAAGCGTTATGGGAAACCGACGGTTGGTTTGTCGGGGTTATGCGTGAAATTTTAACTAATTACAAAGATAACAGAGTGTTCACGGGTTTCTTTTTTAATAAAGGTCTTAACGAAGAAGAAGATATCGCTAAAACCGACAAAGAATTAGAGCAAATGATAAGATTGCTGGATAAAATGGATATGGGTTATTGCGATAACAAAGATTCCTTTAAAGAATCAGAGAAGGCAAAAAATAAGTTCTTTATCTTATTGAGTAAGTATTTCTTTTATTTGTGGGAATAATTTTTAAGAAAATGTTGGGTTAAATGCTTGACATTTTCTTTTTTATCTGTTAAAATAAGGGCATAAAATAAAAATTCGGAGGTTAACATGATTAATTTGTTAATTGGAATTGCATTGATATGCATGGCTATATTCGTGGTGGTAGTGGCGGTTCGTAATACCCCTGCTAATTTGCAAGGATTTTACGGTAAATTTTACTGTTTTATCGCCCTTGTCGGAGTAATTGCTGGGATTTACCTTAGCATTATTGGAATCTTGTCGTTATGAAAATTATAAGGGTATATGAGTATAAAGGAATAAAGTATTTTGGAGTATCGGAATGAAAAGGATTTTAAACAATAGTAAAGAAACAAAAGAATACTTAAATTCGTTGCCGAAAGCTTATATCACGGCTTGTTGGGCGGGTTGGGGTGTCTGTAGTTTCCCGTTCAGCGGCAAATATGCAGACAAAGAAAAAATGGTTCCTCTTGTTTGGGATTATTATGACTTCAATGGTGAGGCAGATGAGTGGCACTTGGTTCCGATTAGTTACACAACATCTGGGGCAATCGCTGGTTGGTCTTTTAGTGAGAAAATGTTAAGGGATTATGCTCGACTTAAAAATATTGAACGCGGGGAGGAGTGGAGAAATGAATAAACGTAATTGCATTGATAAATTAGCTAAACTTTTAGATAAAGCGCGCGTTCCGTACGAGCGTCGTCCAATATGGGAAGGCGAACAAATTCGCATAGGCATACTTTGTGATGCCGTTTGTCATATGTTTTCTCATGGAAACGAAGACGATTTGTTGGAGATTGCGGGCGCATTAACCAAAGAGGAAATGAAGTTTGATAGCATTTTAGGGGAACTGACGCCAGAAGAGGTTGCAAAAAGATTCAAGTATTGTTATCGTAATAATACTGATATTTATTGTGAGGGAAAATAAATAGGAGAAATGATTAGAGCAGCAACTTTTTTAGTTTCGCTCGGATTACAGTTGTTATGAGAGGTAGGTAAATGCACTGGTTTGATGTATGTATTGTTGTTTTGATTGCGATTTTTGTTTTGATGGTTCTCGCATGTGTGGTGGATTTTTACATACTTACTTGGCGTTACAAGAAGTTTTATGAAACGACGGAAGAAGGCAGGAAACTTTACTCCGCCTTATATACGAAAGACCGCTTGGGCAGTAAACACGATCGACTTGTAAATCGAATGAGTGAATTGCGCGACAAGATAGACGAGTATGAGTATTATTTTCCTGACGAACGTAATGAAAAGGATTTCATACGCGAAATGAAGGTTCAGTATAAAGAATACTCCGCTGGACTTTATCGCACGAAAGAAGCGATGAAGAATTGGAGTGAACGAATTGACGAAATGGTCGCGGCGTTGCCAAAAAAGTATAGCGATATTTTGGAGTATAACTGGGCAAACGCAAAAGTGGAAGCGAAGGAGGAAAACATATGTTGGTAAAAGATTGGTTAAGCGTAGTTAGTACCGCGCCAAATATTGAGGTCGTAAACGGGAATACCACGGCGTATGGCACAAAGGAAAGTATAGAAGAAAATTATGGGGATTACGACTTAAAGGAAGTTGAGCAAGTAGACGATACAGATTTACTAATTCTTTATGTTTCTAAATATAAAAAATGCGATTCTTATCGAACCAAAAAAGTAAGACGTTACCTTACAGAATACGAAAAAGGATTTTATGCCGCATGACATGGTGGATTCCCTGTAGATTATATAGTTGAAAACCAATCTTATTGCATGGGTACAAAAGAGTGCGAATTTTGTACTTGCGGCGGAGACAAAAGAAAGTGTGATTTTTATCCCGTTGAATGAAATCGGGATTTTATTAAAAACCCTGTTCAAACAGTTGACAAATAAATTTTTGTGTGTTATAATAAAGCCATAGATTGAGTAAAGGAGTAAATATGAGAGAAGATTATACTTTTTACAATTGTTATTGTTACGATAAAAATCCTATTGATTTTAAGGCTTATGTATTAAATCAACTTAGAGATTTAGGTTATTTTAATTGGCTTAGAGATGAGCCTAGATGGATTAAAGATGAGAAAGATTTTTTAAATTCTACTCAAAGAATTCCTTATATTAAAAGAGAGATTAAAATCGATCAGGATAGAGTAAAGAAAGCTAAAGATTTACTCAAACAAATAGAGGAACATCCTGATGAAGAATATGCAAAATATGTAAAGGATGAAATTGAAAAATGGCAAGCTCAATATAACACCAAAATGGACAACACAACAAATTATGTCACTGAACATACTGAGTACTTAAATAAAAGAGCTGATGAGTTTGCTTCTTATATTACTAAATGGACTCCGCCAGATGAATTTCTTAATATCACAGGAACTTTAAGCCGTCAACTTTGGACAGTAAGGGAAGAAGCTAGAAAACAACAAGAAGATAGAGAGCTGTTTTACGATAATCTTCCAAATCAACCTGAACTTAAGTCTAAAGAAGATTATCTACTTGATATTAAAGAAGATTGTGAAGAAACTATAAAAAGATGTAGTGGTTATATTTCTGATAATAAAAAGAATATTAAAAGAATGAAAAAGCAGGACGAGGCTACTCATAAATTATTTGAGTCGTTAAAAGGGTTTGGTAAAGAGTAAAGATATGTGTCATGACGTAGAGTTTGGATTTAAAAACTATTCCGTGAGCATTGAATGTTCAAAAGCTAACGGCGATACTGCGATTTTCAACTGTAATGTTTGTGGAAGGCATCGTTATTTCTCTTCTCCATGCACACCCGATGATTGCGAGGCGAGATTCAAAGATTTTTGCGAAGAAAAGGAAAATAAGGTGGAGTGGTATGAATAGAGAGATATTTTTTATGGGCAAGCGAGTAGATAACGGCAAATGGGTTGTAGGCGATTTAATTCATAGACAAATATGGAAACGCTCCCTTACGATTATTCGTGTTTCAGATGACGGTTTTGAACATTACGAAGAATATGAAGTTATTCCCGAAACTGTAGGACAATTTACAGGCTTAACCGACAAGAACAGCAATAAAATCTTTGAGGGCGATATTGTATACAATGGCGTTTTCAAAGCGCAAATAGAATTTATTAATGGTCGTTTTTCGCCGTTTGGTAGCGATACGTTTTTCGCGGACGAATGTGAAGTAATCGGCAATATTTACGATAATAAGGAGTTATTAGAAAATGACTAATTTTGAAAAATTAAAGAATATGAACATAGAAGATTTTACGGTTTGGTTGTCCAATTTAGTTGATTGCTCTAATTGTACTATTAGAGGGTGTGTTGGGTTATGTTGTGATGCGTGGCTTAAATGGCTTAAAAGCGAGGCAGAAAATAATGATTAAAATTTGGGTTGATGATGTGAGACCTGCACCTGAAGGTTATTATTGGGTCAAAACTGTTGACTTATGTAAAGACCTATTACATTGGCATAAAATCCCTACCAGATTAGGAACTATATTACCTATTGAAGAAATTTCTCTTGATCATGACGCTGGGGATTATTTTCAATACGGAGGAGATTATATTAAAATATTAGACTATATGGAAGAACTTGAAATAAATGATATTCCTATTCATCTTCATACAGCAAATCCAGTCGGAAGAGAAAACATGAGAAGAATTATTCAGAAAAATGGTTGGAGGGAAGTATGAAAGACTATAAGAGGCTAACCTTTAAAAGATTAGTAGACCCTTACGATGACGATTGCGAGGAAAACGAAAACGCGACTGCCGCAAGTTACGAAGAATTATTAAATCGTCTTGCTGAATTAGAAGATAAAATCGAAAACGGAACTCTTGTTGAACCGCCTTGTTGCAATAAAAATATAAAATTTTATTTTAATCGTAAAGAAATTCCTTTTGAGGAGTTAAGTGAGATTCCTCAAATGGTAACTGACCGAGAAAATCATACCATCACAGAAATAGTATTACACTATATAGGTAAAGATGCAATATATTTTTACACTAAAACAGAGCATTATACTGTGGCAGATGGTGCAGATGAGGAGTATTATGATGAAATGTAAATTTTATTCTGATGAAATTGGTAAATGCTTATTCGATGGACCGCCAGATGATTGTCCTTTTGAGAATGATGAAGATAATTGCGCTTGTTTTGAACCAATTAAAGAAAATAAGAATATGAAGAAATGTAAATATCACTTAGATTATGAGTCAGGTCGGTATGATTTTGATATATGCTCTTATGAAAAATGTAAGTATAATGGCTTTCTTGCGATATGTACTCATAAAAACGACGAAAAAAATTGTACTTGCTTTATACCAAAAGAACAGAAAATTGAAATAGATCTTAAAGAAATTAGACAAGATACTATTACGCAATTCGTTAATCTTGTAAATAAGAAATTAGAATATTATGACAAACACAATATCAAATTATCGGCTTTTTATTTATCTAGTATGATGAAGGAAGCCCTACATGAACTTGGATATGAGGATTGAATATATGAAAATTCTAATAAATAAAACTTATCGACCTTTTTATAATGCTGTGCCTCAAGAATTTTATGATGCGTATAATATAACTGGTGTAGACCAACTTTGTTTAAGCAGAAAAGATCCAAGATTGATTAAATGGTTGGAGGATCGCCCAGAGCAACAGCATCGCACTATTTGGGTAGAAGAAGTTCCAAAAGGGACTAAATATAGAATTGTTGTATTAGAAAGTGGTTGCGAAGATATTGAATATTTTGATGACATTGAGTGGGAAATTGCAGATTAATAGGAGGATTGAATATATGAAATGCAAGTTTTATTCAGAGAGCCCAGATGACGGTAACAATAAGTGCCTCAATTCGTCGTGTAGATTAATAAAATGTTGGTTTACAGATCCACAGAATGAATGCGAATGCTTTGAACCTGAACGAATTGAATATGAAAGTGCCATACCACTCAAAGGTTGCACAATCGCATTGCCGAAATATTCCGCAAGAATTTCAATTGGTAATTTTCAAATAAACCTAACTGACAAAACGTTCACCGAAGAGCAAATCAAAAATATGAAAGAGATGTTGGGTTGGGAGGTTGAAAACTTATGAAATTAGAACTCGTTCAATACCCTTATTCCAAATCAGGTCCGACCGTTTATCTTGATGGTTGGCAAATCGCAGGCCCGAGAGCGTTTGGTGTCGGGAAAATCGTTGCGAGTTACGAGCTAAAAAAAGAGGATTTGGAAGACATTCAAAGAAGGGTGACGCGGGAATTGAACCGTTTAAACGGGATAGAATAAAAGAGGTGAGAAATGATTGAAATGGAGTTAGAGCTTGTGAAATATGATACGGGTTTAGCGATTTATCTTGATGGTGAACAAGTCGCGGGGGTAGAACCAACCGATTACAAAGTGTTTTCTATTAGTTATTACTTTACAGAAAGCGAACTTGAAAAGGTACGCGCTGAGATTAATTATGCTTTCCGTGTTGTAGATAATGATGAATAAAAGAGGTGTTTTAATATATGGATGGGATTATTCAGGTAATTCGCGTAGATGCGATAAAAGCAGATAATAGCGGTATATTTTTCAAAGGTTCTGGGCTTTTAGAGGGGAGCGCGGTTAGAGATACTATAATAGATACCCTTCGTCAATCTGAAAAATTATTGATTGGCGGAATTATTACAGATATCGTTAGTGAAAATAACGAGGTGCTAATAGACGGGAAATATAATATCACATTACATTTAAAAACCACGCCCGATTTAAAAAATACTATATATGGTTATGGTATAATTGATGATAATGCAAGAATAACAGAACATTCAACTACATTTTTTGGTGCACATATTGAGTTTAATAGAAATAGCGAAACAATCATGGCAAAAATCGTTGGGCGAGATAATAAAAATGAAATGCTTGATTTATAAAACTTAAAAAATTTTAAAGAGTTGTCAAAAAATGCTTGACAACTCATTTTTTTTCTGCTATAATAGAGACACAATTGGAGGTAGAAATATGGGAATTGTAACTTTAATCATTTCAGCAGTTGTTCAGGTAGCTTTAACAATCGGTTTTTTTGTGGTTTATACCAAATACCAAAAAGCGGCGAAAAAGGCTCGCGGCTTGGAACGCGAAGTCGAGAAACTCACGCAGCCGAATTTAGTCTCTTTAAACCCCGAAACTTATAACGTGATTTCGCGGTGGATTAAAGATTGCGGGGTTATGCAGGTCGGGATTGCATTGAAATACGACAAAGAGAAACGGGGTTATCGTGCCCTGATTTATACGGATCGTGCAGGGTGTCTCATCGGGAAAGCGGGTTACAAAGTCGCGGCGGTTGAAAAGGAACTCATGGAGCTGAAACAAGCGAATAATATCGTAGGCGTAGAAATCAACGAAGTTTGGGGTTTTGTCAACCAAAGAGAAGTAGACGTGGACGCTTATTACAGCGCGTATATACTGAATTGGCAGGCTTACGAAGAAGCGGGCGAAGAAGAGATCTATTAAAACGGCGATTTTATTCGGAGGTAAATTATGGAAAGTTATATGGATTGGGTAAACAACCATTTTACGGAAGCAAATAACGGCAGATATCTTGAAATGTATAAATTAGCCGATGGCCCAATAAAAAAACTCCTTGATGAGGGCTTTGTTGCGGTTTGGTACCATGAAGAAGGGGAAGACAAGCGTATGTGTATAAGTTTCATTCGTGACGATCGAAGTATGTTTGTTACGTTCGACCAAGAAAAGCAAGAATGGCTTATCGATTTCCAAAGAGGGAAAATAAAAAATGAAAGAATTTAAGGGCGTATGGCACAAAGTAGCAGAGAATCCACCAAAACCTGAGAAAGAAGTTTTAATTTATTATAAAAACTATCTCGGGAAAGCTATATATAGAACTGGATATTGGCAAGACCTTCATCGTGGTTATAGGTGTTGGTGGGTATACGACAGAGTTGATGACGAAATAAACGAATCTGATATAATCGCTTGGACGGAATTACCTGAATATGAAGAAGAACAGAAACTGTTTTTAAATTCAAAATCATATAAGATTAAGGATGATAGATTACAAGTCACAATCTTTTACCAGGATAAAAGAAAATGGAAGTTGTGTTGTAAGGGCGAAGGGTCTTTTGACGCAGTATCAATTGAAACTGATAAGATAACACTTAACATAAAAAATTTGGAGTTTGATTCTGATTTTGCCAAATCTCGTGATACAACCGATAGATGGGATAGGGGGCTTCGATTTAAAGTTTTGTTTAAAGGAATAGCCACGTCTATTGATGGGGAGCACCCCGTTGATATGCTTTGCAATAATTGCGAAGTTTTGTACCAAGAGAACGATTCTTTAGTTTTAGAGGCGTTACACGATGAGAATGGGGAAAAGATGCAGTTGATTATTGAAGATGACGATAATTATAAAAAAATGAAACTTTACCAGAAGGTCCAAAATGAAAGAAGTTTTTAAGTGTGATTATTGTAATTATATCGGAACAAAAGAAGAAGTAGAAGAGCACGAAAAGGTTTGTTTAAACAACCCCGATGTAAAGTGTTGTTATAATTGTCAATATGCTTGGCAGAGTCCTCGTCTTATTTCTGCTAGGTTTGGCGATTCGACCCCTTTATATATCTGTATGTATAGACCGTACACAAAGTACGATCCTTGTGTGTTATATACTGGAGCCCCCATACCAGAAAAGAATATTTGCGAGCATTATAGAAGAGGGGAACCTGGCGGGACAATTCCTGTATAATAAAATTGCAGTTTTATCGAGTGGAGGTTGAAATGGAGTATAGATGTAAGATATGTGGAAAGTTAGCGGAAGAAGATGCACATTTTTATAAAACAAAAATGTTATGTAATAGACATTACATTCAAATGTATCGTTATGGGAAAATCATGGATACCATCCCGCGCGGCATTTTAAAACATGTTTGTGTGGTTTGTGGAGATACAAAATCTTGTCGATATCAAGTTTGGCATGGTGGCGGCGAATACGATGGGCAAGAAGTATGTTCAAAGCATTATACCCAATTAAGAAATAAGGGTAAAATTTTGGATTCAGCTCCTGCTCCACATATTAATGTAGAAGATAGAGTCTGTGATGTTTGTGGTTCAACACATCATGTGATTTATCATAACGGAAGATATTATTGTTTAAGGCACTATTCGCAAATTAAAAACCTCGGTGGTTTACGCCCGATAACAGTTTTCGATAGAAATGAATATGATACAGACGGCGATATAACTTATATTTATATTAGAAACGGTAAGAATGAACGTATCGCTACTTGTAAAATAGATACGGAAGATCTTGATAGAATAATTAAGCATAAGTGGAGCTTAGGAACGTGGGGCTATGCTTCGGCCATGCTTGACGGCAACAGTATAATGATGCAGCGTTATATACTTAGTGTGTATGACAAAAAAGATATTGTAGATCATATAAATAGGGATCCACTTGATAATAGAAAGAGTAATTTAAGGATAGTAAATAAATCTTTAAACTCAATAAATACAGGGCTACGAGCGAATAATGTAAGCGGTGTGACTGGTGTTAGTTGGAGTAATTCATTATCTCATTGGCGTGCTTATATAAATTATGATGGAAAAAGAATAGAACTAGGATGCTTTGATTCATTCGAAGAAGCGGTTACCGCTCGTTTAATGGCCGAAAATAAATATTATGCTGGGTTGCAACCCCAAATAGAATTATTTGAGAAATACGGAGTTAAAATAGAAAATGGGCAATAAAAATTATGTTTGTTATCACCTCCATACCGAAGATAGTCTTCTCGATAGTTGCACAAACCATCGACTTTATTCCGATAAAGCAAAAGAGTTAGGGCAAACCGCTATTGGTTTCTCAGAACATGGAAATTGCTATAACTGGATCGAAAAGAAAGAATATTGCGAAGCGCTCGGATTAAAATATATTCACGGTATAGAAATATATCTCACTGAGCACCTTGAACCAAAAGTACGTGATAACTATCACACTATACTTATTGCAAAAGATTATGAGGGGGTGAAAACAATTAACTCTCTCTTTAGTTTGTCAACCGATGAAGCGCATTTTTATTACAAACCCCGTTTATCGTTTGATGAATTTAAAAGTATATCATCAGAGCACGTGATTAGAATAAGTGCGTGTCTTGCATCACCGCTTAATAAATTGCGTGATGAAAGCCTTATTCGGTATTATGATTATTTAGAGATTCAACCCCATATAAACAGCGAAGCACAAAAAGAGTATAATTTGTGGCTGTATGATATGGCGCAAAAATATCACAAACCGCTTATCGCTGGAACTGATACTCATAGTATCAATCAATATAAAGCCGAGTGCCGTTCGGTTTTGCAGACCGCTAAAAAAATCGAATTTACAAACGAAGACGAGTTTGATTTAACATATAAAAGTTATGAAGAGCTTTGCGATATGTTCAAAACGCAGGGTGTATTATCCGAACAAACATATCTTGAAGCGATTGAAAACACCAACGTGATGGCGGCGTCTATAGAAGAATTTAAGCTCGATAAAACATTCAAATATGCAAAATGTTATGAAGATGATGAACTCGAACTTAAACGTAGATGTAACGAAAGATATAAAGACAAAATTACTCGTGGAGTTATTAAGCCTAATAAACAATATATTGAAAATGTGAGAGAAGAATTTCGTGTTTTCAAAAAAATTGGTATGCTGGGGTTTATGTTGTTTATGTCCGACCTTGTAAGTTGGTGTTGGCAAAACGGCATCCCAATTGGCTTTTGTCGTGGGAGTTGTGGGGGATCCACAATTGCATATCTTATAGATATTATTGACGTAGATCCCGTAGTCTGGCATACGGTATTCTCACGTTTTGCCAATGAAAACCGTACAGAATTGGGCGATATCGATATCGATATAAGCCCCACACAGCGAGAACTTGTTTATAAGCATATAATTGATACTTACGGCGTCGATTATACTGGTTATATACTTGCCATCGGTACAATTTCCGATAAAGGGACCATCGACGAAATTGGCAGGGCGTTGCAAACTCGTTGGGAACGTTCTGATAAGGGATATTTGAAACTTGTATCTTATTATGAAAATAAAGGACAAAAACCCGTAATTGATAACGAATTTATTCCTTATTACGATGAAAAAAGAAAGGCTGAACTATTGCGTAAATATATCGACGACAAGTCGCCATTCTGCTTAAATCGTATTGCCCAAATTAAAGACGAATACGACCAAAATCCCGAGAACACAAAGAAAAAATATCCCGATTTATTTTATTATTTTGACGGATTGTTAAATACGGCGATATCACAATCTATGCACCCCGCTGGAATTATTGTAAGCCCTATAACATTGCAAGATAATTACGGGATGTTCTGGTCTGACGGTAAAAGAATTCTTCAAATTAATATGGAAGAATGTCATGAGGTATCACTTAATAAATACGATTTATTGGGTTTGAAGAACGTTGAAATTATTAAAGACACCTGTGTGTTTGCTGGTATACCATATCCAAAATCCTATCAAATCAACTGGGAAGACCAAGCGGTATGGAAAGACATGCTTACTTCTCCCGCAGGAATATTTCAGTTTGAAGGAAAATACGCTTTCGATATGTTAAAACAGTTTGTGCCGTCTAAAATAAACCACTTAAGTTTGGTAAACGCCGCCCTTCGTCCGTCTGGCGCTTCGTACCGAGATCGTCTTATGGCACACGAAATCAATAAAAACCCATCGCCAATTATCGACGACTTACTTAAAGATAACAATGGTTTTCTTGTTTTCCAAGAAGATACAATTGCTTTTCTTCAAAAGATTTGTGGATTAAGCGGTGGTGACGCAGACAACGTTCGTAGAGCGATCGGTCGTAAGCAAAAAGATCGACTCGATGCGGCTCTTCCTCAAATACTCGAAGGCTACTGCTCGAAGTCTGATAAACCTCGTGCAGAAGCCGAAAAAGAGGCGAAAGCATTTTTGCAAATTATTGAGGACTCTGCGAATTATCAATTTGGATTTAATCATTCCACAGGTTACAGTATGATTGGTTATACTTGTGCGTTTTTGCGCTATTATTACCCAACCGAATTTATTGCGGCATACTTGAATAACGCGAACAATGATGACGATATTCAAATGGGGACGCAGTTGGCAGAATTCAAACATATCCCGATTTTGCCACCTAAATTCAGACATTCAAAAGATGTTTATGTCCCCGATGCAAAAGAGAAAAAGATATACAAAGGGTTGAGCTCGATTAAGTTTTTATCGTCGGATATTGCTTCTCAACTTTACGAAATGCGAGATATGAAATTCGATTCGTTTGTTGATTTTCTTAAGGTTAGCCCTTTGAATTCTAAACAACTGTATATTCTTACAGTTTTAGATTTCTTTTCTGAATTTGGTGATGTTGGAAAACTCCTCATGATTACCGACATCTACAACGCTTATTCAGGCAAAAAACTTCTCAAAAAAGAGACTTGCACCATTCCTCTCGAGACGGTTCTCAAATTCGCGACCGAGACCAAAAAGCAGTATAGCATTACCGATTCTGCCGCGCTCGTTTCTTATCTTTGCGAGAACGCCAAGCCAAAAGAATTTACGCTTTCCGAGCGGCTTGCTTCTGAGTTGGAATATTTGGGATATATCAGCTTTAGGAGCAAAGATGCTCGCGACAAGTATTCTGCCCTTGTGGTAGATACGAACACATCTTTTTCACCAAAAATCACGGTTTATAACCTTTACACGGGCAAAACCGAAATGATTAAATGTTACAAAAAGACCTTCGCCGAACAACCGCTCGCAAAGGGTATGATTATCACTTATTACACCGAAAGCAAGCCGAGAAGTCGATTAAACCCCGAAACAAAGCAGTGGGAGAAAATTCCCAACGAGTTCGAGCAGTGGTTCAAGTGGTATCAAATTAAAGAACTTCCGCCAAAGGAGGCAGAATAATGGCAGTAAAAAAACCAACAAGATTTTCATATAGTAGATTAAACCAAATGGAGAATTGCCCGTTTGCTTATTACTTAAAATACGAGCAAAAACACTTCCCTAAAGATAGCGCTTTAACGATGGAATACGGCAATTTGTGCCATTATATTCTCGAAACAATTGGTAATTGTATAAAAGACGGCAAAGAAATTCCATACGAAAAACTCACAGAAGATTTTTGGAATATCGAATTACACACCCAAGAAAACGGGAAGAAAAAGGAGGATATTCTCGGAGCTAATCTTCTCGCCAAGAAATACCCAGAAGCGTGGGTAAAACCCAGCCGCGCAGGGAAAACTTACGCGGAAAAGGCAAAATACTTCGCGGCGATTGGAATGTATCGTTTGGAATGGTATATGCAAGATCATCCCGAGCTTGAAATTGTTGGTTGCGAAGTTCCATTCGAGTTTAAATATAATGATAATTACACATTTTTCGGATATATTGACCGTTTGCTTAAAGTCAAAGGGCAAAATAAATACGTAATTCACGATATAAAGACCAAGGATAAAGAATTCAGAAAAGAGGATTTGGCGACGCCGTTACAGTTTGTGATTTACGTTTTATCGCAGCAAAAGGTTTATGGCGAAGACGCGGAGTTTGAATGTTGTTACGATTTGCCTTTCGCAGGGGAAGACGGCGTTTGGCAGTCGGCATTGACAAAAGGTGGAATGAAGCGCGGACTTACAAAAATCGACAAACTTTTTGCAAAAATCGAAAACAAAGAGTGGAAGCCGTCGCCGAGCATTTTGTGCGCTTGGTGCCCATTTAGCGCGAACAACCCCGATCAGCCCGAAGATTGTAAGAATTTATGTTGTTATTATAACCTTTCCACGCAAGATGAGTTTGATACTTATCACGTCAAAATGGAATGGAAAGGAATGGATAAACACTTCATTCAGATGAAGAAATTTACGGCATTGCAAGCGATCGACGAAGCGATTGACGACGACGACTTTGAGATTTAAGGAGAGAATAAAATGGAATACGATGAATTGATAGACAAAATAAAAGACGCGCTTAAAATCACCAAACTCGAAATTTACGAAAAATCGGATTTACAAGCTATTCTCAAAGAGGCTTGGTTGGACGGATATGAAATGGGGTTTGACGAAGCGGAAGAAGACGCGAGAGAAAAATACGATTTTACGTTTTTACGGCGTTAAAACGCTTGACAACGGGGTTTGTTTTTGTTATAATAAAACCACAATCGGAGGTAGTTATGAACTGGAAAGAAGAATTTATCAAATTATTGGAAACAGGAACTTTTAAAACTAATTCCGAAATCGACGATTACGCCGACGAACATAATCTGCCCGCAGCCGACGTTTGGCAGTGTTTTGCGGAGTATAGAGACGATTGTCTAATCAAACAATCAATTGGGACGCCGTGCGAAGGCTGTAAATACGTTACCCGAATAGAAGGTTTTGTGCCTTGTTATGAGTGTTGCCGAAGTAAGGCTGATTATTACGAGGAGAGAAAATGATTACATTTAAAGAATTGCAAACGCTTGCCGATATATTTTCAAAACCCGTACCTGATAATCCGATATTAAGCGACATAGAAGATACTCTCGAATGTGCCGTAATAGAAGGCAGAACACGTTTTAGGTATGTGTCGCTTAAATACGATAAAGAAGTAGCCGACGAAGCGATTCGGGAATTGGAAAAGTGCGGGTATGATTGTTCTCATTATTCTTATAATGACGGCAATTTAGAGATAGAATTTAAGTGGTAAATAAAAGGCACGTTTCATTAGGAGGTAACTATGCGTAGAAAACACAACGGGAAGATTTACTTCCCTCATTACGAAGAAACTTGGCTCGCAAACACTTTGACCGCGATGGTTAAAAGCATGCAGGAAACTGGGCATTTGTATTACGTTGAATGGAACGGGAAGTTCTATTACAGCGACGAGGTAAAAATAGACGGAAACTTGGTTTGGTGTGAGGGGAAAAATGACTGAGCAAGAAAAAGATATATTTGAAGATATGTTTGAAGAAACACCGTTTGGCAAAGTAGACAAAGCGGGATTCGCCAACGCGATTGCACAAGAAACCGCAGAAGACATTATTTCAGATTTGAAGAATTATATCGCTGAATACGGGCATATTACAAAGAGTATGCTTGATGAGTTGATAGAAAGATATGTATCGCATTATGGCGTGGAGGTTGAAGATGACTAATTGGTTAGAAGAGTTAAAAGCGGGTGACAAAGTTTTTGTTAGCAGTCGTTCTGGAACGACACTGCAAACGGTGCAAAAAATAACCCCGACGGGAAGAATTGTAGTTAACAACATTCAGTTTATTGGTGGAATAAATAAGTCTAATATGTGGGATATCATTGCATTAGAAGAGGCGACCGAAGAAAAGATAAAAGAATATAAAATTCGCGGGTTTATTCGGAGAGTTTTCTATGAATTAAAGCAAAAGAAGTCTATGACTTATGAGCAGGCTAAAAAGATAAACGAAATTTTGGGTTTGGGGGTTCAAGAAGAAAATGGCTGATTTATATTTAGAAAGAATTGGGTTTACAAGACCAACAATAGTTAAACGCGATAACAACGGGGAAATCGAACGACTTGAATCAGTCGGCCTCGATATAGCAAGTTTGGTCGCTTTTTGGAGGAGATGCTTTGATTTGAACGGGCTTCTTTTCGAGAAAATCACCCTCCATTGCAAATCGAAAGATTTTAACGCGATGGGTCAGCGAATGCTGGCGACGTGCCGTAGCGTAAGAGAATTGCTCGCAGAACAAAGCGTTGAGTGTGTGATAGACGACGAGTGGTTCGAAAATCATGAAACCAAAAACGAAGAGGTCGAACAAGCCAACCGCGTATTGACAAATGCTTGTAATCAATTCGCAAAAAGAGCCGAGAATTATGAGAATCAAATCAAACAATTGAGGGCGGAAAATAAAGAACTTCGAAAAACGATTACCGAAAAAGGTGAAGAAGTATTTTTGTTTACGGAAAAAGATTTACAAACTCGAATCAAAAAGGAGCGAGAAACAGCCGTTTTCAATTTTATAAATAGGGTTAGGTTCGATCTCGGACAGACGTATGGGATTGATAGCCAACTCAATGAATTAACTCTTGAAGACATAATGGAAAATATTAGAGATGTTTATAAGGAGGCTTATAAAAAATGACACTTGATGAAGCTTTAAAAGAAATAAAAATTCTTAAATTGGAATTAGAACTTGCACAGGCGTGCCACAACGAAAAGTGCGCAGAGTTTAATAAGCTTTGTTTCGATTACGCAAAGTTGCAAGTTAAAAGCGAAAAATTCGAGCAGAATATGAAAAACGTTCTCGAAATCGAAAAGAAAAACGCCGCCAAAGAATTTGCGGAGAAATTAAAAGCAATCATTTCGGAGAAGGGAACGCTCGTAAGGGATTATACAGGCGACGAACTTGTTTTGCGTTGCGAAATCGATGTGGACGAAGTAAATGCTGAAATAGACAAATTATTAAAGGAGTACAAAAATGATTTTAGCAAGTCTTAAACCCTATTACTACTATTTAATAGGAGAAAGAAAGAAAACTATCGAAGTAAGAAAATCGGCATTAAAAAATTTGCCGCAAGACATAGTTTTTTATATGAGTAAGGACGAGAAATCTTTTGCGAAAATACCGAAAGAATTTCAAGAGAAATATCGCGAGCATTTCGGGAAAGTCGGCATTAGGGCAGTTGTCGATAAAATTGGTAAAATGAAAATGACTATTGACGATTTCGGCAATTTAATTTTATTAAGTTCAATCGCAAAGTGGAATTTTAATCATTGTTTATCCAACGACGAACTTGACTCTTATTTAGGCGATAAAACGGGCTACGGCTGGCATTTAGATAATGTAGCGGTTTACGACAAGCCGAAAAAGTTAAGCAATTTTAGAAAACCGCTTGATAGAGTTTGGGGGTCATATTGTAATGATTATTGCGACCGAGGCTGCATTAGTTTCGGTAGTACAGATTATAGTTGTAATGATTACTGGAATTGGGAAAAAGGCTTAACCCGCCCGCCGCAGTCGTGGCAATATGTGGAGGAAAAGAAATGAGCGCAATAGAACGCAGGACGATAGAGGAGTTTGCCCAAAAGATAAAAGACGGTGTGGCGGATTATTTATATAAAACGAATTTTGATGGGCGCAAAGACAATGTTGTTGACATGTTCGAACTTTGTGAAATTATTGATAGCGCGGTAAAGGAGTATGAAAATGAACAAGAAAAATAAAATTGAAAAATGGAAATATTGGCTTATCGAAGACGGCTCGCTTGACGTCGACGAATTACAACAGTTCATCGACGAAAACAACTTAAAGATAAAGATAATTGTTTATCGGCAGGGTGCAACAAAACCTGAATTAAAAAGTTTTTAAGAGGTATAAAAATGATAATTGATTATATCGGTCAGGAACTGATTTGGAATTTAACCGCGACGCATCCGTATAAACAGAATCGTGGGAATTACAGCATAATGATTAATTGCAAAACTCTGAAACAAAACAAAAACGCTGTTCATTTTTTGAGGTCGCATCTCGGTAACAAACTATTGACCGTAGAAACTCGAAAATACATCGATAAAAACACGGGGTTGGAATGTGTTCTCGTTAGCAAAATATCTGTTCCTGACGCGCTTGGCGGGTTTGGAGAAGCGATTTTCATAAACGAGTTCGCGAGGGAGATCAAATAATGGATAAGCAAAAAGTTATGGAAATAAACAAAGAATTTGTGAAATTAGTCGCAGAAAACCCTGAATTGCCGATAAAGGTTTTTATCAACGGGGAATGCAGCGATGATGACAATTGCTGGTTCGTAGGGGAAGTTCGTGATTGTAAAGTCACCGAAATAACGGAATACGGAGAAAAGTGTTATGAGAGAGACGATTTCGATTGGCTGAAAGAAATAATATCGGACGAAGTTTGCGACGAGCCTGAATACGTAAATCTCACCGACGAAGAGTTCGATAAAGCGATGGAAGAAAAAGTGGAATGGCTCGGTTGGGAAAGAGTGATTTTGTTAAAAGTAAGCGTATGATTTATAATAAAGACGAAGGCAAGTGGCTAAGAGATTGGGAAATAAATGGAACAAGAAGACCATTCCCGCCACTATATGAAGCCGTGAAAGCTTATGGCGAAAGAATTTATTACGACTGCCCTAATTATGTGGAGCCTAAACATTGCAAATGGTGCGGCAAACCACTGACGGGAAGAAGAACCAGTTTTTGCTGCGATGAATGTAGTAGATGGTTTGCTAATTGTACAGTTTGGAACAGAGGTAGAGATCCTTATTCTCTAAGAATTCTTTACAGAGATAATTTTACTTGTCAGCATTGCGGAGAATTTCATGCAATGAAAAACGAGCACGGGATTTATATTCCAATAGATGATGGCAACTTAAACGTTCATCATATTAAGCCTGTTTCAGAAGGCGGGGGAGATGAACCCGAAAATCTAATCACCTTATGCAAAGAATGTCACAAAGAAATTCACCATGATATGAGATTGAATTTTAAAAAATAAAATTCGTGTTTTATTAATTAAGACGGAAAGTTTTCTTATAAAGTTATTAAGTTGACTTGGCGAGTTGAATATATAAGAGAGGGTTAAGAAATGATAGTAGTAAATCAAGATAGAACATTTGTATTGGAAACAAAAGATTTATGGCGAGATAAAAATTCAATATATTGCAATAGTTATGCTGCAAATGAATTTAATATTAAACTTGCCACCTATGCCAATGAAGACCGAGCTTTTTATGAATTTGAAAATATACTAAAACACTTTACGGACAAAACGCCCTATTATTTGTCCGAAGATAAAGTTGACTGGCAATCATTAAAAGAAAAATATTTTACCCCGTTAAAATAGTTGACAAACGGTTTGGCTTGTGTTATAATATTTTTAAGAGCATGAGGAGAATTCAAAATGAAATATACACGCAATACGATTATATGGACGGCTGACGATGAATATCCTGATTGTGGAGTCTGCGATAATCAGGATTGTTATGGTCGCTGCGAAAATTGCGGCGCCGAATTCGGTTGGAGATATTATGAAAGAGAAGAAGACGACCCAGAATTAAACAAATTTGCTTCGATATTATATCGCAGTTGAGGAGAACTAAAATGAAAGCATATAGACATATTTACCTCGACTTCCCCGACTTCACGCAGGAGAGTCGCTATGAGGTCACGAGTAAAGTAACTTTTCAAAACGGCGTAGAAGATGAGATAAAAACCACGGTTGTTTGCGATGACCCATACAATGCGATGGAAATGGTCAGAGATTTCCTTTTATCGAAGAGAGATTGGCTCGTAACGGAAGTTCATGGGCAGAGCTTTGAAGGAGGCACAGTGTTAGTCGCAAAACCCGAAATCCCGCAGTCGAAATATGTAGTCGTTTGCGATAATATGAAGCGCATATTTTACGCGGACAACAGTTACAAAGAGGTCGAACATTATTCGGTAATTTACACTGTTCCTAACGACTCAGCCGTTTATTACGGAAGATTCGATACGAAAGAGACGGCAGACGAACGTTGCGAGAAGCTGAACAAAATGTGGGAAGAATGGTTCGGAGAGCAAAAATGAAAACACCTTATTTTAAGAAGACAGTCGATAGCGCGGGAAACGAGTGGGTTGATTCGCAGGATATTTTTCAATATACTAATGAGCTCGGTCCGTTTTTTAACAAGTGGTATCCGTTCATCGTCAAGAAATGCGAACAATTGAATTATTATAACAACCACACATCAACCGCTTATGGTAACCCCGACCTTTCGTGGTTAATCGGCTTTTGTTCGGGGTGGATATCAGCAAAGGGTTGTTATGAAGATTTTAAAGATGGCGTTTGTTATATCAAAGATCAACGCGATAAAACAATCATAAAATTCGACGTTCCAAAAATTTCTGAAATAGAGCGAGAAAATCGAAAGAAAATCGATGAACTTTGGGAGAATGTGTGATGAACGAAAAGGCAAAACAATTATTAGACAAACTCGAAACGCTGGGCGAGCTGAGTGATCTTTGGCACAAAGATTTTTGGATTACGAGAAGTCCTTTCGGTGGGTATACGGTGGTTTCGTCAGAACGCAATCGCGCAGAACATTTTTCAAACGCTCAAAGAGTGGTAGATTTTTTGAGTAAATACGATAAGAGTTTGGGTAAAACATTATATGAGGTCAGTTTAAATCATGAGTGATATAGAATTAGCAAGAGATTTATTTGAAACAACTCCTGGACCATGCAGTTTAGGTAATTGTTTTGAATGTAGATACTTTAATAAAGATAATATTTGTATAGAGTTAAAACAAGCTGAAAGTTTGGTTGCCAGAGGTTATCAAAAAATCAAGTGGCATAAAATTACTGATGAGAAAATTCCGTTAGAAGATGGCAAGGACGTACTCGTCATCGACGATTATGGGAATTATTGGGTTGCTAAATACGTCAAAGCAATTAATTGGTTTGCAATATATGAAATGGATTGGCCTTACAAATTTATTGCATGGACCGAATTGCCGAAATTTAATAAATAAAACAGTACTTTTAATATATTATGAAACTAGAAGAATTATTAAGAATATTTGTAGGTATAGGGAGTTGGATTTATAGAATAAACCTGTATGAAGTAGATTCTAATGACAACACTAAATACATAACACACCATCATATGATAGACTATTATATAGATATGAATAAATTCAAAGATTGGTTTGATATGACAGTAGAGAATTGTCTCGTTACACCTTATGGATACTATGGTGACGGTATAAAAAGAGGGCTCGTAGATATATACGTAAAAGCGGAGGTGAAAATATGAAGAATAATATACCCGAAATCGGCAAAACATACGCCTTTTTCGATGATGGCAAAACAGGTTTCTCTCGTCGTTACAAAGCGACGGTTTTAGACATAATACCGTCCAACGTTGTCGAAGAACTTTTCCCCGAACTTTTTGCAGAATGGAAAGAGAACCTCGAAGCAGCTGATTTTCTTTACGCACCGATAACCGACCTTTTTATAAGATGCTCAATTCCGAGATATGACGATAGCTTCGTTTATTTCGTTCGGGACAAAAGCGACGGTTGGTTCTCGATTGATTACCCACATGGCTGGATGAGCGGGTTGCTCGATGTTGATGGGGAATACGGAAGAAAGAACGATGTCCCGCCCGTGGATGAGTGGGTGGTTGGAAAAGATTATTCAGGAGATTAATTATGAACATTTATTTTAGTTCAACGCATTTACAAACTTTATGCGATCTGAAAGCGCTCGCAGAGAAACATGGTTGCTTTATTTCTTTCGGGGTGAATAATTACGACGGTTTTATTGGATATGAAAAATTCTTTGATTATTCGAAGGACATTATCGAAGAATTGAGAGATCAGGGTTGTTTTTATACCGATACCGAAAAAGGTTCTGTGTCAGGATTTTGGTTTCAATTATTTGATCCAAATAACAACGAGCGCCATTATCACAATTTAACTTATTCTAGCGGGTGGCAAGCGGTTGAATACGAGCTGAACGACGACGTAGACGACGATAACCCTTTATCAAAAGAAGCCGAGGAATTTTTGGAGGATAATACTTATGATTGCTCGGATTGTTATGGAGAAAAGAGATCTTTATACGTGAGTTTTGACGACACGAAAGTAAACGGGTTCGAGGGGCAAGAGCACCCGAGCGTATATCGCGAAGGAATGGCGCTGAAATTTTTCGGCGATTTGGTTTGTGATTATCTCGGCGAAGAAAGAATTGTGAGGACTTATTAAGGAAGAAAAATAATGTATGAAATAAAATTACATAATTTAGAAAACAGCAAACGTCATTTGCTCGAATTGTTGGGAACTGAAAACGATGAAGAAACACGTAAAAGTTTAGAAGATGCGTTGTCCTGCATAAATGAATTTTTAGTCGTAAAAACAATGCTAAAATTTCATGGAGTCCCGAGGTTGGATTTTGGGTTTAGTCTCGATGAGGATAAAATATATAGTTGTTCATTGCCAATTTCCGCGCGTTATTTATGTAAAGGGGAACGATTGAATGACGCGAAAGAAGTTACGGGGTATTATTGGTGCGTTGATGAACACCACAACCCAGAATTAAGTAAAAAACATTTCATAAAAAGTATCAACAATGGTATTGATTATGAAGTGGATTTTAAAACCATCGAGTATGTAGCGGAGGAATAGACGGAATGACACAGATTACAAATAAAGACTTTTACAAAAGATATAAGAATTTCAGCGGTTCCTTTTTCGAGTGGTTTCGTGCCTGCGTAAACGAGAATGATGTTTTCCGTTTTTGGTACAAAGGCGACTCCGAAGACGCCAACGGCGATTACGTCCAAATTTCGAGCGTTATCGATATGGGCGGAGATTTTCTGCTCGGGTTGAAATTTGTCGATTGGAACGGCGAACAAGAGGGAAAAGAAATGGTCGAGTTTGTAAGGTTGAGCGAAGTAAGAACAATCGAGATTTTCGCGAACGAGGAAGATTTAGAATGAGATTAGGTACGATTCCCGAATTAAGTCGCGAGCAACTCGAAAAGAAATTTCCGCGAAAAGGTTACTGTATTACCTTTTATCCCGTGGAAGACGGTTTCCCCGACCCGATAAACGCACTGCAGATTTTCGTAAAACTTACCGAATCGAAAGCGAAAGAGTTGGCAGAACTTTTCGAAAGGACGAACGAGAAGAATGACGGGTTGAGAATCACGATAGAAATTTTTAAAATGAGCGACGAAAACGCTTGACATTCGCCTCTGACTATGTTATAATAAACACGTAATCGGAGGTTTGTTATGGAAAGAATAGAACCGACACATAAAGAAATAATGGCAGAATTGGATTGTTGTTATTACAGTCGCTGGCATAAAGGCATTTGCGAGTGTAAAAGCCCGAACCAATTTAAGAGTTGTTACGAGGCGGCGAAAAAGCGACTGACAAGAACGGTTTTAACTGAAGAAGAAATCAAACAAGGACAGGAAGCAAACGCGAAGGCAATGCTGGATATAGAAAGAGCGTTAGCAATATTTCACGGGGAGGACGAAGAATGAAACAACCGAGTAAATTCAAAAGATGGTTTTTAGGTCTTTTTGGCGGCGTGCCGAAGAGCGATTATGATCTTGTTGTCGAGCAAAGAGACAATTTTGTCGGCGATTTAAAAATCAACGATTCACAGATTAAAAGTTTGAAGCAAGAAAACGAGCTTCTCAAAAAACAAATCGCGCACGACCCGATGGCGCCCGTTGTAATCAGGACACAAAACGTCAAACTCAAAAAAATCCAAAAAGTCACACCGATCGGTCCACTGCCGTTAGACCAAACCGAGTTTTGTCTGCGTGACGCGGTTTTAGCAGAAGTTTCGCCGTTCATAAAGACCGAGTACAAACTGAGTAATCAGACGGTGACTGCAACGTTGCTGCTCGCAGAGGTAGAAGAATGCGTATAGTAAATATATTACGTATATTGGAAACATACACCGAATCGTTGAAGAGTTATTTGCGTGAGGCGGGATACGAAGAGTGGTTACAGGAAGGAACTTGCCAATTAAAAAATATCGAAGAAGCGATCGATATGATAGCAGAAGATTATTTTAAGGATGAGTTGAATCGTGATTAAATTTCAAAAACCGTTATCGGAAATCGATTATATAATCAGCTTCGACCTCGCGCTTTATAAAACAGGCGTCTCGATTTACGACATTTCTCAAAAATCAATCGTCCGAACCGACAAAATCGAAGTCTCGCACACCGATGAAATGCCCGTCGCGACGCTTTATACGAAACTCAAAGAATACCTAACCTCGGCAGTCGAGAAATACGGTAATTTGCTGATGATTGTCAAAGAAGCAATGCCCGCGCAGGCAGGTCGATTTACGACCATCGCGACACTCCAGACACTCGCGAAGGCACACGCGGCTCTCGACATCGCGGTTGCGAAGGTGGACGGGGTTGATTTTTACGACGAAGTGGGCGTTCACGCGGTCTCGGTCAAAGCGCTTTTCAAGACCGACGAAACGCCGAAGCCGACGAAGACCGACATCAAAAAAGCAGTTTGCGCCTATTATAGGCTGAAAACGGGCGATTTGACGGACGACGAAAGCGATTCGGTTGCGGTGATTTACACGCTGATTAGGAAAAAGTGGAACGCAGATTTGAAAGACGAGATAAAGCGCGTTAAAAAAGAGATGAAAGGCTTGAAACAAGAAAGAGCAATCGCCGCTCACGAGAAGAGAATTGAAGAATTACAGGCGATGATTTTGGAGGTAGAATAATGGCAAACGATTGGATAGGAAACTCAAACTCAATTTATAAAACTCTCGGAGCAAGCAACCACACTGACAAAGAACGCGAAGAGAACGATTTTTACGCAACTGAAACAATTGCGATAGATAAACTTCATGCAACTGGTGAATTGACTTGCAAAGATATTTGGGAGTGTGCTTGCGGACAAGGAGACTTATCTAAAAGACTCGAAGATTTTGGATACAATGTAACTTCAACGGATTTAATCGATCGAGGATATGGCAAAGGCGGCGTTGATTTCTTTAAATGTAATGAAGTATTTAATGGCGATATTTTAACCAATCCGCCTTATAAGTGTGCGAAAGAGTTTGCTTTAAAAGGATTGGAATTAGTTCCCGAAGGGCATAAAGTATTCATGTTCCTCAAACTCACATTCCTCGAAGGTAAAACTCGTTACAACGAACTCTTTTCTAAATATCCGCCGAAAAAGATTTATGTCTTTTCTCAACGCGTTTTATGCGCAAAGAATGGCGAGTTCGAAAGAATGAAAGCTGGCGGTGGTTCGGCGGTCGCTTATGCTTGGTACGTCTGGGAAAAAGGTTTTACGGGCGATACGGTCGTAAAATGGATATAATGAAAGACCAGTTTTATTACACGGTAAAAATAAAAAAAATTCAAAAACTTCGTTCAAACACTTGACAGGGCGAAGTTTTTGTGTTATAATAGAGCCACAATCGGAGGTAAATTATGAAAAGACTTAACGCGAAAGGTATGGAAAAACTCAACGAAATCTCAACCAAATATCGTTTTAAATCGGCATTTGAGATAGAACAAGAGGAATCTTACGATTTTTGTAACGACATTTTAAAAGCGGCTTATCTCGGGCTTGATCTCGACCCCGAAGATTTAGGCTGGATTACTGAAGTTAGAGACGCGATGTGCGAATAAGGTGGTAAATTATGAGACTGTGGCACGTTGATTTAATCCCATATCTTCCTAAATCGCAGTTACTTGCGCAATGGCGCGAACTTAACTCGATATACGCAAAACAAGACAAACATATTTTGATCAATTATATATACGAATATAACCGTCATTATCTTAAAGCATATTCAGACAAGGTGATTGCCGAAATGCGGCGGCGCGAAATAAAGATTCGTGACTTGTCAAAATACGACGCTTATTTTTTGGGAATGCAAAACGGGTTTGCGGGGAAAGAAATCGTCGGGTTAGAATCAGATTTGCGGTTCAAAGAACACGACGACGAATATCTACGGATTTGTTATTACAACCTCAAAGAGAAATATATGCGTGGGCAGAAAGATTTCGACTATCCGACGTGGATGAGGTTATATTATTTCTGTAAAAACATTTTAGAAAAGGAGAGAAAAAAATGACTGAATTTCCAAAGGTGATATGTAAGGAATTTAACTCGAATCGACAGGTTATAGAAGATTGGGACGTTTTGCATTATCGCGAAGAAGACATTAAAAAACTCAAAAAGAAGTGCGCGACGCGAGCCGAGTTTGCAGAAGAACTTCGCAAAGAATTTATGTGGCGTTTCTGGTCGAAAGCCGAACACGAACTCATCATAAGCAGAACCGAAGATGGGAGAATTTTGCTCACGCCGTGGTGCGGTTGTTACGATGACGAAAAAGCGACGATCGACGTGACAGATGATTATTCGCAGCTCGATTGGGGCGCGTTCGCCGATTGTCATATAAACAAGCAGATTTTTAAAACCGAGGCAAAAATCGACGTTTACGACCAAATTATGTTCGGCGACAGATTTGAAAAGTTGGTCGACACATTATGGACAACGCGATTCAAATACGAGCGCGACAACCCAAAATTCCACGACCAAGATAAGGAGAACAAACAATGAACTGGAATAGACAATCGGTTAGAGAATTCAACCGTAAACACAAAACCAATTACACAAAGGCAGAGCTCGAAGCACTCGATTTTGCAATAAAGTTCCGCGCAGGTGACGCGAACGTTCAATCGATGAGCGACCTCGCGCTTAACCCGTTTATCAACATCGAACTCGAGGAGCCGATTCCCGAAGGAACGGAAGTCAAGCTTAATTACGAGGTTATAAAGAGCCGCCCGACTTATCCGAGATTGTCGCAGAAATACAAAGATTTCATTGAGACGAATAAAGACGTGATTTTACACACGACAGATGAGAATGCAAAAAAAGGTTACGTTTGCCTTGTGGAAGACCCTGACAAATTGTGGTTATGGACGCCGCTTTTCGACTTTTTGTATCGAAACGAAGCGGGCGAGTTCGTGGAATACGGCGACTCGATTTTGGCACCAAAAGACGAAGAAGAAGAAAATTTTAAGAAAAATTAAAAAACGCTTGACAAAGAATAAAAAGCGTGTTATAATGAAGAAAAGTTATTAAAAGGAGCAAATTAAATGGCAGTTTATTTTGATGCGGTGGGAATGATTTATCCCATCAAAGAAACAGAAAAGTTTAAAGCGGTGGAATACCGCAGGTTCGATTCGGGTTATGCGAAGAAAGTTCTTCGTTTCAATTTCCGTACCAACACTGGTTCAGTAACGAATATGGAAATTTCCGCGCTTTACAAAGCGAATGAAGACGGAACACCTGCGGACGACAACAAAACTTACGACAGAAATGAAGGTTGGATCGAGTATCCCGAAAGGAAAGAATACCATGGAAAAGGTAAATTTATGACTAGTTTCCTCGATAAATCGCCTTATAAAGTTGCGAACGTTCTCAAAGCTTACGATGAGGGGAACCTCTCGACTTATGATGCGGACAAATACGACATTCATTCCGACGAAGATTACGAAGAATTAAGTAAAAAATACAATACTTGCGTAAAGCGGTTTCTTTTTGACATCGATTTTATTAATTACTTCGAAAGAATTTTGGCGAATTATGACAAGTTTCTCAAAGGCAAACTAATGAGGGTGAGCGGCGAATGGGCATTCGAATATTCGACGCAGAAAGATGCGATTTACAAGAAATTCGTACCTAACCGTATCGAATATTGTCATGACGAAGACCCCGTTCAAGTTATCTCACTCAAAGTTCCGTTTATTTTCAAAGGCAAAAACCCGATTGCGGTCGGTAAAGACGGCAAAAAGGTGCTCAAAGGTTACACAAATTACTTCGCAAGAGAATTTAAGACCGAAGAATTCAAAGGTAAATATCTCGCGCCAATTGAAATCGCCATCCCCGAAAATCTCGAAAAGTCGATTTCTAACAGATTTGATAAAGAAGATCCGACCGTAACTTCGGATTACAAGTTGTGGAATTTGAATTGCGCTTACATCAACGGTGCGGAAAAGAAAGACATTGAAGAAGACGATTTGTCCCCCGATGAGAAGTTCGATATCGAGTGTGGTTTCAGAACGCTCGAAGAAATTAGAGCCGAACATGCGAAAGCTGATAAAGGCGCGGACGGGAAAGGCAAATATGACTCGACGAAAGTTTACGGTGACAGAATTACCGAAGTCAGACTTATAAAATGCGGTGAAAAAGGTAGTCCCGAAAACGCTGAATACGATGACAGACAAACTGAAAGTCCGTCACACGACATACCTGAAGAGGTAAAACAGGCAGTCGGTGCGGCAAGTGATGATGACGATATTTTCGATATTTAATTTGAGGTAAGTTATGAATATTTTTGAAAAAATTCAGGCGGTAAGAGTTGAACTCCGCCACACAAAGCTTAAAATGAGCGGCAAGAACAAGTTCGCAAATTATGAATACATGGAGCTCGACGATTTTCTTCCCACGCTCAACGAACTTATGAATAAGTATAAGATGACGGCAATCGCGTCGTTCACGAGAGAAAAAGCAACTCTTACGGCGATTGACTGCGAAAAACCCGAAGATAGATATACGATCGAATCTCCGTTCGGAACAGCCGACCTTAAAGGCTGTCACGAAGTTCAGTGTATTGGTGCGGTCGAAACTTATCAGCGTCGTTACCTTTATCAGGCAATGTTCGACATTGCAGAGAGCGACGGCTTGAACAAGTCGCAGGGCGACCCGAGTAAGCCTACTCCGAAGAAGACGGCTGAATTCCCGAATCATACGGAAGAAGAACCGCTTCCTGGAGAAGAAAAGCCCGCTGCAAAATCCGCAAAACCCGTTGACGAAAAAGATCCGAATGGCGCAGAAAGGTGCGCAAAAATAAAGGAAGTTTTCAACGCGAAGAGAAAGGCGAAAGAATTGACAACCGACACACAGAAAGCGATTAAGAAATTGTTAGTTGAAAACAGCGAAGACGGCGCGGGAATGTTGAACGAGAATTATTCGGCGGTGGTTTACGACCAACTCGAAGAACTTCTCGGAATAGGCGAATAAGCTAAACTGCCATTTTGGTTTAGATATAAAAAAGCGTGGGAAGTAAAATTTCTGCGCTTTTTCTCGCTAAAACGCTTGACAAACGAGTTTTATTGTAGTATAATAAGCTCGTAAATCGGAGGTAGGATTATGAAGCTCAAAGATGCAAAGAAACTTATCAGAAAAGTAGGGGTTAAATCTTGGTTTGAAGCAGGCACAAATATTGTTGAAGTCGGTGATAAGTTGCTTGATTCAACCGACACTTTTTCGAGACTTGATTTCTATACGAGACGCGGCAATGGGGTAAAATTCTGTGAAGAGAAAGAACTCGAAATTCCGTGCGGCGAAATTGAGCTTAACAACGGCGCGTTTTTGCGTTATAATATATTGTGAGGTATAGACAATGACAAGTAAAGAAAAATTTATGAAGTCTTTTAAGATGGATATTCAAACACAAAAAGAGAAAAAGGAACTCGCGGAAAAACTCGCTGAAAGAATTAAAAACGAGTTTTATATTCAATTCGACGAGATAATTCCGTCGATTATGGCGGATCGAATTGATGAAATTGTGAAAGAAGTTCTTAACGAAGAGTTTTTTGGCAATTAAAGGTCGTGAATTTGATACCTTTGGAGGGATAAATGCAAGTAAAATGTCAAATTTGTGGCAAATCAATCGACCGCTCAACTGCATACAAAGTCGTGGTTGGTGGTGCGAATAAATATTTCTGCTCAGAAGAGGAATTCAACGCCGACAAAACCCGCAAAGACCACGCAAAAGAAGTTCTCGAAACGATTGCCGAGTGTTATCAATACTGCTCGGGTTACGGAGAACCTCCTTATAACGTGGTTAGGAAGGAACTTAAAGGAAACCTTAAAGCAGTTGATTTTGAAACAATTTTTCAATTCGTGAAAGAAAACCGCGAAAAACTCAAAAAGACGGTCGAAAAGAAAATCGAGCGAGATGGACCATTTTCGCAAGTTTACTTCGCGTTTAGGTATTTAAGCGCGATAATAAAGCGGGAAATACTCGAACGCGGTTGGAAGGCGAAACAAGTCGCGCCGACCGTGCAAAAAACAGGGATTGACTTGAATTTTTACGACGTCAAACCCAACACAAATCAACTTAAAAAGAGACGTTCATTAGACGAATTGGAGGACAAAGCAGATGGCTAATAAAGAGGCTTTTATTGCGGGAATATGTGACAAAATAGACGAAAGGCTTCTCGAAGATCGTGTTACGGTTGAAGGAAATGCCGTCTCAATCTTTTTACAGGATTTGACAAATTATAATGATATCAATTATAAACCCGAAGATTTCCTGACAAAAGATGGACGATTCCTTTTTTGCGTAGGAAAGTCGCTTCGTGATTTGGGGTATAATTACCTCGATGAAGTGACGGTTATGTCAAAGTGTTCACAGGAAATCAAAGACAGGATTTCCACACTCGGCGGGTATAAGACGATTCAACACCTTCTCGATGTCGTAAATGCCGAAAACGCCGATGCGATTCTCGATGATTTGACGAAGAGCAATATTTTGGTTAAACTTTACAAAAGCGGCTTTAACCTTTTTGATGAAGTAACACTCGATAATGGAAAGCGGCTTTCCCCGTTTAAATTGTTTAAGAATTTTACTTCAACGGAAGTTCTTGATTGGTATGACGCGAAAATCAGTGGATTGAGTAAGGTAAATAACAACCAAATCATTTACGATGAATACGTCGATTTCGGCGAGAAATTTATCTCGGATTTGCAGAACAACGTTGATAGTGGTGTTTCGTTTGCGGACGCGGGCGAAGACATCAACGGCGACAAAATCAGCGTTGCGCCCTTTTTGAGCAGCAATATACTCGGTCTCGCGCCTGGGACACTAAGTCTTTTCGGTGGGTTCAGCGGCGTTGGTAAAACGACTTATATGGTCGGAGTGATTATGGCACTTATTTCGCAAGGGAAAAAGGTTCTCGTCCTCGAAAACGAGATTATGAAAAATAAGCTTTACCTTATGATTTTCAGTTGGTTTATTTCCCGTTATATGGGTTATCAGAAACTCCCGAAGAAAAAGCTCGAATCAGGTGTTTATACCGACGAAGAGAAAAAGATAATTGCAGAAGCCGAAAAACAATGGAAAGAGAAGTTCGCAGATAAATTGCGCGTTGTTGGTTTATCTTCGGCAAACTCGAAGTTAAGTTCGCAAATTATCAAAAACTCTGTTCTCCGTTCAGGGTTTGATGTTTTCATCGTTGATACATTTAAACTCGATGATAGCGCGGACATAAACGGCGCGTTGTGGCAGGTTATGAAGAATAACATCAGCGAACTCGAAGGTCTGACAAAGAAGTATGGCGTTATCGGTATCGCAACCGTTCAGCTGACAAACAACGACTTGAAACGGTTGTGGCTCGATTCAAGTTGCCTCGGCACGTCGAAAGGCATAAAAGAAGTGTGTTCTAACCTAATTTTGCTCAGAAAACTTGGAGGAGATTTGGAGTTAATTAACGGCTCGGATATTTACTGTCGTCCGTTCCGTTCGAAGAAAAACGAGCAAGGCGACTGGGTAGAAGAACCCTACGATGCCGACCCGAGCAAGGTTTGGAGAGTACTTTTCATAGATAAATCGCGTTCGGGACCTGATAGCGGCGATACGGGCGTAGCGTATTTGTTGAGATACGACGGCGATCATTGCTCGTTTTACGAAACAGCGAAGTGCCGCCCTGTTAGAAAGATTATAAACGGATAAAAAATTTTTAAAAACCTCGTAAAAACGCTTGACAAACAAAAATAGATATGTTATAATAAGCTCGTAAGTTGGAGGTAAGGTTATGGCAAGTTTGTTTATCACAGATTTCTTTTTGACAATAGGTGTTATTCTTGGCATCGAAATTCATATGAAGAGAACGGGAGAAAGTTTTCGGGAAGTTTGCTTAAAAATAAGAGACGTAATTATGCGTAAATAAGGAGAAAATATGTTACCTGAAAGTGTTAGAGAAAGAGTTGTTCAAGAGCAGAATGAGCTTCGCGACAAAATCACAAAACTTGCGTTGTTTGTTTACTCGGCGAAGATTGAAACTGTTGACAAAAAACAGGCAAAATTGCTCAAAGCTCAGCTCCATGTAATGGAAGAATATGACGAGATTTTAACCGAAAGGTTAGAACTCGACTAAAAACTCGGTGCCAGATATCTTGAGCAGTGATAGTCCAAAGTTGGTTAAATACGGAAGTGCCCAGCCGAGATAATGCTCGTCGCGGCGACTGCGACATATAAAAGTCGTAGGTATAGCGCCACCGTTAAGCGCGCCAGTTATTGGGGTCAACTAAAGGCGGCGGCTTGTTAAGCCGTGTAGCAACCCCATAAAACTCCGTAATTGCACAGCGGGTTACGGATAAGGGTGCGGCGCCAATAAGCCGAAACCAATGCAGTACATAAGGGACTGAGGGTTTACTGAGAAACAGAAAATCTCAAAGCTGTAAAAATTAAATAGGTGCTACGAAGCCTTGCAAAACATGTTTAGTCCGTTAGAGTGGAACCATATTTGCAGGATACAGGAGCTGTAGTAAATTGGAGTGCGATGAACAGCCTATTAAAAAGTTTGAGCAGGGAACTTTATTAAAATGCTCGATTATAAATAGTGGTGCTTCGCTACTTGTCAGATAATTATTTTGTGTTTTTATTATTTTTGCGTGAAATGCGCTCGCAAGTAATATCGAAGTTGTGAAAGGTGAGGTTAAATGATTACACGCAAGTTTCAAGCCACTGTTTAAAATTTCATAGTGGTGCTGATTACCAGACGCAGTTGGGCGTAAAGGGTCGACTCAGAAGGTCAGTAAACGTTCCCAGGATGGAGGCCACTATTAGGTTGCATACCGCCCTATTTGGGTATGCTGACAGGTCAGTGAAAGTACTGTAAAAACTCCCATTCGGATAAATGTTGTTGGGAGGACTTGGTTGATTATCCTACACCATAGTATTTAGGTTTGTAAATTTTCCTCCTTAAGAGCAAAAGGTGTGCAAGTTTTGTGGCGCGCAATAATATATACAAGACGAACACAGCAGGCTATTTTAAATTCTTTAACAGAAATTCTGTTGAAAAATTTACAGCAATCCTTTTCTTGATGACGAGTGACGGTTCTGACTCGTCGGTAAAATAAAAAGTGACCGAGTGTGTGGAAAGGCTGGTTTTACGAGTTTCCAGTAAATAAAACTCGTATTTTATCGAGGTGTAGCTCAGAAGCAGAGCGCTAGTTTTGGAAACTAGAGGCCGTGATGGCAGAATTCACCACTTCGACCAATACCCTGCGGCAGACATTATATAGATGTTATGTACAGTCCGAAGTAACTGGCGGATAGAGAGGGGGACTCTTAGTGCACAAAGAGTGGAGCGAGTTACAAACCTCGATATAAACCCCGTAGCCTGATAGGTTCTTAGTTTAATGGTAAAATATCGGTCTCCAAAACCGTAAGATTTCTGTTCGAATCAGAAAGAGCCTGCCATTCGCTTGTGCTTGACAAAGCCCACAAAGCGTGCTATACTTAACTTATCACAATCAAGTATGGCGAAACCAGAGGAGTATGAGAAGGAAATCAGTCGTCTCCAAATTAAAACGGCAAATGTCCCGTGGTGTTGAAGTTAAGCACACATAGGCGATTAGCACAACAGTAGTGCATCGGACTTTGACTTCGATTATGTTGGGGCGGTACCAGCATCGCCTGCCATCGCCGCGTCGGTTCGAATCCGACCAATGATTGCAAGGAACGGTAATTATAGTGGATAGCGGCACGTGCACTCATCGCCTAAACGGAATAAGGCTTCGGATTTGTAACCCGAGGATGCGGAATCATACTCCGCTGAGTGCTCCAAAATATTTTTAGAAACCGTGTTATTTTGCTTGACACGGTTTCTTTTTTGTGTTATAATAATCACATATAGGAGGTAGCTATGGGAAATTTCATTTTAGTAATGGGTTTATCAGGAAGTGGAAAATCATATTGGACAAACAACATTGCCGAGGACGAGGGTATGGTTATTTTGTCGAGCGACGCGCTTCGGAAAGAATTTTACGGCGACGAAAGAATTCAGGATAATCCCGCCTTTATATTCGAGCAAATGCGTATAAGAACGTTACAGGCGTTAAAAGAAGGTAAAAGCGTTACTTACGACGCGACTAACCTCAGCTCGAAGCGTCGTAAGGCGTTGTTGAAGCAATTGCCCAAAGATGTTTATAAAATCTGTCATTGTATTATTACGCCCCTCGAAAAATGTATCGAGAACGATTCAAAAAGAGAAAGACACGTTTCGGAGCGCGTAATTATGCGGCAGTTGGAGCAATTCGAGGTGCCGTGGTTTGATGAGGGCTGGGATACAATTTTCGTGATAAAACCATTTGGCGACGCTGCGTTGAAAGTCAACCTCGATGTAATGCACGATTGTCCAAAATATCACAAAAACGACACGATCAAAAATCATATCGCAAGGGTTATACAAGCGGTCGCATTGAAGCCGAATGTTGAAAAAGGCGATCGCGATGTTCTTCTCGAGGTAGCGTGGTTTCATGATATCGGGAAACCGTATACAAAAACCTTTTATGACAAAAAAGGAAAGCTCGGAGAAAACGCTCATTATTATAACCACGAAAACGTGGGCGCTTATTTGTATATGGTTTCACATGTAGAAGGGGCGGCTTACGGAGATGGAGAAAATATGTATAACGACCTTTTTCTTGCGTGGCTTATCAATAACCATATGATTATCTGGAATAATCAAAAGAAATATAATTCATTCAATGAACATACTAAACATTTACTCAAAATATTCAATGAATGCGACAAGGAGGGTGCTTAATGTTCGAATTAGAATTAGAGAAATTTATACAAAGTCACGCGAACTGGCGAGAGTTGCTCCAACAACCACCATACAACATCGCTATCAAAGATGATGGGGAATATACGTTGTTAAAATACAATCAAATCTCCTCAGATTTTTCCAACCAGATTGTTCGCGAATGCCGTGGAATTATTCTTTGCGACGGGGCAGTGGTATGCCAAGCCTTTGATAAATTCTTCAATTACGGAGAACCGAACGCCGATGAAATCGACTGGTCGACCGCTCGCGTGCAAACGAAACTAGATGGTAGTTTAATCAAGCTTTGGTATATGGGTGTCGAAGATAAATGGCACATTTCGACCAATGGAACAATCGACGCATACAAATGCCCGCTGGAAGTAAATAGTTTAATTAGCGACACATTTGAAGGAGAATACAAAACTTATGGGGAATTATTCGATGAGGCGGCTAAAAATTCTGGACTTGATTATAGTAAGCTCAATAAAAGTCGCGTATATATGTTCGAACTCGTTTCACCATATAACCGAATTGTCGTTAAATATGACCGTCCCGAAATCTGGCACATTGGTACAAGAGGTCGATTGACGTTGAAAGAATATGACGAAGATATCGGAGTTCAAAAACCTAAAGAATATCATTTTAGTTCGCTGGAAGATTGCATTGAGGGTGCGAAGAATTTAACCGCCAACGAAGAGGGTTATGTCGTAGTGGACGCGCAATGGCATAGAGTTAAAGTTAAAAACCCGACTTACCTTATGTTACACCGCGCGGCACTCAATGGGAAAGTAACCTATTCTTATCTTGTAGAGCTTATTCGCGATGGTGAAGTCGACGAATTCGTCACTTATTTCCCCGAATATAAGGACGCAATTAAGAGAATAGAAGAGAAAATTGCTGAATTGGTCATTCAAACCGACAAGAATAACGCAATACTAAAAAGAGAATACGCAAAACGAGTTTTCGAACTCGATAAAGCAAATTCGGATTTTTACTTTAAGAAAATGGGAAACCAACAAATGGATTACAGGGAATATTTATTCAATTGCGTAAAACAACCCGATAGGATTGTTAAAGCGTTGGGGTTGGGAGAGAAGAATGAATAACGAACCAAAAAATAAAATCACGGGTTATTGCGTTCCGACGCGCTTAATTTACCCGAAAGTCCCGATCGAGGAATTTGTCCCAGGAAGTTGGGGGCTCCTCGAAGTTGACGTGGGGCAGATATTACAAGGGTCGTTCCCCGCTGGATTCAGCAAAAACGGTTGGTTCCCGACGGTCGTGTTCAAAGGGGCACTCCCGCCGATTGACACCGAGAAAACGTATTACTTCGAGGTCGAAATGGTCGCGGACGCAAAGAGCCCGTATAAGGTCGGTTTCAACGTTTTGTTCATGACGCAGAGAGTTCGCTTGACAAAGTTTGAAGAGCAGAAACTCTTCCTCGAAAGCATTTTGACCGAGCACCAAATCGACATTTTATACGAAGAACTCATCGACCCGTTCGAAGCAATCGACAGCGGGGATTTGTTCTTGCTTTCGACCGTAAAAGGAATTGGCGAGAAAACGGCAGAGAAAATTGTCGAAACATATAACCGCACCAAAAAGGACGCAAACGCTTTTCTCGTTCTTCGAGAAGAGTTCGGATTAACCGACGCGGCGGTAACAAAGCTTCAACAACGTTACCTTTCAACCGACACGATAATCGCGAAACTTCGAGAAAACCCATACGAGTTGATGGCTCTCGACGGTTACGGGTTCAAAAAGTGTGATGCGCTCGCGCTCAAAGGTGGAATGGCGAAGGACGCGAAATTCAGAATTCGGGCTTACGTGACGCACTTTCTGACCGAGCAAGCTGAGATGGAGGGAAATTCGTGGATTTATCTCCGCGACCTTTTACATGGGGTTGTTGAATTCGTCCCATCGATAAAGAAGGAAGTTTTCGCTGAATGGCTTAAAGAATGGACGGGAAGGGTCAAATCGGATGAACCCGAATTTTTGTATTACGACGAAGAGCAAAAACGGATCGGGTTGAAGCATTACCGTGAACTCGAAGAGAACATCACCGAAGAAATTTTCAGACTTCTCAACGCGCCGAAGAAAAACCTATCGAAATGTCGTTACACAATTGAGGACGCGATAAGAGATTGTGAGGTAGATAACGGTTGGGAATATACCGACGAGCAAAAGGCGGCGATTCGAGGGTGCTTGGAAAACAATATAGCAATTCTAACAGGTAGAGGCGGTTGTGGCAAAAGTACCACGATGAAGCCAATTGCGAGATTTTGTAAGGCTAATGGGTTAATGATCGCTCAAACAGCATTATCAGGAAGAGCCGCGTCGAATCTATCAGAAATAACGAACATTGAGGGAAAGACAATTCATAGGCTTTTAGGTTATAATCCAAAAAACGGGTTCTCATATGACAAAGACAATCAGATAATTGAGGATGTGGTAATCGTCGATGAGTTGTCGATGAATGATAATGAGTTGTTATACCGACTGCTCCAAGCAATACCGAATGGGAGTAAGGTTATTATGTTGGGCGACTATTCGCAGCTCGAACCTCTCTCCAATGGCAACTTCCTTAAAGACTGCCTCGATACAAACGCCATGCCGTGTTACCGCTTAACCAAAATTCACCGCCAAGCCCAGAAGTCCGCGATTATAACCGAATCAATCAAGGTTTCGAACGGACAACAGATAATTGGCAATTCGGAAATCAGTGAAATAAGAGGCGAACTCAAAGACCTTAAAATCGTGACCTATAAAGACGCGGATTTATCACGAGTAAAATTCCTCACGGAATACCGAACGCTTTTACGGAACGGCGTTTCGTCGAACGATATAATCGGCGTTGTCCCGATGAAGTTGCGCGGCGCGATGTCGAGTTTTGCGCTCAACAACGACGTGCAAAAATTCGTCAACCCCGATGAGCATTTGCCAAGCATCAAGTTGGCGGCAGATAAAGATAAGTATTATACGATAAAGCTCGGCGACCGAGTAATCAACCGTAAAAACCATTACGATACGATTACGCGTGTGGTTTACGAGAGATACGGGTTCAATAAAGATAACCCCGTCGAGCCTATATATAACGGCAATCTCGGCTTCGTTACGGATATACAAGAAAATTACATCATTGTGGATTTTAAACAGCAGGGGGAAATTGTAATCCCAAAGGCATATTGGGAAGACGTGCTTCTCGGTTACGTCGTTACAACACACAGTTTCCAAGGAAGTCAGTCGCCTTACGTCGTAGTCGGATTGGATATGTCGGCTTACATGCTCTTATCGCGAGAAATGCTTTATACGGCTCTCACGAGAAGTAAAAAATATTGCGTTTTGGTCGGGCAAATAAATGCCGTTAAAAAAGCGACGTCGATCAGCCGCGTTTCGGTAAAACAAACATGGCTCAAAGAATTATTACAAACGTATGTTAAAAACACTTGACAAAAAAGGTGTTTTTGCGTATAATAAAATTGTAATTTTATAAAAAGGGGGTGAACTCTATCTCGTGAATAAAATTTTAGAAAAAGACATAAGGATAATATATAAACAAACAGATAACGGATTTATGCCAATCACAGTCGACTGGAATAAAATGCCATGTAAAAACTGTGAATGGAGATATGCTTATGTATGTCCTCAGTGTCAATGGAATAAAGATGGGAAATATTTAACTTATTAAGGAGGGCTAAAAGCCAAATGAGATGTTTTGAAGAAGTAAGAAAAGAATTTAAGAAATTTCCAAATGTGGAAACGAAACTTCCCGAAAGAGCTACGACTCAATCTGCGGGTTATGACTTTTACAGTAAAGAAGATTTTATCGTGGCACCTGGAAGTTTTCATATGACTTGGACGGACGTAAAAGCTAAAATGTTTTTTGACAACGTTTTGGAAATTTTTACTCGTTCAGGCAACGGAATTAAACGCGGCATTATTTTGAAAAATAATGTTGGGATAATTGATTCAGATTATTATTCCAATATAGATAATGACGGGAACATAGGTATTGGGTTACTGAATACAGGAAATGAACCTTTTGAAGTCCATATTGGAGATCGGATTGCACAAGGTATTTTTACTCGTTATTTAATAGTTTCGGATGATAAATTTAAAAATAAAAAAAGTATCGGTTCACGAGACGGCGGGTTCGGGAGTTCTGGGAGGTAAATTAAATGAATATAATTTTATATAGCACTGGATGCCCTATGTGTTCAGTGCTTGAAAAGAAAATGAAAGCAAAAAAAATCGCATATGAAGTTTGTAGCGATACAGCCGAAATGATAGAAATGGGATTTAGCAGAGTTCCAGTTTTGAAGGTTGGGGATGTTATTTTTTACTTCGAAGATGCGGTTAAATATATAAACAGTTTATGAGGTTTAAACAGTATGGAAATTAATATTAAATTAGACCGAAATTTTACAACTCAATTAAATAAGCTTATAAATACTTATGGCGATGAACTTTGTAAAATAAACGGGTTTTCAACGGCTCAACTTAGTTATACTGATTTTATCGATAATTTTGTTTCGGAAAAAACAGTTGCTGATGCGAGTATTGACGGTAATGCAAATGTCGGTCAAAAAGATATCGTCACTCTTTTAAACGAGATGTCGAAGCCACATCAGAAACTTTTGTCTTTTAATAAGATATTTTGCGATTTACAAAAATTATATGGGTATCAAACGGCTTGCGAATGGTTGGAAAATGAGTGGGTTGGTCGCAATTATTTACACGACGCAAATACCACAAGTTTCGTTCACTATTGTTTTGCATATGATTTAAAAGATTTGGCAGAAAAGGGACTTTATTTTATAGAGAATTTTAATGCCGAACCGCCTAAACATTTAGGAACGTTTGTTGATTTTGTTAAAGAGTTTGTTAGTTACGCTTGCAATCGTAGCTCGGGTGCGGTTGGAATGCCAAATTTGATCCCTTACATGTATTATTTCTGGGATAGAGATGTTAAAAATGGTTATTTTGAAAAATCGCCCGAAACATACGCAAAACAAAATATACAAAGATTGATTTATGCACTCAACCAACCTTTTTTAAGAGGCGGTATCCAATCTGCATTTACGAATACGAGCGTTTTCGATCATCTTTATTTAGAGGCGTTATTTGGTGGCAGTGAATTCCCCGATGGTGCTTTTATGATTGATGAAATCGAAGAAATAATGAAATTCCAGAAAATTTTTATGGAAACAATGTCTGATATACGTAGCAAAAATATGATGACATTCCCCGTTTCTTCGATTAGTATTTTGAGACAGAATGGGAAATGCGTTGATGAAGATTTTGCTAAGTGGGCTATTAAACATAATATGAAGTGGAACGACTCTAATCTTTTTGTAGATAGCTCGGTCACAAGTTTGAGTAATTGTTGTAGGCTTAAGAGTTCTATAGAAGATATTGGGTATTTCAATTCAATAGGTGGGACCGCTTTAAAAGTAGGTTCGGTTAAAGTAAACACTATAAATCTTGCGCGTATCGCTCTTGAATCTCAAACGGAAGACGAATATATTAAAAAACTCTCCGAGAATGCAATTTTATGCATGAAAGTTTTAGACACGGTAAGACATATTATTAAAAGAAATGTAGAAAAAGGTCTCTTAAAAAACTTTACTTTAAATTTAGTTGACTTCGAACATCTTTATAATACAATTGGGATAATAGGAGTTTACGAGACGATGAGGAAATTCGGTTATACGCGAAGAGACGAACTTGGAAATACGTATTATACAGATGACGCAAGTAGGTTTGGTAAAAAAATCTTTGATACAATTCATTCGTTAAAAAAAGAATTTGCCAAAGACAAAAATTATCAAATAAATCTCGAACAAATCCCAGGGGAAACCGCAGCTGTTAAACTTCTTAAAAAGGATAAAATATTTTTCCCCGACACGGTAATAGACGACTTGCCCCTGTATGGCAATCAATTTATACCATTGGGTATAAAAACAACCATACAAGAAAGAATTAGAATAGCGGCGCTTTTTGATAGTTTTTGCAATGGTGGCAGTATTTTGCACATCAATTGCGAAGCGCCATTCAGCACTTTTGAACAAGCGTGGAATATGTTTAATTATGTTGCAGATAAAGGCGTGACTTATTTTGCTTTTAATAATAAGATACAAGCGTGCAAACATAATCATGCATTTTTCGGCAAAGTTTGCCCAGTTTGTGGCGAACCAGTAGAAACAGAATACACCAGAATCGTAGGGTAAACCAAGGAACGAATTGCCCAATTTTACAGTAATGTATTAATGCGATTTAAAATAAAAAACTTCGAATATGCGGGGAAACCCTTAGAGCAAATAACACCAACCTTAAATGTGGGGCTGAACTAATCACTCAGAGATGGTAATAGTTTATTTGATTGGGCAATCCGCAGGCGCTTAAAATAAGTTGCCCCAAAGACTACCAAGAGGAAACCTTTTATTAAGGTTTATTGTATAGTCTAATCCATAAAAAATATCAATGGAGAAATATTATGAAAATAAGTTATGTTGGTCAAATATTTGGAACTAGAAAAATAATAAGAGATTATTGCGAACCTCAGGATTGGAAAAATGTAAAAAAAATACCGAAAGATAAAGATAATTATCGGTTGGGTCAATGTATGATTTGCGGTGCTATAATGCCAGTGTCTGTTAAATTATTAAAAAGATTTCCGCCAAAACGTTGTAGTGTTTGTTCTGGAATTGGGGATCGAAACAAAACAAATTTAAGAAACATTTGGACATTATACGATGATCACGCGACCGTGAATATTCCATTTAAACAAAAAATCGTAACCGTATACATCGATTTAACTGATTATGATTTATGTAAAAATAGAATATGGAGAATCTCGCAAAAAAGAAATAAATTTTACGTAATCTCTGGTTCTAAATCAAAAAAAACGATGGTATACTTGCATCAATTAATTTTAGGGAAACCTGAAAGTGGATATGAGATAGATCATATCGATGGGAATTCTTTAAACAATACGAGAAGAAACCTTCGTTTTATTACACGCGGAGATAACGCCAGATTTGTTAGTGTAAGGATAGATAGTACTATTGGTATTAGAGGTATTTCTTTCGATAAACGAGGCAAGTTTTATTGTGTAGATTTTACATATAATCATGTACGATTTTATAATAAACCATTTAAAACTCTTGAAGAGGCAGTATGGTGTAGATATTGTTTTGAAAAGTATTTTAAATTAGACATACTTATAAAAAATCCTTTGTTCCAACAATACAATAATTTGACCGACGAAAAAAAAGATGAAATTTCATCATATGTAAACTCTTTGATATTGAATAAAATTAGAGAGATCTAAGGTAGAAATGTTTTTGTTCCAATTAAAACTTATTCTAAAGAAAGAAAAGAAGAATATAATCTTCGTGAATGGAAAAAAATAAAATGATTATAAAAGGTTTAACCGACGAAGATTTCGTTAATTATAAAAAACCAGCAATGTTTATTGCAACAAGCAAATGCTCTTTTAAATGCGAAAAGGAATGTGGTGTAATGGGGATGTGTCAAAATCATCCCCTCGCTACCGCTCCCCAAATAGCATTCTCAGACGAAAAGATAGTTGAAAGATTTTTATCTAACGATATTTCCGAAGCTATAGTTTTCGGAGGGTTGGAACCGTTTGATCAATTCAATGAATTGTTTTTGTTGATAAAAAGGTTTCGTGAAAAAACTAACGATGATATTGTTATATATACAGGATACAACGAAAACGAAATCGAAGCACAAGTTAAAGAACTTGGACGGTTTAAAAATATAATAATTAAATTCGGTAGGTATATTCCAAATCAAGTATCCCATTATGATGAGTTGCTTGGAGCCGAATTAGCCTCTGATAACCAATATGCAAAAAGGATAAATTGAATGTATGAAAACTAAAATAATTTTAAACCCTGACAAAAAACACGTAAAAGAAATTAAAGAAAAACTCAAAGAGAATTCGGGGTATTGTCCCTGCTCTCTCTTTCAAAATCCAGATACTAAATGTATGTGCAGAGATTTTCGAGAGCAAACCATAGGGTTTTGTCATTGTGGACTTTATGAAAAAATTGAGGTCCTCGACGAAAATTAAATATTTTTTTAAAATCCGTCATAATTTACTTGACGGATTTATTTTTTTTTGTTATAATATAGGTATAAAAAAAAGACAGAGAGGTAAAAGATGACGATTCAAATAACAAAACATGCATATGGAAGATTGAAAGAAAGAACGGGATTTTCGCCACAGCGTTCGGAAGAAATAGCAGAGAAAGCTTATTATTGTGGTAAAGCGCCTGAAGATTTCCCGAAGATTGTGCAAAACTATTTAAAAAATGTTCTTGATGGTTCATCGGGAGATTGTTTACGAGTTTTGGGTAACGATATTTATTTATTTGGCAACGGATATCTTATCACCGTATTTTCAATTCCAAATAAAATAATAAATAAATTAAATAATAGGAGAAAAATAAAATGCGCACTTTAAAAACGATTTTGTATTGGATTATCCAATGCACTTGGGGAGTTATAATGACTTTTATTGGCTCTGTCGTAGCCGTAATATGTTTGATTACAAAACACAAACCGAAACGATTCGGGGAGGCTGTTTATTTTGTAATCGGCAAAAATTGGGGCGGGATTTCTCTTGGGGGATTCTTTTTTATTTCAGCATCGCAAGACGATATGGATACTAAAACTCACGAATACGGGCATACTATACAGAACTTACTGCTCGGACCGCTTTTCCCTTTTATAGTGGGAATTCCGTCGGCTTCCAGATGTCAATTATTTAACCTGCATTCCGATGTTAAAAGAAAGAAATATTCTATTCTTTTCCCTGTGATAACTATAGGAGTTTCATTGATTTGTTTTGTAGCAAGCATATGCGTATTAAGTTTTACATCATTTGTGAATTTAGGTAGAACTCTTACAATAATTACATCGACACTTGTTCTTTATGCTTCTATAATTTCCTTATGGATAAATTGCTTCGAATATCCTAATTTATGGAAGCATGACTATTATTCGGTGTGGTTTGAAAGAACTGCAAGTAGCATTGGAGGTAAATTAGTTGACAACCGAGACTTTTAGTTTTTCAAGAGAACCTAAAAACGTTTGCTATAAATACAATCGTATATGTGAATTCGCAAGTCCTTATGGATACTGTGAAATGTGCAGCAAGGTTATTTTAGATCAATCATCATTATCTAAAATACCACCTAAAGAGTTAAAAATAGGTAAATATAAGTATAGGCTCGTCGAAAATTTAGAAAAATCTAAATAATCATTAATCGACTTAGAGGCGAACTTATTGAATTCATAATTTTGTTCAATTCTTCGATAATTGACTTATAGGAGGGTTTATGAGATATAGTCAATTTAAAAACGTAAAAAAGGGCGATAAATTAAAAACCATAGCTAATATCACGACTACCGATAAAAAAGATTATGCGTCGCAAATAGTGACCGTAATGTCTACAACTTCTTTATGTTTTTTAAGATATATTAAAATCGAAGAGGATAGTGGTTTAAATGATTGGTATGCAGAAGATTTTGAGCCTATTGCGGGCGCCTCAGTGGGTTATATAGATGCTTTTGAAGAAGTGTTAGGAGATGACCGAAACCCGCTTCCTTCCCGTCAAGATATTTTAAAAATAAAAGACGCTTGTTGGTTGGCTGAATTAATTAGCAATTATGAAAACAAGATTGTTTATTATATAAAAACAGAGGCAGACGATTTAGGATATATAACAGAAACGGTTGAATCGGGGATTTTAAAAGGTATAACTCGGCTACAAGCATTAATAGAAGTGAGCGATGGTCGAATAGAAAATATTCCGTTGTTTACCGTTTATACCGCTAAGCATAATGCAGAAGAATCAATACAAAAATAACTATCTGAAATATAGATTTAATTCACGGAGAATGTGTGATATGATTGATATACCCAATGCTCAAACAGCAAAAGATTTGACTATGAAAAGCAAGAACAAGTCGGGCTTCAAAAATAAAGAGTATGATAAACTTACAAAATATGTCTATAAAGAAATTCTTAAAGAAAGTAAGAAAGGGAGAAGTTTTTTATTACTAACAACCAGTTATAGTAAAGAGAATTTGAATAGACTGGAGAAACAACTGACAGAATTAGGTTATAAAATAGTTGTTTCCATAGATGATTATGGTTATTATGAAGTAAGAATAAGTTGGAGTGATTAAATTGTATCAAGGAGAATACCTAATTAATTATGAGTAATAAACGAGAAAATCTTAAAAATCTAACACCTACAATAGAAAAAATTCTTCGTGAAAAACCCAATTCAAGGAACGACGATTATATGCTTTATGGGTTCTATTTAAACAAAAACGGTTATTCGATAAGAATATCTTTCTCTGATTTGATAACGTTGATTAAAAATAAAGAGATAGCTTCGATTGAAACAGTCGGAAGGGTTCGCCGTAAATTACAGGAAACATATCAAGAACTTTGCGGCGACGAAACCGTTAGAAAGAAACGTCACGATTACCAAGAGCCGTATAAAGAATATGCGCGCAACTTTGTGAATTAAGAGGAGAAAAGGTATTATGGGTTTATATGGAGTTTATAAAGATGAAGTTGCTGCAAGTAAAATTAAGGATCATCTTCTTAGGTTGGGGCATCATGCTTACACACAAGGTAACTCCGTCTATTTAACAAATGAAAAAGATATTGAATATTCTTTTTACTCATATTATTGGGATGGTGAAGTTGTTTATGTATATAAGGATAGGAAATTTATAACTTCGCAAGAAGGTGTTACAGATGTGCTACAATTTGTAAGTTGTATAAAACAATACGAGTGTTGTTTACAATATTTAAAACCGCCCATTTACCATTTACAAAAATTTTCTAAATATATAGCTATTACCAAAAATTATGAATCGTATATTTTAATATCGGGTTTTAATGTTAAAAAATATGGAGAGATTTACGGAAATAAAATAATTGAGTTATTAACGACGGAATAGTTAGTAAAAGAGAGGGAAAGATGAGAAAGCCTGCGGCGTTGACAGAAGGCCAGAACCAACTAATATTAAATAATAGCAAATTAGTTTATGACGTCTGGAATAAATATATTGTAAAAGAAAAGGATATTTTGTCATGGCGAGACGACATTATTCAGGAAGGATTTATAGGATTATGTAAAGCTGCAAAATCTTATGATGTGGCAACGGGCGCTAAATTCTCTACGTTTGCAACTACTTGCATTCGTAATGATATGTTATACTTTATAAGAAACTTTTTGAAATTATCTTGTAAACCTTTAAGTTTAGACCAAGCTGTAGATTTAGATAATAATGAAGATAACATCACAATAGAAGAAACGATTGAAGATAAAACGGCCAACCCAGAAAAGCAGTTAAGCCAACGGGAACTGCTGGGTTTGTTGTCAGATTTAATTAAAATTCAACCCAAACACCATATAAAAATTCTTCAGTGTTGTTTGCGTGGATATAAAATCAGAGATATTGGTCAATTATTCGCTGGAGAATTTACAACCCGTCAAGTATCAGTTATTAAAAGTAAATTTTTGGCTATAACTAAAACTATTATAGAAGAAAATTCATATCCGTCTAAAATTTCTTTTCCCTCTCAAGAAGAATATTTCATAGAACTTAAAAACGTTTGGAAAGAAACGAAACAAAGAGTATGCTATGCGAGGTAAAATGATGATAAAAAAAATTATAAAATGTATACTACAATTCATATTACTTCCTTTATGGATAGTTATTGGCACCATATGCGGCTTTATACAAGGGATATACATCTGGTTTACAGGTTTTCAAGAAAAGGAGCAAGAAAATGTCTAAAAGTATCAATATTTCTTATCAAATTACAATGTGCGATAAAGATTATCAAGAAATGCAACATGAATTAGGAGCTACTACCGATTCTGATATAGAAACATTTTTCCGAATGATAGTCCAAAGTTCTGGCGGAAAGAGTGACGATGCAATGCAAATACAAAATATCAATGTATTTGTTAGTGACGACAACAATCTTAACTAAACTATGTCTACGGTTTTGTTAATTGCTTGTGTTTATTTTAGCGTTAATTTGTTTGCTTTCGTATCAGGAATTATGACAAAGAAACAATTGCATCTCAAGCATTTTTGGACGATATGGATATTAGCGATGCCCAACGTTTCGTTTTGGGAAAGAGCCATTTCTCTGATGGTTTACATATCAATATGTCCTATTTGTTTTGTACTGGAAACCATTTGGTATATTATAGGAGGTTCGTATGAATTATAAAAAAATAATTGAAGAGCCTATTAATCCCATCAAAAAACAGTTATCAATCGATGATAAGGAGATAAAATAATAAGTATGCTTTCTGTTGTAACACAAAATAAGAGAGTTAAATTAGACATAGGTGTTTATTATGTTCAAGACAATGTTGTTAAAGCCGACACAAACAGAGTTAATCCAGAGACGATTACTATTGGAAAATATATAAACAATGAAACAGCGTTAGAAGTTTTTAGAGAAATGATTGAATATGAAATTAAACACAAAGTTTTCTTCGCCCCGACACAAGAAGAATTTGAAGCATTCTATATAAATAGATGGGAAAGCATAACAGATGCAATCCACAATGTTATATTAGACGCCACAGGAGAAAATATCGACGGTGATAAACTCTGCAAACTATGTCCTGAACTTTATCGTCGTTTTCTCTATATGAACAGCGCGAGCAATTAATAGGAGGCTTTAATGGTAAATGTTATTGACCTGTTTGCAGGATGCGGCGGGTTAAGTTTAAGTTTTGAAATGGCAGGTTTTAGTATTCCTTGCCTTGGAAGGATGTACAGACAGAAAGGTGCCAAACAGATGAATACGGTAATTTTCTCGATTTATGACGGCGGATATCGTTCAAGCGCATTGCTTTTAAGCGACGGCGCGGACTGGGGAATGTTAGACGTAAACATGTACAAAGAGCAAGTTTCCGACGCCGAGGACGTAGTTGATTACGATGACGAAAAATTGTTCGATTTTTTTACACGGATGTTTTATGCGGAAATCAGACGGATTATTATTGAGATTGACGGGCATGTTTATAAGGTTCGGTGTAAATGTCCGAGAGGATTTTTCGGGTATGAAACAACGGCCGACGGGAAAGTTCGGGAAACTGACTGAAAACGCTTGACAAACGTCAAGTAATATGGTATAACAAAGGCACGAATTAAAGAGGTAAATAATTGAGGTTCCTTAATGAATAAAAGAGAATTCGCAAAACTGAAAAAGTGGACCGACACCCTAACCGACGAGCAGCTCAAAGAAGAGTATTATGACGCGGTGTTTGACACGCTCGGTAGTCAAGCCGAGGAAATGTATGAGCGCGGTTACGACGAAGCCGACATACGCGAAAGAGAGAAGTATGAGAGGTGGTTGTCGAGGCAGAGCGATATGCTCGAAACGATTTGCTCGGAAAGAGGAATTAAGTTGTGGGAAGAGTACGCGGAGAAGAAGGGATGATTTATAATTTTTACACCGAATTCGCCAACGTGGGAGAGTTTACCAGAATCAACCGTTCAGCCGAAAAAGCAAGAGCAAAAGGCGGAGCCTGTATCCCCGATGTCGTATCTTCGATCGAGGATAGTGTTCGTAAGGAAATGACACAAAGAGCAGGGGAAGGAGATGGCTACATCGAACTTCCGTATGAAGAGTATTTTAAAGTAGCTATCTCAAGGATTACTTCAGGCGAGTTCGATAATTCTGATTATATGCTCGAAGAAGTGTGTAGGAGAATTATGGATATTTTCGACGGGCAAGGATTTAGAGTGGACGCTAATGAAAGAGGTTTGATTATTAGTTGGAGGAATTAAACGGAAAGTGAAAAGGAAGGATTGAAATGATAGGCGGAACAGGATTGATAAAATGCAGTAAAGAGGATTTTGAAAAACTGGAGAAAAAGGTCTCGGCTCATTACTACAAAAAATCTCCTATTGGAATTAATCTCACCGTGACTTACGACGACGAATTAGAAGGCGTGATTTTTGAATATGAATCGAATTTGGTTGATTTTTGGAACCGCGAAAATAGACGGGAACTTTTAGATCAGATCGAAGATTGGTTCGCGCTCGGAGAAGTAATCGAAATGAATGAATGGTGGGTCGACGAAAGCGCCAAAGATAAAATCGACTTGGCTAAATGCGGGTTGCTTGGTTGGATATACTTAGACACAGAAGTGCAAGAAGAAGAACAAAGAGTTAAAAGTGATATCAAAGTGATATCGGAAGGGTAAAAGTATAAGATATATAATATAGCGAAAATATGATATAGGAGAGAAAAGAAGGAGGAAAAGGGATAAAAATGGAGAAAAAGGGATGATGGTGGTTAACATTCTCTTTTTCTTTTAACTTAAATTACTAAAAAGAGGAAAAATGTACAGACAAGGACTTGGGAGTATAACCTCCCCACAATCAATTCACAACTCAATAATAACTCAACTTTCCCAAAAATCAACGATAGAATCAGACAAAATTACGACTCAAACCCTAATCATCTCACTCAACTCGATGATGGGATTTGCGTATTTACAACGAGACAATCGAACGATAATGGCGAAAGCAACGAAAATAAGTGTTTACGAAGAAATCAACCAATTAACGGGTGAAGTAACCTATCGCCAGACGACGGAATTCAGCGAGCGATACGGCAAGCCGCCAGTTTACGTTACAACGCTTGAAAGCGAGATAACCGCCACCCAGTACGCAGATCTCAAAGAGCACAGCTTATACGAACCATATCAACGCAGAGAGATATGGTTTATCGACAACGAAAGCGGACGTGAATATCGTTTAACGACGCGAGAGAACACGCTCTCGATAGAGATGTATTCGAAAGTAATAAATGCCGATTACAGCCTGCCCCAATGGTTACACAACATAGTGTATCAAGAAGACGGAAAGTATATACGGGATTACACCGAAACAAAGGCGAAATGGCGCGAGAAGCAAGAAGCGGCAATCGCTGCACGCAAAGCCGAGATTCAAGCGAAGAAAGACGCCGAGGTGGCGGAACGCAAGCGTAAAGCAGCCGAGAAGAAGAAGGCGAAAGAAGCGGAGCGGAAAGCGAAGAAGGTGGCGGGCAAAGAAGCAAAGAAATCCGCCACCAAAGCTAACGAAAAGTTAAAACCGATTAAGCCCAGCAAACCTGCAACGGAGAGAAAGAAGAGAGAAGAAAATATCTCTGATATGTGGAGTAATTGGGCAAAAGGAAAATAAATAAAAAATAAAAATAATTCCAAAAAAGTCGTATAAAATACTTGACAAAAGAAAAATATTGTGGTATAATAAAAGCAGATAGTGGAGGAGTGGGCAAAGGCGTATCCGCCGCCCCCAAAAAACGTGTTTCAAATGCACCACCTTTTTTTGCAAAATTGCAGGAGTTATCGGAGATTTTGAGAAAATCTCGTCACTAAAATTTCTATAAAGGTAAACCTGTTCTGTTATTATAGAAAAAATAGTGATGAGTTTTTTCGAAAATCGTAGATTTTATCGAAGATTTTGAGAAAAAAGTAGGGTTTTTTAAGGAGATTATTATGTCGACAAACGAACGAAGTGAGTTAGCTCAGTTTCAGGGAAATAGCGATGGAAAATCAAGATGTGAAACAAAGTTCACATTAGCGGAAGAGAAGAAAAAGAGAGAAGAAGAAAAGCAAAAGCAGAACGAAATAAGAGATAAGCTTATTAAACGAAGATTGCGTAAAACAAAAATTAAAGACAATTTATTTTCGTATGAAGAATTGTGCGATATATTTTGCTCGGAACCGACGAGGAGTATGGACAGCCGCAGAAGTCAATTCAAAGATTGGGAAAGATTTTGCGATATTGAAAAGGTGGATCGGAAATACCATTTATCGAACATCAAAAAAGATCCGCCGCCCGATTTGCATAAATCAGAAGTGAAACAGCACATCGCAAACGTTTTGTATTTGTATATGTATTTGCATCCCGATTCCAAAAGAGAAGACGGGAGAATTACTTTATCGAGAAGAGAGCTTTATTGGATACTCGGGTACGTGAATTCTAATTATTTTGCAAACAGTGACGAATTAAGGTATATCAGACAAAACTACCCAACGATTTGGACGGAGTATAACGCGAAACTTATCGGGTATATGAACGCGCAAATTGCATCGGCTTTTTCAACGTTACGCAACAAAAGGATAATCGATGAATTGGATGGATATCAGTTCTGGCTAGAGGGGAAAGACGGTTGGGTAGCAGTGAACGACGATACCGATTCAGATAAGATAGCGCAATTATTATCTTGCGAAAAAATGGTTTTAGAACAGATGGCGGCAGAAAACTATAATGAACAGTTAAAGAAATGGAACGAATGTGAAAGCCCGAATAAAGGTCAGTGGAAACCCGAACGAAGAACATTCGATATGGGGTATATTTTCGCAACAGGGCAGTATGAAATTTTCAAAAGAAGAACTTGCGAATTGTATAAAAAGCATTTTAAACTCGCGTTAAGAGATTATCGAAGAGTGTATAAGGTTTACGTGTTGAGGCATTATCTCGGAGAACAACTGAAAGAGAACTTGGGAGAAGAGTTCGTAGAGGACGCGCAAAAATTATTCAGGGAAGAACAGATTAAAATAAACCAGAAAACAACCGTTAAAAATTTAGAATCTAACCACAGGTTGGCGGCGGAACGAGAAAATATGGACGAACTGCAACTTAGAATTTTAGATAACGAGAGCGGTTTTAGAAAAGTCGCAGTTTTCAAACGAGAGCGGCGGAAATATGACGAAGTTTTAAATAAGTGCCCCGAAGCGCTTTTACAGGTCGGAATGGAAAAAGAAAAAATGATCACTGATAAGTATATCGAAATTTTCAAAGATATTACGGAGAAGCTCGTTAAAATATATCCTACAAAGTTATGAGGTGGGGATATGGAAGAAGAAATAAGACTTTATTTGCACATTAAAAAACAATTTTTCCCCAAAAATAAAAATATCGAAAATGAATATGGAATATTTTCAATTAGCGAAGCTTTTACGTGGGATAATTGGTTACACGAATTCGCAAAAAGTAATGTAACTATTTTAAAGGGATATTTTAAAACAATAAGCCCTGAAGCATATTATGTTGTTGATGGACATTTGAAAACCGATGATAAACATAATTTGATTTTGTTTGCAAATGAATGTTATGAAATTAAAGAAATTTCAACCCCCGTAAAATATGTGACTGAAGAAAATTTATGTCTACCACAATTAGTGGGGAATAAGATGTGGAAGGGTTGCAAAACGAACAAAATAAGAGCTGAAGAAGACGCTAATTTAGGAGAACCAAACAGGCAAAAACAATTGCACAGAGAATACAACGACTTAAAACGGCAAGCAAGGGCAGAGGTTTATGCCGAACTTGGGATTAAGACCTATTCAGATATGCGACGAGTTTTAGAAGGTTGGGTAGAAGATAGATATAAACAAAAACTCAAAGAAGCGAGAGAAAAATCTCAAAACCCTCTTCAGACGCTTGACAAACCCGTTCAAAAGTGATATAATAGAACCATAAAGAGTAACCGTGTCGAAATCGATACGGTAAGGAGTAATAATGAAAACATACGATCGAGAACTCGAGCTTGGCTTCGAAGTATCCGCCACCAAGGCAATTAAAATAATAACTCGCGAGAACCTCGTAATTTTTCAACAAAACATAATTCACCAGATGTGGCTTGAAGAAGGTGAGATTGGCGACTATAAGTTTCGCACACGAATACGCAGGGACGGTTCGCGGGCAGGCAAATGCGAGTTCACGACCAAATACTCGAAGAACGACGAGAAGGCGGCGGCACAGGATAATATAGAGCTCAACGCCGAAATCACGCCCGAAGAATACGAGAAGTTGAAAAAGATTTACGAGGTGGCGGGCAAAGAAGAAGTCGTGAAAATTCGAACGTACTTCAGAACACCGCTTGACCCTTTTACGACTTACACGTTTGACACTTACCCAGACGAAGAAGGCGACAGAGCGCGTATTGAAATCGAGTTCAAAAGCAAAGAGGAAATGGAGGAGTGGAAGGCGCCCGATTGGTTCAAAGAACTTATCGCTAAATAACCGCCACCAAAAGGAGAGAATATGGAACTTAAACCCGTAAAATGCAACGTTGAAGAACAAGAAACTACAATCACAATTAGCCGCGCCGACGGTATTATTCATCTTTATACGTCAGATAACACCCGCATAAACAAGATGCAAAAGCTACTTAATACAGAAGGGACAGAATGGAAACTTGACAAAGTAACCCATGACAAAGATGGAGAGCCCACGGGATACTTCTTCAGCTGCGATAATAAAAAGATGCTTTCGCTTCGCCCTAAGAAAATGGAGATGAGCGAAGAACGAAAAGCAATGCTGACGGAACGTTTTGCGAAAATTAATTCTAAGAGTTAATCCAAAATCAAAAATTAGCTCAGAATTCTGCAACGTTTAGGCAGATAAGAAAAAATAAAAGGTGGCGGGTGAGAGTTTGTTCATCCCGATATAGTTTTGTTCTTTATCATAATGAAACAATCGAGGAGAAAAGGTAAAACCGATTTCAATCGCTTCCCGCCACCAGGAACAAAGAATAGGAGATGGCTAATGGGTATTGAACAACCGTGTTGGAACTGTAAGCGATGCGCTAATACAAAAGAATATCCTTGCAAATGGATCGGAGAAGGTAAGCCGATAGAAGGGTGGACCGCAACAAAAGGAAGAGAGTATTTCCATATCAGCCCTAAGAGCGGTAAGAAATATAGCATAGGCAGAACATACGAGATAAGTAATTGCCCTTTATATATAAAAGACAAACAGTTTATGGATAGAAGCGATTATTTCAAATACATTGCCCAAACGCTTTCCGTGTCAGAAGCAAAGGTTAGATCTAACGAGAAAAAGTATTTCGATATGTATGAAGAGATTACAGGAGAAAAGCTTCCTCGATTTGTTACTTGGTATAAGACCGATAAGAGAAGAGAATTGATAGCTGAATAGTTGAATACCAGATAGCTTCTTCCTTAATGGTTTCTTCTTTCCCCGTACCCCTATTATTTTCTTTTATCTATTATAGTAGTACTATTAATTATTATAATAGCAATACACTCTAAAGAGTGTATTGTACATAAAGCTTCGCTTTATGTGTGTAATTTATTTGTGTAATTTATTATTATTA
>ERZ1034873.55-NODE-55-length-67323-cov-5.683713_pt1 | contig 67323 bp, 49 predicted proteins | sample MGYA00520689_ERZ1034873 | MGnify/ENA primary metagenome ERZ1034873 (study PRJEB33766, sample SAMN09781722) | gut metagenome | biome: gut microbiome | host: Homo sapiens | place: Madagascar | study: EMG produced TPA metagenomics assembly of the PRJNA485056 data set...
CCCCACGCCCCCGCATCCCAGGGCGCATACGCCCCGCCAAACCCACTCAACTTCTTCATGCAAAAGGACAATGCAAGGCAGAAGGAGGCGACTGCGTCGGAAATCCAGGAAAACCTTGAACGGCTCCAGAGCACGCTGGACGAGTTCAACATGGACGCGGAGGTCGTCAACGCAATCCCGGGACCACAGGTGACACTCTACGAGATCAAGATGGGCGACGGCGTCGCATTGAACCGTCTCAAGTCCCTGCAGGACAACATCGCCATGAACCTGCGCGCCAAGATGGCAATCCGCATGCTCCTGCCAATCCCCGGCAAGAACTATGCCGGAATCGAGGTCCCCAACAGGGAGCGTGCCACCGTCTGCGCACGCGAGCTATTCGACTCCGACGCCTGGCGCAATACGAAGAAGCACATCCCATTGATGCTGGGGAAGAACATCAACAACGAAGTCCGCGTAATCGACCTGGAGGAGGCTCCCCACCTGCTCGTCGCCGGCGCCAGCGGAAGCGGAAAGTCGGGCTGCATGACACTCCTGATGCAGTCACTGCTCCTGAGATTCCCGCCGGACATGCTGAGGCTCATCATGCTTGACGCGAAATTCCTGGAATTCGCCCCCTACAGCGCAATCCCCCACCTGGAATGCCCAATCATCAACGACCCGGCGCAGGCGGTCACGGTCCTGTCATGGGCCTGCGTCGTGATGGACAAGAGATACCGCCAGATGGCGGCAGTCGACGTCAAGAAGCTGGAGGAGTTCAACAGCCGGCCGCCAGACCAGGAACCGGTCATCGACTCCGACGGCGACGTCGTGCCGCAGAAACTCCCCTACCTCATCATCATCATTGACGAGCTCCAGGATCTCATCCTCCGCGCACGCAAGGACATCGAGAATTCGCTCTCGCGCCTGGGAGGCAAGGCGAGGGCCGCCGGAATCCACATGATCATCGCCACCCAGCGCCCCTCCGCAAACGTGGTCTCCGGCCTAATCAAGGCAAACTTCCCCTGGAGAATCGCACTCCAGGTGACCGACGCGGTCAACTCCCGGGTCATCCTCGACTCGAAGGGGGCCGAAACGCTCCTGGGAAAGGGAGACATGCTCTTCTCAAGCGGCGGCGCGAACTTCGAGAGAATCCAATGCGGATGGGTCGAAAACAAGGAGGTGGCCGCCATCGCAAGGGCATGCTCCGACCAGTCCGACCAGAACTTCGACGAAAGCCTCCTCCGAGCGCTTGAGACGCGCAACGCCGACGAAGACTCCGAAGGCGGAACGGCAGGAGGCCCCGCCACCCACGGCGGAACCTCGCGAATGGGCGACAGCTCCTCCGACGACCCATACGAGGCACTTGTCCTGGAGGCTCTCAAGTCCATCGAAAGAACACAGCGCCCGACAATCTCCGTCCTGCAACGGCAGCTCCGCATCGGATACAACAAGGCGGCAGACTTGATGGACGAACTGGAACACAGGGGCTATGTCGGACCACAGCCAATCTCGGGAATGCGCGAAATCTACTTCGACAACTTCCCAGGCAACGACTCCTTCGCAAAACCCGCCGCAAACGCCTCCTCCCCCGATGATTCCGAGGAGAACGCGCAGGACGCCGACACGGCGGACACAGGGGAGGAGACACTCGGCTAGAGATGGAGAACTTCAACGGAAATCCCCACGCCGACGACTTTCCGGGAGATGCCGCCCCGCCACAGGGGGTCTCCCTGGAAATGCCGTCGAAGTCCTTCGGGGAGATGCTTCTCCAGGCACGGATGGACGCCAATCTGTCCCTCGCCGAAGCCTCCAGGAAGGCGAGAGTGAGCATCGGAAGCCTCCAAAGCCTCGAAGCCGGGGACTTCAGCCGGATCAACGTCAACTCGATCTACTGCCGTTCCATAATAGAGCGGCTCTGCAACGCATACGGGACCACGCCCGACGCGACGGAGGCAATCAAGGACACCTTCGACCAGGGACTGAGTCACTACCAGATCGAGACCGGAGTCGAGGCATCCTACGAAACGATGAGGGATTCCCTGGACGATTCGGAGCCAGGACAAAGGCGACGCCCGGCCGCAATCATCATCTCAATCATCATCCTGGGGCTCGTCGGTCTGGCCGCCTTCTCCTACATCTTCAACAGCTGCCAATACCGCAGGGCCTCGAATACGGACACAGACTACGACCTCCCGTCGCTGATAGCACCGCCCAGGCTGCCGCTGGATGAAATGAAGGTGCCGCAGTAGACGCGCACGGCATTCGCCAAAGCACGACGAAGACAACCATAATTCCCAACCACCAACAAAGATGGCTTCCCGCAAAATACCAAACAATGCATGGCTGAACGCCACGACGCCCGAGGGCGTGGACGAGGCGCCATTCTCCTCCACCGCCGAGGAGACGCAGACCGTAGCAGAGGCGATTGCCGAAGTCCTCAAATCCTCGGGAATCCAGGCGGAGGTCGCCGCGTCAGTGGCCTCCCCCCAGTCCACACGCTTCGAAATCGTCCTGGCGCCAGGCGTGTCACTCTCGGAACTGGGTGAGTTGAAGACACGCTTTTCCGAAAGGCTGAACAGGTTCGGGGCAATAAGGATGCTCCTCCCAATCCCGGGACGGGACTGCGCGGGCATCGAAGTCCCCAACAGCCATCGCATTTTCTTCCCCGCAATCGAACTCTTCGAAGACCAGGCATGGGAGGCGGCCGACGGACGACTCGAGGCAATGGTCGGAAAGGACGGACAAAGGACACACTCCGTCGACATCTCACGCGGAAACCATCTCCTCGTGGCCGGACACGACGGCGCAGGAAAGTCAAACCTCATGAGGCAAATCCTGGCGTCGCTCATCTCCAGAAACTCCCCGGATGCACTGAGGCTCCTGCTCTTCGAGAACAAGGGGGACACATTCAAGCCCTTCGCGGGAATACCACATCTCCTCGCGCCAGAGACAAAGGACACCGAAAACGGAGTCGCAATGCTGGAATGGTGCGTCCAGGAGACCGCACGCAGGAGAAAGCTCCTCGCACAGGCAGCCGCCAGAAACCTCGGCGAGTACAACGGGGCAAGGCCAGACAGCCAGCTCCCGGAAATCGTCTTCATGATTGACGAAATCGCCTCAATGATGTCCACGCGGCTCCTTGAAAGGGTGCATGGACTCCTCTGCGGGCTCGACTCCGCCGGGACGACGGTGGGGGTCCACCTCGTCGTCGCAACCGCAATCCTCCCGGACCAGTCGCTCCTGGAGACCTTCGACTTCAGAGTCTGCGGAAAGTGCCTCCAGGGAGCCCTCTCCCAGATGCTGCTTGGAGAGGAAGGGGCGGAGACGCTGCTGGGAATGGGAGACTTCCTGCTGAAGACGGGGGAGTCCCCAATCCGGCTCCAAAGCGCGCTGATGGCCCCGGAGGAATGCCGGCGCCTGGCGGCAGAATGCACCGCAGCCTACCCTGGGCGCTACGACCAGGATGTCCAGCACTTCATCAAGACCAGCGCGGAGGCAAGCCACGCCAGCGCACTCGCCGAAAAGGAATCGTCCGAACCCATGCTGAATTTCACCGAACCCACGGCCAACGACGCGCTGAAGGCTGTCCTCGCGGCTGACAAGGCAACCCCGGAAATCGTCTCCGCGGCGCTGGGGGTCTCCTCCGAAAGGGCAATGAACCTCCTTGACGAACTAGCATTCCACGGATACCTCGGAATCCAGGACGCCGCCGGGGAAAGGCAAATCCTCTTCAACAAAATCCCGCCTGAACTCAGGGGGGAAGGACACGAAACACGCAAGACAATCGAGTCGCTGATGGAGGAACTCGCGGAAAAAATCCGCGTCGCAGACCCGAATAGCCGAACCGTCGCGGAATACAACAAGGGAGTCCACGCAATCGGAAAGAAGATCGTGGAGGAGGCGGCGGAAGTCTGGATGGCCGCTGAATACGAAGGACCAGATAACACGGCGCTGGAAATCAGCCAGCTCCTGTACCACCTCATGGTCCTTATGCTTAAAAAGAAAATCAGCCTCGAGGAAATCTACAGACACCTCTAACGCAAACCCTTCCGTGACTGTTTGTCCGACACGGCCACACGCCGGACGGACAAGCCACGGCAAATCATAAAGGACGACGAGACAATGCTCAGAATCGCACTCCCGAACAAAGGCTCCCTCTCCGACGAGGCATGCACACTCATGAAGGAGGCCGGATACAAGGCAAAACGGGACACAAAGGAACTTTCGGTGACAGATACTGTCAACGACGTCGAATTCCTCTTCCTGAGACCCCGGGACATCGCAGTCTATGTCTCGCGGGGAATCGTGGACATTGGCATCACCGGCAGGGATCTTCTTGCGGACTCCGGCGCCGAGGCCCGGGAGCTCCTTCCCCTGGGCTTTGGCAAGTCCCGCTTCTTCTACGCGGTCCCCAACGGCAGCCCCATCGACACGCCGTCGAAGCTTGACGGCGCCCGCATCGCCTCCAGCTATCCGCGGATTGTCCTCGAGGACATGAAGAGGCGCGGCTTCAAGTGCGACGTCGTGCGCCTGGACGGCGCTGTCGAGATTTCCGTGCGCCTCGGCGTGGCGGAGGCGATCGCCGACGTTGTCGAAAGCGGCACCACGATGCGCCAGGCGGGGCTCCACACGATAGGCGACCCGATCATGCACTCGGAGGCGCTTCTGATTGGGCATGAGGACTCCGCGCAGAAACCCCAGGTGCAGACGCTTCTCAAGAGAATCCAGGGCATCCTCACCGCGAGAAACTATGTCGTGGTGGACTACAACGTCCCCTCCGACCGGCTCAAGGATGCATGCAAGGTGACTCCCGGCATCGAGTCGCCCACCGTCACTCCCCTGACCAAGGACGGCTGGTGCGCCGTCAAGTCGATGGTGAAGCGCTCCGAGCTGAACTCCGTCATGGACCGCCTCGAGGAGACGGGCGCCACGGGAATCATCGTCACGGCAATCTGCACATCAAGACTTTAGGACAACCAGACAAATCACCCCCGGGGGGCGACACGGCGGCAGGCCGCACGCCCCCTCCCAGACAACCCCGAAGAGGCATCAGGAAAATGTGCCATAGCGAATACTGGAACCCGCGATACGAGACCATGTCCCGCGACGAGCTTGTCGCCCTGCAGAACCAGCGTCTCTCGTCGCAATTGCACCGCGCATACGAGAAGAACGAGTATTTCAGGAAGAAGCTTGACGCCCACGGCGTCCATCCCGACGATGTCAGGACAATCGAGGACCTTCCCAAGCTTCCCTTCATGACCAAGGACGACTTCCGCCAGAACTACCCGCTTGGGATGTGCCTTTCGCCCCGGGAGGAGCTCCGGGAGTTCCACATGTCCAGCGGCTCCACAGGCACCCCGGTGGTGATGCCATACACCCAGGCGGACATCGACCAGTGGGGCGAATGCATGGCAAGGTGCTACCGCATGGCCGGGCTCTACCCTGGCGACTCCTTCCAGATAACACCCACCTTCGGACTCTTCAACGGCGGCTTCGGATTCTTCCACGGCGCCGCGAAGGCGGGGCTCTTCGCAGTCCCCGCGTCCAGCGGAAACACCCCAAGGCAAATCAAGCTGCTCCACGACTTCAAGGTCAAGGGAATCGGATGCGTCGTCTCATACATGGCCAGAATCATGGAGGTGGCCGACGAACTCAAGGTGGACTTCCCGGACCTCAAGGTCGGAATCTTCGGTTCGGAGACATTCTCCGATGAAATGCGCAGGAAAATCGAGGCACGCGCCGGAATCAAGTCCTTCGACATCTACGGAATGACGGAAACCGGCGGTGTGGGAACCACGGGAATGGACTGCCAGGCACACTGCGGCATCCATATCTGGGAAGACCAGTACATTACGGAAGTGGTCGACCCGGAGACGGGAAAGGTCCTCCCGGACGGACAATACGGAGACGTCGTCATCACATCCCTCACCCGCGAGGCGCTGCCCGTCTTCCGGTTCCGCACCAGGGACATCTCCAGAATCCTCTCCAGGGAAAAGTGCGCCTGCGGAAGAACCAGCCTCCGCATCGACAGAATCGACGGACGGCTGGACGACATGCTCATCATCAAGGGAGTCAACTTCTTCCCGAAGCAGGTCGAACAGGCGCTGCTGGAAATCCCCGGCGTCCTCCCAGAATACCAGATCATCATCGAGAGCCGCCACGGCATCAACGACATCCGAATCAATGTCGAGGCGGAGCCGGGCGTGACGGGATTCACTGTGGCGAAGCATCTCAAGGAGCGCCTTGGATTCTCCACCCAGGGAGATGTCTTCGCGCCAGGCACTCTCCCGCGTCCCGAGGGCAAGGCGAAGCGGGTCGTCAAGGTCAACGTCGACTAGCCTCCTGGCACAACGCCGCATTTTCAGCAAAGCGCGGCCCCGCATTGCCGGCGGAGCCGACAGACACACCATAATGAAAAGAGAAACCATGGCCGAGAAGAAGAAAACGAAGAACGAGAAGGTGAAGCTCTTCAAGCGTGAACCAGGCTGGGAGAAGCTCCGCAAGGGCGAGGAGGAAATCCTCGAAGGCTATTGTGCCGACTACATCGACTTCCTGAGCTCGACGAAGACCGAGCGCCGAGTCCACGCACAGCTCGTCGAACTGGCCAGAAAACGCGGCTTCCGCGACATCGACGAGGTCAACAAGTCCGGCAAGAAGCTCAAGCCGGGGGACGGAGTCTACCGCGCCATCGACGGAAAGACCCTCCTCCTCGCCAGAATCGGCAAGGCGCCGCTGGCCGAAGGGCTCAACCTCGTCGGAGGACACGCCGACTGCCCAAGGCTCGACCTGAAGCCGTATCCACTCTACCAGGACGAGGAACTCGTCCTCCTCGACACCCACTACTACGGCGGCATCAAACACTACCAGTGGCTCACAATGCCGCTGGCAATCTACGGAGTCATCATCCGCAGGGACGGGGTCAAGCTGGACATCGCAATCGGCGACAATCCCGAAGACCCGGTCTTCTGCATCACCGACATCCTCCCGCACCTCGACGTCGAACAGTCGCGCAAGACCATGCGCGAAGGAGTCCGCGGCGAAAAGATGAACGTCATCTTCGGCTCGCGCCCAGTCGCCAAGGCCGACGACGACAAGGACGTCCCCCAGAAGGCCAAGCTGAACATCCTCCGGATGCTCAGGGAGGCATACGGAATCGAGGAGGAGGACTTTGTTAGCGCGGAGCTGGAGGTCGTCCCCGCCGGGCGCGCACGCGAACTCGGATTCGACCGCTCGATGGTCCTCGGATACGGACAGGACGACAGGGTCTGCTCATACGCGGCGGCCCGCGCCGTCCTCGACTGCCCCGAAATCCCCGAGCGCACAATGGGGGCGCTCATCGTCGACAAGGAGGAAATCGGTTCCTACGGAAGAACGGGCATGGACTCCACGTTCCTGCCGAACTCCGTGGCGGAACTCGTCCAGGCATGCGAAAAGGACTACAGCGACCTGACAGTCCGGCGGGCGCTTGAACACACCAGGATGCTCTCGGCGGACGTTGGGACGCTGGCCGACCCGGACTACAAGGGGGTCAACTCCGACGGCAACATGGGACGCCTCAACTGCGGCCTCCAGATCAACAAGTACGACGGCGGCGGCGGCAAGAGCGGCGCCTCCGACGCAAGCGCGGAATTCATGGCGCGGGTCAGGAAGGTCTTCAACGACAACGCAGTCCTCTGGCAGCCCTGCGAACTCGGCAAGCCGGACATCGGCGGCGGCGGCACCATCGCAATGTACATGGCGCGCTTCGGAATCGAAGTCGTCGACTGCGGAGTCGGCCTCATGTGCATGCACGCGCCCTGGGAAGTCGCAGGAAAGCTTGACATCTACATGGCGTACAAGGGGTACATGGCATTCCTGGCGCGGGCATAGGCCCCATCCGGGAACGCCCCGCGGCGACATCAGCCGCCCGTGACCGCACATAGCCAAGTGACATGACATCAAAGAAGCACATCACAGACACCATCCCGCCTCCGGCACCGCTGTCGCCCGAGGAGAAGGAGGACCGCATGGAGCACTTTCTGGACGGGCTCAAGGCCTCATGCCTGGAAAGCCTCCATCGCTCCGGGAAGGAAACCTCCTGGAGAATCAAGTTCTTCGACCGCGACAACGCCTGGGGCGCCCTCTGCTTCATCCTGGTCTGGCTATGCGGCGGCATCACAAACCTCTTCACAAGATACCACACGGGCAAGGCCGGCAACACCACGCTGCTGGAATGCCTGCGCAACCGTGACCACCTGCTCTTCCTGATTGTCCTGGCGCTCTTCCTGGTCTTCTTCGCAGCCGCGCTCAACGCACCGTGGAAACACACCAGGGCAGTCCCGAAAATCAAGGAATACCTGCTGGTCTCGCTCCTGCTGGTGCTGGAGTTCACGTTCATCTTCGCAATCGTCTCCAGCCCCAGCCCGCTCTTCAGGACCGAATACCCGTGGCAGGTGATAGCAATCGTGCCGCTGGCGCTCTTCCCCGCCATCCTAATCAACCTGCTGGACGCCAGGACCGCCGTATGCACAGCAATCCTCGAGGCAATCCTCCTGCCATTCCAGGTGACTACACTCCAGGCGGGAGACGAATACAGGCTCTTCTGCTTCGCGATGATAATCACCATCACCGCAATCCCCTGCTTCAAGGAAATCCGCTTCCGCATCCACTACATAACCCGGGGGGCAATGCTGGGTGCAATCCTCGTCCTGCTGGGATTCCTCTTCTGCTACTTCACAAGGACACGAATCTCCGCCGACCAGATGAAAAAGGTCGCCTTCCTGGGAATGAGCCAGGGAATCCTCGTCGGACTCATCTGCATGATAATCCTGCCGCTCCTGGAGGTGCTCTTCAGGCTGCCGACGCTGATGACGCTCTCGGAACTGACGGACGTCAACGCCCCCCTGCTCCAGCGACTGCGCAACGAGGCGCCGGGAACCTACCAGCACTCCCTCGACGTGGCGGAGATGGCTACCAACGCGGCCTCGCTAATCGGAGCCGATGCAAAGCTCGTCAATGTCATGGGACTCTACCACGACGTGGGAAAGCTCTTCGCCCCACAGTATTTCGCCGAGAACATGACCGGAGACCACAACCCGCTGGAGAACAGCCTCCGCCCGGAGGAGAGCGCAAACCTGATCTTCGAACATACGACCCACGGGGTCCAGCTCGCCGCAAAATACCACATCTCACCACTGATCGTCCCCGCAATCCGGCAGCATCACGGAAACACCCTCCTGGAACACTTCTACAAGAAGGCATGCAGCGAGGCGGACGCGCAGGGGCGGCCACATCCGCCTGAAGACGACTTCCGCTACCCGCAGAAGCCCACCAGCTCCCGCGAGGTCGCAATCCTCAGCCTGGCGGACAGCTGCGAGGCGGCCGTCCGCGCCCTCCTCGGCGCGAAGCCGGACCTCAACCAGCTCGCGCAGAAGATCGTCGCCGGCACAAGGGACGCAGGCAGCGAGGCGGCGGAAAAGTGCGCTGACATCCTTGCGGACAGCATGAAGGGGAAGGACCCCGCCTCAATCATACGCGCAATCGATGAAAGAATCGCCTCCGTCATCCTAAAGCGATTCGAAGACCACCAGCTCGACAATGTCGACATCACGACCAGGGAACTGGCAGTCATCGCAAAGAGCTTCCGGGAGACGATTCTCTTCCACTTCCACGCACGCCCCGAATATCGACTCAAATGAGAGTGACTCTCGAAAAAATGCCCTCGCTGAGGGGAGTCCGAAAACTGCCCGCGCTCCTGGATGCACTGGAGGATGTCCTGCCTGAGACGGGGCTCGACATGGAGACGGAGGGCGAGATACACATCTTCCTTGTGACCACACCCCGGATTGTCGCGCTGAACGCAATGCACCTCCACCACCAGGGTCCCACCGACGTCATCACATACGACCTGAGAGGCGCCGGGGATTTCATGCCGCCGGAGGAATCCTGGACGCCGGTCCTCGCGGAGATATTCGTCTGCCCCGACGTCGCAAGAAGGCAATCCAGCCTCTTCGGGGAGACCCCCTCCCGCGAACTCTTCAGATACGCCGTGCACGGTCTCCTCCATCTTGCTGGGGAGGACGACCTCACCCCCGAGGCCCTGGCGTCCATGCGAAAGGCGGAACAGCGGCTCATCGACTCCGCAATCGCAAAGGGGCACAAACTCGACGACTTTCTCCGCTAGACCCGAAACCTGAACCGTATGTCATATCTTCTTTTCTTCCTTGGCGTCGCACTCTCGGTCATTGCCCTTCTGCTGTGCATCTCCTCACTAAAGCTCGCGCTCTTCGGAAGGGCACAGGTGCGCAAACTGCGCGAAAAACACCGCGAACTGTCCGAAAGATGCGAGGACATCCTTGAGAAAAAGCTCATCTTCAGGGTCGCATTGCAGGTGGAGACGCTCCTCTGCGCAACCGCCGCGGTGGCAACCCTGACATGCTGGTTCATTGGATGCGGAGTGGCGCCATGGCTCAAATGGCTCACAATCGCACTGCTGCTCCTGGCGGAAATCATCGCATTCCTCCTGACAGAACAGCTCGTCTCGCTCAGCGGAGCCGCCAAGATCATACTGGCGGCGGCAATGCCCGCAAGGCTCCTGTATTTCCTGGGAATCCCATTCCAGATGATCGAGGACAGGATGGACGAAAAATACCCCGACGACCAGGAAAACACCGTCACCGCAGAGGATACGATACGCTCGATGGTCGAGGAGGACGAGACCGAGGAGTCAGACCCCGCCGCGCCTGAAGACGACCTGGAGCAGGACGAAAAGCGGATGCTCACGGGGGTCATGAACCTCGACATCACACTCGTCCACGAAATCATGACACCCAGGGTCGACATGGATGTCATCAGCGAGGACGCGACGGTCGCGCAGGCAAAGGAGACCATCGCCAGGAGCGGACACTCCAGAATCCCGGTCTTCGGAAAGACTATCGACGCCATCACGGGAATCCTCTACGCAAAGGATCTGCTGGACGACGCGAAGACCTCAGAGGCCACCACCATCAGGGACTTCGCTAGGCCGCCTGTATTCATCCCGGAGACAAAGAATGTCGCCGACCTGCTGAAGGAGTTCAGAAGCAAGCACAACCACATGGCGATCGTCATCGACGAATACGGCGGCACCAGCGGCATCGTCACCATCGAGGACATCCTTGAGGAAATCGTCGGCGAAATCGAGGACGAATTCGACCGCTCCTCCCCCGTCCAGGAGAACGAGGTGGCTCCCGACGGCACCATCACCATCGACGCCAGGGCAAGCATCTGGGAAATCAACCAGACTCTCGACGTGGAAATCCCAGAAGACGAGGGATACGACACACTGGCTGGATATATTATGACCACGCTCGGCAGAATCCCCCACACAGGGGAAAAGGTGACAACCCCGGCACTCGACGCGGAAATCGTCTGCGCATCGCCCAGACGACTTATAACCCTCAAAATCAGGAAGAAGGACGGCGGGGACGACAAATAAGGCCGAACTGCACCGACAAGGACATATATGCTCCAGACACTGCTTATCGTCGCTTCAGTCCTACTGCTGCTGGCCGTGGAGAGGGTCACCACCACCCTGGCAATCAGGAAACCCTCCTGCCAGCAGTTCATCAGAAGGCACTTCCTGCTGCATCCCAACGGAATCTCGCTGCTGAGGTTCCCCCAGGGAATCATCGCCGTCATCCTCGCATACAACGGATTCTGGGGGACGGCCATCTTCTGGTTCTCGTTCTGGATGATCACCGACCTCACCGACGGGACAATCGCAAGGGGATGCTCGCTTAAAACCCCGACGGGCGAATGGCTGGACCCGCTGGCGGACAAGCTGATGTCCTTCCCGGTCCTCATTTTCCTGGCGACCGCCACCGAAAAGACCATCAGCCCAAGGCCCGCCGTGGGATGGGTTATCGCATACTGCCTCATCGACATCCTGGGGCAGTGCTCCAGGTTCTTCTGCACAAAAAAGGCGGCGAACTCCTTCGGAAAGGTCAAGACCGCACTGGTCACCATCCTTATCGCAGTCCTGGCGCTATACCAGTTCTGCAGCTTCGAGAAACTCGCAAAGTTCCCGCCGCTGACACAGCTTACGCAGGATGTGGTCGACTACATGATGATCGCATGCACGTTCCTCGCATTCCTGTCACTCTACTGCAAGGTCATCCCAAGCCATCTCTACGCAAACTCGCTGACGCTCCTGAATTTCCTGTGCGGACTGCTCGCGACATGGATCGCGTGGACGCATGACACGGGAAGGTACTTCATACTCGCCTTCGTAATCATCTTCCTCGGACAGTTCTTCGACCTCTTCGACGGAAAGATGGCGCAGAAATTCGGCTCCACGCCGCGAGGCGCCCTCTATGACGACATCGCAGACGGCACGAACTTCGGAATCGCATGCGGAAGCATCATCTACAGGACGCTGACATGCGTCGAAACCAGGATGCACTGGCTGCCCTCCGCCCTCATCGCATTCTTCTTCTTCTTCTGCGTGTTCTACCGGCTCCACAGGTTCCTGAAACCCACCAGGGTCTACCCCGAAGGCATCTTCCAGGGACTGCCCTCCCCCGCAGGGGCGCTCCTCGCCGGAAGCGCCGCAATGCTGACCGTCCAGCTCGAAGGCACCGCAATCACCTACCTGGCCGCGGGAATCTGCGTCCTCGCAGGAGTCCTCATGGTCTCCAACATCCCGTACAGGCACTTCGGGAGAGACCTGTGGCCGTCCGTCCCCACCGGGCTTAGAATCTCATTCCTGATCGTCTCAATATGCATCACATGCTTCGCACTGGTCAAAAAGGGCTGGTCGCAGGCATTCACGGTCCTGATCGTCTTCTTCTCACTCGCATACTCCTTCATCGGACTGGCGTCAAAGGACTACATCCGAAAGCTCAATGAGGCACGGCAGGCGGAAGACCAGACGGCTCCGTGACGCGAAGGCAAAGGACTCAACCCGATAGAACGCCCCAAAAGGCAGCTTCACAAAAGAAATGCAAAACGCCACCAGAACCAAACTCGGCGAAACCGCGGGAAGATTCCTCGCGGCAACGGCAATCCTCCTCTCGGCACAGATGCTCCCGGCACAGGAGGCCGCAAACGCGGCGACGTCCTCGCTGACACTGAAGGACATCATCGTCAGAGGCGGAGACATCATGTACTGGCTCATCCTGCTCTCCCTCGTCGCAGTGATGCTGATCATCTACTACGTCTTCACGCTGAGGCGAAACGTCCTCGCCCCCACAAAATTCGTCCATGACGCACAGGATGCCGCCGAGGCCGGCGACATCGACCGTCTCCAGGAACTGGCGTCGAAGAGCGACTCCCCCGCGGGAAGGATCATCGCCGCGGCCTGCGAAGCGGCTCCCCAGGGGCGCGGGGAGATGGAGAAGGCCATGGACGAGGAGGGCTCCCGGCAGGTGGCGCTCCTCTGGGGCAGAATCCAGTATCTCATGGACATCGGCACCATCGCGCCAATGGTCGGGCTACTGGGAACCGTCTGGGGAATGATCATCTCCTTCCTGGCACTTGACACCGACCTCGCGATGGTGAACAAGGTCAGCAACCTGACAAGCGGCGTCTCCCAGGCAATGTTCACCACCCTGGGAGGGCTCGTAATCGGCATCTTCTCCTTCCTGGCGTACTCCTTCTTCAGGGGGCGCCTCAACAAGCTCACGGGTGAACTGGAGGGTGACTGCGCCGGAATCCTCAGGAGAGTCAAGGGCAAATGAACTTCAGAAGGAACATCCAGGAAAAGTCCGCGGGCTTCCAGATGGCGCCGATGATCGACATCGTATTCCTGCTCCTGATCCATTTCATGGCGGCGACGGTATTCGCCCAGTGGGAGAAGCAGATTGAGATCACCGTGCCGACCGCATCCACGGCCCACGAGCAGCAGAGGCAGGTCGGAGAGCTGATCCTGAACATCGACCAGGAAGGAAGGCTCTTCATCAACGGACAGCTCTACACAGATGAAACCGCGCTCGAACTCCTCAGGCAAATCGCCGGAGCATTCCAGGACCAGCCAATCATCCTGAGGGCGGACAAGGCCACAAATGTCCAGCAACTCCTGCACGTGATGGACCTCTGCAGGGAGGCGGACGTGTGGAACATCGCGCTGGCGACCGTCGAACCGACAGAATGAAGACGCTACTCGCCGCAACAGCACTCCTCTGCGCACTCCTGGCAGCGGGGACATTCCACGCACAGGAGGAACTCCCGTCAAACGGACTGCGCTCCGCAGAGGAACACGTCCTCTTCATCGAAGGGGTCACAAGACGGAAGATGTATGGGGATGCGCTGAAATACGCGGACGAATTCCTCAGGCTCTATCCGAAACACCCGCTCTCCGAGAGGGCCGGCCTCTGCAAGATACAGGCGCTTGCCGGGCTGGCGCGCTACAAGGAGGCCGCGGCCGCAATCCAGGAACACCTCGGTGAGTATCCGGAGTCGCAGAACCGGAAGGCATTCACAATGCTCCTGGCGGACTGCCTGCGCGAATCCGGCGACTACAAGGGCGCCGTCCCCCCATACCGGGAGCTGCTGAAGAACTCCAAGGGCGACGAGGTGGAGGAGACCAGGTTCAAGCTGGCCGTCTGCCTCGTGAATCTCGGCGAAAACGACGAAGGCGAGGCCCTCATGAAGGAGATTGCCGCCCTGCCCCCCGACCCCGCACGGCCAGACAGAATCGCCGCCAGGATGCATCTCGTCACCACCGCCGCCAACAATGGCAGGAGACCCGAGGCGCTCGCCATGTGCAGGGAACTCGCCGCAGTCGAAGGGCTCACAGACGACACGAGGAAAAACATCCTGCTGACGGCGGGGTTCCTGGCATTCTCGCCTCCAGTCCAGGACTATGCCCAGGCAGAACAGTTCTTCGGTGCCTTCGCGACGGAATTCCCGAAGGACGACAATATCACGGAGGTCAGGCGAAACCTCCTCTCCTGCCACTACGGGCTTAAGCACTACCGCGAATACCTGGAGCTCTACGCACGCCTCTGCGAAAGCACGCCAAAGGCCGCGGAGGACAGGGACCTGCAGTGGCTCGCCGCAAGCGCAATGACCGCCCTCGGAAGATACGCCGACGCCGAACCACTCCTCGAAAAGCTCGCGGAAGACCCGCAAATCGCACCCGGGAAACGACGACAGGCCCTCTACACGAGAATACTCTGCCTCAACCAGCTCGGAAAAGGCGGGGAAATCGTAGCCGCAGGAAAGAAATACCGGACCCTATACCCAGATGCCCCAGACTCGGATGAGATCCTCTTCATGGTCGCGGTCAACGAGGAAAGGCTCGGAAGAACCGACGACGCCATCGCGTCGTCGCGGGAGCTGATGCCCCTGCTCGCGGCAGGAGACCCGGCCGAATACCAGAAGGCAGGGCTCTTCCTGTCTCAAATGCTCCTGAAAAAGCAGGACTACAAGGCGGCGGCGGACCTGCTGCTCCAACTCGCCGACAGGGCGCCGGAAAAGACAGGGCCGGAAGGACGGCCCCTGACAAGAAGGCAGCTCCAAAGGGAGGCGCTGGCACCACTCTCGAAGCTGGACGCAGACCCAAGGGGGCTTAAGACCGCCGAAAGACTCGCATCCGAAGAACAGGACGCCGACGAAAAGGCCAAACTCCTGAAAATCGCCTTCAACTTCGCCCTCGGACTGAACAACACACAGGCGGCGGAAAAGTCACTCGACGAAATAATCAGGCTGGCAACACCGGCCGAAATGCCGGAGTGGCTCACAAGAAGGGCAACTCTTGAAAGAAGCGCCGGAAAGTTCGACGAGGCAATAGACGACTACACAAAGGCGCTCGCACACGAAAACACAACCCCGGAAATCCGGAAAAACATCCTCCCGGAACTTATCGCACTGCTCTACTACAGGCATAAGGACAGTCTCGCAAAGCCACTCCTCGGGGAGGTCTTTTCAGATTCTTCACATGTCGTTCTGTCAGAACAACTTATGAAGACAATTGCGGGACGGGCGCTCGCCGAGCCGGACTACGCCGCGGCAATCCTGCCCCTAAGACGGCTCCTCAAGGCAAAGGACGCAACACCTGACTCGCGCGCAAAATACGGCACGTATCTTGCATACGCGTTGACGATGAACGGAAACCACGACTCCGCAAAATCCGTCATCGAGGAGTTGTCAAGGGAAGCCGCCGCACAGGGGATGACGCCATCCTGCGACGGAAACTCCATGCTGGCGGAAATCGCACTGGCCGAAGGAAGGCCGGACGAGGCGCTCGTCCTCGGACGCCAGGCCCTCGGCGGCAAGGACAGGCCGCTCCTCCGCGACACAATCGCAAGAGCCCGGTGGGCGACGGCAAAGGCGCTCCTGGAACTCGGCGACAACGAAGGGGCATTCGAATATGCCGCACAGTCCTTCATCCTCGACAAAATCCCCGCCTACTCCCCGCGGTGCTATCTTATCGCAGCGCAGGCAAAGGAGAACCTGGGCGACAAGAAGACCGCCGAAGAACTCCGCGACACCCTCCAAAGGGAATTCCCGGACGCAACCGGCAAGTGACCTGGCTCCTCTCAACCTCCCTTCCACCATTCCCCACCCGCATCCCATGAAAAGACTGACTGCACTCCTGCTGCTTGCCGCAATGCCGCTCCTCTCAGCCATCCAGATCGTCGTCCCAAAGGACGCAATCCCCAGCGAGCAGACAGCCGCCAGGGAACTCGCAAAATATCTCCAGCTGCTCTCCGAGGAAAATGTCGATGTGACAATCTCCAACGACATCTTCCTCCACGGAAAGGGAGTCATCCACGTCGGAAAGAGCCCGGCCACAATGAAAGGACTCAGAATCCTGGACTGGAACGCACTTCAGCAGGACGAAATCTTCTACACATGCGGCGAGGACGGAACCATCTGGATTGCAGGACAGGGCACCAGGGGAACCCTCTACGCCGTCTATGAGTTCCTCGAAAGGGAATACGGCGTGAGATTCCTAACCGACTTCGTGGAACACATCCCGGCAAAGCCAACCCTCGAACTGCCGAAACCCGGCACCACCTGCCACTACAGGACGCCATTCATCGCAAGAGTCGCATACTACGACCTCGCACTCCATGGAGACTATGACTTCGCGGCCAAGACGCGCACAAACGCATTCCGTTCAATCCCAGAGGAATGGGGCTACGCGGACGGAATCATCGGATTCTGCCACACCCTCGACAGGTATCTCCCGGAATCACTCTTCAAGGACCACCCGGACTACTTCTCAATGGTCGGCGGAGTCCGGAACGCAGGCCCCGGCAGCCAGCCATGCCTCTCACACCCCGAAGTCCGCAACATCGTGACAAGGCAGGTCCTGGAGGCGCTCCGGAACGACGACGGAAAAACACACTTCATCTCAGTCTCCCAGAATGACAACAAACGCTACTGCCAGTGCGACAGGTGCAACGCATTCGTGGCAGAACACGGCAACCAGACCGACCTCCTCATCGACTTCGTAAACCAAATCGCAGATGAGGTCGCCATCGAATTCCCAGGCATCTACGTGGAGACTCTCTCATACAACTACACACGACAGCCGCCAAAGGCCGTCATCCCGCGCGACAACGTGGCCATCAGGTTCTGCACCATCGAGGCGTTCTCCTTCTATCCCCTGGAATCCCCAGAAAACCAGAATTTCGCAGACGAACTGCTCGCCTGGAGCAAAATAGCGAACAAACTCCTCATCTGGAACTACCTCGCCACATTCACGAAGTACTACCTCCCCCACCCGAACTGGAACGCCCTCGCAAAGGACATCCGGTTCTTCAGAAAGGTCAACGCAATCAACATCTTCGAACAGGGCTCCTTCAACGGCTCAAAGGGACTGGCCGAACTCGCAGACCTGCGGACATACGTGGTCAGCAGGCTCCTCTGGAACCCGGACCTCGAAACAAAGGAACTCGTCGATGAATTCTGCAACCTCTACTACGGACCGGGGGCGGAAGTCGTCAAGGACTACATCGAAACCACATGCAACCAGGTCGCAATCCACGGGAACGCCCTGGACACATGCTACCCACTCGACACCAAGTCCTTCATGACCGACGCAGAAATCGCCGCCATCTGGAGAAGGTTCTACGACGGCGCAATGAAACTCAAGGACGACCCGACATACGGCCCACGAATGGCAGTCGCACTCCTGCCGCTCACAATGAACCTCTTCGACAGGCTCACACCACTCGGGGACGCACCCGAAAAAAGACCCCCTGAACTGGCGGACATCGACGCCAGGGAACTCCTCGACTGGACAATAGACACAATCAGATACACCGGCGCAACCAAGATCTGCGAGTCGGGAAATGCAGACCCGAACCAGTGGATCACACGCATGAAAGGATGCTATCTCGGAGAGATCAGCCTCCCGGAAATCCCGCTGTCCACCGACAAGCCCGAACAAAACCCCTTCCCCGAAGGAACCCAGTGGTGGGCGTGGGACATCGAGGAGCTGGCGGAACACAGGTTCCAAAGCCCCGGCGGAGCACAAAACGAGAGGACTGTCATGATTGCGGACGACCCGAATGCGGCCGGCGGCAAGGCAGTCACCCTGCCCAACATCCACAACGAGTGGTTTGTCCAGCTCACCGCCATGCCCCGAGGCTCATACGATGTCTACTTCAGCGTCAGATGCGACCTCAAGCCCGGAGTCGCCCCCGGGGAGGCTGGCGACGCCATCAGCCTCGGGAACTACGCGGCCGGCCCGGAGATGACTGTCGCCGCGGGAAAGATAGCCGGCCCGGAATACAAGCTCATCCACCTAGGCAGAAGCAACCTGGCCGAGGCCATCTACTTCTACATCGCGCCAGTCATCAACGACAAGGTCGAAAGAGTCTGGATTGACAGAATGTTCATCGCATCCCCCGAAAGCACGGCGAAACGCCCCGTTGAGAAAGAGTAATTGCAAATCGAAGACACCATCCAAACAACGCCGCACAAGACGGCAAGGAGAACAAGACAATGGCAGTCGCAGTAAAACACAGCTACGGCTCAAGACTGGGCAACTCGTTCAAGGGAATCCTCTCGGGACTCGCCGCGGTGCTTATCGGCATCGTGCTGCTGTGGTGGAACGAGGGACGAACCGTCCGCAGGTACAAGGCGCTCAACGAGACCAGCAAGAAGACAACCCCCATCTCCTCGGAGGTGGTAAAGCCCGAATTCGAGGGAATGGTCGTGCACCTCACCGGCTACGCCGACACCGACGAAACACTCTCCGACATGGATTTCAACATCACACTCCCAAAGACAATCCTCCTCAGGAGAAGCGTCGAAATCTACCAGTGGGAGGAGAGAAGCGAGGAACGGGAGGACACCACATACTACACCTACAGGAAGGTCTGGTCCAACAGGCTCATCGACTCCTCGGACTTCATGGAGGGAGGGCATGACAACCCGACAGTCCAGTACATCCGCGAAAGGGAGGACTACGCCGCAGACGTCACGCTGAATGCATTCAGGCTCTCCGACTCCCAGATCAGACGCATCGGACAGGAGAAGACATACGCCCTCCCGCCGGAATACACGCCCCCGACCCCGACTATCGAACTCCAGAAGGCCTTCGAAAAGCCACGGGTGGTCAACGACATGATCTACTACTCCGTGAAGAGCAACAACACCCAGCCAACAGCCACCGCGGAAGATGCGGAAAAGACGGATGCCGCCGAGGAAAAGACCGACGACACCACCACGGCGCCACTCACTGCGAAGATCGGCGACATCAGGGTCAAATTCACAATCGTCACCCCGCATGACATCTCAATCGTCGCACAGCAGTGCGGCGACTCCTTCGTCCCATACCAGGCCGCCACTGGCGCAGTGGAACTCCAGATGGACGGGCTCCACTCCGCCGAGGAGATGTTCGCCTCCGCACACTCCGCAAACCGACTCCTCTGCTGGATCCTCCGGCTCGTCGGATTCATCCTCATCTACTCCGGCTTCCAGATGATCTTCAAGCCCATCGCGATCCTCGTCAGCTTCCTGCCATTCCTGGAAAGGCTCGTCGGCGCGGGGACATCCCTCATCTCGTTCCTCCTGGCACTGCCGATCACACTCGTCGTGATTGCACTCGCATGGCTCTTCTACAGGCCAGTCCTCGCAATCTTCCTCATCGCCATCGTCATCGCCTCCTTCGTCCTCCTCAGAAAGAAGTTCAAGGAACTCAAGAAGCCAGAGACGACACCCGCCGCACAAGCATAATCCCCGCAGGGCAATGTTCCCCCAAAAGGGAGGAAAGCAGAACCGCGACTGGACAGAAATGGACACGGATGGACAGAAATGTCATCTTCCCATGGAACGGCTTGACTGATTTTCAGACAATGCCGGACTGCGGGCATCCGTGTGTTTCGCGGTTCAGAGACCTTTCTTCCTGAGGAACAGGGCCCATCGTAAAAAAGCCAGAGAGCCGGGAGCTGGGTGTCATGCCTGTGGCAGACATTCCGGTTCCCGGTTTTCTTTGCCGTCACGCCATTCTCTCACTGGCTACGGCAGGACGCCTCCTCTCCACCAAAGGGGTATATTATGTAGTTTGTTTCATTCTAGGTGGAAATTCCTGGTTTTTTCCCCAGGAAGGACGAGTCTTTTTCTCAGCGGATGGATTCATTCGCGCACATGCCAGGGGCAAGATGGATTTTTGTGGACAAGACGATGTGCTAGGCAACCTGTTCGGGCGCTTCCAATCCCATTTCGGCAGGAAGGCGACGTGGCTCTCACGCGCGCCAGGGCGCCTGGAGATTCTCGGAAACCACACGGACTACAACCAGGGCACCGTGCTGTCCGCCGCAATCGACCGCTATGCGCGTGTCGCCGTGGCTGAAAACCCCGACTCCACTGACGGCATGTGCTGCCGCATCTACGATGTCAAGGCCAATTCCTCGCGCAAATTCCGCCTGGACACACTGGACAGACACAGGGACAGGGACTGGTCCAACTACATCAAGGGGATTGTCTGCGAGTTCAACGCGCTGGGGTATTCGGTGCCGCCCTTCGACATGCTTGTCACCGGCAACGTCCCCCTCTCGGCGGGCATGAGCAGTTCCGCCGCCCTGGAAATGGCCGTCGTGAAGGCGCTGGACGCCCTCTGCGGGTCAAAGCTGGACTGGCTTTCCATGGCCAGGATTGGTCAGGGAAGCGAAAACAACTATGTCGGCGCAAATACCGGCCTCATGGACCAGTTCAGCTCCCTGATGGGGAAGGAGGGGCAGCTTATCTACTCGGACTTCAGGTCGCTGACTGTCTCAAACGTCCCCATGCCCGAGGGCACAGCCTTTGTCGTGGCCAACTCCCATGTCAAGCACAACCTCGCCAACGAATACAACGAGCGCAGGGAGGCCTGTGAAAAGGCCGCCGAAATCCTCGGAGTCCCCGCATTGCGCGACGCCACACCCGAAATGCTGGAAAATGCACGCGGAAAGATGGACGGCGTGGTCTACCGCCGCGCCCTGCACGTAGTCGGCGAGATCAGCCGTGTCGAGGAGGGTCGCCTGGCACTTGGGCGTGGCGACGTGAAGGCCTTCGGACGCCTGATGACCATCTCCCACAAATCCAGCATGGACAACTTCGAAAACAGCTGCCCTGAGCTTGACGCGCTTGTCGAAATCGGCCAGTCACTGCCTGGCTTCCTTGGCGCCCGCCTTTCGGGCGGCGGCTTCGGCGGCATAACGGTGCATCTTGTGGAAGCCGACGCGGCAACTGCATACGCAGCCGCCCTTGGCGCAGAGTTTGCAAGGCGCACCGGAATCGAAACAGAACCGATGATCCTCAACGCCGCAGACGGCGCGGAACTCTTCAGGGCGTGATTCCCCAGACCGCCTCGTCACCCAAAAAGGACGGGCGATGACGGCGGAGCCCTCGTGGGACAATCCATTCCGGCAATCCTCCCGCCATCCTGAAAAGGGGGCCTTCACGCGCGGACGGGCGAGGCGGGACCTGCCGGGGAAGAGAGAATTTCAAAAAGGCAAAGTAACAACCGCATCATACAGTCAACAAGATGTTCGAATCACTGACCGACAAACTCCACTCGGCTTTCAGAAAGCTGACGGGAAACGCACAGCTTTCTGAACGGAATATCTCCGACGCAATGGAGGAGGTGCGCACCGCCCTGCTCTCCGCGGACGTCAACTACCAGATTGCCGATGCATTCATACGGGATGTCTCCCAGGAGTGCCTCGGAGAGGATGTGCTCAAGAGCGTCACGCCTGGGCAGCAGGCAATCAAGGTGGTCTATGACAAGCTGGTCGCGCTGATGGGCGGCGAAGCCTCCGAGCTGCAGCTGGAGGGAGCCACTCCGGAAAAGCCACTTGTCATAATGCTGTGCGGACTCAACGGAAACGGAAAGACAACCACCGCCGCAAAACTCGCAAACCTCCTCCTGAAAAAATACAAGAAACGTACGCTGCTCGCAGCATGCGACTTGACACGCCCCGCCGCCATCGACCAGCTGGAAGTCCTGGGACAGTCCCTCGCACTGCCCGTATACACCGACCGAAACAGCAAGGACGTAATCGCAGTCGCAAAAAAGGCCGTCGAAACCGCGGCGCAGAAGGGATGCCAGGTCGTCCTGCTGGATACCGCCGGACGGCTTCAGATTGACGAGGAGCTTGTCCAGGAGCTGGTGCGCGTCAAGGAGGCGGTCCATCCCCAGGAAATCCTCCTTGTGGCGGATGGCGCCCTCGGCCAGGAGGCAGTCTCCGTGGCGACGCACTTCGACCAGGCGCTGGATGTGACGGGCATCATCCTCACGAAGATGGACGGCGATGCGCGGGGCGGCGCCGCACTCTCCATGCGGCAGGCCACCGGCAAGCCAATCAAGTTCATCGCAACCGGCGAAAACGCGATGGACCTGGAAAGCTTCCACCCAGACCGGATGGCGTCGAGAATCCTCGGCATGGGTGACATCCTGACGCTTGTCGAAAGGGCCCAGACGGAAATCGAGGAGGAGGAGGCGCGGAAGCTCGAGGAAAAGGTCCGCAAGGCCACATTCGACTTCGAGGACTTCCTGAAGCAGCTCGCACGCATCAACAAGATGGGCGGACTCATGTCACTGCTTAAGTTCCTGCCGGGAATGGGAAACATCCCCGCGGACTTGATGGACGAGAAGACATTCAAGCGCACCGAGGGAATCATCCGGTCGATGACACCGGCGGAAAGAAGACTGCCCGAAACAATCAACGCAAGCAGACGCGCAAGAATCGCGAAGGGCTCCGGGTCCACGCCGCAGGAGGTCACAGAGCAAATCAAGTCCTTCATGGGCATGAGGGAGGTCATGGCAAAGATGAGCCAGGGAGGTGGCGCGTCAATGCTCGGTTCCCTCTTCAACGGAGGAGGACTCGCGAACATGGCGGGCATGATGCAGAACACCGCCGCATTCGGCGGTGGACAGGCCGCAGGATACGCACAAAACGGAGTCTCGCATAAGGACGCGGCCGCAAGGGCGCGGGAAAAGGCCAAGAAGGACGCAAAACGCAAACAGGCAAAGGCCGCCAGAAAGAAGAATAGACATAAGTAACTGCAAATCAGATAGTTGCATAATTAATTGATGGCGCGCGGGCGCCACTGGGGCCAATATCCCGGCCAACACCAGCTTCCCATACACACTCATCCCTCACCACTCATCACTGAAAAATGAAGCGGACACCACTCATATTCCTGGCGTTGCTTGTGTTGCTGACGGGACTTTCATGCCAGCGTTTTTCCCCGAATGCCGAGCTTGACGGTGTACTGGAGTCAAGGAACTGCCCCAACAAGCTCCAGATGGAGCAGGAGGCCCGCAAGCGCGCCCTGGAGGCCCAGGTGCGCCGCCGCTTCGCCCTGGTGCGCGAACTGATTACAGCCCGGCAGTTTGACAAGGCGGAGGAGATCTTGTCCACCATGGACTCCCTTTCCGAAAAGAGGGACGAGATTGCCGCACTTCGCAACCTCAACGCCCTCGCCCGGGACATGGGCCTCAACGAGACTGAACTGGCCATCAACCGCCAGCGCGTGCTGAACGAGGCCGCGACCCTGCAGCTGGTTCCAGACTCCTACAACACGGTCGTCAACATCACCCCGGACCTGGAGCCCGAGTTCATCCCCATGGGAGAGCTGGAGGAACTCCTCACCCGCAAAATCTCCCTGAAGGTCAACAACCTGCCCCTTTCGTCGCTGGCGGAACAGCTCCAGGAGCTGGACGAGCTTAACATCGCCGACTCGCTGAACATCATCTTCAGCGACGACGCGGTCAAGAACAAGACCTTCTCCTGCAACTTCAAGGGAGTCCCCCTCTTCGAGGTCTTCACTTACATCTCGAAGAACCTGGGGGTCTCATTCAGCGTCTCGGACCACCTCATCTGGGTCAACCCCGCCCCCACCGGCAGCGGATACCACCTTGAGACCCGCATCATACACCTGCGACACGGCGCGGTGCCAAAGGTCCCCGAAGGACTCGGCGTCAACGGACAGACCTCCTTCGCCTCCTCGACGGAGGAGGACAACGACATGGACACCGCCCTGAAGGCCTTCTATGCGGGCTGCGTCACAGGCGGCAGCTACGCCATCTACCCCAACCGCAACCTCCTGATTGTCACCGACACCCGCGAACGCCTCAGGGAGCTTGAGAAGATCATCCACGAGCTGGACAAGCCCCCACTCCAGGCCGTAATCGAGGCGCGCTTCATCACCATCAGCGAAAGCGACCTCAGGGATGTGGGCGTGGAATTCACCAAGGCAAATGGCGGCAAGGGAGGCGAAAACCTGACGCCTGACAACCAGACAAACGCCAACATCTCGAACTTCTTCACGGAACTGGGCACAATCAAGAAGAAAAACCCGGAGGGAGTCGCCGCAATGACCATCAGCGGAATCCTCGGGAACCGCTCCTACGACATGCTGATTTCCGCAATCCAGAACAAGTCCAGCTCCGTAATCGTCTCCGCCCCGAGGGTCACGGCACTGAACAACCGGACTGCCAGAATCCGCAAGGGAGACAAGCTCTACTACTTCGAGGAATACACCGTCCAGGCAATCGACCAGGGCGACAAGGGCACAAACCAGGTGCTGGTCCCCAGGGGCAAGCCAGCCACCCTCCAGGTGGGCATCACCATCGACGTCAAGGTCAACATCGGCAACAACCTCCAGACAATCCTGCTGGGGCTCAAGCCCGAAATCATCAACTTCCTGCGCTGGGAGGACTACATCTCCACCCAGAGCGAGACCGTCGACAAGAAGACCAACACCTACGTGACCAATGTCATGCTCCCCCGCACCCACGAGCAGGGAGTCTCCACAAGCGTCGCAATCCGCAGCGGCGAAACCGTCATCCTGGGCGGCATGGTCGAGAACGCCAAGACAACCACCATCAAGAAGGTGCCTTTCCTCGGGGACATCCCCCTCATCGGCGCACTCTTCAGGCACACGGAGACACGGGAGACCCCCACAAACCTCCTCATCTTCGTCACGGCAACCATCGTGAACGAACAGGGCGAATACGTCATCTACAACCCGCCGCCCGAAGTCTCACCCGAAGACCTGATCCCCCTCAAGCCCATCGAAGGCGAGGCGGCGATAGACTAGCCAGGACCACAACCCCGCACCTCTGCTGAAAGGATGCCAGCATTCGGAAGACATATCGCGACAGGAGTCGCCCATGGACAGGAGAGCACCTGCGCAGTGCGCGTCTCCTGGCGAGGCGCGTCCTGGATTGTCGACGAAATCCGGAGGGTCTCCTGGAAGAACGAGGGGCTCCGGGGAGACAGCGAACTCCAGCAGGCCGCGGCGTCCTGGATGAGGGAGACAATCGCCGGAAAGAACGCCGATGCGCTCTGCATCCTGCCGCAGCGGCTCGCAAACACGGTGGTCGTGGACTTCTCGCCTGTCCACGACAAGTCAAAACTCGAGAAGATGGTCGCCTACCAGACCGGGCAGATGACCGGCTCCTCGAAGTCAGGCATGGTCCATTCCTTCCAGGAGGTCACGCCAATGCCGGGACAGAGCAACCCGCTGCTCGTCGCCGTCTCAAGGCAGGAAGACCTGGCAAAATGGAGCGACATCTACCTGGAGGGCGGAATCCGGGTCGACGGCCTCGTCCCCGACGGCATCGCCCTGGACAATGCATTCGTGCTTCTCCAGCCCACGGCCGCAATCCTCCCCGGAATGCAGCTCGTGGTGGACATGCGGGACTCAAGGGCGGTCCTGCTGCTGCGGTGGCTTGGACGCATCCAGAGCATCACCGTCTTCGAAAGGCTCGACGCCAATGCCGCGTCGCTGGCACGCCGCATCGAGGAGACCGTGCGGGGCTGGAAGGCTATGCACTCCGGCGACGCGGCGCTGGCAACCCCGGAGAAGCTGTGGGTCTCCGGGGAGGACCCATCCCTGGACGCCCTGGGCGCATCCCTTGCGGCGGAAATGGCAATCCCGGCGGAGGTCCTTGGGGTCCCCCTGAGCAAGTGCCCGGGAGAACAGAAGAACGGCGGCCCCTGCATCCAGGGAGTCCTGCCCGCAATCGTCCCCTGCCTGGGACTGGCCGCCCAGAAGGCGCGGCTCGCCCCGCTAAACATCGGACTGCTTCCCGAAAGGCTCTCCTGGCTGCGGGAAAGGCGCTCCCAGTTCCCGTTCCTCGTCCTCGCATTCGCGGTCTTCCTCGCAGTCTTCAGCTGGCTCTTCGCCTCGACCCTCGGGGAACTGCACCGGCAGCAGCAAGAGCTGGATGCGCAGATGACACTCCTGGACGACTGTCTCGGAACCGCGCCGCAGCTCCGGAACGCATACGACAAAATCGCGCTTGCGCAGAAACAACTGCTCCCAATCGCGGAGGCCTCCCTCAGGACACATAGGTTCCTCCTCTCTATCAAGACCTGGCAGGACGCAATCCCGGCGCCAAAGAACGACGCATGGTGCATCTACCTGGCGGACGAATTCTCCTTCGCGGAAAGCAACGCCCCGGCCAGCACATCCTCCACGCGCAAGGACCAGAGGAACGGACTCGGCAACGACAGGCTCCTCATGCTGGGAAACCTGGGGGGACGCACGGAGGAACCATCCCCCGCAACCACCTCGATGATGCCCACCGAGGCAATGCCCGTCTCCGCAATCCCCCTCCTCACACGGATGTACGCGGGAGGCGTCCTGCCGGCGAACAACATCAAATACCACGCCGTCAGGGAACTCCAGGGCGAACTGAACCAGTCGGAGACCTTCGCGAATGTCGACGACTACACCGACTTCCTCTCCAGCGACTTCAACGCCGCATATTTCCTGCCCTGGAAGAGATTCCTCTCGACCTACAGGAACGTCCTCCACAAGGAGTATGCCCTCTTCATGATGCAGCTGCCCTTCCGCGACAGCCCGATCAGACTCCCCTAGAACGCCAATCCACAGAAGATGACCCCGAACCGCAAAGACTGGCCCCTCCAATACAGGGTTCTGGCACGCCTGGCAATGGGCGCGCTCGCACTGCTTGTGATGGGCTGTCTCTTCATCCTGCACCCCACAAGGGCGCGGCTTGAAAGGCAAAAGGCGGAAATCGAAAGGAAGACGGACTACCTCAAGGGCATGCAGCTCCCCCTCGACTCGGTCCTCCTGGGAGAAAGGCTGCGGGACGCAATGCGGCTTCTGGAAGGCGACGACGATGAGGACATGACGGGGCTTCTCGCAGTCGCAAGGGAAACCCTCGAGGAGGCGACGCAGCCGCTGGATGCGAGAATCCGGCAAAACTACGGGGACAACCTGGCATTCATCTACGGCGCCACAAGGCTGGATTCAAAGGACCTCCAGGAACGGATCATCAAGGAGTTCGGAGAAGGCAACCCGAAATTCCTCGGAATGAACCCGGAGGAAATCCAGGAACAACCCGTCTGGCAGACAATCGCGAAACTCTGGACTGTCAGGGAAATCCTCGGGGAGGCCAGGGACGCAGGGCTGGAGGTGGCTCCCCCCGCCGCCGACGGCAAGCCCTCCGTCACGGCAATGCCAATCGTCGGATACACCCTCGACGACACATCCTCCGGAAGCATATACCTGCTGGAGTTCCCCGTCAACGCCACATTCTCGGGAACCCTCGCGCAATTCCTGGTCTTTGTCCAGTCCCTCCAGGATGAACGGCGCTTCATCCCCCTCAAACGCCTCTCCATCAGGACGCTTCCCCCGGAGGCGCTCCTGGCGGGAAGCGACAACGCCGTCGACAAATGCCTCTTCACCGTCAGATGCTGCGCCTTCATGGCGGCGGAGGGGACCGAACCACAGCCGCCAGACCGCGGGGATGAGGTGCCGAAATGATCAACAGCCTGCTCCAATCTCTCTGTTCACACTGGGAACGAAAGCTGCTGATCCTCGTGGTGGTCTTCGCCCTGGGCCTTCTCTTCACCAGGGAGGTCATTCTCGAACCACCCCAGAAGCCCCAGGAAACCAGCTTCACAATCCCGCCGCCGCCACAGCTCGTCCCATGGCAGGGAAGACCGCCGCTGGTCAAGGACCATCCGACGGATCCGGGAGACAGGAACCCCTTCCTGGTCACCTTCCCGATGGAAAAGTCCAGCGAGACTCCCCAGGAGACCGCCCAGTCCGAGGAGAGGCTCCCCGCACAGCCCCCCAGGCGGACGGTCGCAATCACATACCAGGGAATCAGGACAACCCTGAGCGGAAAGACATACGCGATCCTCGAAGTCTCAGACTCAAAGCTCGGGGCGAGCAACCACTTCCTCCAGGAAGGAGAGGCACTCCCATGCGGAATCACTATCGAAAAGATGTCCGAAAGGGGACTGGAACTCTCCGACAAGTCGGGAAATGAACTGGGCGACCTCCCATACGGAACCACGAAGATTGTCACGATGGAGGGAGAATGATGGACGGACTGCTGGAATGCCTCGAATCCACGGGACGCCTGACAGGAGAACAAGTCCTCACCGCGCAAAAACGCATCGGAAGGACTGGACAAAGCCCAGAAGACGCCATCCTCGCACTCGGATTCATCCCCGAAGATGAACTCTATCGGGAAATGGCGGCGCTGTATGGACTGGAACTCTGCGAAACGCACAACCTCCAGCCACAGGAGGAGGCACTCGCAAGAATCCCATACGCATTGGCACAACAGCTGCAGTGCCTGCCTGTCAAAGTCAACGACGGGGCGATAACCGTCGCATTCGCACACCAGCCAAAGGCCAGGGAACTCGAACAACTCCAGCTCCTGGCAGGACTCCCATGCAGGCCAATCCTGGCCACGCCAACGCAAATCGCCGCTGGACAGCAGAGATTCTACGGCCTGGGAGCTGGGAAGGTAAACCTGCTCAAAGGGCGGATTGACGAGGAACAAAAGTCACAACTTGTTGATTATCAAGAAGTTACACCACAAGAAGACAATTCCGTCGCAAGCCTCGTCAATGAAGTCCTGGAGACTGCGCTGAACTCACGGGCGACAGACATCCACATCGAACCCTTCCCCGGCAGGCTGCGGCTGCGGTTCCGCATAGACGGACTCCTGCGCGACGTGCCCACCCCCGAGGGAATCGAGTTCCTGAAGGACTCGATCGTCTCCCGCCTCAAGGTGATGGCGCACCTCGACATCGCCGAGAAGCGCCTTCCCCACGACGGGCGCCTCCGCATCACAAGGAAGGACGGCGCCTGGGACCTCCGCGCATCCCTCCTGCCCACGCGCTACGGCGAAACTGTCTGCCTCCGCATCCTCAACGCCGGCAACCTTCTCACCGACATGGAGCAGCTTGGCCTCTCACAAGGCCACCTTGCGAGCCTCCAGCGCCAGCTGCGCAGGCCCTCAGGACTCATGCTGGTCACAGGCCCCACGGGAAGCGGCAAGACCACCACCCTCTACAGCATCCTGGTGCATCTGATGAATGCACACCCGGACCTGAAGATCATCACCGTCGAAGACCCGGTCGAATACGACATCCCCGGAATCACGCAGATACAGACGAATGCGGAGATCGGACTCACCTTCTCCTCCGCACTCAGGTCAATCCTAAGACACGACCCGGATGTCATACTCGTCGGCGAAATCCGCGACCGGGAAACCGCCGAAATAGCAATCCAGGCCGCCCAGACGGGACACCTCGTCCTCTCCACACTGCATACCACCGACGCGGTCGGCGCCGTCAACCGCCTGATAAACATGGGAGTCGAGCCGGATCTGGTGGCCTCGACGCTGCGCTGCATCGTCGCGCAAAGGCTCGTCAGAAGGCTCTGCCCGCACTGCTCCCTCGTCGACGACAATGTCTCCCACGAGGACGAAAAGGAGCTCCGGAGGATTGGCAAGAGGCTTGGTCTTGCCCACGCCCATCCCAGGAAGGCGTCGCCGGAAGGATGCTTCTACTGCCAGAACTCGGGGTACTATGGTCGAATCGGGGTATACGAAATCCTCGAAATCAACGGGGAACTGGAGGACAGGATAAGCGCAGGAACGCCCAATGGCGAACTGCGGAAGTGCGCACTGGAGCAGGGATGGACGCCACTCGCAGGCGACGCATGCGAAAAGGTGCTCCTGGGGCTCACAGACCTGGCCGAACTCCACAGAATCTGCTGAAACCATGTCCAATGAATAGCCAGGCAACGGCGGAGGTGAAACCGTGAAACTTTTCGCGCCAATCCTATCCACATACCGCGCGTATGCGAACATGACACGCATACGGAAGATTCTCGGCGTGGTCTTCCGCAACGGGCTGGGCATCTTCTTCGGAAAACTGCGGCACCTCGTCAAGCGCAGGGAGCGAAACGACGGCTCCTCCGCGGAACTCACCATCCAGGAAAGGGTGCGGAAGGTGCTGGAGGAGCTGGGGCCTGTCTATGTCAAGGTCGGACAGATGCTCTCCACCAGGCCGGACCTCATCGGACAGGAGTTCGCCACCGAACTGACAAAGCTCCAGGACGAGGCAAAGCCCTTCCCCTTCGAGGAGGTGGCCGCCGTCATCCAGAAGGAGTTCGGAGCCCCCGTCAATGAACTCTTCGCGGAATTCGACGAGGCTCCCGCAGCAGCAGCCTCCCTCGCACAGGGGCACCGCGCCGTCCTGAAGGATGGGACGAAGGTGTTCGTCAAAGTCCAGCGCCCGAATGCCGCAAGGCAGATCCGCGCCGACATGAATGTGCTGACCTTCCTGGCGGACCAGTTCCACGAGGGCAACCCCGAACTGCGGTTCCTTATGCTCCCGAAGGTCGTCAGACAGTTCAGGAACTCGCTCCTCGAAGAGGCGAATTTCAATAACGAAAAGGCAAATATCAGGCGGTTCGCAATGCAGTTCCGCGACGACGACCGGCTCGTCGTCCCAAAGGTATACGATGAACTCAGCGGGGAACACGTCCTTACGATGGAGTACATCGAAGGCGAAAAAATCAGCAATGTCGAAACGCTCCGGAAGAAAGGCGTCGACACGGTGAAACTCTCCGAAACCGTGGCAGACCTCACTCTGAAACAGTTCTTTACACACGGATTCTTCCACGCAGACCCGCACCCGGGAAATATCTTCGTCCTCCAAAACGGAAAACTATGCTACCTGGACTTCGGACTCTGCGGAAGGCTCACAGCCGATGAAAGAATCCTCTTCTGCCGGTTCATCGTCAGCGCCATCGAAAGAAACGAACAACACGCCACGCAAATCCTGCTGAGACTCTGCGACTACGAGGAGGAACCGGACATCACGGAGATGGAGTGCATCATCGGGGAGTTCATCGACAGGTACTTCTACGGGCCGCTAGACCAGGTGGACGTCCCGGAGGCACTCCAGCAACTCTACGCGGCATGCAATCACCTGCATATTGCGCTAAAACCACATATCTACCTGATGCTCAAGACATTAGGTATGGCAGACGGATTTATGAGGCTTCTGAATCCGGACTACGACATCGAAAAGCAGCTCAAGCCCGAGCTCCTGAAGATAACGATGCGGCAGTTCAGCCCCGCAAAGTCTCTCCACCAACGGGTCGAAGACTTCTTCGAGACAATAGAGCTCTTCTCCAGAGCCCCCGCGAACATACGGAATTTCACTGGAAAGCTCCTTGACGGACGCCTGACATTCAGGCAGGAATTCCCCCAGTTTGACGAGTATATGCGCGACTACAACCACCGGCAGAAGCAGCGGACCACCGCAATCCTGACGGTCGGAATCCTGATAAATTCCACCCTGCTCCTGCAATACAGAATCCCCCCGATCTGGAGGGATTTCTCCATCCTCGGGGCAGCCGGGCTTGCAACAGGCATATTGCTGGCAGGAGCCCTCCTAGTGGACCTCCTCAGGAAATAGCCACAACACCACCCTCCCCAAATGCCCAGCAATTACACGAATCTGGAAAGCCGCCCCTGGGACGAAGTCCTGGAAATGAACCGGTCGCAACTGCCAAGGCCGCCGTTCTCGGCACACATCCCACTGGGACTGCCAATGGCAAAGGACATGGTAATCCTCGACGGGGCGCTCAACGCAAGCGTCCTCCAGATGCCGCCCGCAATGCGCAACGGGGAAATCAAGGACAAGGAGACCCTCCACAGGCTCAGGACACGCACGCTCTCCTTCTGCCCGGACACCGCACCCTTCATAATGGACTTCCATCACGCGAAAATCCAGCGCGTCGACGGAGACCTGCCGCAGTTCAAGGCGACATACTACGCATACTACACCCTCTACACCCTGGAATACGCAATGGGCGAAAAGGGACGCCTCGCAATCCGGGCCACCATCCGAAACGAAAACGCAAGGCGCGAAAGGAAGTCACTCTGGCTCAAACTCTCGCATCCACTCGAATACACGGTCTACGACTACCACTACGTCACATACCACTACACCGCAAACAACTTCCCCAGGTTCGACGACAGCTGCACGTTCCACGACAACGCACTCTGGAACGAAGGAAACCCCGTCGCACGAATCACCCCCGGAGACTTCCAGCCCACCTGGCACGATACCATCTTCTTCAAGGATTCAGACTATACGGACAACAAGTTCTACTGGGACAGCCCCTATTTCGTCCACCCCGAATTCCGAATCTACACCGCAAAGAACATGCTTGAACTCTCCATCGAGCTCGACCCGAACCAGGAGAGTTCCTTCGAAATCACCCTCGATACGCTGATGCCAGGCGGACTTCCGGAAGAGCTGCCATCCTTCAAGGTGGCCTCGGAGTGGAACCGGAAGGAGTGGTTGGGGATGGACGAGGGGCACGCGACGGTCGACTTCGGCGACAGGGAGCTCAACAACCGGTTCAAGTCAATCGAACGCGTCTCAAAGCAGCTGCTCTTCGATATGGACTGGCCCGGCAAGGGACACATCCCCTTCACCTGCCAGGGCGGCACAAGCGAAAGGTTCTACATCTGGGTCTGGGAGGCCTTGTGCTGCTTCAAGCCGCTTATGCGCCTCGGACACCTGAAGGAGACCCGGGACATTCTCGAATTCATCTTCTCGCTCCAGGACGGTGGATTCCCGCCCCAGGGGGAGTTCGTGCCGGCAAAGGGGGCAATCGGCACCACCGGCCCAAAGTGGTCATGCATCACCGGAGCCGCACTCACATGGGCGGCGGAATACTATCTATACTCGCAGGATGACGAATTCGCCAGAAGGCACCTCGACCAGATGGCGCTGGCATGCTCGTGGATAACGGCGCAAATCCGGGCCCCGCACCCGGAAGGATACCCATACCCAAGGCTTATGCCAAAGTGCTGCGCGACAGATGCAGACTACGGACGCCTCATCATCTTCACCGACAACTGGTCCTGCCGGGGAATGGAACTGGCCGCGGAAATCCTCACTAAATTCAAACACCCGGAGGCCGAAAAGTATACCCGCATCGCAGCCGAATACCGAAAGGACCTGATGGAGTGCATCGAAGACCTCACACAGCCTGACGGATATGTGAGACGGCAGATTGACGACAGCGGAATCTACTGCCAGGGCTTCGTCAACTGCGATTCCTTCACCTTCCTGGCCTACGCGGGAACTATCTCGCTCCACGATGAACGGCTCCGCAACTTCGTCCGGTGGTGCGAGGAGAACTCCTGCCAGGATTTCTTCTTCGGGCCAATGACCCCGCACCTCATATACATCGGCACCGGAGAGCAGATGGCCGCCATCATCCAGCTCGCAAACGGGGAATACAAGAAGGCATGGAGCGCTATGCAGACCTTCGAAAGATACGGATGCAGCCAGGACTGCTACCTGACACAGGAACGCTTCGACGTCGACGACCCGGAACATGTCTCGTGGCAGCCAAATGCCTCCAACAACGGCAGAATGATGGACATGGAACTCGCAAGGCTGTATCTCGAAACCGACAGGCAAATCATGCTGCTCTGCGGATTCGCGCCATTCGAACTGCAGAAGAAGGGAAGGCACTTCGCAATCCACGGACTGCATACGCAGTACGGACGGCTGGACCTGGACGCCGAGGACGGCGTCGTGGATGTCCACTGGGAAAAGGAGCCAAAACTGCCAATCATCCTTCCAGAAGGCTGGAAACTCAGGAAGTAGACACACAATTTCATCACCCGACACCAACACAAACAACATCCACGGAAGTCAATTCCAAAAGAACATGGCATACCCAATCATCGACCTGCAAGGCACCTGGCAGCTGCGCCAGACATCCGAAAAGGAGTCCATCCCCGCACAAGTCCCGGGAGACAACTACTCCGCACTCCTCGAAAACGGAAAAATCCCCGAACCATATTTCGGCGAAAACGAGGAGCTCGTCCAATGGGTGGGAGACGTGGACTGGACATACGAACGCACCTTCACAGTCCCGAAGGAGCTGCTCAAGGCAAGGTCGGTCATCCTTAATCTCGACTCGGTGGACACGGTCGCAAACCTGTTCGTCAACGACAAGCCGGTCGCAAAGGTCGACGACATGTTCCTCCGCTACCGGTTCGACGTGAAGCCATTCCTCAAGACGGGGAAGAACACAATCCGGTTCGACATCAGGGCAGTCCGCAAGGCTGGGGAGGACTTCAAGAAGGAACTGGTCGTGAAGCCCGACGACATGGGAGCCAGCTTCTGCTCGGTGCCGACGCTGAACCTCATCCGAAAGTGCCAGTGCTCCGGCGGATGGGACTGGGGAATCTCACTGCCCTCCTCGGGAATCATGGGAAAAATCTACCTGGAGGGAGTGGATTTCTGCACCCTCGAACATGTCTATGACATCCAGGTCCACAAGAAAAACTCCTGCAAGGTCACCTTCTTCGCAGAACTCAACCCCCTCGAAGACTCCCCAATCGGAAGCAAGGTTGATGTCGAATTCCTCTTCAACGGGGAAAGGAAGAAGGCGACAGCCATCGTCCCGCGCAGGGGAGGAATCATCGTCTCGGCAGACTTCAATGTCAAAAACCCGGAACTCTGGTGGCCGACGGGATTCGGCGAACAGCCACTGTACCCACTGCAGGTCACATGCGACGGACAGACCGTCACACAGCAAATCGGACTCAAGGAACTCAAAATCGTCAACGAAAAGGACGAAATCGGCTTCTCGATGGTCTTCCAGGTCAATGGAGTGAATATCTTCGCCAAGGGCGCAGACTGGATCCCATGCGACGCAATGCCCCAGAGGCACACCCCCGAGAGATACCAGCAGCTCCTGGGAAGCGTCAAGGCGGCCGGCATCAACATGCTGCGAATCTGGGGAGGCGGAAAGTTCGAGGAGGACCCATTCTACGAAGAGTGCGACCGCCTCGGAATCCTCCTCTGGCACGACAACATGTTCTCTTGCTCGCTCTACCCAGACCACCCGCACTTCCTCAAAAACGTCCACGACGAAATCGTATACCAGGTCAAGAGGCTGCGCCACCACGCGTGCATCGGACTCTGGTGCGGAGACAATGAACTGATCGGGCAGGTCAACGGCGTCGAAAACGACCAGAAGCGGCGCGACGCGCTACTCGTCCTGTACGACCGCCTCAACCAGACCGTCGCAAGGGCAGTCACCGAAGGGGACGACACACATGTCTTCTGGCCCTCCTCCCCATGCGCCGGACCAAACAACTTCTCGGACAACTGGCTCGCCGACGCCGACGGAGACATGCACTACTGGCAGGTCTGGCACGGCGGAAAGTCCTTCGAGGACTACTACAATGTCAAGCCGCGCTTCTGCAGCGAATTCGGCTTCCAGTCCTTCCCCTCCATCGAAACCGTCAAGTCCTTCGCAAACAAGGAGGACTTCAATGTCTTCAGCCCCGTCTTCGACCGACACCAGAAGGGCGGCATGGGGGCAAACGCCAGAATCGTCGGAACAATGGGAAACTACTTCCGGCTGCCCGAGTCCTTCGAAGGACTCCTCTATCTCTCGCAAATCCAGCAGGCAATCGCAATCAAGACCGGAGTCGAATACTGGCATAGCCTCAGACCACGATGCATGGGGACTATCTTCTGGCAGCTGAACGACAACTGGCCAGTCTCGTCATGGGCGTCCATCGAATACTCGGGACGATGGAAGCCACTCCAATACATGGCGAGAAGGTTCTACGCAAGCGTCCAGGCAGTGGCATACAGGACGGCCGAAAAGAACCCGATGGAATTCTTCTTCATCAGCGACCTGCCATGCAAGGTGGACGCGACAGTCACCGCGACTCTCATCAAGGTCCAGGACGCAAAGAAGGTCGTGGAAAAGAAGTTCATCGTCAAGGCGGACAGAATGGGCTCGATCCAGCTCGACATCCCGGACTTCTACCATGACGAAAAGGCCAGGAAGGGACTCCCCGCATGCGAATGCCTCCTGAGAATCGTCGTCGACGCAAAGGACGCAAAGGGACAGAAGTACCACTACACAAACCTGGTGAATCTCGACACCTGGAAGAGGGCGCCAATCCCCGTCGCAAACCCAAAGGTCGAGTCTGTAAAGAAGGTCGGCGACAATCGCTTCGAAATCACAATCGACACCGACAAGCCCGCCTACTACGCATGGATGGCACTCCCAGGAGACCCGCACGCAATCTTCAGCGACAACGCAATGACACTCCTCCCGGGAAAGACGAAAATCACCCTCGATACGACAATCCCGTACACCGAGGCAAAGCTGAAGAAGGAGCTCACCCTCGTCCACCTGAGGCAAACCTACTAGGGATCGGGGAAAGCCGGGAGCCGGAGGCAATGCCTGCGGTTCCTGGCTTTTCCTGCATCCGCCAGGAGACGGATTCGCCCGTCTCCAGAAAACGGCTTCGGCATTTCCGTGTCTTTCACAGTTGAAAAGCCATCCTGAAGGACTAAAGGAGGAGTTTTCATTTTTTTTGACACGGGGTGCTTGAAAAACCTTCAGGGCGTGTTACGTTAACGCCGCTTCCTGAATCAAAGCTCAGGGATCCCATCGTCTAATGGTTAGGACAACAGGTTCTCATCCTGTAAATATGGGTTCGACTCCCGTTGGGATTGCCAATTTCCACGCCGTCAAGTCTATGCTTGCCGGCGTTTTTTTATTGTCATCTAACTTGTTCCAGCAGAGGGAGTTATAATGTCAATGCAATTCCAGTCGTTCCTGGCGGGCCTGGCGGTTCGCGCAGGTCGGGCCGCACTTGCGATGCAGTCGCAGCTCCACGAAAGCGACGTATCCTCCAAGGCGACCGCACGTGACATAGTCACCGCGGCTGACAAAGCCACGGAGAAGCTCATCCGCGAATCAATCTCCTCCAGATTCCCCGACCACCGCTTCTACGGCGAGGAAACAGGAAAGTCTGACGACAACGGCAGCCCGTACTGCTGGATAGTCGACCCGATTGACGGCACGGTCTCATACTACGAAGGCCAGCTCTACTGGTGCACGTCAATTGCACTATGGAAGGACGGAAAACCCCTTGCGGGAGCCGTCTACGCCCCCGCGCTGGACGAGCTATACTACGCGGAGGCCGGCGAAGGGGCCTACTGCAACGGGCGCCCCATACATGTGAAGAGCCATGGCGGACTGGAGACCTCCGTGCTTTCCACAGGCTTCTCCTGCCTCCGTGCCGGCTGGACAACCGGGAACAATGTCCGCTTCTTCGAACAAATCGGGCTGAAATGCCGCGGGGTCAGGCGCTTTGGCTCCGCGGCTGTCGACATCTGCTATGTCGCCTGCGGGAAATCCGACGGCTTCTGGGAGCTCAACCTCCAGCCATACGACTATGCGGCCGCCGTCGCCGTCCTTCTCGAGGCAGGGGGCATGGTCTCCGACCTGCGCGGGGGAGACGAGTATCCCGTCCAGGGCATTCTCGCCACCAACAGCGCAATCCACAAGGAGATGCTCGCCTTCTTCCCGAACTACACCCGCCCTGCCCAGCCGTGCAAGTAGCGCCCACCAAGTAGCGCCGACCATATAGCGCCCACCGGCATCACCCCCTTTGTTGCCTGAATCAGACAACAACTCCCCGCAATGCATACGAATACCCTGAATCTAACGGAAGGACCCATCTTCACGAAGGTGGTGCGATATTCCCTTCCGTTGCTTGGGATGTTCGTGCTGCAGTTGCTCTTCAATGCGGTGGACATGCTGGTGGTCGGGCGTTTCGCAAGCTCCACCGCGCTGGCGGCGGTCGGTGCGACGACCAACCTCTACCACCTCCTTGTCAACCTCCTCGTCGGCACATCGGTCGGAGTCTCCGTCGTGGCGGCGAACTACTTCGGCGCGGGCAATATCAGGAAGCTCAACGAGACAATCCACACGTCAATGCTCTTTGCGCTGATAGCGGGCGTCGTCTTCGGAATCATCTGCTTCTTCCTGGCGGAACCCCTGCTCCGCATGATGAACACGCCCCAGGAGGTGATTGACAAATCCAGCCTCTACATCAAAATCTGCTTCGCGGGGCTTCCCTTCATGCAGGTATACAACTTCGGCTCCGCGATTCTACGCGCCGTGGGGGACACCTGGCGACCCATGCTGTATCTCATCGTCGCGGGAGTGGCAAACATCTTCCTGAATCTCTTCTTCGTGGTTGTCCTCAAACACGATGTCGACGGCGTGGCGACCGCGACGGTCATCTCCAACGCCATCTCCTCCATTCTCGTCTGGCAGGCCATTCCAAAGACCGGCTCGGGGATCCGGCTTGAATTCAAAGAGCTGAGAATCAACCCCGCAATCCTCAAGAACGTGCTCGTAATCGGAGTCGCCGCAGGAATCCAGGGGGCATGCTTCTCCTTCTCAAACGTCATCATACAGTCCTCCATCAACTCCTTCGGCGCCATGGCCGTTGCAGGATGCACGGCGGCACTTATCCTGGAGGGAATCGCATACGCAGGGTCATACAGCTACCAGCAGACCGCCATCAGCTTCGTCGGACAAAACTACGGCGCACGAAAAAGGGATAGAATCATACGCTCATTCTGGTGGTGCATGCTCCTGGGAACCCTCATCCCAGGATTCATGGGACTGGTCTTCTATTCCTTCGGACGCCCGCTCCTCGGAATCTTCATCCCGGAATCCGAAGTCATCGAATTCGGCATGCAACGGGTGAGGATCGTGATGCTGACATACGCACTCATCGGCCCACTGGACACCCTGAGCGGAGCCCTCAGAGGACTGGGACGCTCGGTCATCAATACATGCATCATGCTCGTGGGAGTCTGCGGAATCCGGCTTATATGGATATTCTTCGTCTTCCCGTACCACCGCACCATCACATTCCTGTTCGGGTCATATCCAGTCTCATGGGCAATCACATGCATCCCCATGGCAATATACCTGTATGTGATCGTAAAAAGGCTAGACGCGCCACAAGGACGCATCTAGCCTTCTCATTTCCCGGACTCAGGACAGAACCGCACTAGCTCTCCAACGCGGAAAGTATCGCGCGAAGATGCGTCTTGCATCCCTCGGCGTTGGCACGGCACCAGGTCGCCATGTTCTCAACGGCTGTCTTCTGACCCTGCATGTCAAAAATCGCCTTGCCGTCGGCAACCGCTATCCCGTTCTTCTCGCAAACCGACTTCAGATTCCTGAGGACGGCACCATAGCGGTTGACGGAGACGACGTCGGGCGCGTCATTGGAACGCCAGTCGGAGACACCGCCAAGCTGGGGATAGACGGGATTCGGAAGCCAGCAGACAAGCCTCGGAGGATTCTCAAGGCCCCTGACTGCGTCAATGAACTCCTGGGTCTCATTGGCAAGACGCGCAAGCATCTCGGACGTCCCCTCGGTGACATTCCTCCCGATGGCGGCGTCGGCGAAGGCAAAGGAGAAGATGACCGTCTCCGGCGCAAATGGCGCGATGTCACGCCCTATGCGTCTTGTTCCAAGGCTGGTCGTGCATCCCTGCATTCCAACGTTCAGGACGGCGCAATTGCCCCCCGCGTCCTGCGTGCCGTTGAGCGACGCCTCCAGAAGCGACGGGAGCGAAGGGACCTCGGGCGCGTCGGCGACCAGGTCGTCTCCGATGAAGACAATGCGCCTCCTGGCCTCCTCGACTGCAGCGATTCGCTCGTTTGAGAGCCCTGCCGGCCAGTCGCGTGTGACGGGGCTTTCGCCCCAGGGGCCGCCGGACGGCATCTTCACCTTGAATGGTGCAAGCGCGGCGGGAATGATGACCGGAGGCGCGGGTGGCATGGCCGCCAGCTCGGCCGTGTTGCAGTTGGCGCAAAGCATGGGCTTCTTGAAGGTGCCAAGCTTCGTCAAAAGCTGCTCGTGGGATGACCAGGCAAACTTCGAGCCGCACTTCTCGCAGGTCAACTCCTGGGGAGGATTCTCCTTGAGGAACTTCTCACACCCGGGACAATGACGCATCTGCGGAGGACGCTTCAGCAACGAATCCCTCAACTGCTCCTCTGGAGTGTAGGTCCATGTCCCATGGCAGTCTGCCTCCTGGCAGGGCTCCTGGATTGGCTTGAGCTCCTTCAACGCCTTCTGGCACTTGTCGCACATGCGACGCCCTGGCTGGTCATGGCCGTGGACATGCGCCGCAAGCTGCATGGCGCGGGTCCAAACCCACTTCTCCTCGCAGCCACGGTTGCAGCAAGGCTCCTCACGATCCCGCGCAGCCTCAAAGAAGGCATAGCACTCCTTGCACATCCGCTTCGGAGGAAGAACGTTGAAGACAGGAACATACTTCGGCTCCTCCTTGACCTCCACTGGCGCAGCCGCCTCCACTGGCGCAGCCGCCTCCACTGGCGCAGCCGACTCCACGGGCGCAGCCGACTCCACGGGCGCAGCCGCCTCGACCGGCGCGGGGGCCGGCTTCTCCTCCTTCTTCGGGGATTCCTCCCTGGGGATTGACATCCCGACGACGGCCTCCAGCTGGTCGAAGGGCGTCCAGGTCCATGTATTCTTGCATCCTGTGACCCGGCAGGGGACTTCAACCGCCTTCAGCAGATTGAACTTCTCGAGACATTCCTTGCACATCCTCCGGGGCGGCGCGTCAATCTTCTTGCCTTCCCTGATCCACTCCAGCTGCTGCGTCCTGGTCCATGGGGTGGTGTTCTTGCATCCCTTGACGCGGCACGGGAGTTGCTTGTCCTCGAGCGTAACCCATATCTTGTGGCATTCGTCGCAGAGCCTGTGGGGCGCCTTTCCATCCTTTGACTCCACCTGCATCTTCCTGGTCCAGGTCCACGTGTTCTTGCAGCCACGTGTGCGGCAGGGCATCTGGATGTCCTTCTTTTCATTCACCTGGCTGCGGCACTCCTGGCACAATCCCTTCGGCGGGGTGTCGTGCCCCTTGACATGGGCCTCAAGCTGCTGGTAGCGGTTCCAGGTCCATGTGTTCTTGCAGCCCGGCTTCGAACAGGGCACCTCCCTGTCGGAAAGGGTCTTGAAGAACTCCCAGCAGGAGTCGCACATCTTCCCGCCGTCTGCCTTGGAGCGTGTCTTGCCGTAGGCGGCCTGCTCGTTGGAAATCGAAACCATGTTCTTGCAGCCACGCACGCGGCAGGGCTGCTCGGTTCCTGTCCACTTGAAGGTGTCGCCGATATTGCCGAGAGGTTCGAAATTGGCGCCCATTGTGATGAGTCTCCAATGAATGAGGCGCCCCTTGCAAGGAAACGCCGTGGGTGAAACACAACAGAAGTGTTGTCGAGGACGAATGTGGGGAATGTATGGCACGCGCACGCGCACGTGTCGAGGAAATGTCTAAAATTAAACCTGTTGCAGAAGTTTGCCAGAAAAAAACGGCGGGGAATCGGAAAAAGCGCCCCCGGAAAAAGCGCCCCCGGGAAATCGCCCCGGGCTACTGCGTCCTCAGGCGGGGGTCCAACGCGTCGCGAAGCGCGTCCCCGAAGATGTTCGCCGGAAGGACAAGCCCCAGCATGAAGACAAATGCGCTCACCAGCTTCCACCAGATGACGGGGTCGCGGGTGAGCTCCGCACGGGCGTCGTTGATCATCGTCCCCCAGGACATGGTGTCCGCCCCGACACCAATCCCAAGATAGGTCAGGACGGCCTCGGCAAGCACCTCCGACGAAAACCTCAGGACGGTGGTGATCAATACCACGTGCAGCACGTTGGGGACGATGTGGCGAAGGATAATCCGCCAGGGGCGCACGCCAAGCGCACGGGCCGCGGCGACGAACTCGGTCTCCTTCAGCCGCATGGTCTCGGCCCGCAGCAGCCGGCAAAGGCTCGTCCACGACGCCAGCCCCATCGCGATGCAGAGCTGCGGAAGCCCGTTGCCGAATATGACGATGAACGCGGCAACGAAGAGGATGGTCGGAATGGAGCTGACGACTGTGTAGACATACTGGATGAGGTCGTCCACCCATCCCCCGAAATATCCGGCGGCCACCCCCATCAGCAGTGAGAACGGAATTGCGACCAGCGTCGTCAGCAATCCGATTATGATTCCCGTGCGGATGCTTTTGATTGAAAGCAGCAGCACGTCCTTTCCGATGCGGTCTGTCCCCAGAAGATGCCCCCTGGGATAGTCCAGCGGCTTGTGGACACGCACCATGCGGCCATCCTCGTCGGTGTCGGACTCCTGCCCGTACAGGGTTGTGGCCAATGGCGCAGAATACGAGCGTTCCCTGCGGTCGTCAAGGGGTTTCAGAAGCCTGTCCAGGACCGACTTCCCTGAATCATAAAGCACCCTCCCCTCGCTGTTGCGAAGGATTTCCCCAGACGCAGGGTCTCTCATCGGAGAACGCCACCCCACGGAATCCAGAACGGCCACCAGAAGGTAGCACGCAAGTATCGCCCCCGAAAGCAATGCGCCACGCCTGCAGGATACCTCCCGCGCCGCAAGACGCCAGTACTCCCTGCGGGACGCGACACGCCACAGCCAGCCCCCCAGAAGCAAAAGCGCGACAACTATGAGATTTTGCGTAAGCCAGGACATTTGTCTGCAAAAAACGGAACGGGAAGGAGCCTCGTCTCTACTCGAGTTTGACGCGTGGATCCGCGATTGTATACGCCAAATCCGCCAGAAGCATCCCGAAGATGTAGAGGACGGCGCCCAGAAAGACCATGGCACGGACTACCGAGAAGTCCTGAGCCGCAATGGCGTCGATTGTAAATCCCCCAAGCCCGGGGATTGCAAAGAACTTCTCAAGCAGAAGATTCCCCGTGAAGAGCATCAGCAGGTAGATTGGGATGTTCGTAAGGATGGGTATTAGCGCATTCCGGAGGACATGCTTGAAGAGCACGGTGTCCTCGGAGAGTCCCTTCGCCCTGGCAGTCCTCACGTAGTCCTGGCTAATCTGCTCCAGAAAGAATGTGCGGTAGAGCCTTGTGCCAGACCCAAGGCCGGAGATGATTCCGACCACGGCGGGAAGGGTAAGGAACTTTGCCATCGCCAGGCCCGTGGCAAAGCCCGACACGGGCGCCAGACGCAGCTTCTGCGCACCGATATACTGCCCGAATATGATGAAGACCAGCGTGGAGGTGCTCATCAAAAGGACGCAGAGAAACTGCCCCGCCCTGTCGACGGCGCTTCCACGCAGGGCGGCAAGCTTCATCGCAAAGTAGACGTTGGCAAGAAGAGTCCCGATGAAGATCGGCAGCGCCAGCGCAAAGGAAGGCCATACGCGGGCACGTATCTCGGAGATTATCGCCTTGCCCGTTGCGTCGGACACGCCAAAGTCCCCCCAGAACATGCCAAGACTCCGACGAAAGAAAATCGTATGGGTGAACTTGCCCACGCCCGAAGACGCACCGTCGAAGAAAAGGGGCATGTCGTAGCCGTGGTTGGCCTTCCATACCTCGATTGCCTCCGGACGGTCGGCCTTCTCGCCCAAGGCCTGCCTGGCCATGTCGTCGGGAGTGTTCACCACAAAAAACATGGCGAAGACAAGCAGGTTGACGCCGACTAGAATCGGAATCAAATAGAGTATGCGCCGGAAAAAGTAAAGAAGCATCTGGAATACAAGAGTGAAATCTGCACAGGGGAAACACGCCAGACCGGGGAATGTAACCGCAAAAACCACCGTTTTTTTGTGCGTGGCAATTGATTTTTCCTTTTCGGGCTATACTGTAAGGCCAGGTGCAAGATGCGCACCATGATAGCGATTCCTTTAAATCAACTTCCTTCCAACAGGAGCAAAAATGACTGACGACCCCAAGAAGCTCGCCAACGGATTCATCGCCACCTACATCGACGTCATCAAGAACCACTACTTCGATTTCAAAGGCTGCACCGACAAGAAGACCTTCTGGACAGTCTTGCTCGTGAACTACATCGTGATCGGCGTGATTGGCTTCCTCCTGAAAATTATCAACCTCAGGCTCGGAGCCTCCGTCAGCGTACTCCTCTCCCTCGCAACCCTGCTGCCCATACTCGGCATCTGCGCACGACGCCTCCACGACATCGGCAAGAGCGGATGGATGATGCTGGTCGCACTCATCCCCTGCGTCGGCCCCTTCATCCTTCTCTTCTGGTGCATCCAGCCCACCCTCACCGTCGGCAACAGCTTCGCCGCGGCAGCTCCGGCCGACAAGCAGTAGCAACCCCGCTCAGCAATAGCTGACATTCAAAACGCGCCTCCCCCGAAAGGAAGAGGCGCGTTTTTTTGTGCCCGCAACATGGACAGAAGTAAAAGGGGAGTTCTCCAGGATGATGTCTTTTGAACCACGAAATGCACAAAACGCCGCAATCCGGCTTCCTGAAAAAACAGTGAGGCCGCCCCATGAAATAATGTCTATCTGTGCCTATTCGTGTCCGCAAGTACTCCTCTTCCCCCCTTCCCAATGCCACCTGAGAGGTGTGGAGGATTCAATCCAGACCCGCGACATCCTTGAAACGCTCGAAGTACCCCTTCAGCCTCTCCAGGACTTTTCCCCTTTTCGACGCCCTGTCTCCTGTCGCCGTGAACCGTGACACTGGCGGAAGCACCCTCGTGATGGCAGTCCCTGCCGACGGCACATAGCCGTTCCGGAAGGCGTCCTCCATGAACCGTTCCGTCTCCGTCCTGGACAGGTTTTCCTCGTCGATGATTCTCTCCAGTTCCTCCCGCTTCCTCTCCTTGACGAAGCGCACCCACTCGTCATCGACCTCGCTGGATGGAGTCAGTGTGTCGATGAAGTTTCTGATGAGGTCCTTCTTGTTGCGCAATTCTATGCTGGAATCGATGGCGCGCTCGATGTCGGGGACAATCTCCCTGTCCTCCTGGTTTCCGTCGTGATATCTGCGGATCAGCATCAGGATGTAGTCGATATTGATTTCAACCTGTTTGACGAGTTCGATTTCGAAGACGATGTCATCGTTGATGCTCTCCTTATTCTGCCTGTTCCTGTTGCGGGACTCCTCGTAGAAGTGGAGATACAACCCCTGGTAGTTCTGGAAATCCGCCGGAGAGAGGATTTCCATTCCGGCGAAGGCGTCGAACACGGTGAGGATGTTGCGTGCCTTCAGAATCGCCCCGTATAGGCGGATGAACTCCTTCCGGGCATCTTCGCCAGCGATGTCCGCGGGATTGAATGAGGGATACTTGTGGAGCAGTTCCGCGATGAGTTCCTCGTATCCCTTGACATGCTTGCCGTCGTCGGTGTCGTATCCGCGGTAGTAGTCCTCGAAATTGCGGAGCAGGACCAGTCCTCCCGCCTCCTTGTCGCCGAAGAGGGCGATGCTCTCGTTCGTCCTCTTCTCCAGATTGCGGAAGCAGACAATGTTTCCGAAGGTCTTGACGGAGTTGAGGATTCGATTGGTCCGGGAGTATGCCTGCAGCAATCCGTGCATCTTGAGGTTCTTGTCCACCCACAGGGTATTCAAGGTCGTGGCGTCGAATCCCGTCAGGAACATATTGACCACGATAAGCATGTCTATCTCCCTGTTCTTCATGCGGAGGGATACATCCTTGTAGTAGTTCTGGAACTTTTCGCCCGACGAGTCGTAGGTTGTCCCGAAGAATCTGTTGTAGTCCCGAATGGCCGCGTCCAGGAAATCCCTGCTGCTCTGGTCGAGCGCGCTGGCATCCTCTGGATTCTCCTCGCCGAGGCAGTCATCGTCCACCGCTTCGTTCACCCCGAAGCTGAAGATGGTGGCGACCTTGATTCGCTGCGCCGGATTCAACGCTTCCATCTGCCTCTTGAACTCCCCGTAATAGAGTCTGGCCGCCTCGATGGAGGAGACGGCGAAGATGGAGTTGAACCCCCGCACCCGCGTCTCACTCATGATTTCCGCAATCTTGTGGCGATCCCTGGCTTTCGCAACGGATTCGACGTTCTCCAGGCGCTTGAAGGGAAACGCCTGTTCGTCGCGCTTGGTCTTCTGCCCGAAATGTTCAAGGATGTATTTGGTGATGAGGGAGATGCGCCGTGGGTCGAGCAATGCCTTCTCGCGGTCGATATTCCACACCTGGGCATCATCTATCTCCTCCGCCTCTTTCATCGTGCTGATGTATTCTACACGGAAGGGGAGGACATTCTTGTCGTTGATGGCATTGACGATGGTATATGTGTGCAGGCACTCTCCGAACGCCTGCTCGGTAGTCTGCAAGTCCGGATTGTTGGCACTGCTGGAATTCTTCGCGAAGATGGGGGTGCCGGTGAATCCGAAGAGGTGGTATTGCCGGAAGCTCTTCGTGATGGACCTGTGCATATCCCCGAACTGGGAACGGTGGCACTCGTCGAATATGATGACCACGTGCCGGTGGAAGGCGTCATGGTCGCGGTTGCGCTTGATGAACGAGGAGAGCTTCTGGATGGTGGTGATGATGATTCGGGCGTGAGGACTTTCCAATTGCCTTTTCAGAACCTCCGTGCTGGTGTTGCTGTTGGCCGCTCCCTTCTCGAACTTGTCGTACTCCTTCATCGTCTGGTAGTCCAAATCCTTCCTGTCCACGACGAACAGCACCTTGTCGATGTAGGGTAGCTTTGCCGCCAGCTGGGCGGTCTTGAAGGAGGTCAAAGTCTTCCCGCTGCCCGTGGTGTGCCAGATGTAGCCGCCGCCCTTGACCTTGCCGTAGTACTTGTAGTTGGTGGCGACCTCAATGCGGTTCAATATGCGCTCCGTCGCGACAATCTGGTATGGTCGCATGGCCAGCAGCCTCTTGTCCTCCGTAAAGACGCAGTAGCGCGTGAGCAGGTTCAGCAGGGAGTGCTTGGCGAAGAAGGTTTTCGCGAAGTCCATCAAATCGGGGATGGGGCGGTTCTCGGCATCCGCCCACCAGGAGGTGAACTCGAAACTGTGGCTCCGGCTCCTCCGGGTCACGGCGCCGCCCTTCACCGGCGAATGGGTATGGTCGTAGCGTGTGGAGTTGCTGTAGTATTTGGTAAGTGTGCCATTGGAGATGACAAACAGCTGCACATACTCGAAAAGCCCGCTGCCCGCCCAGAAGCTCTCTACGCCATAGCGGTTGATCTGGTTGAAGGCCTCCTTGAGCTCCACGCCGCGACGCTTCAGTTCAATGTGGACCAACGGAAAGCCGTTCACAAGCACGGTCACATCGTAGCGGTTCTCACGCTTCCCACCCTCTGGAGTATACTGGTTGATGACTTGAAGACGGTTGTTGTGGATGTGATCCTTGTCAATGAGACGGATATTGACCATGGTCCCGTCGTCCCGCCGGATGGTCTGCACATGGTCCTCCTGAATCAATGCCGTCCTCTCCGGGATGCCGCTGTTGGAGTTGGCCAAGACACCCGTGAAAAGCCGATCCCACTCGCCGTCGCTGAATGACAGCTCGTTCAATTTCTCAAGCTGAGAACGCAGGTTGGCAACAAGCTCCGCCTCCGTCTTGACGGAAAGGTGTTCGTAGGCCTGGGCCTGGAGCTGCGCGATGAAGGCCGACTCCAAAGCAGCCTCGGACTGGTAGCTCCCGGAACGAGAACATTCCTCCGAGACATATCTCGACACAACGGTGCTCTCGGAATTCTCTGTGACAATGTTGTGCTGAACCATCTCTGCTCCACTAAACGGCTGGCGGGAAGGATAATAGCCTGTCACGGTAATACTCATACTGGCGACGACGGGCATCCAGCTCCGCAGGCAAGCCCGACGACAGGTCGTTCACCAAGGCGTCAAAACGATCCAATGCCGAAACAATGCGCTCCTGTTCCTCTAATGGAGGCACAGGAAATACATAATTTAAGATATTGTTTCCAGAAAGACGGATGACTTTTGTCCCATTTGCATACTTTTGCTTATGAAGGAAGAAATCATGTGTCTGAAATATGTATGCAACATATTTAGGATTAAGATGATGACGAAATACAAACGAATCGCTACTGATACATATGTCATCTTCTCCGAGCCAAGCGACAGCCTTGCAAACATCTTCAACATTTTCGCTTGTTGCAGCTATAACCAAGTCTCCTGGATGTGCTTTTTGAAGTTTCTTTGCCATTTCCGTGGAAACATAGGTTTTTGTCTCTGTTGCGAATGTGCCATAATGGGTGTATATCTGCCCATAATGAATGCAACCAACCCCACTTTCTGTGAAATCTTTTTTTTGCAAACCATTGCCCCGAACAAGAGTTCCAACCTCACCGAGCGTCATTAGCCTTACCCCCCCGCGGAATATCTCTGTAACTCGTTGAAATCAAGCAACTTATTGCGATAATACTCATATTGGCGGCGGCGAGCCTCCAGCTCCGCCTCCAGCTCCGCCTCCAGCTCCGCCTCCAGCTCCGTGAACTTGTCCAATATCCGGACAATCTCCTCCTGGACGGGAAGAGGGGGAACGGGTATGGTGATTTTGGCAAAACGTGCTTTGGAAACATTAAACCGTGTTACACCACTTGCAGTCTTTGCGATTTCTTTCCGTATTTCTTGAGAACGCAGTAAATGCTTTAAAAAGTCTGGATGAAAGGTATCAGGATTATTAAGGCGGAAACCAAAACAAAAACTATTCAGATACAATGCTTCGGTTGGATGTCTTGTAACTACAGAGGCCATCCCACATTCATCGGGAGTCTCGGAGGATCCTGTGAACAAAATATCACCATACAAAACGCGATTTTGACGTTCCCCTTCACTGACTTTAACTTTATCATCTATATCAAGTGATAATGCAGGATTTGTGAATACATTCATGTATGTCACAAACCTTGCATTCCCGTCTTTGAAATCCTCTTTTATCTTTCCGCTTAACCCACTGTAAAAATGACCTATGTCTTCCAAGGCCATATATTCCACCCCATTTGGGCAGTATTGCTGGATGAGTTCGTCAATCTTGCTCATTTGTCGTCTCCGTTGTCTGTTGCCTGGTCAAACCGTTCCTGCGCCTCGGAGAGTTTCTTCAGTTCCTCCTGCAAGGCTTCCTTGGACGGCAGATAGAGTTCATACTTGCTGGCGAGAATCGACTGTTGTTTTCCGGCAAGGACATCTTGACCATGGTATCGTTTTTCGCCGTGCAGAGCAGGATGCCTATCGTGCTGTTCTCATCGGGAAGTTTTTCATTGCGGTCAAAGTAGTTGACATACATCTGCAACTGCCCCAGGTCCTCATGGGTTATCTTGCGGGTCTTCAATTCTATCACGACAAAGCATCGAAGAAGGCGGTTGTAGAATACAATGTCTGCAAAATATTCGTCGTCCTCAATCAGAAGTCGTTTTTGCCGAGCGACAAAACTGAAGCCATTTCCGAGTTCAAGAAGGAACTGCTGCAAATGCTCAATCAAGGCGGTTTCCAAATCGCTTTCGTAATAGACTGGCTTCCTTTCCAGCCCGAGAAATTCAAGAACCATCGGATCCTTTATGATTTCCGTCGGCTTTTCAACCGCCTTTTGCTTCCGTGCGGTGGCAAGAAGCGTCTCCTTGTCGTTGCTGAGTAGAAGACGCTCGTAAAGCTGGCTGTTGATCTGGCGTTCGGTCTCGCGAGCAGTCCAACCATTGTTGACGGATTCGAGTTCGTAATACTCGCGCTTGTCATTGTTATCTATTTGAATAAGAAGACGATACTGTGTCCAGTTTAATTGCGAACGCAGCGCGTTCGCAATTGGATAGGATCTGTAAAATTGCCGACTCTGCTCCAACTGCCGTTTGCCGAAGCCACTTCCATATTCAACTTCAAGTGTCCTGGCGAGGTCTTGCACAAGGTATGCCCCGTAGTCCGCTCGTTCCTTGCCTTGCTGTTCCTCCTCGAAAATGCGCCTGCCCAGATTCCAATACATCATCACGCGGCAGAAATCCACGCTCCTTATGGCATTGGCCCTTGAACTCTCGATGATTCTCCGCGCATCGTCAAGAAGGCTGTTGGTTTTTATGTGTGTCAATTCTTCCATTTTACGTTGGCTCTCCCTCCAGGTCTGCGATGATTTCGTCGATGGCGGTGCGCAGTTCGTTTTGCCGGGTGACAATTCCGGCGATGCACCGGTTCAGCTCCGCTATGTCGATTGCCTCCCGCGTGTCCTCCTGCTCTACATAGCTGGAGACGGAGATGTTGTAGCTGTTGGCGGCGATGTCGGCATTCTTCACCAGGGCGCTGAAGTGCGGCTCCTCCTTCCTGTCAATGTATGCCTGGAGGATTCGCCCGACATTCTCCGGCATCAGCTTGTTCTTGTTGCCCACATGCTCGAACTCCTTTGATGCATCGATGAAGAGCGTGCTGTTGTCTGTCTTGCTTTTCTTCAGGACAATGATGCAGGTGGCGATGGTCACGCCGAAGAAGAGGTTGGCGGGCAGTTGTATGACGGTGTCTACGAAGTTGTTGTCGATGAGGTATTTTCGTATTTTCCCCTCTGCGCCGCCACGGTAGAGGACACCGGGGAATTCTACGATGGCCGCCGTGCCAGCCGTTGAAAGCCACGAGAGCATGTGCATTGTAAAGGCCAGGTCCGCCTTGCTCTTGGGGGCAAGAACTCCAGCGGGTGAGAAGCGCGGGTCGTTGATGAGCAGCGGATTGGCATCTCCGTCCCAATGGATGGAATATGGGGGATTCGAGACGATGGCGTCGAATGGTTCGTCATCCCAGTGCTTGGGGTCGGTCAAGGTGTCCCCGTATGCGATGTCGAACTTCTCGTAGTTGATGTCGTGCAGGAACATATTGATGCGGCAGAGGTTGTATGTCGTCAGGTTGATTTCCTGCCCGAAGAAACCCTGCCGGACATTCTCCTTGCCCAGCACCTTGGCGAACTTCAGCAGGAGCGACCCGGAGCCGCAAGCAGGGTCGTAGACCTTGTTCACCTCCTTCTTGCCGACGACGGTGATCCGCGCCAGCAGTTCCGAGACCTCCTGCGGCGTGAAGAACTCCCCGCCGGACTTGCCGGCGGAGCTGGCGTACATCGTCATCAGGAACTCGTATGCATCGCCGAAGGTGTCGTTGACCGTGCCGGAGATCTCCCCAAGGCGGAGATTGCCGATGGCGTCCAGAATCCGCACCAGCTTTTCATTGCGCTTGGCGACGGTTGCGCCCAGTTTGTCGCTGTTCACGTTGAGGTCGCTGAACAGCCCCTTGAAATCATCCTCGCTGGCCGCGCCCTTCGCCGAATTCTCGATATTCTTGAAGACAGTGTCAAGGGTCACATTCAGATTCTCGTCGTTCCTGGCATGGGCGCGGACATTGCAGAAGAGTTCGGAGGGCAGGATGAAGAACCCCTTGTCCTTGACGGTCTCCTCGCGCCCGAACTCCGCCTTCTCATCGTCCAGGGCGGCGTAGTCGAAAGTTCCATTCCCCGCCTTCCGCTCCCCCTCGTTGATGAACTTCGCAAGATTCTCGGAGATGAAGCGGTAGAAGAGCATCCCCAGGACATAGCTCTTGAAGTCCCATCCATCGACACTCCCACGCAAGTCATTGGCAATCTGCCAGATGGCCCTATGAAGCTCTGCACGTTCCTGTTCCTTAGTAGACATTGTCGGTTCTTTTGCTATTTCGTGGACGACTCCCCCGGGGGAGTCAAGTTCTCTGATGATGATGGTTGCGAGGCCTGCGCCGAAGCCCCGCTCCCGCTCCGGCTAAAGACATAACTTACAATGAAGTGGGGAGGAGGGAGGAGGACTCCTCGGCAATACCTCGTTTGCCACTTGACAAACGGACGTATTGCGAGGAGACGAGCCAATTGCACTCTCAACCGCCGACTCTCTTTCCAGACCTATCTTTCCCGGCGTGGGATGAGCGATGCGACAGTGAAGACTGCCATCAGCAACAGCACAGGCCAGGTGCAGGGCGCATTCCATTCCTTCTGGAGTCGGACGCGCATCGCCGGGTCAACCCGCAGGTATTTCAGGTTGTCGTATGCAATCGACTGAGGAAGATAGTTGTAGACCCAGCCGTGGGTGAGGGCCATGTTCTTCGGGTGTATGTCCCACACGACGGGCGCGTCACGATAGAGGATTTCACTGGCCTGGCGAATCAGCTCCAGACGACGCGGCGTGTCCGGCATTGTCTCAAGCTGGTGGAAAAGCGCATCGTATTCGGGATTGCTGTAGTTGGAGTAGTTCGGGCCATGATGCTCGACCTGCCCATTCTCGCTGGCAAAGAGCATCAGGAAATTCTCAGGGTCGGGATAGTCGGCAACCCACGCACGCCCATATAGAAACTGCCAGTTGCCCTCCGAAATGCGGCGACGGGAGCGGTTCAGGTCAAAGCCACGCTCCTCGACACGTATGCCAAGACGCCCAATCTGGTCGGAAATCCACTGGAAACGGCTCTTGAAGTCCGGCTTCCCGGCCGCCGCATGGTCCAAATAGAGGACGAGCTGCTCGCCCGTCGCCTCGTCCCGCCCGCCAGGATAGCCGGCCTCGGCAAGCAATCTGCGTGCATCCTCTATGCTTCGTCTTACACAAGTTATTCCATTCCAAGTATTTATAATGTTATTCATATATACTGGGGGTTCTGCGGCGCCAAAGATTCCAGGCGGAATGATTCCCTCGGAGACGACTCCGTTTCCGTTTCGGAAGATGTCGATGAACTGCCTTGTGTCCATTGCGATGGAGACCGCCTGCCTCAGGAGGCGTTGCCGTTTTCCCAGCCCTCCCACCACGGGGTCCCTCATATTGAATGCGTAGTAGTACGAGATAGGCGGCACGGCGGTGGTCATCTTCATCCCCTTTTCGGCCATTTCGGGAGAGAGCGACAGTTCACCGCCGCCTTGCGGCACTGAGATTGCCTTGTCGAACATGTCCACTGGCAGCCCCGAGTCGTCATAGTATCCCTGTGTGAACTTTGTCCAGGAGGGGATTGACTCCGGCTCCCAGTTGAAGACCACCTTGTCGACGAAGGGGAGACGTTTTCCCGCGTCATCCAGGAGCCCCGCCTCCTCGTCTCCGGCGTTGCCCTCCGACGGGAACCTGGCGTCGTGGTAGTTTGGATTTCGTTCCAGGACGATTCGGAAGTCCAGGTCGCATTCACGCAGCATATACGCCCCGTTTGCGACAGGCCAGTCCGCGTACTTGATTCCGGCGGCGATGACATCGGGGCGCCCGTGGAACTCGAAGGTCTCGTATGGGATTGGCGCAAAGTAGTGCATCGTGAGCCAGTAGAGGAACTGCGGATACTTTCTGGAGAGCGTATACCTGACGGTATGGCTGTCCAGGGCCTCGATGCCGGCGGGGGCGATCCTCCTGTAGTCCGGGATGCTTGGCGCGGATGCGATTTCCGAGGGCGTCTCCCCCGACTCCAGGCGCCTTGCGTCAAGCCTTCGTATCTCCTCGGAGAGTTCCCTGCGGCACTCATGCAGGCCCTCGATGAAGCCGGCAAGCTGCGCAAAGACCGTGCATCCGGACCTGGGGTCGCAGAGACGGGACAGCGACACGACGAAGTCCTCGGCAGTCGCCTCCCGCTGGGAGAGTGGCCCGAAGTCCCAGGGAGTCCAGGGGGAATCGCAGGTCGCCGCGGAATCCCCGGCAAAGCATGGATGGGGCTGGTAGAGGATGCCCGGCCTGATATTGAGGGTGTATTCCGTGCGTGCGACGAGCGACGGGTCGGGGTCTCCCTCCAGCACCCGCCCTTCCCTGTCGTAATACCTGGCCTCGGGAAGCGCCTCCAGCATCATTGGAACAAGCGTATACGGCCGCTTCAGATAGTGGTACGCGAGAGGAGCCTCCACGATGTTGTCAAGAACCGCGGACTCGTGGGTGAAGTTGACGGCGGAGGGGTCCAGGCTCCTGATTTCGGCGTTGAAGGTTGTGAAGAGGGTGTTCTCGCCCGAGGCTCCGTCCGGCCACGGGTCGTTGTTGCAGTTGCGCAGAACAGCCAGCGCAAGCGTCCAGCAGGCTGCCAGCGCGAACAACCTCCTCCAGGGAATGCGGAAGCGCGTCTCGTCCTTGTTGCTCATGACTTGAATCGCTGGTTAAGTTCGGAGTAGGTTATATGGAGCATTGTCGGCAGTCCGGCCGGGTCCGCGTATGGCATCTCGCAATGCATGAGCGACTCAATCAGCTGCCGCTGTTCCTCAGGGGAGAGTTCACCGCGCTTCCACACTGCGTGGCGGCTGGCCAGCTGCGCGAGGTGGACCGCGCTCTGGCGGTTGGTCACGCTCTCCTGGCGCAGGTCGGAAAGGATGTCGCGGATGGTGTTCTCAAGCTCCCGGTCGGGAATGTTCTGGGGGACGGCCGTCACAAGATAGGTATGTGCGCCAAACTCCTCAAGCATATAGCCAATCGACTGGAAAAAGGGCAGCTCCCTGGAGAGAAGTCGCGACTCGTCAGGGGAAAGGTGCAAGGTCACGGGAATCAACAACGGCTGGCGGGGAACCTCCCGCATCTTCAGATTGGCAAGAAAACGCTCGAAGAGAATCCGCTGGGTCGCGGACTTGATGCTCACAACCACAATCCCGCCACCGCTCTCCGCAAGAAGATAGTCGCTCCCCAAGGAGGAAATCAATCGAATCGACAAGCCGCCTGGGGAAGGGACGGCAGAAGGGGACGCCTGGGGGAATGCGTTCCCCGGAGTCGGGGAAGGCGCAACCGCGGGTGCGTCGGCCCCGAATGGGAGGGGCTGCTGGACCGCGGGAGGGCGTGGCACCACCGGAGGCGCGGGCGCCACCATCCGCGTCACTGTGCTTCCCGGAGGAGGCGTATCGGAGCCTGCCGGCGCGGCGGCCGACGGCGGCACTGGGGTCGTATCAACCAGTTCGACTCCGCCTGGAGCTACGGGGGGAGCGCCCCCTGCAGACGGCGCGCCGGGAGTCTCCAGGTCAAGCCGCATGGCGGCAATCCCCCGGAGCGCATTCCGGAGAGCCGCGCCCACCACCGTCGACACCCGCATCGGGTCCCGGAACCGCACCTCCCGCTTGGTGGGATGCACATTCACGTCGACACGGTCCGCCGCAACGTCCACATAGAGGACGACGCCTGGGTAGCGCCCCTTCACGACCAGGGACTCGTATGCGTCCCGGATCGCGAAGTAGATCGTCTCCGACGTGGCCGCCCGGCCATTCACGACAATCCTCTGCTCCCTGCGGTTGCTTCTTGTGAAGCCGGGCTTCGAGATGAAGCCGCGCACGGAAATGCCGTCCTCCGAGTGCTCGACGGGAATCATCGCCTCGAAGGCGTCCTTCCCCACCAGCATCTCGACCCTCGAGCCGATTTCGGCGGTCGCAGGGCTCCTGAGCACGCAACGTCCATTCTGGAAGAGTTCGAAGGAGACACCCGGACGCGTGAGCGCCAGCATGAGCATCATCTCGTGGATGTAGTCGTCCTCGGTGGCCGCGCCTTTCAGGAACTTCCTGCGTGCAGGGAGATTTCCGAAGAGCCACTGCACCTTGACCGAGGTGCCGGGGGCGCACCCGCACTCGCGGATGTCCTGGATGACCCCGTTGTCCACCACGACCTCGGTGCCGGAATCCTGCCCCGCCTGGCGCGTCTGAAGCTCGAAGCGCGAGACAGAGGAAATCGAGGGGAGCGCCTCCCCCCTGAAACCAAGGGTGCGTATCTGCCCAACGTCCCCGTCCTCCTGTATCTTGCTGGTGGCATGCGCCTCAAGGCAGAGCATCGCATCCTGGCGGTCCATCCCCCTGCCGTCGTCTATCACCTGCATCAGCTTCTGGCCGCCCTGCTCCGTCAATACACGCACGCGGGACGCACCCGCGTCAATGGAGTTCTCGACTAGCTCCTTGATGACGGAGGCGGGGCGCTCAATGACCTCGCCCGCCGCAATGCGGCCGGCAATCTCCGCCGGAAGCACCCTGATGACGCCCATCTCACAACCTCCTACAACGCGCCAGGACGGACAGGAAACGAAAGGTACTCGTCCCAACGCGAAAGATGATTCAGAGGAACCCGGGCGACAATGTGGACCCCGTCGTCCTGGAACTCCTCGCTCTCAATGAAACAATAGGTGCGTATCTGCGAAAGCGCACGCATCTCCGAATGGGGGACAAGATACCTGCGCTCCGGCATCAACGCCTTGACCAGCCCCGCAAGACGCTGGACAAACACGTCAACGCCCTCCCCCGTCAGCGCAGAAAGGGGGACCGCATCGGGATAACGCCCGAGAAGGCGCGCACGCTCCTCCACGGGGACAAGGTCCCACTTGTTCAAGACCATCAGCACCGGCTTCGGCCCGACGCCTATCTCCTCAAGGACGTTCATCGTGGTGTCGTGATGCTCCTCGATGGCAGGGTCGCAGGCGTCCAGAATCTCAATCAAATAGTCGGAGAGCTTGGTCTCCTCAAGGGTGGACTTGAAGGCGTCCACAAGCAGATGGGGAAGCTTCCGGACAAACCCCACCGTGTCCGCAAGCAGAATCTCCTGCCCCCCGGGCAGCTCAAATCTGCGCACGGTCGGATCCAGGGTCGCAAAGAGCTTGTCCTCCACAAGGACATCCGCACGGGTGAGACGGCGCAGCATCGACGACTTGCCGGCGTTGGTGTAGCCCACTATCGCCGCCACGGGGACAGGCTTGTCAAGACGCCGCTGGCGCTGGACGTCTCGCTGCCTGCGGACAATGGCCAGCTCCTCCTGGAGCATCTGGATGCGAAGGCGCACGCGGCGGGAATCCAGCTCAAGCTGCTGCTCGCCCTGCGCCCTGCCACCGAGGCCTCCGCTGGCGCCGCGCTGGCGGTTCAGGTGCTTCCATTTCCTCACAAGCCGGGGAAGCTCGTAGTTCATCTGGGCAAGCTGCACCTGAAGGACTGCCTCCTTCGTCCGCGCACGCCCCGCGAAGATGTCCAGAATCACCTCCTGACGGTCGATTACCGCCAGGCTCGAGAGCTTCTCCCAGTTGCGCTGCTGCGACGGGGTGAGCGGGTCGTCAACCACCACCACGTCCGCGCCAAGCCCCTGCGCCTCGTCCAATATCTCCTTGACCTTCCCGCTTCCAAGCAGGGTTCCCGGCTCGATGCGCCGGAGCCTGGCAATCTGGCTTCCCACGACATGCAGCCCCTGGGTCGAGACCAGCTCCCCAAGCTCCGTCAACAGCGAAAGGGACTCCTCGGGGTTCTCTCCGGGATGCAGGAAGCCAACCAGATACGCCTTGGGCGGCACTGGCGTCAGGGACTTGTCTGGATTCTCCGCGGAATACATACCGGGGTACAATAATGCGACACGGTGGCTCTGCACCTTCGAGGAGCCTCCTTTGCGGTATATTACGCACCTATGCAAGAACTTGATTTGTCACATATAAGAAACTTCTCCATCATCGCCCACGTGGACCACGGAAAGTCCACCCTGGCGGACAGGTTCCTCGTCCACACCCAGACTGTCGAGATGAGGACATTCCACGACCAGCTTCTCGACGACATGGACCTGGAGAAGGAACGGGGCATCACAATCCGCTCCCATCCTGTGAAGATGAGGTTCCACTCGAAGAACGGGGAGTGGTATGACTTCAACCTCATCGACACCCCCGGACACGTGGACTTCAACTACGAGGTCTCCAGAAGCCTCGCCGCCTGCGAGGGCGCAATCCTGCTCATCGACGCATCCCAGGGAGTCCAGGCGCAGACAATCGCGAACCTCAACCTCGCAATGCGCCAAAACCTCGCTATCATCCCCGTCATCAACAAGATCGACCTCCCCTCCGCGGACATACCGATGTGCCTGGAGCAGCTTGAGGAAATCCTCCAGATCCCGAAGGAGGAGGCGCTGCTGGTCTCGGCGCGGGCGGACATGGGCATCGTGGAGCTGATGGAGGCGGTCGTGGAAAGAATCCCGCCGCCAAAGGGGGCGGACGACCGCCTCCAGGCCCTAGTCTTCGACTCGCTCTTCGACGACTACCGGGGTGTCGTCACATACATCCGGGTCTTCAACGGCACGGTCAAGGCGCGTGACTCCATCCGCCTCATGGCCACAGACACCGACACGGATGTCAAGGAGGTCGGATGCTTCACGCCGCACATGAAGGCGCTGGACAAGCTCGGTCCCGGCGACACGGGATACCTCATCACCACCCTGAAAAGCCCCAAGGACATCCAGGTGGGGGACACGGTCACCCTCGCATCGAAGCCATCCGAAGAGCCCCTGCCGGGCTTCCACAAGTCGGTGCCGATGGTCTTCTCGGGAATCTACCCCATCGAGGCGGACCAGTACGAGCAGCTCAAGTTCAACATCGCCAAGCTGCAGCTCAACGACCCGGCATTCGTCGCAACCCCCGAAAACTCAGTCGCCCTGGGGGCGGGATTCAGGTGCGGCTTCCTCGGACTGCTCCACATGGACATCGTCCAGGAACGGCTCCGAAGGGACTACGGAATGGACTTGATCCTCACATACCCAAGCGTCGAATACCACGTCTATCTCAAGAACGGCACGATGCTGAAGGTGGACAACCCGCTCCACATGCCGGACGCAAACCTCATCGAACACTCGGAGGAACCCATGATCAAGGCGCAAATCCTCGCGCCCACAAAGTTCATGGGGGCCATCATGAACCTGATTGTCGAAAAACGTGGCCTCTGCCAGCATACGGAGACCGTCGACGCAAACCACGTCATCCTTACGGCGCGGATGCCGCTCCATGAAATCGTCCTCGACTTCTATGACAAGCTGAAGACCATCACGAAGGGATACGGCTCCATGGACTACGAGCCGGACGGATACCAGCCAGGACCGATGGTGAAACTCGAAATCCTCGTCAATGGCGAAGCCGTCGACGCATTCGCGTCAATCTGCCACGCTGACCGCGCAGTCGCCCGCGCCAGGACAATCTGCCAACGGCTCCGCGAGGCAATCCCTCCGCAGCAGTTCAAGGTCGCACTGCAGGGCGCAATCGGCGGACGCATCATCGCCCGCGAGGATGTCCGGCAATTCCGGAAGGACGTCCTGGCAAAGTGCTACGGCGGCGACATCACCCGGAAGAGAAAGCTCCTCGAAAAGCAGAAGGAGGGGAAGAAGAGGATGAAGCTCTACGGGAATGTCAACATCCCGCAGGAGGCGTTCATCGCCGTCCTCCGGAACGACGAGGAGAAGAACTAGGCCGCGCCCCGCGTCGGCAACGACACCCAACATCCACCGGCACACAGCCTCCATGTCATTCCTCTGGTGCATCCTAATAGACCTCGTCGTGGTCTGGTTCTTCTTCGGAAACTGGATCGCAGAACGCTTCCTGCCCAGAAAAACGCTGCTGCGAAGACAGCTGAAGGCGGCCGCAAGGAGAATCAGGGGAATCATGCGGAGGGACGGGGACATGCTGAGCTCCGCACAGCGGGAAAGCCTCGCCGCCGCACGAAACGATGTGCTCTCCGCACTGGAAATGAAGAATGCGGACGAGATGGAGCGGGCGTTGAGAAGCCATGGGTCGAGTTGGGCGCCGCCATCCTTCAGGCACCACGGCGCAATCGCAGTGAACCTCGAGGCGATAGTCGTCTCCGTCGCGGTCGCCTTTGCGATCAGGTCGCTGCTCCTGCAGCCCTTCAAGATTCCGACCGGCTCGATGCAGCCCACCCTCTACGGCATACACCACGTGCCCCTCGAAACGGAGGAAATCCCGTCCTCGAGGCTGGTGCGTATCTTCGACTACCTGAACTATTCCAGGAGGTACTTCAATGTCGTGGCGCCTGCCGACGGACAGGTCGAGTTCGACGCAATCAGGCCAATGCCATCGAAGCCCCTCTTCCCAAAGACGGCGCTGCCATTCCTGACAGCGGACGGCGAAGTCATCTACAAGACAGTCCCCGCATCCCCCACCGACACCAGAAAGATGCTCTACGACCTCTATGCCAGGCAGCCGGCCGACACGCCCCACTCGCAGCTCGTCTTCAAGGAGGGCGAAATCATCGCACAGGGGGCAATGGAGTCGGGAGACCACCTCTTCGCAAACCGGCTGAGCCTCTGCTTCAACAACCCGGAACGGGGGGACATACTCGTCTTCTCCACGGAGGGCCTCACATACAACGGCAAGACCCTCGGAGGGGCGTTCTACGTGAAACGGCTGGTGGGAATGCCAGGGGATACACTCAAAATCCTCAACCGCACAATCCATGTCAAACCAGACGGCGAAAGGGATTTCTTCCCCCTCGACAAGTCATACTCCGATATGTTCGGAAAAATCAACTCGATGAAGGACGGATACACCGGACACTCCACGCAGCCAACAGGACAATTCCTCAAGTCCGAAGGAGAGGAGTTCACCGTCCCGGAAGGACAGTACTTCCTTATGGGGGACAATACCGACAATAGCCTGGATTGCAGGTTCTTCGGACCAGTCCCCAGGGAGAACCTGGTCGGAAGCCCATGCCTGGTCTGGTGGCCATTCTCCAGACGGTTCGGCTTTGGCTTCAAGTAAATGTAAAATAAACGACAAAACAAGACATTTCACGACAACATGGAAAGAGCATTCATAGTCCAACTTGACACTGGCGAACAGCTCGGCCCCCTGGACGAGGAGGCACTGAAGAAGCTGGCGGAGGAGGGGCGAATCCCCGAAGACGCGGAGGTCCGCAGCACGATGCTGGCGATCTGGGAAAAGGCGAAGGATGTGGAATGCCTCAAGAAGATCTACCGTGCGCGGATGCTGGAGCGCGCGGAGGCATACGCCCAGGACCCCAAGGCGCAGCTTCGCGCCCGCATCGAGATGCGCGGCGACTACGACCCCCTTGCAAACGCCCTCTCCCAGGAGGGAATCACATACCACGAAACGAGCTTCTTCTGGAGATTTGTCGCAGGCCTGACGGATCTGCTCGTCCTGGCGGTCTCCTCCTTCATCCTCCTCTTCATCTGCTGGGGGCTCATGAAGGGAGGAGTCCTCGGAGGACACACCGCGCTGCTGCTCTACTGCGCCCTCGCATGGGGAGGCTCGGCACTCTACTACATGTATTTCCTCTCCGAAAGGGGACAGACAGTCGGACAGCACTTCTGGGGGCTGGTGACAATCACCCCCGACTTCCGCAAGGTCTACCCAATCAAGGCATTCCTCTTCTTCCTCCTGACCGCCTGCTTCGGAATCCTCTCGCCGATCACATGGCTTCTCTTCGGATGCAGGTACACACTCCAGGAAAGGGTGCCGGGAGTCATGGTGAAGCGAATCTCCGTCGCACGGAAGACCTACTAGACACCACCCCCGATGAAGGCCAGCCCCCAGGCAACCGATACGCAAGCCGTCCAAGGGAAACGACGCTTTCCCAGACGGCTTGCTTCGCATCTCCTCAGGGAGTTCGCATTCCCCCTCTTCGGCTCCCTCGCAGCCTTCATCGCAATCAGCCTGCTGCTCGCAGTCTTCGACGACCTCCCGGACTTCAACGGGGTGGACATACCGGGGGGGATGACCGCACTCTATTTCCTGGCACGCACCCCGGACTACCTGATGACGGTCTTCCCGATCTCGGCGCTTCTGGCCGTCAGCTTCATGACAATCGTCCTCGGAAAGAACAACGAGCTGACCGCGCTTCGCTCGGCCGGCCTGTCGCTGCTCACCACCGCCGCCCCCGTCTGGCTGACTGCACTCCTCCTCTGCTTCGGCTCGCTCCTCATAAACGAATTCGTCAGGCCGGTCTGCAAAAGATATGTGGAAATGGTCCAGACAGACTATCTCGACAATCCAGCCAGAAAGACCGCCAAGGGAGGAAAGGCGCCTCTCCGGAAACATACGCTCAAGGAGACGAACCAGGTGGCGTATTTCAATCCCCTCAAGGGGCAGGAGTGGTTCTTCGCGGACTTCCGCCCATACGAGGAAAACACGGGCGTAAGCGTCTGCCTCCAGGATGCCCAGGGGCGCGTCACAAGCGTCCTCACCGCAGCCACAGCGGAGTATGACCGCGACGAAGGAGCCTGGAGATTCAGGGATTGCTCCCTGACCGAATACGACTACAGCCAGGGCGGCCTCCCGGTTTCAAAGCCCCCCGTCTACCTCCCGGAAGTCCCCGCGCCCGGGGACGAGGCGCCAACCATTTACCGCGAAAACCCGCGGGACATCGCAATCCAGTCCCAGCCCGTCGAGGAGATGACCATGAAGGATCTCCTGAGGATGAACAGGCGGAAGATCCTCCTGGACGCTTCCGACAACTCCCAAATCCGCACGCTCCTGGCCTACAGATGCCTCTCGCCGCTGGCGACCCTCATCGCAGTGCTCCTGGGCTTCGCCCTGACAATCCCGCAGGGGCGCACATCCGCCATCAGGGGATTCGTCTGCGCAGTCGGGTTGTTCGTCGCATACACGCTTCTGTCCCAGTTCTTCCTTGTCCTCGGCAAAAACGGCCATCTCTGGTGGCCGCTTGCAGGAGGGCTTCCGACCATCGCCGCACTGGCGCTTGGATTGTATCTCGCCTACAAGAGGCAATAGGGCGCAAGACCATGCGGGAATTCTTATCGCTGCAGCTGTTGGCAATCCTCCAGGGACTTACGGAGTTCCTGCCCGTCTCGTCCAGCGGACATCTGGCACTGCTAAGGAAACTCCTTGACCTGGACACGGGCGCAAAGGGGCCCGCCCTCGAAATCCTGCTCCACGGGGGAACCCTGGCCGCCGTCATCATCTTCTACAGGAGACGCATCCTGGAACTGGCAGTGGGACTCGTGAAACGAGACCGAGACGCATGGAAGTACTGCTCCCTCGTCGTCCTCGCATGCATCCCCGCAGGGCTCCTGTACCTGGCGGCGCACGACGCCGTCGAAAGCGCCTTCGACTCCACGCTGGCCATCGGAGTCTGCCTCGTCGCGACGGGACTCGTCCTGACAAGCCTGAAGCTCGTCGACTCCACGGCCGGCTCCAGGCCATCCTGGCTCCAGGCGCTGGGAATCGGAATCGCACAGGCACTCGCAATCCTGCCGGGAGTCAGCCGCTCGGGAAGCACATACACCGCCGCAAGATGGCTGAAGGTCTCCCCAAAGGAGGCCTTCGACTTCTCCTTCATCACGTCCATCCCCCTTGTCCTCGGCTCAATCATCCTCAAGGCACGGGATTTGACGCATATCGCGTCAGAGGGGCGCACATTCCCGCTACTTGTCGCCACAATCCTCGCAACCGCAGTCGGTTACGCCGCATTGAAACTACTGGAAAAACTCCGGTTCCTTAAAATGATGTGGATCTTCGGACCATACTGCCTGGTGGCAGGGGCCGCGGCAATCCTGCTGGCGACAAGACTGTAGGACAATCGGATGGCACCGGCGACGGACGCACCATCCGCCGGAAGACTACTTCCACTATCTCGCACCCCGGCGGCCTGACTCGCCGTAGATGTGCTATATTACGCAGATTTCCGCCCATACGGAGTGGAAACAAGGCTTTTCCTGCATTAGTTCACATAGTAAACAACTAGAAGATTCCGAAAACAATGAGCAACACCGTCTCACTCACTGCAACGAAGCGCGAAGCCCTTGGCAGTGCGGCCTCCCGCCGCCTCCGCAAGCAGGGGTTTGTCCCCGCCGTCATCTATTCCCACGGCGAGGAAAATGTCCACTTCCAGGTCAGCCTGGAGCAGTTCAAGAAGATTGAGCACCACGCGGGCCTCGTCTCCATCGACATCGAGGGCGAGGGCAAGCGCAACGCGATTGTCAAGGAAATCCAGTACAAGGCCATCAGCAGCCAGCCGCTGGCCATCGACTTCCTCGGCGTCAAGGCCGGTGAGAAGGTCACCGTCGTCGTCCCAATCGAGGCGAAGGGCGATCCCGAGGGACTGCGCGAAGGCGGCCAGCTGGAGCAGGTCATCCACGAACTGGAAATCGAAGTGGCTCCCGCAGACATCCCAGAGGTCCTCGTCGTCGACGTCAGCGCACTGAAGCTTGACGACACCCTGACCATCGCCGAAATCGCACTGCCCGCCTCCGCAAAGGCCCTCCACGACCAGACCCAGATCGTCTTCCAGGTCCGTCTGCCCCACGTCGTCGAAGAGCCCGCCGAGACCGAGACCGCTCCCGCAGAGGGCGATGCGGCAGCAGCAGCAGCCCCCGCCGCCGACGCGAAGTAGGCAGCCCGCCACCCAAAGACAAACTTCCCGGCCGCGACGGACACGGAGGCTCGCCTCCGACGACGCCACGGCCAATGCACACCCGCGTAGAAGAGGGCGGAGCATGGCAAGCCCAACGCCTCGCCCCACTATGCAATCCACGCTCTCCCCGCTCCTAATGGACGGGGAACGAAGATGGACGCCGAGCCTGCTCTCAAGCTAGTTGTCTGCCTGGGAAATCCCGGAAGGGAATACCAGGGCACCCGCCACAACGCGGGGTGGATGACAGCCGAGAGGATTCTTGAGTCTTCACCCTTCCAGCCCACCGACGCCTTCTGGCAACCCGCCGGCGGGCGGCTGGTCTGGACCGGGCTTGGAGGAAGGAGCGTGCTCCTCCTCCTGCCGCAGACTTATATGAATCTGAGCGGCGAGGCAGTCGCGGAGACACTGGCGCATTTCCGTATCACTCCCTCGGAGATGCTCGCCATCTGCGACGACCTGGATCTCCCGGAAGGCTCCCTCCGCCTCAGGCGGAAGGGCTCCTCCGGAGGACACCGGGGCCTGGCGTCCATCATGCTGAACCTGCAAACCACGGATTTTCCGAGGCTGAGGGTCGGCATTGGGAGACCGCGACCCGGATCGGGCACCACCATCGTGGAATGGGTGCTCGCCCCCTGGGTCTCCGATGTTCCTGACCTCCCCTGCAACACCACACGAAACGCAGCCCAAGTCGCCGCAACCTTCGCCACAAGGTCGTTCCAAATGGCCGCGGCAAAGGCAAACGGGATGGGAGAAGAATGTCGGACAAAATCCAACCGTTCCTAAACACCACCCCATCAGGAGTAAACAACGTGTCTAAGTATGAATTGATGTTCATCCTCGACCCCACAAAGGTCGAGGGGAATGGCGAAACGTTCGACGCCGCCATCCAGAGCTACATCCAGGAGCTCGGCGGAACCATCAGCCGCGCAAAGTTCTTCGAGAAGAGGACCTTCGCCAGACCCATCGGAAAGCACAAGGTCGGACTCTACTGGGACTATGTCGCTGAACTGCCCGCAGACGCACCGGCTGCAATCCAGGACAAGTACCGCCTCAATGCAACCGTCCTCCGTATCGGCATCTTCCACTTCGAAGATGGACAGGACGACGAGGTCTTCAAGCCCCGCGACGCAAGCGTCCTCGGCGAGGAGTCCTTCCAGGACGAGTTCGACAACGACAACTACCGTTTCCGCGGCAGCCGCAAGTAATACGGCAGACCGCGTTCTTCCGCCCGACCCGCTTTTTTCAAGAAGTAGAATTCCGTCCCGACAAGCAAGCCACATTTCAAGCAGGAGCAGGCAATGCCAAACGTAAACAAGGTCATCCTAATCGGAAATCTCACCCGAGACCCGGAAGTCAGACAGGCGCCCCAGAGCGGGAGCATGATCGTCTCGTTCACGCTGGCAATCACACGCCGCTACACCAACAACCGGCAGGAGACTGTCGAGGAAACCTGCTTCGTAGATGTGACCGCATACCAGAGACTGGGAGAAATCGTCAAGAACTACGCTCACAAGGGCGACCCCATCTTCGTCGAGGGGCGCCTGCGCTATGACACCTGGGAAGACAAGAACACTCCCGGCCTCAAGCGCAACAAGCTCAGCGTAGTCTGCGAAAGCGTCCAGCTGCTGACACGCCGCGGCGACCAGGGTGGCTCCTACGCCCCACAGGGCGACTACCGCCAGCCACGCCCCGCATACGGCAACGCGGGAAGCCAATACGGCGCCGAGCCGCAGCACTACGGGACTCCCGCACAGGAACCCCGTTACGGCAACCCCGCACCACAGCAGATGCCGCCCTTCAATCCACAGGACTCCGCACAGGGGGACTCGCCGATTGAAGACCTCCCCTTCTGAAAAACGCACTCCCGCGCGGAAAGAGTTTCAACCGAAAAAATAATAAATCATTGAGGATTCTCAGATGAAGACCATTACACCGAAGCGACGCCAGAAGCTGCTGCGCCAGAAGACCTGCCGTCTCTGCAAGAACAACATCTTCCAGCTCGATTTCAAGGATGTCGACCTGCTCAAGCGCTTCCAGACCGAGGGTGGCCGCATCCTGCCGCGAACCATCACCGGAAACTGCTCCAAGCACCAGAAGCTCCTCGCAAATGCCATCAAGCGCGCGCGCATCATGGCACTTGTTCTCTAATGACACACAACCAGAAGAAGGAAAACTACAATGTCTAAAGAACTGATTCTCCTGGAAGATGTCAAGGATCTCGGCCAGGTCGGCGACATCGTGAAGGTCGCTGACGGCTACGCCCGCAACTACCTGCTGCCCCGCGGATTTGCGGTCGCCGTCAACAAGGGAACTCTGCGCCAGGCAGAGGCACGCAAGCTCAAGCTCCAGAAGGAGCGCGAGGAGCGCCTCGCCGTCGCAAAGGCTCTTGCGGAAAAGATCGAGGCCCTCGAAATCGTCCTCCCAATGGCTGTCGGTGAAAACGACAAGCTCTTCGGCTCGGTCTCCGCACAGGTCGTCGCCGACGCAATCAACGCACAGGGCATCGAAATCGGCAAGGCCGACGTGCTCCTCGACGAAGGCATCCGCGAACTTGGTGACTACACGATCGTCATCAAGGTCTCCGGCGATGTCAAGGCAAACCTGAAGCTCAAGGTCACCAAAAAGGAAGACTAGCCAGGACAGCCTCCAAATAGCATCATAACGCAAGCGCCGCCTGCTCCCGACACGGGAAAGGGCGGCGTTTTTGCATATCAGAAAAGGTAGGGAAGGCAGTTTTCTGAACCACGAAACACACGAAACACACGAAATCCCGTTGCCAGCGTGTCCATCCACGCACTCCCCTCTACCCTCTTCTCCCTACTCCCTATGAAAGGAGATATTCGTGTCCATTCGTGTCCATTCGTGGTTCTCCCTTCAATG
>ERZ1034873.56-NODE-56-length-67088-cov-18.096356_pt1 | contig 67088 bp, 55 predicted proteins | sample MGYA00520689_ERZ1034873 | MGnify/ENA primary metagenome ERZ1034873 (study PRJEB33766, sample SAMN09781722) | gut metagenome | biome: gut microbiome | host: Homo sapiens | place: Madagascar | study: EMG produced TPA metagenomics assembly of the PRJNA485056 data set...
CTGTTTCTGTTCGAAGAGCTTACGCTGTTTAGCAGCGTACTGCTTATAACGTTGTTTAGACATCGTTCGCTTAGCAACGGCTAAGCGACGTTCGAGCTTTTGCTCGTCTTCGCTCATAGGCGTCGAACCAGCTGCTGCATCAACAGTTTCAACTTCTGGTTTAGTACCAGTAATCTTATCCAAAAATGGTTGTTCAGGAACAACCTGGTTCTCTGTGCTTGATTTATCGTTTTTTCTAAGTACGCTAATACCTTTACTGATCAATCCGCTAGTTGGTAATAGATTATTAACTTTATCCAACACATCGTATTTCTTGGCCAAAGCAATACCTTTACCAATTGGTGTGTAGGAAGAAAGCTTTGTCAATTTACCAGATAAATCATATTTGTTATTGAGTTTTCTAGCGGCCAACATCGCTAGGCCAACAGGAGATGTCGCCATAGCCAAGCTAGATATTTTACTACCCCAAGATGCTTTTTTAGGAACACCTAATGTTGGTTTTTCCTGATCTGAAGATTTTTGTGGAATATCTTCATTAGTAGCTTTGTCTGTGACTAGTTCGTCGCCAACGAATGTACCGGTGGTAACGCCTGCCTTTTTCATCTGCTGTTTCTGTTCGAAGAGCTTACGCTGTTTAGCAGCGTACTGCTTATAACGTTGTTTAGACATCGTTCGCTTAGCAACGGCTAAGCGACGTTCGAGCTTTTGCTCGTCAGACAAATCGTCTGGTGTGTCATCAGGAACATCTTCTTTAGGTTCTTCTGAACCACCACCAAATAGTGCTTTACCTACCGCTTTATATGCGCTGATGTGCTTCGATCCAAGCCACTTAGCAACACCCCAAGCATTCTTGAGGTTGTGTATTGGATCCATACCTGCTATTTTGAGACCTTTAGAAACTTTACCTGTCAAGTCGAACTTATCATTAAGTTTCTTAGTTGCCATAGCAGCCATCCCAACTGGAGAAACTAATGCTGCTGCTTTCAGGAATTTGCCACCCCAACCAGATTTTGTTTGTTTGGGGATGCCATCCAACGCAGCCTTCGCATCATCGGGTTTGGCAGTCGTGTTCTTATCTGTAGAAGTTTCATCTGTCTTTTTCCCTACAGACTTAGATTCATCTGTTGACCGAGTTCCATCAGGTGATTTATCAGAGGATGTTGATCCATCTTGATTACCCCACATTGATGCAACAGTCGACTCGATGAGTTGTTTACGACTAGACTCTGATGCATCAGGGTAGTGATCATCAACATATCTACCGAATTCTGATCTGAATTCATCAACTGTACCGGTAGCATTCTTTATAGATTGTGCTACATCCTGAGGAATATCCAGCTTAACATCATTTTGTTTGCTGTCTTTTTCTTCAGGCTTTTTCACATTCTTTTCTTCGGTAACGTCTTTCTTAACATCACCATCTTTGGTGGTGTCTTTCTTACTACCGAATCCAAGTTTATTCGACAACCAGCCTCCGGCTACCACGCCTAAACCAGCTGGCGTTGCATATTTTAATGTTTTCTTAACAATACCTTCTTTATCACCGTCTTTTTTATCACCAAAGCCGAGTTTATTGGCTAACCAACTACCAGCTTTTCCAGCTAAACCAACAGGTGTTGCATATTTTAGAAGTCCATTGTTAAGACGTTCTAGACCAGTAGCATCTTTCTTACCACCAAGACCGAGTTTGTTACCCAACCAATTACCAGCTTTAGTGAGGCCTGATGCTGCCCAACCGATAGGTGACGCATACTTAAAGACATTTTTAGCAGCTTTAAATAGACCACCTTTAGCTTCTGCAAGCTTCTTTTTGGCTTCTTCATCACCATTGGCCGCACGATATTCAAGGTCTTCGCGTTCTTCTGGATCCAAGTCTGTTGAAAAACCAATTTTCCTGGATAACCAGTTGATACCACGAGTTGCTTTACCTCTATCTAAGAGTCCAAACGACAGTCCGGAGGCGATACCACCAAGTGCACCAGAAGCTTTCTCAGCGAAGTTCAGTTTACTCTGATCCACACCAAGAGCTTCTCCGGCATTACTCCAGCCTTTGTATCCATCGTAAATACCTTTGGCTGCTGTGATAGCAAGACCGATAGGACCTGCGAATTTAGCAGCACCACCAATTAAACCACCAAGACCCCCGAGTTTGCCAGCCATTCCAGCACCAACAGAACCGAGCTTACCAAGCATACCTGCTTTTGAAGCTAAAGCTGTAGCACCAGTACCAACAGCTGATGCACCACCGGCTGCCGTTGCACCCGCAGCGCTACCGAGCATTCCGATACCTTTACCAGCGAGACTGGCTGCACCTTTTGCAGCAGCGGCGAGACCGCGCCCAGCAACACGTGCCGTGCCACGAGCAGTATTACCAACACGTCCCATAAAACCAATTTTTCCTTTTTGAAGGAATGTTCCAATCCCCTTACGCATCAGTTTGCCGGTACCTGAGCGAAGAAATTTACGTCCAAGTTTGGTTTTACGAAGCAGCTTTAGTGTTTTTCCGCTTAAACGCCGTGAACCTTTAAGTGCTTTATCACCAATCCAATCAGTAGTGTCGCTGATCATGTCAGATAACATACCACCATCACCATTACCACCTTGCCCTTCACCAGATCCTTGGCCTTGAGTAGTACCCTCATTGCCTTTTCCAGATTGTGCGGCGGCTCTAGCGGCAGCATCTTCTGCCATTTCTTTCTTGCGCTCTCCAAGACGTTTTTCGTTAGCAGCTTTCTGCTCATCAGCTGACATATTCGCTTCAGCTTGTTCAGCGTCTTTCTTAGCTTCCTCTTCTTTTGCTTTGGCTTCTTCTTCTTTCTTATCCTTTTCAACACGACGATCTGTTTCTTCTTTTAGAAGGTTATAAATGTCGGTGATCTTGTTCAAAAGAAGATCAATACCAAGTTTTCTACCGGCTTTGGGAACTTCGGATTCGCTTTCTTTCTCTTTACTAAAGAGTTTAGCGATTCCAGAACCTACTTTCTTGGCACCATCCCAAGCAGTACGGAAAAAACCACCCCATCCCTTACGATTCCAAATATTGTCATCGTCGTCTTTCCCATCCTTCTTTTTAGAATGTTCACCTGGTTTAGAGAGCCATCCAGTAACTTTATTTTTGATACGACTAAGAAGAGATGGTTTGTCATTCGTATCTTGAGCAGTCTTATACTGTTCTGGTACTTTGTCTACACTGATGAATTTACCATCAGGTCCGTGCCATTTACCATTTGCATCTTGGTAGTATTTTTTATCAGCTGGAACTGGTGATGGTTCTTCCAGTGGTTTGGCAGGTTTCTTACGGAATGAATATGTAATTCCCTTCCACGCTTTACCAGTCAACCGCTTTGAACCTTCCCAGAGTCTACCAACAGTTTTCTTGGTTGTCCACAGTGCTTTATCAACGGCAGGTGCTGCTTTCAGAGCTCCTCCAATGATCCGTCCATCACCACTCATCATGGCACCCATGATGCGACCGTAAGCTCCAAGTAGCCCCCCACCGAGCTTACCACCAGCAGTGATGATGGATCCGAAAATACCCTTTCCTTTACCTCCACCAGGAATACCCATAATAGCAGCAAGTAAGGATTGGTTATCTGCGATCTGTCTCTGAGCAAACAATCTAAAATCACTATGAAACAGTGATTCTGCTGCACCTTCGAAAGCTAGTTCTCCCTCCGGTGCTTTTGCATCACTACTCTCTTTTTTAGTAGCTTGTACCGCATCTGTGGGAGGAGTTTGTTGAGTAGCAGTAGATGTGGTAGAAGAAGTAGACGTTTCCTTAACCTCTTCTTTAACAACCTCAGGTTTATCTTTGTGGAATAGATTTTTCACCTTCCCAAAGAATCCAACGTTATTTGTGTTTTCAACATTCGTTTTTGGTTTATCTTTGTGGAATAGCGAACCTATTTTACCAAAAAACCCAGGTTGCTTTTCTTCAACTGGTGTGGCTTGGCCAATTTCATCATCCGCATGTTGAAGTGTTGGTTCAGGGATCGCTTCTTTTACGATACTTTCTGCATCTTTTTCTTTGTCAGATTTCTTGTTAGTGGGCTTCTCCTGGTCATCAGATTCTTCCAACTTAGATGCGTTCATCATCGTAGGATCGATTTTTTGTTCACCAGGCTCCGCTTCTTTATTGTATTTCTTGATCACCTTTTTAGCGTCTTCTATGCCCTTTTTGACATCACCTTTGGCTTTTTCAAAAGCCTCTTTGACGTCCTTCTTGGCACTATCTGGAATATGAGCCATGATCCAGCGACCAATTTTAGAACGACGGAACTTTAACCACCCGAAACGTAGTTTTCTCCAGAGTCCTTTAAGACCGGATGTTGCTTTGCTTTTGATTGTTCCACCAACACCCTTTTCTTGGATCTCTTTCTGAATATCTTCAAGACCACTCACCATCTTGTTACGAAGATTATTAAGAGCTTCTTTTCTCTTTTTACTATCTGCGATTGTGTTTTTGTAAGCAACTACCTGGCTGAGTATTTCACCAAGATATTTTTTACGTTGATCAACACTCGGGATCACAGTAGAAATTCTCTTCAAATCATCCAGTATTTTCTTCTGTGCTCCAGTGACTTTAAGATCGCGTCCTAGTTTATTGAAGAACTTACCGATTGAATGACCTGATTTTACAGCGTTATCATAGAGCGCACCAACTTGTTCTTGCATCGACTCAGGGAAGTATTTCACCAAATCATCTCGACATTGGAACGTCTCTACCAATTTACCAGTAACATCTTTGACTTTCTGTTTTACAGCCTTCGCTGTACCCTTAATAGCATCTACGGTTGCTTTCGGTGATTCACTAGAACGTTCCTCCATGATGGCACTGAATCCCATAGGACGGTGTTCTTCTGTAGAACCCCCTTTAACATTGGACGTAACTCGTCCAACGTGTATTTCAGTTTCTGTAGTTGTACTACCGATAGAGTTTTGTGGATCCAGACCGATCCTACGCGATCCGTCACGTGTGAATGATGGTTTAGTATCCCACACCACAGGATCAGTTGGATTATAAACATCTGGAGGTATTTCAACACCATGCGGTTTACCACCACCAAGAAGTTCGATAATCTTATCCAGTTTGTCTGGGATCCAACGACGAAGTGCTGTTCTACTATCAGAATCAAAAGCAACAGCCTCTTCAGCAACATCAGCTGCTGTACGAACCGTCTCACGACCAGCGGGAGCATGCTCTTTTTTAGTTGGACCACCTACGGTGTACGATGATGATGTATCAGAAGATACCGTGTAAGTAGACGCTGGTGTTACTTCTTCATAGTGTTCAGGGATATCACTATCATCTGTGATTTCACTATATCTGAAATTAGGATCACTTATATTGAAAACCCAGTTCTTTTTATTACAGAGCTTGTTAATTTCCTCTATAGGAAGTGATCCTGCTTTTAGCGGCGTTGTGATATTGATCGTCTCACTGTATCGATTGAATCTTTGATCAGAAGCAGAAAGTACGTACGTTGTTGGTCCTGTTTTAACAACAGAAGTTACGTGTGGACGCTTTTGTGTATTTTCGTCATATTTATCTTTAGCTTTGTTGTAGACTTCACCGATAACAGTGTCATCGGAGAAGAAATCAGACATCTTTTGTTTTGTCTTTTGGTACTTCCCTTTTAACCAATCAACTCCCTTTGTGAGACCATGATTGATAAAATCAGGCAGAGCATAAGCCGCTCCACCGAGTACATCAGAGAGCTGATCAGCAACGTCACCTTCTTTACCACCACGATGTTTCCATTGACGGCGAAGTCGTTCTTCTTCCAACTTCAAATGACGGAGATCTTCTACTTCACTTTCCATACTACGATCTTCATCACTCTGTGTTTCCCCATCAAGTCCCATCTGCTTCAATTCTTGAGAACTGTAAGCTTCACCCGTTTTAGGATTGTAGAAGGTGGTTTTCTTCTTTTTGAGTTTAGGATCCAATACATTGAGTAGACCAGCATTCTTAACACCCTCTTTATGAGTAGCAATGTCTGAGAATAATTGAGATTGTCCGAATCCTTCTGAAGCTTTCGCCATCATTTCTTGAATGTTCGTGTCGTTCATGCGATCTGAAATAGTTGCATTGATACGATCGATCATCATCCCATTCGGACGTTTGGTATTTGGGTCTTTCGTCATATCGAGAAGGAGTTCCACGAATGCCTTTCGTGTTTCTACATCTTCAGGTATGCCATCAAATACCAATTTGATATAAGGAGCACCAGCAGAGTTTTGTTTTCCACTAGACAGAACACTGTAGTAATTCAAAATCGCTTCATAATCGAAGAATCGAATCGCTGTTGCAGAGTTAAGCAAGAAACGTTTCAAATAATCTCCCATTTTGGTCATTTGATTTTGAAGTTTCTCTGCTTTAGCGGTACCCATTTTAGCGTTATTATTCGCTAGAAGAACTCCACGCATCTTACCCATCGATTCGTCCATTCGACGAGCACGATCTTCTTTACTACCGAATTCTTTTTCGATAAAATCTTCACGCGCTTCTTCGATAGTTGTGAGCTTCCTCTGATGCACGTTGAATGTCATCTGGTTGATCTTAGCATTTGGAGCTAGAGTCTGCTGTAATGCTTCAACCAGGTTACCGATTCGTTCTAGATGACGCGGCATTACTTCAACGATAGTTTGCCGTGTCGTATTGTCAAAAGGAACAGCTTCATTTGCTCCTTCCAGCATACTGTTACGCATCGCTTGTTTGTTGAAACTAGGAATCTTATCAGCTATCCAACCTGCTAATGTTCCATACTCTCCGCGATGTCGTTCTGCGAATTGTTGAAGCCAAGAGATTCCTTTTGTTTTAAAGAATTTTCCTTTGTTCTCAATCAAATCACGCAGGCCATCATACTTCTTTAGTTTGTCACCGAATAGTTTCTTAGCACCATATTGAGCCCCAAGACCAAGTGCCATAGCCACTAGCTTCATGGGAGTAAGTTTTTCACCACCGCCCATCATCTCCATCATAGAGGTCATCATGTCCAACTGTGGAATAAGACCTCTGGTGACATTTTTCACACCACCCATTACACTTTTGGAGATATTTTGCATAAAAGTGCTACGAAATGACGATTGATATTCAGAAAATGTTTGAAGTCGAGATCCTCTGGATGCAGCAAGTCCACCTGATTTCAGGTTTCCAGTTTTCATATACTCAGGAAGCCCTGTGTTCTTACTAATCTCTTTCAGACGGTCTTCTGCAATCTTAGCGATTGCTACAGTTGCTTTATGGATATCTCGTAGTACGAAGATGCCCTGATATTTTAGTTCAAGACTTTTCTTCAGATAACTGGTGTAAGTACCAGTCAAGAATTCAGCAACTGTAGTGACACTATCTCCAATTTTACTAAGTGACTCATATGAAGCTTTAAAATGTTCTTCACTCAGTTTACGGTCAACCATACGTTCCGTATCCTGTTTGACGATCATCTGCTTCTGTATTTCTGTCTGTCCTTCAAAAATAGACTGTATAGAAGAGCGTATGGTTTCATTGCGGGCTTCCGCTTCCATATCTCTTCTTCTTTCCGTGGGTATAATACTCTCTTCTAGCTTCTTCTTGATACTATCATACCACTTCTTAGGCATGATTTTCTCAATCATTGGCATACTACGAAGAGTAATTTGCTTCATGGTGTTCACAGCAGGAGAGATTTCGCCAGCTAAGTCTTGCTGTAGTTTTTTGAAATCATCTACAGTAGCGATGGTATCTTCAACGACCTCACTCGTGTTGCCAAATCTACTTTTGAGTTCGTTGCGAACACCTCTCAGTGCACCAGCACTTGTACTTTTCAGAAGTTCAGAGACGTTTTTCAACGTCTCAGAACCTTTGTCTTTCTTATTGGAACCGCCATCGTCCATGTCGATGTCAAATTCATCGAACATGTCTGCGGATAGATTGTCGAATTTGTCGGCGCCCATTGCGCAATCTCCTCAAGTTATTCAGAACGTAGGAATAGTAGATGGGATGTATGCAAAATCACAGTAGAGATCTAGTTGAGCTCTTGTTGACGTTAATGCATCCTTATACTGTCCCGGATCTGTAATTAAAGTCTTATTTACATACGGCACCGTGAAGATTCTGGTATTGAAGAACCGTCCTTCTGATACGAACGCTACAGATAGATCAGTTCCATCTTTTACGAATTCTTCAATATTGTAAATTAGCAACAACTTGTTGTCTGCATAATCATTTACTGGTAACGTATAACGAGGTTCTTTGGTTATATCAAAATGAACATTAGGCATCTTCTCTTGGAATGCTAATTGTAAAGTGTTTAACAACTCATCTGGATAGAGAGTATTAGCAACATTCAACTTAATTCTAATGTCTAATGGTCTAGATGATGCGGCACGGTTGTGATGTTGGATCATCATCAAAATATTACCAAATTCATAGTAAATCGATGTGAATGGTGCCTTAAAGCAAATCATATCCACTTGATTAGGATCGTTCAACAATTCATCTAGTTGCTTATCCGTGTATTTTAGTGCCGGAAAATGAGAGCAACATTCATAATCATACTTCTTATTGTATTCTGGAAGTTTATGAAGAATATAAGCCATCTCTTTAGGAACTTTTACCAGATGCATTAACGCACCTAATCTGAGATCTTGAAGATATTCCAGATCGACATAGATGCTAGTAACTGGTCCTAATTCCTGCCGTATGAATTGTTCACTCGTTTGATTGAACAAGTCCTGTAAATGGTTCACGATAGAACCTCCTTGTATTCATGATATTCGTTTTCGCATAGCATGCCTACTTCACGTATCAAGCTAACACAAAAAAAGAAAGACCTGGTGAAGAGTGACATTGCGTCACTCTTCACCAAAATCCTTCAATGATCAGTTATACTGTTTAGAGTGTGAACGATCCAGCAGGATACGTTGGCACACCCAAGGGTCCTGATGCCGCACTGATCAACGGCGAAGCAGCACCCACTGCATAGGAGTTCGTATACATGACATTTCCATTCACGTCAATAGAGCTGGATGGAACCAGCATCGATGGAGTGGAAGGAGTTCCGATCCCAGCTGTTGCTGGAACAAGCTGCGGCTGATGATTGTAAGCCATCGGAGTATTCTGCTGCCACGGCGCTAGTGTCTGCTGTGGTGTAGCTTTCTCCACAGTCTGAGTAACCCAAGCGTAAAGTTGCGCATATCCTTCCAACGCATCCAGATGTTCTTCCAGTTCTTCTCTGTGGAGATCAATACCGCAGAGATCACGACTCCACGGATCCATCGCGCTGAGTAGTCCGATGATCACATGAAGTTTGGCATCCGTTTCTGGAATACCAAGAAGTTTGGCTGTGTAGGTATATGTACCAGAGATATCATCTGTTCCGAGGAATGTCGAGATAAGGATCTGGAACACTTCCCAAGTCTTCTTACGATACTTGGAATGCTCCTTGATGTAATCCTCATTGAAGACACAGCACTGTGCTTCGGCTGTTTTTGTCTTCTTATTGTAGAAGATTGTGAGAAGATCGATGGATCTGATCTTTTCCAGTTCATCCATCATCGTTGCATCGACTTTGTCGATGATCCGAGACATCAGGGGGAATTGAGAATAGTTGTCGTCTTTCTTTTCCACTGCATCTTTGATCATTTTCTTCATCAAAGATTTGAGAATCAATGCACAGAGAGTATTCATGCTGTTGTAGAACCACTCTCTTGCTCGGTTGATGCCGATGCATTCTTTGAACGGGTTGAGAACTGCGATATCCTCATGACCAGGCATTCCTTCATAGAAGAATGCCACAACTTTGGTTTTCTTCCCATCAACTACCGTAACAGGCTGTTGAGTAGAAAGATTTTTGATCGTGTGATCGTCCTGTACTTGAAATACATTGCCGATTTCGATCAGCAACTTTTCAAAGTTTGCCAGTGAATCTTTGTCGACTGTTTTCATGGCGTTGTTCCTTTTGGGTTACAATGAGTAATTTGAAAAAGTGTTCGTGTTGATTTCCTGTTCAAATTGGTGATCAGGAATTGTGTTGGCTCCTTGGAATGGAGCTTGACCTGGAGGTAGGTTAGCTTCCGGAGTATATACTGGTTCTTCTTCCAGCGTATATTTATTATCTCCGAATGCGTTCGGTCCAAGTCGTTTTACAATGGCTTCATCTGCCAGTGTTGAGAGCATACTTGCGTTAGAGTTCAGAACATCCAGTTTGCAGATCATCGGGTTCAACAATCCGCCAAGTCGTCCATTGGTTTCGTAGAAACCATCTTCTGGACTTGTGGAATTTCTCTGATCGTCAAAATAGTTCAGATCCAACAAGATTTCTCCAGTTAGATTGCAGATCGCCATCAAGTCGAATTCTCCGTGTACCGCGCGCAGAATTGGGAACAGTTCGTTCTCCAAAGTCATCTTGAAAAGTTCAATCATTCTTTTCATCTGATCAGGCGCAGCTTGTGCCAGAGAATGTATCGGTTCATAAAACTCCCACACACCTGCAGGGGTTGCCATGAACTGATCTGCTTTAATCCAACTGTTATATCGGAATGAGATATCCGCCAACCCACATCCGGGAAGGATTGATGTAATCGTTGATGCGATCATAGAGCACATCTTATTCCTAAGAGACATGTTCTCTTGAGGAGTGATTCCCCAACTTCCTTGATTCGGCACTTTGATAGGTCGAATATCAATATTTGGGAACATCTGATGCAGTTGCATCAATGTAAGCGGACGTGAGGTATCAATTCCTTGTTTTGGAACACTGTAGTTGGAGTTAGGGAGCTCTTGAGTAAAAGCACTCCGTACAACATCCGATTGGACATTCGGTGTTGCTGGAAGAATGGTGCTCTTCATGAAATCATCTTCCGAATGTGCTAACGCGACATCCAGTGCATGCATTACTGTATTCAGCTGATGCTTCGGTGACTTCAACACTGAACTAACATTCTTCGCACCTTGATCTACGAAGTTGGACGTTATGGCCAGAGGACCATACGCACCAACCATCGTGTTCGGATCACTGACATCGATCATGCCCATCAGATCACCAGGTGTCCCTAAGAACAACTGTTCGTCTGATGTTGACATCATGGACGACATAGCCGAGATCAGATCGGTATCGTGCGATACTGTGTATTTACGAATACCACCTCGCATACCAATCTCGTTGTGTAAGTAAGTGATCGTGGAGTGTGTAAACACCAGCACTGCTCTTGGGTTGATCGTCTGTGTCAGTGGATTTACCGGTTCTTCTGCACCGAGATTATCCAATCCTGCAACATACCCACTTCCAATGAACCGTGTAGATGCAGCTGGTGCTGCTGTTCGAATTCCATGGTTGATCGGATTATTGTCGATCGTCAATACGAAGCTCCATGTATTGGAGAGTTCATATGTGTTCAGCAATGATCCAAAATCTTCAGGAAGGATAGCAGTTACAACACTGTCCTCTTTACCAGCTCCATTCGGTGCGACAGCTTCCTGTAGGGATGATGCTCTACCAATCACATCGTTGTAAAACTGAGGAGTCAGGTTGTAAGCATACGACCTAAGAACTTGTGTTGGTAAGAGTTTAGGTGAGAACAGGAATAGTGTTGCTTTAGGACCTGTGTAATTACCGAGATGTGCCTGCATTCCATACAGGTTTGCGACAAATTGATTGTAGTCTTGCATGTTAGCCTCCTATGCGTTGTGCTAGACTTAGTTGTTGGTTACACTCCGTGTTGATCCATTACACACAGACTTGCTACTGCATATACAGTGAAGTCGATGTAATATCGATCCACGAAGTTATCACTGTGCTTGATCTCAATATATGCTTCATCAAGCCAGTTTTTAATGATATCAATCTCAATCACTGTGTTACTCATTGGTGGTTTAGTGAGATCATGCCAATACCACCTTGCGAAAGCGTTGAACACTTCATCGATGTGATATTGATCCATAAGTGCGGATTGTTGAGAACCGATGCCTTTGTATCGGTTATACAGTTCGTACTTGTGATCGGACACGATGTTCTTATCTAGTGTGATGTGGAGATGATAGTCTGTAGCTTCGATCATATCCAACGCTTGGACGAGCGTTAGAAATCCCCACCGTCGATTCACATCTTCTTCTCCGTATTTCACACCCTTTCCAGCTGGATCGAATGGTGGCTCGATCTCCGCAGAGATTACCGAGCACATTGGTACTCCGAAGTCTAAAGCACGGATCGATTTAAGATCCTTTAATTTAACCTCGTCTTTTAAGAATACTGCTGTGAACGGATCAACCTCGCACTCCGGTATATAGTCACACAGATACGGAAGTTCCGCGATATACCTCGGATCATTTCGCATACCAAGTACACGTTCCAATACATCTACATTAGTGGAGTCATAACCAAAGATACATTTGTGGATAATGTGATCTAGGTTTTTCATCAATGCTTCTGTTTTAGAATTCCAGTACAAGGAATTACAAACTGCTCTGAGTATGTGACTGTGAATGGTTCTTGGACAACAGAGACCTACTCCAGTCATCTGTAAGATACCAGTGATACCATTCAGGAACTTGATAGTCTTTACATTCGACAATGCAGAACCTTGATGCATCTTTTGATAGATGCCGTTTATCTGAACATCTGACGTCCACCATCGTTTTGCTAGATCGATCGGTTCTGTAGTTACGAACATACGTTCGATTACTTGATTTCCGACGATCTCTACGGTTTTGTATTTGTGGAAACCTGAACTCATCAGCGCTACAGTATCCACATCCCAACCATACCAGTGGATATCATCCATACGTTCTCCATCAGTAAATATAGGAACTACTGATGAAAGCTTCGCATCTGATTGGTATCGCGTTGGGATCGGTACTAAATCGTACAACATGTTGACCTCCTTAACTCTACACACCTAGCAACTTGTTACTAGGTAATATATAGTTGAAACCATTCTCAGGATATTCATAAATTATATCCTTTATTCGCGTTGAACGCGATCGATTCCAACCGTTCTCTGTTTACCAGACTCGGTGTTATAAGGTGATATATGTTGAGATTTACATAATACCGTTCCACTCGATGTCCGTCGGATGCTGTGATTAAGACTTCTCCTAACCACGTTTTAGACAATGTGACTTCCGTATATCTTCGGATAGAAGTTTTCCAATCCAAAAAGATTTTGTGAAGTTGTTCAATTAAAGGTCCAAAGATCACATCAGTATTTTGATAGACCCCGAATCGATCGAAAGTGTAAATCTCAGGTTCTTTCTGCATATCCGATAACCGGATAGTTACATCCGTATACGGGATGTAATAGAAGAATTCCACAAGATCATCAAAATCGATTCCAGTGTCTAACCCTGATACAGGATCCATTAGACATACATATCGAAATTCCTCTGAAAGAGCTACGTCAGCACAGGCCATATCGAAGTAACCACATGCTAAATTCCGATCATCTAGGTAAGGGAGTAGACTGTCTAATGTGAGGTAAGATGGGGTGTTTAAACAAGCGATAGTGACCGGGTCATATTGCCCTCGGAACATGAACTCGTCGATTAAACATCTCGGATCTTCTTTCGCGTTTAAACCAACCATCTCATCTACCAAGTAGAATAGTCCATCTGGGTTCTTCTCATAGAACACCATGTCTTTCAGAAGATTAACGATTGTAGCGGGACGTTCAGGTGTTATTTTCTGTCGGATCTGGAATGCAGTGTTGTTTGGACACCAACGAACAAAATCAGTATCTAATCTGGTATTTGCCACTACTTGAAGTAGTATATCCAGATATTCAACTATACCACACAACCCGCGATAGTTTCCCACAGGAATTCGATCGGGTGTATTCGGATAGATCGGTCTTGCTGTAGGAAGTCTAACACTAGTGCTATTACAGATCTTCATCCCCAGAACATAATTCGACAATAAGAAATCGATTGTCTGTGTGAAGACATATGTCTCTGTAATACAACCTGGTTTACCGTACGTCACAGAGATAGGGACAAGCACTGGGGGAGTCCGATAAACTCCCCCAGTGTATACGTCTCTATGCATTTGAAGACATCTCGGATCGAACGTTTCATCCGTAATAAACGTGTGTGTGATCAGGTACTTTCCCCAAGTAGAATACACCTTGTAGAATGCCAATGGGGGAACTCGTATGTCCCTACCATAAGTCCAAGTATCTTGCACACCCCACCCATCCCAGGTGTCTTCTGTTGTTGCTCCGTAAATAACGGTACCAGGCATATAAACCCGATTGGGAACCGGGAGTATTGCCTTAATCATGATCACCTCATTTGTTTATTCTGTTGTATCTCATTCAACCAGTCGTAGAACGAGCAGATTGCAACGATTGTGATTTCTTGAGGTTCGATCAGTTTACCGTTTAGGTTATCTTGATCTAGCCAGTCCCACAACCACGGAGCTGTGTTATATACATATCCAGTCAGCAGAAGTTTGTTCGTTAACTCTTGGATGTAGTTATCCCAATCTTTCCCTGATGCTCCGAACGGAGATGCTTCCAATCTCTGTTTACACCGACGATACACGTCTGTTGCACCAATGTTCAATCGGAACTGACCATCGTTGATCGTGGAACTAACACCTTGATCTGATGATTGTTGCATGGTCATCGCATGTGCTAGCATCTGATAGTTCGTATCCAGCTGGAAGAGGATCATCTGGAGTAGAGCAACAAGTTTTGTATACTCTGGACTTTTCAGATAGAGGATACCTCGTCCTCCCCCAAGATCGTCACTAAAGAACATGCTACACAGCATCTGATTAATAGGTGTTGGTGTGATTGGATGCTTACCGTAATAAGCAAGCACAGTATCATAATCTTCTGGATCAATTCCGTAGAGATTAAGATACTTCCTAGTATGCTCCACTGCAACTGAGATCAACATTCGAGTATCACTCATCTTGCGAGAAGTCATCGAATCGATCTCTATCTGTGCGGTGTTACCATCATCTTCGTGTTTGGTCGTTATAGGTTTACGACTATATGTTGGAAGTTTATTGATGGTACTGTAAACAGTACGGATCGCTCGTTTGACTGAAACGATGATGTAGGTCATCAAGTTACCATCTCGGATACTCAAATCTACATTGACGAACTGACGGATCAACAGCTGACTCTTCAGATAAAGAGTTAGATTGAAACTGTTGTATCCATGCATCAGTGAACTTAGTGATGTTTCTGTTACTTGGTTCACTGTGTGTTCGATGTAGTAGTCGAGTTTAGCGATCAGCAACCGATATTTTCTGTTGAACAATCTGCTGAAAATGTTTGCACACTGAATCTCTTTCAGTTTGCTGTCGATGTGCTGACTGAGATTCTTCATCATCGTACTGAACATCGGACACAGCATCTTGCAGAGCAGAGTGATCGTCATGAGATCAATTACCTCGGGTGGATGAAATGTCAATTCAGCACTATCCTGTGCTCGTTTACCAGCCCCTTCGAACAATCCAATCGGCATGTTACCCACAACATACGTTCTGAGTTTATCACAGAGATTGATGTTACGATCCAGAAGATCCAGATAGGATCCAAGATCTCCAATAAACTGTTCCAAGTCGAACATATTCCCATGACATTCTTGGAAATAGTTGTTGATTCGACCATGCATCAATCCAATACAAGTTGCTAATTCTGTTTTATCATCCGAACTTAGTGTGTTCATGAATGCATTGACTGATGCGAAGATCACATTCCATCCATCGTCTCCTCTAGATGGATTAAGTTTTACATAAGTACTGATCTTGAAGACGAAGAGATCCTTCGTCTTATCCAACAACGCTTTCAGTTCTGTGTCAGAATGCTCGACATCCAGTTCGCTTATGTCGAGTCTTGCACAAGTAACTTTTTCATCTGTTACGAAAGGTTCAAATTGCATACGCCGCTACCTCCTATATTGAACGGGTGTTATTCTTTCGAATATCTCTCTACCTAGTAATATATATTCAAGCTTGTGCTGACGGATCGTGTAGTTGTCCATTTAACGCTTTTTCAAGGTAAGGGATATGTTCCGATACCGCTTGCACCAAATGTAGGATCCACTGTTCATCCTTCGATCTTTGTTCAAGATAGTAAAAAACAGTATCATACTGCAATTCTAGCATTTTGGTAAAGAATGTACTAAGCGGACGTGTGTCACAGACAAAATCACATCCCCAATCAGAAATATCAGCAACATATCCTTTAAGATAAGTTACAAATTTTTGTTGCATTTCGCCTATAGAAGAAGGGTCATCTTTCGTATGCAAGAATGTATCTTGGTGTGTTTTAAGTAATCCTTTATGTAACTCTAAAACTCTGTTAGTGTGATAATGAAGTTTATCTTCTTTCATTTCATCAAATTTCTGAGTTTTCTGCTCACACTCCATTTGGTAAGTTTCCAAATTGGTTTGCGTAGCAATGGATGCTTGGTATATAGCTTCCCACATGTTAGAGCGATCTTCATCTTCGTTACCAGGCGCATAGAACTTTTCCTCCATAGATACTTTATTCAAATCATCCTTGTAATTTTGGAGAACGGCCATAAATGGGGATAGTAATTCAAGAACTTTACTAGATCCGATTGGTCTACGATTATCCATATCGATATCTTTATTAATCTCTGTAAATAGATCTGAAATGTATTTTCTAAGGGGAGGATTTTCTTTATTGATTAAAAGAGTCATGATCTCTTTGTATCTCTTAAGATAATCCAACATGTACACAGGATCGCGTCTTCGTTCTTTAAGTTCTTTCTGAAGTGCTTCGACTGTTCTAGTGGCTGAGATATATTGTGCAAACGCTTGACAGATTCTTGTAAATACTTTCTGATCTTTAGCGATAGCTCTTCGTACTACCTTATATCCTGGACGATCTAATCTTTCTCGTAGAGCTAGGCTGATATCATCTGTAAACTTCATATGTGTTGATGAAGTTCCAAAGTCTGGAAATTGTTCAGCTATTTTTGGAAATTCTCGAACCCCAAATGCTGTGATCTGTTTTTCCAGATGAAGTTGTTCTGGTGATTTGGTAGAGACGAGTTTGTACTCATCCCCACCAAATCGTATCAATAAATCTTCTGGTTCATTACAAAATCCAAAGTCCAACTGAACTTCTTTAGACTCTTTCGTTGATTTACTATAAAGAACGAGTATATCCCTTGGTGCATCATCCATATCGACCTCCTTGTTTGGCAAAAAATGTACACTAGATGTACATTAATATTCCCTACACTTAAGTAGGTCAGACATAAAGTCAACCTACTTAAGTGTAATGTGCACAACAATCATTTTCATGATGAAATATATATTCAAAACCAATTTGAACTTCACGAGTTACGTGGAGATTTTGGGTTGTCGTCATGTGATATGTTGCTAAATAGAAATACGAGCAGTGTAATGAATGATGTGATAAAGTAACAGACAATTAGTACTTTACAAGCGATATAGAACCAACATGGTTGGTCGTGTACATATGTCATAAGGTACCAGATAGCTAACAAATGAAGAACGTTATCTGCCATTGCAAAATTGAAAACTTTTACTGTCATAAATCATACTCCTTTATAAGAATCAGTAACAGAAATCCTCTTCTTCAGGTAGAGGTAGTTCACTGAAACAATTCCCATGATATGAACAGACTAATTTCAGGAGTTACACACATGCCTACTATTAATCGTGGTACATCGGACACCTATGCTGTGTCCTCAGATAAAGAAACCAAACAGACTGTAAAGTCTCGTAAAGCGACGAAACGTGTCGTTGTATCTCAGCAATCTGATGTGGTTTATACAAAGTTACCGACTAAGCGTCTTACTAAAGTTGTTTCTATGGAAAAGATTTCCAAGAAGCGTAGATGAGCAAGTATCGCGTTGCCGTATCTTATTACTACAGTGTGGTGTCAGCACACCACACTGTAGTAGACTCATATGTTTAACCAGGCATGGTATGTCAATTTAGACGACATAGAAGGAGGCTGATATATGTCCATCACATTTGATATGACACCAAGCGAGGAACGTCTTCTTTATGACAAGTTCTTCCGCACAAATATGTTTCGCAGGATCAACGATCTTACAAAGTTGTGGAATAGAGAAGATCTTGTCGAATATCCAGTTGGGAGTATGCTTCATCTGATCGATGATAACTTTCTGATGAATCACCCAATCGTGCTGATTCCTGATACAACAGGATGGTCTATGACCAGAAAACCAGATCGTAAATTTGTTATGCATATTACTGAACCGGTTCCTGCTGCAACGATCCCCCTTACAGAGACATTTGCATTACCTACATCTGGCGTATCCATTACGATCTTGAACTTTAAGAAACGTAATCAGAATTTAATGCGTCCAGTTGTGAAATTCGAGGATTTCCCAAGTCCGATGAGACCTGAGGTACAAAGTGTTATCTCATATAACGCGCTGTATCGTGCTAGGATATTCGGCTTGTTGAGAGGGTATCGCCGATTCAATTACATTTTCACTAACATCTTTAACACGATTTGTTCTATCGGGACAGAGCGTAGGCACTTTATTCCTATCCCTGTAGGTGACAAAGTTTTTGATAGAAACAAATTCATGACGTCTTTTATCAAACACGATAAAGGATCGTTAAAGTTGGCAGAAGATCCTTGGTACATTTTCATGGTACACTTCATGGGTTGGTTGAACACGAAAAGCACTCCATCTCTCTTTGAGCAAGTTCCTCAAAAGTATTGGGAATATATCAACTTTGTGTTGTATACGAGAACCAAAGTTTTGGTACTCAATATGAAACTTATCAAAGAATTTAACGAAGGGAACAAAATTCTTTGGCGTGTATTAAATTTGATCAACTTGATGGCTGAAGAGGGACATCAAGCTGCTATGCAGGATTTCGGTGATGTTCCGGTTGTATGTGATACGCAAGAAGAACCTGGAGAACTCGCTGTTCAAGCGGATACTCCGTTTACAGAAGAAAAGGAACCGATTCATGTTACTGTTCAAGAAACTCCTTCTGATCGTGACGACCAAAGTCAGAGTACTTCTACACAAAGATCCACCCGAGATGAAGATGAAGTAAAGGAAAATACTTTACAAGAAACTACTCCTAAGAAACAGGAGCCAACACCACCTGTTAAAACAATGTTTACTTCTCCAATTAGAAGAAAACCTATTTCTTATTTGACTACTCAACAAAGAATCAAACGTGAAACAGATGAAGTTGAGAAGTATTTGGACTTCGAACCTCAAACGTTAACGATCGATCCGAAGTGGTTGGAAGTAAATATGGTAGAAGGAAAACAAAATGCTCCAGAGTTCAAAGAAAACATGACGAAATCGGAGCAAAAGACTTCTAATCAAAAATTCTTGGAAGAGATCGATGATGAAGCAAAGGAAAAGATCGAAAACGATCAACATCTCAACAATTATCAAGTAGAGCAAGTGAAGAAACTTGCAAATGCTTATAAGGACATTAAAGTCGGTGATAAGACGATTGAACAGATCATCCAAGAAGTACCGGATGATACGGTTGCAACCAATACGTTGGATTTCTTGGAGGATGATCCGGATATCGTAGATAAATCAATGTTGAAATCTTCTGTTGCTACATTCGAACATGACTACATGAAGAAACTCTTCCTTCGGGATATGGTAATGAATCTCGCATCTTTCAATAAACAAGGAATGTTCTTGAAGGATGTGGGTGTACAAGACGTTAGTGATAGTTTGAATCAACTGGTTGAATACAAAGCCACTTACGAAGATGCAAACAAAAAGACACACGTCATCCGATTTAAACTACCAAAAGTAGATGAACGAGGATACTGTTATGTGAACGGAACCCTTAGTGTTCTGAAGAAACAGAGAGTTCCTCTTCCAATTTGTAAAATCAATCCAACGACGGTTACATTGACTAGTAACTACAATAAGTATCTGGTGATGCGAAATGTTACTGTAGCACATAGTTACATCAACTATATCGAGTCTATCCTGAACAAAGGCAATACACCAGAACACCCTGTTGTAGTTCAACTAAATACGAAGACTTGGTGTGATACTACACTTCCTTACGAATACACTTCGTTAGCTAAGAAATACCTTAGTATCAAACTCTCATTACAAGAACCCGTTGAATTCTACTTTAACCTGGAAGGAAGATACCAGTGGTTGAAGGATGTAGTGGGTCTCTTACCAGAGGACTTGGATGTTGTAAAATCGACTGAGAGCGATGCAAAATGTCTTGCTGTAGCAAGCATCGGGAAACGTTTAATCGGGTTCATCGATATCAACAACATATTTACTGTGATCAACTTGGACGATCATACAACTTCAGCATCCACAACGATCATAGACTTCTTGTGTGAACAGCTTGGTGTATCCCCATCTCCATTATCTGAGTGGACTGATTTCAAATTGCTGGATACAACAGTTCCTGTGATATTCGCTCTTTGTTATCGGTATGGTTTGAGTGAGATGTTAAACTACACTAAAACACAATATCGCGTTTTGGAATCTGGAGAACGTTCTTATCGAAACTGGTCAGACGTTGTAGTACGATTTGCTGATAAAACTCTTATTATCCCAAGATCACCTTTAGTGAACAGCATGTTGTTTGCTGGGCTGAACTTCTTCCAGTTGAACAAGATCAATATGGAAGAGATGGATAGTAAGGATATTTATTACGATCTTCTTCAAAGTAAAAAACGGTCTGTTCACTTTCTAAAAGGGATCGATAACTTCTTCGATTTGTTCGTAGATCCGATCTCTAGAGAGGTTCTAGAACAGATGAAAGAACCAACTAATGCAAGAGATATCTTGATCCGTGCTACTCAGCTTCTAACGACTGAAGATCATAAACCACAAGCATCTAGTACCAATTTTAGATTCCGTTCCTATGAACGAATGAATAGTGCTGTATACAAGATCTTGAGTCGATCCTTCGCGAACTACAGAAGTAAGAGTGTAGGTGCTACTCACAAATGGAGTATCGCAGATTACGAAGTACAGCAGTTGATCATGCAGGATCAATTGAAAGAGAACGTAGACATTATCAATCCTATCAACGATATCAAGTATCAAGAAGAGTTCTCGCATGCTGGGTTCGCTGGCGGAAGGAAAAGTCTAGATAGTTTTACTGTACCAGACCGTCAATATCCGAAAGATGGTGTTGGCATCATCTCGGAAGCAACGGTCGATAGTGCGAAGACGGCATTCGCCGCATCCACTTCGATGGATCCAACTATCGTTAACATGCGTGGGATGACACTCACCTCTAACCCAGATGAGTTGAAACCTACTCAGATTCTATCGATCAGTTCATTGATCATGCCAGGAGTGACGCAAGATGATTAACAATATAGCAGTCCGGTATACCCGAAGAGGGTGTGCTTGTTACCATTCCTAATACTAGGAAGTTCTTAAAGTTCTACATACTACAACGTAGCTCAAAAGGCAGGCGTGATAGTCGCGAAAGCAGAAAGAAATGTAGAAATGACCTATGCTGAAATAAAAGCCTGTTACAAGGTGCTAAGGGTTGCTAACAAGGAATTACTAGCAGCGAAGTCTTGTCTATAAGGCAGGATGTGCTCAACGACTAAGGGGTTAATCGCCCTGTACCCACCAAGCGGTGCTGGGAAACGGAATGGACCCTACCAGGTCAAGCTGGGGGTTTGACATAGTCTCTACATTCACGGAAAGCGTGAAGCGGAACTTATATAGTTCGGGTAATGATTAGCGATCGTTACTGAAGATAAAGAGCAAGCGTCAGAATTTAGAACTTACTGAACTGTATACTGGAAACAGTGTGCGTGCATAGACCCTTTAATGGCTGGAATCCCCTAAGAGCCTGTTGAACCACAACGTGACCCGTGAGGATGAGCGTGACGGTTGCGAAAGCAGAAAGAATCAACAGGATGTCTCATGCTGAAATAAAAGCTTATCATCGATATTCTTTACTTGATTTGATAAGTGCTAAAAGACACAAGTTTCTTATGAAGTGAACAATGGATGACCTAGCCGCCGAGCTTCCTGGAGACAGGAAGAAGGTTCATCGACTATCCCTGAAAAGGGAGTACCCCTCAAGTGAGGCTGCGGAAATAAGGGTCCGCTAAACGTATCCTACGATACGCATGTGTGAGATATAGTCAGTACATCTACGGAAAACGTAGAGCTGGGTAACCATTCCCGGGATGGAAGTAACGACTCCATCTGAACACCAACTAGCGTAAGTATCCACCTCTCTCACTACCTTCCAACTGAGAAGTGTGAAGTGTCTCGTCTTCGTACAGGTTACGAGAAGATCGTAGCCCATCGTTGTAATCCACCCTTCGCTTATTCTGCGGAAGCAGATGGTGTGATCGAGTCTATCGATCAGGAAGCGAAGATCCTCCGTGTGAAGTACAAAGATAAAACTGTTGCCGTATCGTTCGGTGATGATTACACCAAGAACGGTGGCGGCGGATTCTACTGTACTCAGAACATCGTGATCAACGGATACAAAGAAGGGGATAAGGTCAAACGTGGGGACATTATCATTTACAATGATCGATTCTTCACCCCAGATCCATACAGTAAACAAGTCAATTGGAATATCGGAGTATTGAAAGACGTTGTTCTTATCGACGGTGATAGTACTCTGGATGACAGTTGCATCATGGACCATGATCTAGCGAAGGACCTCGCATTTAACCCGGTTCATATTCGTGATATTGTAGTTACTAAGAAAACTACGATTCACAAGTATGCCGCAATCGGAACAGAAGTTAAATCAGTTGATCCGTTGATGATCTTCGATCAGTCTGAACTGAATGAAGATATGTTCGGTGGTCTAGATGAAGATGCCATTCGTCTACTTGGTAAGATCAATAAGAGAACTCCGAAAGCTAAGTTCACTGGTAAAGTTGTTGCATTGGATGCGTTCTATATTGGTGGGATCCAAGATATGGCTCCTGGTGTTAGAGGACTAGTTAGTTTGATTAACAAAATGAAATATCAGAAGCATCAAGCTGTAGAGGGAACTGTCAACCAAGATAGTTATCCTGTGTCCCAGAACATCACACAATCTAATCGTATCGGCATGACGGAACTAGACGAAGAAACTGTGATCTTCCGATTCTATATCCAGCAGGATATGAAAATGAATGGTGGAGATAAAGTGGAATTTGATAGTTCACTGAAATCTGTTTGTACTGGTATTTCGAATAATTCTTGGGTGAGTGAAGACGGTTCGTTGGTAGGGCATGCATTGTTCTCTACGATCGGTATCGATAACCGTATTATCAACTCTCCTAAAATCGAAGGTATGTGTAATAAGATTTTGGAAACTGCAGAACAGCAGATTCTCAAAATGTATTTTGAAGACTGAATAAGTGGATGTAGGGTTGCTGGATATCCAGCAACCCTACATCTATCTTGATCATTTAACGAAGATTTCTGATTCGTCACAGGGCGTATTATCTTTAACCCAATAATGCCAGAAACGCTTAAGTTTTGTTTTCAAATATCTGAAGAACGATACTTGTTCTATCTCAACGAATCCACGGATCGGTTTCGTTTTGTCTCCCTTCACTCTGGTTGGAGGATCATACCGCAATGCATATGTTAGAATCGTGGTATCATGTTTCAACGATTCCTTAAAAAAGTACGTTGTAAGAACTCTTTGACGGATCGCATGTCCTAGAAATTTCCGTAGGATCGGTCCAATCTTGTTTGCATCGTTCGTGTGAAATGCTCCAAAACGATAACTGGATCGTAGATATTGGTCCATAGCGGCCAATGTGCGATAGACATAGAACATGTTTAGCTCCTCATAATGTTTGCATAGTTTGTGTGATCAACGTGTTTCAATCTAGTAATGTCTGTATTCGTGAGCCAATTGTACGTCCAGTTCATACAGAGCATATCATCTACTGATTTCCCCCATACGAATGATACACGAATTTCAGCTTGTCCGTAGAACACACCTTTTTCCACAACCTGTTCTTGATAGCGGCAGATCTTGGTAATGTCATAAGCATACACTGTGTACTGCTTAAACTTCAAAAAATGATACAGGTTCGTAAACTCTCTGTTGATGATCTGTTCCAGCTCATCAAGTCTTACACGACGAGTAAGCATGTTCTTGCTTTTATCATAAAGCAGATCTTGTCTCTGACGGATCTTCAGTCCGATCTGATCAGTCGTGTAGTGGATCGCTTGAGTGATGGTGGTGTTCTCCTTGTCGGTTTTCGTTGTCATTTTGATTCCTCTTATGTTGTAGTTGGGTGTACTTAATGGTGTGTGTAACTTAAGTAATTATCAACCACGATTCACCCTATGCAAACAATAATAACGCAGGAGAATAACAATGAATATTTTGAGCGACATGGACACATTCGACAGTGGTGATAACCCGAACTTCAACACTGGAACTTTGTTCGACTTACCCACAGGAAAATACGTACAAGGAGTGGATGGTGAATGGTATCTTACGGGTGGCTTGCCGATGCACATTACCGTGTTCGGTGGTCGTAACGGACATTTCAAAAGCACCATTACGAACGCCTGTGCACAGCGTATCACTGCAATCTATCCGGATAGTGACTTGATTGTAGAGGATACAGAAGATAGTCTTACCAAAGACAAAGAGCGCGCATATGCGATGGCAGAAGAGCTTGCTCCTAAGATTAACAAAAACAATGTGCAATGGTTAAAAGGCATCGACTATGACCTTGACAGTTTTGATAAATGGTTTAAAGACTACTGTATCAAGAAAGAAACCAATGCAAAAGACCTTATGGTCGAAACACCATTCTTCGATGAAAAGACACAAAAACCACTTCGTGTGATGATCCCTACTACGATGATGATGGATAGTATCACAGAGTTGGTAACTGCTGTAGAAGAAGATATGGTTAATGGGGAGAAAACACAAGGGATTGGTGATCCGAAGAACAATACTGTTGCTATGGTAGATGGCAATAAGAAAACCCTGTGGATCAGAACCATGCGTCGTCGTTGTCAAAAATACGGTATCATATTCGTTGGTACTGGACATTATGATAAGATCCTGGAGATGGATCCTTATTCACCAACCCCCAAAGAAACTATCGTTGGCAAACAGTCATGGAAGTTAAAACGCTGCGGTTCAAATCTTAAGTTTTTGGCTTCGATCTACGCGATCACCAACGCAACACTGCTCGTGGATAGTAACAAAGAACCTCTTTACGACGATGGTACTTCAGCATCTAAAGATATCTTCCAAGTGGATGTTACATTGGAGCGTTGTAAGACAGCGTGCTCTGGAACAACAACACCATTTGTAGCTTCTCAGACTAAGGGGTTCTTGAACGCTGTTACTAATTATCACTATCTTAGACTGAACAATTATTTTGGTCTAAACGGTAATAAGCAGAAACAACAACCGTTCTTGATGCCAGATACTACGATCTCTCGTAATACAGTTCGTCAGATCGCAGGATCTTCACCACAAGTGAGACGTGCTCTGGAATTGGCTGCACAGTATTGTTTCATCAAGAACAACTGGAACACACGAGATCTTCATGTGGATTTCAGCATGGAACCTGCTAAGATTTTCGATATCCTAAATAGTGATAAAAAGAAAACTTTAGTCCAAGATATCCTTAACACACGAGGTTATTGGACTTATGGTGAATGTGAAACACCTTACATGAGTCTCATCAGGATGCTGGAACTTGTTAAAAGAGGATAATATAATTAACTACTTAGTATACGACATGCTGTGACAGCATGTCGTATACTAAGTAAACCTTATTAACAAGGAGATTAATTTATGCCTTTTAAAAGAAGAATACTTCCAACATCTAAATCGTACACTACAAAAGAAGAGTATGAAGCCAAAATCAAAGAACTAGAACAGAAGATAGGTGATTTAAAATCTTCTATAACTGTTTCTATAGAACAGCTTGATTTTCCTGATTGGTCGAAAGTAACACAACTTGCTGTAAATACAACATACAAGTTTGATACAAACGGATATTTGCTGATAGGTCAAGGTGGTGGAAATGGTGATCGTCAAATTACAACAACAATTAATGGAAAAGAAATAATTTGGAATGGTGATAAGGGTTCTTATCAATATGGGTGGGGTTGTATGCAGGTATATCTACCTATTCGAAAAAATATAGCCTTTTCATTTAACGTAACTCAAGACTTGAAATTTGGTTATTTCTTAAGTTGCTAAACAATTTAACTCTGTAGGACTACAATGTCCTACAGAGTTAAAGGTCTATTTACATCACTTTGTAAAATAGAAGAAACTCAGTTTGTAAGGAGTCGTGGTGGTGATGTAATATGATACATTTTTCAATGTACCTCCATCGGAAGTTATAAATTTCTGTCTGATGTTCCTTACATGAGTTTGATTCGAATGTTGGAATTGGTAAAACAAGGATAATAACGATGGTGTATGCTGAGGTGATAAACCTCAGCATACACCATCTATCATGCATACGAACGCTGGATCACGCCGGCATGAAGTAAAACAGTTTCATACGGTTGGGCGTTTCGGTCGTGAGCAAGTGAATCACACACATCATCCGACGACCATCAGTAGAGGTAAACCTCTGCTTCTTGATCAGAACCTGACCATCCATCTGTTGAGTGATATCATCATCTTCCGGATGATTCTTCTGTGCACACCAGTCAGTCCAGAGTTGATCGGTGATCGCAGCCGCATTGTTCGGAACTGATGCATGATTCTTATTGGTGAAGAATAGACCATCTTCCCAGTAGTAGTTGTGAACACCAGTGTCTCCCTGGAGACGCCGACGGATCTCATAAAGCACTTGTTCGACCGTCGACACGAGATTCGTCAATCTATTGTTCACAAGTGCTTGGCTCGCAGAGCTGATGGATAAAGGTTCATCGGAAGACGCTTTATCAGCGAGCTCTTTGAGAGATTGCAGGATGTACTTGTCCACAGTGTCTTTCAGCTGTGCCTTGAATTGTTCTTTATTCATAGAAGAACTCCAAAGACCCCCAACTGATGTTCCTTACATGGGGGGGGGGGTAAACCGCCCCATGTCCGGTTCACGAATGTGTTCTATAACATGCTTCTGTACTGTTCATCACGGGCCCGTAGAACGTCATGCTATGGCTTAAAACTTACCTATAACACAAGCTTAAAAGGAGCTTAAATATGGCTAATACTCCTACTCCTGTTGTTCATCGTAGTCCATTGATTCGAGGTGTGACCGATGATCCTCAGAATAGATCAAAGCAATATATCCCATCAGCATATGCTGTTGGACAGCTATTCACTGGTGCTACCCTAAATGACAATATAAATCTAGATTCATATCTTACACCAGGTGTGTCTCATGTAAATAAATGTGTGAACGGACCTAAGAATGTAGGACCAGGATACTTGATTGTCATATCCAGAAATGAGAAAGAATCTACTGACGTCACTTACCGTCAAATCTATTATCCTGATAATACGACGCAAACGGCACCGTATACTAGAGTTAAAAATGGCACCACATGGTCCAGTTGGACTACGATGGGTGGATCATGGTTGTGTGCTACATTAGTTAAAAATACCATTGGAATCCCTGGTTACATGTATCACTCGTTCAATAATTACACACTTACACTTCCAGATCCATCTTCGTATCCACTTGGAACTAAAATTGGATTGATGCAGTGGAAAGGAACTGGCAAGGTTGTTTGGAACGATGATCCCAACAAACCAACAGAACAAGAAACAACTGCTGATTATGATCTAAATAAAAATTTGGAACCTGGAACTAGTAATTGGCTTGGTGCACTTCAATACATTTTCCAAGTTGTACCTGATAGTGCCGATGAGAAGATCTGGGCTTTAGACGTTGATAACAATGTTGATGGACTTATTGTCGATGTACTCAACAATACATCTGGAGATATTACTAATCTCACTAAACTCATCGCGACAGAGAAAAACGAGAGAATTGCTGGTGATGCAGCACTTGAAGCTAAACTAGGAAATCAACGTTCGATACGATTTGATGCTATAACAGATCCTATTACGTTTATTAATGGTACTGGGACGGTAGACGATTGGCCTTGGTACAACGTCGAGAATACGGATTACACATTTACGATCCATAATAACACAACGATCACAATGAAACGGAATAACATCCCTTGGCCGTCTGGTGCAAAAATAATACTAAATCTCCACCCTGGTGTATCAGCGACAGTTATATGCGATGGTTTTCCTTCAACAACTGAAGTATTCCAAAACACCAGCACAACTGATATGCTTGTTATTGACATGCAGGTTATGCCTGACGGTGCTGGTAATAATTGGACTGTTTTGGAAGTCGGATAATTTCATTTAAATAAGGAAATAACTCTATGCCTACTGAAGATACAACAAAAAATTTTATTACAACCAGGACTCCTGGTTCACGTGTAGCAACGTACGGGTTGGCGGATCACGTTGCTGCTACAAATCCACATCCACAGTATCTACTTGCAGATAACTATAAACCTGGTATTGGTTCTGGCGATTTGTATCACGATTATAAAACAGATAACAGTAAATCGCATGCAGCTTCTATGAACGCTGTAAACGGTGTTTATACTGAGTTGGCGGATCACGTTAAAACTTATCCACAGAATGCTGTTAGAACGAGTCATCGTGATGGTGATGGTCTAGAACTTTATGCACATCGCATTCATGAACACCAAGACTTGGATTTTCGTCTTACTCTTCTTGAAAACAACGCACTCATGTGGGCGAAGCATGAATTTACTGATGCAATTGGTAGTAACTCTTGGATGAAAACTAGTGACGGTAAATACAAATATGACTTTGTTACAGGACATTTTTCGTCATCACACGTTTATAAACTTGAAAACACTGGTTCTGTCGTCGTTGATGAGTCTGTAGAAGTTCACATCGTTGGTACGACTACAGCAGACAGCACCATGAGAGTCGTTGAGCTGATCGCGATGCAACCGTTTTCGGGTTACATCATCACACTTGGTGCTGTTACACCAACTGAACTTAGATACACCCTTATTGAGTATCCTACCGGTGTTACAGTCGGCGGAAAAACATATGCTGCTCAAGTTACAGGTATAAAATCAAATGCTGCTAATATCAACACACTGTTTATACCCAGTAATGTTACCATTGATAACGTGATCTATCCTGTAAAGTCAATTGGTGGTTATGCATTTTCAGGAAATTCAAATATCGTGGAGGTTAGCATTGCAGATGGTATCGAAGAAATTCTCGCACACGCGTTTCATAACTGCGTCAATTTGAAATCAATTAGATTCCCAAACACATTATTACGATTGTACGGAGGCGTTCTTAGGGGTTGTGATCTCATCCGTAGATTGGAATTTCCGCAGAGTTTACAACGACTCGAGACAGCGTGGGGATATGGATTGATGAATCTTGAAGGTGTTATCAATATCCCAAGTAACGTGTCGTACATTTCTAATCCGAGTTTTACATCTACAAAAATAACTGGATTTACTGTAGATTCAGATAACCAGTATTTTGAAGCGGTAGACGGATGTCTACTGTCGAAAACAAATTCACTGGGTATAACTGGAAAAACACTACTACTAGTACCACCAGCATTTGAACGTGATACATACACAACGCCACCAGAAGTTGTGGAAGTTCAAGCAGGTTGTTTTAAGTATTCCCGTATTAAAGAACTAACTTTCGGAGAGAAAGTTATAAGTGCCGCTAGCTCGATCAAAGAAGCACCTGTGATGACTACTGTAAACATCCCAGCTAAGCTAGAAAATAACCCATTCGGTTCTTATTTGAATGCACCAAAGCTAAGAACAATTACAGTTGCAACCGGAAATGTACATTTTTCGGTAGAGTCCACTGAAAATAATAGCGTGTTATTCAACGTTAATAAATCGACGTTGGTGAAATATTGTAATTACAACGGTGGTGACGTTGGTCTTGTATGGGAGGTACCATCATCTGTATCAACCCTTGGTACATCGTCGCTTTCTTTATGCGGTTTAATATCTCTCACATTAAACGAGGGACTTACGACTATCGAATCAGAAGCATTACGTTCTGTACTTGGTAGATCGGAAATTAATGTAAACGGAGTAAAAGTTCCACATCTAGGTCCATTAAACATTCCATCTACACTCACCACAATAGCCGACGATGGAATGTTTGAGTCGTTTTTCAGTAAATTTGAAATATCTGATCCGGTTAAAAGTAATTTCGCCGTGGACCGTACAGGCGATAATCCTGAGAACAATCCAGAAGGTTTGGTCCTTTATAATAAAGGCAAAACAACCGCAATTGTGTTCACGTACGACAGAGCCTCTCCTGATAGAGTTTCTATTACACTTCCAGCTACGGTCAATACAATTGGTTACGGTTTTGCATACAACACTGATTCTCTTCAGAATTTAAATCTAAGTAGAACTAGTATAACTCGTTTGCCGGCATATACTTGGTGGTCTGTGGCCGGTGATACACAGCCTAGATCACTTACGTTACCGGCATCGCTAACTGTAATCAAAAAAGAAGCGATTTACCTTGACAACATCACATCTGTTACTATACCAGCATCAGTTACTACGATTGAGAGTGGTAGTATCGGGTTGGTTACCGCTGAATCAATTACGTTTGAAGACAGGGGATATCTAAATTCCAACGGGAGTAAAGTGTTCAATCTGACAACGTACAGGAATATTTTTGCGACAATAGATCGTAGATGTGTAATTAGAGGATATGGAGAGGATTCTCCAGCAAAAGCAATTGCTGATGAATATTCTCTTCAGTTTGACAACCTAGCCTAACTTATTTGACCATATAACAGGATCACTACAGGTGAGATTACCTCTCACCTGTAGTGATAGTTTCATTTGTCACGTTTATTAGTGGTTGTAGTCGTTGTACTAGAATGATCTTCCACTCGTTGTATCTGATGCCATTCTTGTTTTTGTTCACGTGATCCAATAAGATCTTTAAGCCCACTGGTAATCGTAAACAAGTAACCAATTACAACGCCGATAGCGACAATAACTGCACCAACTGCATACACCCAAACGGATATAAACTCAAGATGTTTAATCCGTTTCTCAAACTCAGCATGAACATCAACAGAATTGTTGTTCAATTCCAAAAGGTGCTTTATATTGTTATTGATCTCTGTGATGTCGGCTTGCAAAGCACTAATATCGTTCTTTTGAGCATTTTGTTTTTGTTCAAATTCACGACGTCGTTCTTGCTCCCCACTGAGAATCGTACCGATCTTAGTCAATTCATTTTTCAACTCATTATCCCTCTTTGTTTGATCTAATTGAGAGGTAGTGAGCATCTCAACCATAGTAGTTAATCGACCTTCGATTCTCTGACTCTCTTCTTTCCTTGACTGTAGAGATGCTTTGATCTCACCGATCTGTTGCTGCTGGATACAGACAACTTGATGTGTCGTTTCCTCAGCCATAGTGCACCTCCTTGTTAATGAATAGTGGACCAGACTCTACCAATCGCTCCGATATGATTGTGTTCCACAGCCATTTGACGAGTTGTGGTTGTTCCATAAATATCGAAGCTAACCCCCATGTATTTTACGATATTGATCATATCAGTAATCAGTCCCTTATCGATCTCCTGATCTTCTGTCAGGTAAGAAGTAATATCTGCTAGTACAGTGTCAATGTCATCAACTAGTTTAACGAGACTATTGGTTGCTGCCAGATATTTTTCCATATCAAGAAGAGCCAATCTGATATCCTTGAATTCTTTCATCGTTTTATAAACAGATGTAAATTTCACTTCTAGAGGAGTTCTCTGTTCTGTAAACACTTTATCAACCGATGATTTAAGTAGATTCAAACTACTTTCTCTCTGCTTTACCAGATTTGTCATTGGAACTAGAGTATTTTTGTAGTCTTCGCTACGCATTAGTTTTCGTCTGAAATCAATTAACGCAGATAGAACGCCCTGTCCATAAGCCTGGATATCAAGTACGGTATAAACTTGTTCCAGACTCATACAAGCATTCTGGTAAGGTCCTTTCATACCACTCGGGATAGGAACGTCTATATTGGTAACCTGTGTGATCGGAACACTTTCCGCTTTAAGACACATCGTCGTATGCGATTCATAGTAGTACCGCATTTCAGAACGTTTTAGATCTTTGTAGAATTTAAAGATGTTCGTTTTGAATGTATTGCCGATTTTGAGAAAAACATCCGCCACACCAATGAAGATCTTAAGAAGTCCTGTTCCTATACCTTCGGTAGATGCAAGATCGAGAGATCTCACGTAATTATGATAAACTTCCAGTTTATGAAGATCCTGATAGATCGTACGACTATCCCACGACGTGATGTTGTATTTGGAAGCAATATTCTTGTTAATATTGGTTATCATTCGAGTACGTGCTGCTTGATTAAGATTGTCTGCTTCCGGAGATTCTCTATGCACTACAGGTGTGTATTCACACAGAACTTGAATGATATGAACAAATTGATCAAACACTTTACCAAACCAGATGGTAAGTGCATCAGCCATTGCGTAACTACGATCTTGTTTTGTAACACCGTGGAGTTTAGTGAGTGTGGACAATGCTTTACCAAGTGTAGTGTATCCCTCGATAACAGAATCAGGTATACCACGTGTACGAGTACACTTGTACCAATCAGCATTAGGCCAAGTGATGGTTCTTGAATATGGCTCAAGATAGTTGTCTTTAAATCGACCATCGGTGTATTCAACACTAACACCGAATATCTTAGTAACTTGTGATCCGATCTCTGCAAGTTGTGCTGCGCCGATATTCTTAGATGCTAGTTTATTCACAAATAGTGCGGTAGCTTTGTTTACTTTGCCGAGATAATCCAAGGTGACTCGCATAGGTGGCACATTGATCAGCATGTTGTCATCGTCCGGATTGTACACCCAGCATTTATCAACGATTAGAGGGTAAGAGACAGATCCTGTATCATTGTCTACATCAGACATGGCCTGCTTTATACGAGTATATCGCTCGGTATACTTCTTAATACGACCGGAAGGTGTCTGACCACCAAACAAACCTCCAAGGAACTCCTCAGACTTTTCAGAGTCATCATCTTCATCACTGTCTTCTTCAGAGTCTTCATCAGATTCATCTTTCTTAGACTTAGATTTCTTATCAGATTCATCATCATCTTCTTCGTCATCATCCGAATCGCCATCCTTATCATCTTCGTCAGAGTCATCTTTATCGGAATCCTCATCGTCTGAATCACTTTCAGAATCATCGTCTTCTTCAGTGTCATCTTTTTTGGATTTAGTATTCCAGTAGATAATGTGCTCTTCAGATTTCTTTTCTTCATCTTTGGATGTGTCGGTGGTATCGGAATCATCTTCTCCATCGATAAGTTTCCAAACTTTATCGACAAAAGCTTTGATTTCACGACCATCTTCTTTGATCCAATCGTAATCAATTTCAATCTGAATAATTGTGTCGTATTTCTCGTTTAGTTGCTTTTCAATCTTTTTAAGAAGATCAGTCCAATCGTCTTCTGTGAGACTCTTTAGTGTAGAAAAATTATGATCTTCTTGTACAAAATCCGGACCATCAGAATAATCATTCAACAGCTTACAAATTATTCGAGATAGAACATAACGATTAAGTTCTTTATCGTCTTCGTTCTTTTCATTAGATTTCTCTTTTTCATTTCGAAGATGCGTTGGTTTGATTGGTCGAAGACCTTCCATCCCCAACGCAGATAGATTAAATTTGGAAATCATAATCGTATTCCTTTTGTTATGTTGTACCTATTCGAGTCATACGATGAGTCTTAAACGTGTTCTATAGGTAGGATAGTGTAAACTATCCTACCTATAGAACGTGATTTAAGCAAACGGATCGTAAGTGTCTTCTTCAGCAGGAGGTTGTTCAGCCTCAACCACAGTAGGTTCCTTCGGTTCTTCTTCTTTTGGAGGTTCCTGTTGTGTAGACTGTTCAGGTTGAGGTGCAGTTACATTCTGGAATAATGCTAACCCACCTGCATCTGTAACCTCATTACTGTTGTCGCTGTAGATATCTGGTACACTGGTATCCTTATCCAAATAGATATCATCCATGATACCAAGTACAGGTCCCATAAATCGATATGCACAATACCGATCTTCTTTCGGCGGCGGCGGTTCATCACGGTGTTTACTCCAACACAACGTCAGATAAGGTACCTCATTCATGTTTCGTTCAATATACATGAAGATCAACCCTGTAAGTTCTCTTCGGAACCCTTTACAGTCACCAAGATGTATCGCACCATAAGATTTGACAACATTGGCTTGACCACTTGCGTTCAATTCTTCAGCACGACTATCCAACTGAAGACCATGCAGCATCAGACAGTTGTTTCGTTGTCCATAGTTGTACATTTTCTGCATCAACTTCTGAAGACGCTTGGCTGGGTTATCACTATCCTCATCAACGCGCATCAGAGTAATGTAGTCGATGATCGTTGCAACAACCTCATATCCTTTTCTCTTTAGTTCTTCCATTTCTTTTACAAAATCGGAGTAACCAAAGTTTTCATCCTTACGCATCATGATGAACTTGATACCGTTGCTGTTGAAGTATCGAGCTACTTGCTCAGCCATTTCGCGCATCGGCATATCTTTTGGTGGCTCTGCTCTCATCGCATTAACGTATGCTGATACTACCATACTGTTGGCGTTCTCTGGAACTTCGTTTTCCAAAGAGATCAGAACAACACACGGAATCATACCTGGTTGCACATCTACTTTTCCATAGACTGTACACCATCTAGCACAGTTCATCAACATTTGAGATTTGTAATTGTGAGAGGATGCTGCAAATGCCCAGGACTCTCCACGTTTAAATCCTCTGTCTTCACCTAACATACGGTTTAACGCCTTTAACCCAGTCGGGAACACATTGGATTTTCTTTTGTTCCTGTAGTTGTCCAAGGATTTCATCAAAGCATTCGCATCTGTCATGTCGACATTATCGATCGTCTCCGACATCCCGAATCCGCCTTCTGCTGATTTTACAAGATCTCTTGCATATTCGGCAATATCATTCAAAATGATATCGTTCGTCATGTCATCTGTTGGGTTGAATTGACTTCCACGGATCTGCATCTTTTGGATAATCCCCATAGACTTCGCCATAGCAACCCAGTTGCTCATCCTGTGGAGTAATCGAGTAACACGACGATCACTGATATCGTCACTGTTTAGAAGAAGACTACTCAGCTGTTCTACAATAACAGGATCTTTCTGTGCTAGATCACTCTTCTTTAACTTCACAACGATACGATTGATCTCAGCTTTCTTACTAAGATCAGCATCTCTTGTGACGATATCTTGGATGATTTCAAAGAATACATCCAAATCTTTGTTTAGGATCTCTGGCTTCTTTTTCTTTGTAGCCATGTAAATATCCAAGATCGATCCTAATGTTTCCTTGGAGTTGTCTGATTTAGAAAATGCTGCCAGACATACAGCATCCAACATAAAGTCTGTATTAATCGCTATCACGAGTTCACCTGCCTATTATAAAGCTCATGGTATGCTTAAATGTCAACCCCTTACTATAGAGGTATCCAAATCATGCAATCTTTTATCAAGTTCATTGCGGATGTTACTATCCCTTATAATCCGGATTGGTTGATTGATCCGGACAAGATGTTCTGTTCGCTCAGTACAGAAGGTAAAGTGTATTTCCTAATGCAACAAGCGATCGCCCTCAACTACCTTGATCGAGTATACGATAAGGGTCTCCCGACACTTATTAAAGAGTATAAAGAGAAAGTCACTAAATGGTGGCTAGTTGACCTTGAACACGAGGTAGATGCACTTAATTCAGAAGACCAGTCTTTGGAGAAGGAAGGGTATCTTAATATCCTTGCGCTTCTCGATGACGATCATAGCAACCAGATCGACGCTGAATGCTGTTCCGGATGGGCATCTCATCAAAGAGAAGATGCTCCTGTTGCTATGAAAAATACATTCTATAGTCCATACTTGCGTTTCGCTGAACGAGCTCGCAGGTCGGAGACGCTGGCAGATGGTGATCACGCCCAGAACACAGAATCATTCAATGTTCCTGGTCCAGTCACTCTTCCGACGTTTACTTACCAAGGGGTGATACTCAGCGTACGTCATGATTTGAGTTATTCCGGTTACAAATACGACTACACATCCAATCACAAATACGGGTCATCCCAATACGGATTGGGCGTAGGGTCCATCTTCTCCTATTGGAGAGGCTACAACTGGACTGATTTCAATTTCAATAGTGTGGTGGGAGTGCTCGCTGCACAGTGTTTGGATTTGGATACAAACACCTTCCCAAACAACTCGCTTCTTTGGGCTTACTACTTCGTCTACTGTAAAGTAACGGGGTGGCAGCCTAAAGGTGCAAGTGAATCGAATTACATTTGGCTCTCGTCTGAATCGAACTTTCTCAGACGCTGTGTACTCAGCTTCTTGATCGATCTACGTGATCGTTACAAGATCCAATTTGATGATAGTGAGCTACTAGCTCGCTTGATGCAAGGCGATACAGCTGAGGATGCAGATCAACTACACGCATTTCTGGAGGCGTCCAAGCCAACAGAAGTAAGTGTCGAGATGTATCACGCTTTTCAGAAGAGTCCCTTCGCTCGTTTCAACGAGCTCGACTTGATCAAACACAAGAGATTGTCTAGTCGTGAGTTGATGGATGCTACCATCGATGCGAGGAACTCGGAAACGGACCCATCCGACACCCAGCAGGATGATGATTCAACATCGGGTAGATCCCGTCGTCGCAGAACCAGTAGACCTTCCAGTGAACCGAATCTATCGGACAATAGTTTCGATCAACTGGATGAAGAGACTGGAATGACGGAAGATCCGGCACAACCTGATGGTGAAGACGAAGAAGCTACGACCACTGAAGATCCTAACACAAACAAACTGTCGGACAACAGTTTTGATGAGTTAGATCAGAACATGGATCCGGAAGCTGACGCTACTACTCCTGACGAAGAGCCGACCGACCCTGAAGAGAGTCCAGAGGGCGCAGAAGATACAACACACAACACACACACACAAGTACCTGATATGCCTAACATGGATGACAAGAAGGGCGTGAAGCTCGAACTGAGTGCGGGTGAGACCGCAAATTCGGTTCTTTACAGGATAGAGTTGGAGTCGTTCATTGATTCACTCCTAGCGAACTCTCCCAATTTTTTGTCAGCCCAGAAGATTGAGCTACTGAAGCGCGTAAAAGCATATTGGCTCAATCGTCTTTCACCTGAAAGCTTGGTCAGCTTGTTGAATTCCATCATCAAGTTACCCAAGTATCTTAACATCAATAAGAATAAGGACAAATAACAATGTCTGCTATTGACAAATACCTGAAGCAGCTTGATACTGCATTCGCCAATACTGGCAAATCCGGCGATCTGGTTGGCATCGGTCGTTCGACGTACGATGCAGTTGGTAAGTACCTTACCTCCCGCAACATGATCAAACGCGGTGCTTATGAACAGATGACCGTTAGCAATGAATCCATGAGCTTCGAGACTGCGATGAATGCGCAGGGCGTCGAGGGTCTGAAAGACCTCGTCGAGAGCTGTGGTGTTCCGCAGGCCTACGTCAAGGACTGCTGCAAGAGCATCCTGAACATCATGAATCGTTGTTCGCAGGGTGCAGCCGCTGCTTGGCAGCAGCAGAACCTTCGTGCAGACCACACCTCCAATGGTCAGGCGGAAGCTCGTCCTCTCTCCTCGATTTACAGCTCTGATGTTGCTGGTATCCTAAACAGCACCGCAGTTGCCGGACAGGAAGCATTCGGTACCAACGTTGATATGGCGGTTCCGGATATGAAGGTTGCGATCACCGTTGCGATCATGGACTTCCATGTTCGTCTGATTCCGCGTGTGATGCCGACTCGTTCCACGACTCAGCCGAATGTCTCCTACACCAAGGAATGGCTCGAAGTTTACGATCTTACCGGTAACACCAAAGACAGTCAGCGTCTTGTTGACCTGTATGCAGATCCCTCTTTCGCTCGTAACGAACTGAAGAAGATCGAGATCAACATGGCCAACCCGGATGCTGATAAATTCGCTGTCGATGGCATCCTCAAATTCGGTCCGAAGGCGAACATCCTTGAGCTCTCCACCCGCGAGGACAAATTTGGATACAGCCACATCAACCGTACCGACCTGATCGCTGATAACGTTCAGCTCGAGTTCGTCCGTGTTGAACTGACCTACAACGGCACAACCGAATACTTTGACTGCGAAGTTCCGATCAGCAAGAACCGTCTGACTCGTATGGTCAACGCGAATGACTCTGCGATGCGTAATGCGGATATCAAATTCCGTACTTATCTCCGCAAGGGTGCGATGATGTCCAACGGATCCGTCTCTGGCATCCTGTCCAACCTCGGTGATAGCGAAGCGTTCGTTCTTGACTTCAATGTCAAGCCGAGTATCTCCCTGAAATGGGGTATCGCAGACTGTCTCGCTGACGTCAGCGTCAGTGTTCGTCACGACATCGACAACGCCCAGCTCAGCGGAGCGGCTACCGCTCTCATGAACGCTGGAACTGTCAGCCTGGTTGGTTACCAGCTCGACGCTCGTTTCTCGGAAGAGAACCTGCGTAAGACCTCCATCGCCGTCATGACACACCGTGTTCCGTTCTCCTTCGATATTCCGATTGGACGTAACTATGTGTTCGACTATGCGATCGGACAGGTCAATGCTGAAGAGAACGCCACCAATCTTACCAAGGTTATCGGCCTCGGACAGGATAAGGTTGCTCTCGAACTCGGCATCCGCACCATTGAAGATGTTTACGATCGTATTCGCGCAGTCAGCCCGAACCCGGTCGATCGTCCGGAATATGTTGGCACCAACTATGTTGCTGGTGACAAGGTCCGTCCGTCCATCTTCATCGGTGATCTCGATCTGACCAATCTCGAAACCATCCGTGATGCTGACCGTGCTGGTGACATCAAGCAGAAAGCGATCTCCATGCTTACTGCTGCTACCAGCCGTATCCTTCAGGAGTCCTTCCTGCAGCAGCAGCTCGGTGGTTCCACCACCGCTACCTTTAAGGGTATCACGAGCATCGAGATCCTCGGCAATGTCATCGGTATGCCGCACATCCACGACCACATGTCCAAAGACGATGGTCGTAACGTCGGTGATGGTGTTGAATACGTTCTCGTTCTGCCGAACGGCGTGAAGATCGAGTTCGTCACCTCCACCTTCGACAGCATGCGCGACAAAATCGTCATGTGGCCGACCATCCCGAACAACACGGAAAGTGAACTTCACTTCGCTCACAATTGGGATTATGGTTGCATGGTTGCCCATTACACCCCGAGCGGTGAAGCGGCTCACCACCGTCTGTTCGGTAACATCCGTGAACTGCCGATCGTTGTCAACCCGCTGGGCCTCATCATCCAGGTCAAGGGTATCGAACTGGCGAACGGCATCGCTCTCGACGGCGTCGTCCGTCCGACCTTCAACGTCAATGTGGAAGGCTCGGTTGTCACGACTGTCAACGGAACGATCACGACCGAACCGGCTGGTGATGACAAGCCCTAATCTTGGTTCATCCAAGATAACTCGGTATACGAGTTAATATAGGTATCAGGTACGGTAGGCCTAGGCCTACCGTACCTGATCCTATTATATCGATCTAAAAGGATGCGTGATCTCATCGCCTTCGCTGTCACCTACACTAGTTTCTTGGAAAAGACATTTTGCTTTATGTTCTGTTCCGCATGTAGATACAACCCAATACGGATAAACAACAACAGCTACCTCATCGATACCTACTGGCTCTTCGGTATTAAGAGTTTTAGCTTCTATAGAACAACGTGCACATCTCACATTACAAGCCTGTGGTGGGTTACTGCTATATGGACAATATATCGGATTTAGATAGCAACCAGGTACACGTTCGATACTGATATTGCCCATCATATCGATGTTTATACGTGATGGGATCAAGTCGTAATCACTCATAAAACCTCCTGTTGTAGCGAGTGAAAAAGAGAAGGAGAAGGACAAAATATCCTTCTCCTGTACAGTGGTACAGAGACCCGTTATTCTACGGTTTCTGCACTCACAGGGTTCGATGGAATTTGAATTGTTTTAAGATTCAATTCCAGATGATGTTGATTAGTAAACAGTCGTAACATTTCGTCGTATCCTGGAATATTGAAATGTTGTTCACAGAGTTTTACTGCATTCTCTGTAACTGCTGGATATCTTGAGAAAAACTCAAAGATATACTCAGCATTCTGTTTAACGACCTTGTCAGCATATTTTTTCTCTGCTTTAGGTTTCTCCTTTGGTGGAAGATTATCAATTTCTGCTCGCATTTCCTTTAATTCATCTATGGAGTATGGACATCCAGTGATCCAAAGCACAGTTGCTTCTTTTGTCTCACGGGAGATGTTCATCGCGATTGTGATGCTCGGGTAGAATGATGTAACATCCAAATCACAGCAGAGCCTGTAGATGCCTGTTGGATCATCGGATTCCTGCATACAACGACTACCTTTATATCGCATTAGGGTAGGATTGAGGACGGTTCCACCAACATTACTGATCAGATCATCGTAGTTCTTTTTCATAGAACCAGATACAGTTCCTGGTACAGAACCTTTAGATAAACAATACTCATAAAACTGTGCCTTTAGCTGTACTGTCTGATGAGCAAAATCATCTAGAAGAGAGGGTCCTGTCAGCATGATCATCGAAGATATGTCAGTTGTGACGTGGTCTAAGATGTTGGGTTGTAGAACGTCGAAACAGTTGTATACCGTGTATCCAACTTTATCTCTTGTTTGCATCAAGTAGTGAGTTTGATTTTGACCAAACTTCATTTTACCTGCACCCAAGTTTTTCCCGCAGATATAATCCAGTGTATACATGACTTCACGTCCCTTGACTTTACGAAGTCGTCCATACAAACACATGGGGTCTACCCAGTAGCTATATCCAGGACATTTCAGAGCATTCCATTTGTCAGCAAGGTGTTCAACCCGTCGTTTATCCTCTTCGAATTTAAACATTCGAAATTCAGGAGGGACATCTGGATGTGAAAACAATTCAGCAGGATCCAATCCTCTAAACAATGCTCGTCTTGGAATCCAATCAAGTTCGTAACCATTATTCCACGCCAATAGGAAATCAGGTTTACACAAGATTGCAGTTCTAACCGATTGTTCAATCAGCTCTTTCTCATTAGAGCACATAATGAATTTCGGTGTCCACTCTTCTGGGATGAATACTTTCTTGGCTTTGTCATTGAGCTGACTGTAAATATTGTTCAGCTCCAGATGCCAACGATCCATCAACTCTTGCATCCAGTTCTCAGATGGTTGGAACCATTCTTGTAGGATCCAGCAATAAATCGTACGAGTTTTCCAATCACAATAACCATTCAAGATAATCTGCTCATCACCAAGAACGGATGTTTCAATATCCATCACACCAATATCGTAACTGGTGATGCCTTTCTTAGAGGCTTCGATGTACTCCAGTTTCATTTGGATCTCTGGATCAATATCAGCTCCATACACATAAGGACTTTCCATAATCTTACGGGTATTAATGTATCCGTAAGTAGGATATCCCAACGCTTTAGCTAACGTTTCTCCCAGCTTCTTATACTGACAGATGTAAACATCTAGTTCAGATAGTTTAGCGCTTTCTCTTTTGTTCTCATAGTTGCGAAGCCCCTTTCGAGCTACCCACACACGAACCATGGGGTTCCTTACGATGTGTAACTTAGATTCTAAAGTGTCGACATCTTTAACCATAGCCACGATTGCATCTACACCAGCCGGATTGTTGGATGGTGGTACATAACAACTGTGAATAAAGTTACAATTTGGTATCGGATTGTACATGTTGTTAACCTTTCTATTTTGTTCAAATCATCGTTCCTTATGCTTAGATAGAAATATATACCTGAGATAGGATTGAAGTCCTATCTCAGGTATCGATTGCATCATAGCTGTTGTACGTCAGCATTGTTTAGATCAATTTCAATTTTCTTTGGTTGAAACGCCTGGTTTAATGTTGTTTCCATATTGGGATCATCTAAATCAACATGGAATGGATCCCCGAAGCATGCTTTTCCTCTTCGATCCATTACAAGTCCTTGGAACTCAAGGTTCGTCAACTGCATAAACTGAACAGTGTGGTTGTTTCCAGAATCATAAAGACCGTTATCATCCATTGCAGGAAGTAGTTTGTGTACTTGAATAGGAACAACAGTCTTATCATCTTGAGGACTACCAACGCACATACATCCAGGTTTTGAAATTGAAATGAAATTCCATCCTGGATACCGTTTCATAATGTCGAGTAGGTATTCACCAACATTGTTCATATCAACAGTATCGAAGGATTTATGTTTTAGTTCTGATCCCGCAGCTCGTAGAGCGCGACGTCTCTTCTTCGCTTGTCGTTCGGACATAATTGATCCTTACTTTAGTTCACGGTTTAGGACATTGCAGCAGAATGTCCAGTTACATGCAATAGCATCTGCTGAATGTTCTTTTAGTTTATATCGTTCAGATTCTTCAAACTGAATCTCTTGGATGCTTCTAATAGCTTTCTGTACGTCTAATTTACCTGAATCTCCTCGACCAACAGCTCGTTTGATTACTTTTGGCTGGAAAGTATACAGCTTAATTTGATACGTTTTCCACAAAAACAACTCAACTGCTGTAATCCAGCCTAATAATGCGGCGTATGCCGACGGTCTGAATCGATTGAAAAAAGCGTCTTCTGAACAAACATAATTGGGTCGATATTCTGCATAAAGATCACTCACCATCTCTTCTGTCTTTAACAGTGTTAGAAGGCGACGACCACATAGTTCCACCATAGGTCGCATGATCGACCTATCTAAATCCTTGGATGGTTCCATTACTCCGTAATCTATGATCTGGAGTAGATGTTGATCCTTATAGTAATCACCGACTGCCCATCCAGCAAAGGTAAGTCCTGGATCAAAACTCAGAATACGTATAGCGTTTGACATAATACCACCCGATTAGGTATCACATCATTATTCTTCGATGTCTTCGAGATCATCACCTTCGTTGTTCTCCGTTGTAGAAGAACCAGGATCCAATGTTTCTAGACTATCGAGTGTCACTTCTTCCTCTGTATTTTGAGGAGACGATTGTTTTGGTTCTGACATAAGTGCATCTCCATTATTGATTAAAAAGAAAATAGGAGAGGATGCAAAGATCCTCTCCTAGTATGGTGAACTCAATTCACCGATTAGCCGTGGATTGCCTTGAATGCAGCTTCCACTTCTTTAGCGGCCTGATCCAGAGCGCCGCCTTCTTCGGCCAGACGCTTCGGAACTTTGTGCTGGAATTTCACAGAGACCACACCGTAATTGTGGTGAACTTCACCTTCCGGATCTCTCGGATTCTTCGTCTCGACATGTTCTTTCATGCTGACGACAATACGTCCGTTACCAAGACCAGCTTTGAGAACACAATCTCTGTGATCTGTTTTGACATGGTCTTTGAGGAATCCAACAGACCGTTCAGTCAGAGTGTCGATGGCCGCAGATTCTGCTTTCTTGAATTCTGCATATTCAGGAATTCCGTTCTCTTTGAAGAACTTATTCAGTTCTTCCTGAGACATGGTGAAGTCACCATTTGTACGGCGTGTAATTTCACCGAGTCCTTCAACGTTGTACGACTTCTGTTCGAATTCCTTCTTTTCTTTAGCTTCTTCGCTCATAAGAGTTACTCCTGTTTGATGATGTATTTGTGTTTGTGATGATGATACCGTAGGTGTCCAGGACTACGGGAATGTTTCTTCAACATGTGTTCCAGGTTCACTTGTCGGAGATCCATTCATAGTGTTATATATACGCGAATATGTTTTGACGTTATTTGACATAAACGAGAAAATATACGGTCATATTTGTGGGAGGTGGCCTCTAACCAGACCACCTCCAACACAGTGTGCTAGCAAAACAACGATAAGTCAGGATCTCGTTGTAATATTAGTACACTACTCGGTGTTCGTTACTGATGGATCACACCAGGAAGTTCCTTCCTTCAGGTAGGAGTAGTTCACGTGGTACTATCAAGTTACCTGACAACTCAACAGCACACGGTTGTATGTAATCAGGACGAAACAAACAGCGAGACACAAGAAGGTAGCTCACAACTACCTTCTTGTACCTTCCATTGTAAGTTTTTCTGTGTGTAGTAAAAAGAATCATCGAACATCATGTTCTGAGTCAGGATCAGAACATAACACTTGATGATTGTAGGACTGTAACTAATTAGCTATAGGTACAACCTGATGTACGGACTTCATGCTGTATCACAGAAACAACCAGGTTCGAAGCATCGAATTCATTAATTCCGTGCTTCGGACACCCCTTCCTTCAGGTAGGGGAGGAGAAGCATCATATTAAAAGCATGCCAGCAACTGGCCCTCTAGTTGAGACACTAGAGTGTACTAGGCTTGACCTAGCAAGCCCTCTCCTCAGGTGAGGGTAGTTGACTAATTCCGTTACGTACAAATTGGTGGAACAATTCGTAAAAACGTTGATGAAATGTCTTCATGCTACACCTCCTTTCTGAGAGTTAAACACAAGTGGACAGCTTCCTGACAACTGGTCCACTTGTGTTTGTGATCTCTTGACTTCAAACAAGACACTGTACCGTAGTTGCGAGCTACGGTACAGTGTCACTTTCTATCAAGAGATCACAGGGTTAAAAAAGTAATGATACAAATGTGTGACTTTGTGAATCATTGATACACGAATTCGTGTATACACAATTTACACTAAGTAATATATACGTGAAAACAGCTCCGTTTACATTTTTCTAAGTGACTGTCCAGAACCATCTTTTGAACTAAAAAGAGGACATTATGTTTATCACACACTTTGAATTACACTTATACAAACCTCTCTTACACAACAACATCAGACACGTTGTTGTAAACGATTTAACCCAACAAACTGTATTGGTTGCACCGAATGGATTTGGAAAGAGTTCGATCATGAGAGAGTTGACTCCTTACCCAGCTTGTCGTTCTGACTACGAAAAGCAAGGTAAGAAAATTATCGAAATCCAACATGAAAAGTCTCACTACATCCTTACATCAGATTTTAGTAAAGTTAATGGCGCACACAGCTTTATTAAAGATGATGTGGAATTGAACCAAAGTGGGACCACGGAAGTGCAAGAAAGTTTGGTTGCACAACATTTTGGATACACACAGGTTATAGACAAACTATTATCTGGTGAGTATCAAATCTGCACTATGGGTACAGCGGCTCGTAAAGAGCTAATTTACAGTACCTATCCAACATCACTTACGTTCATCTTGGATAAATACCAAGCTCTGAAATCCAAAATCAGAACTTGTAGCAACCAACTAAAACTGTTAAATGAAAGGAAACTCAAGTTAACAGATCTTTTGTTGAAAGACGAAACACTTCAATACTTTGATCAGTATAGACGGGATCTCAATCACGCACTAAGTGTTTTGGATCGTGAGATCTACACGATGAATAAAACATCTGGTGATATTAAGAATAGAATCACCACATTGAAAATGGAACGTGACTCTGAATCAGAAGTATCGTTGGAGTCTATCCTACAAGAGTGTAGGAACATCTCTATTGAGATGTTCGAACTAAAACTAAATCATGAAGTTGATCTAGTTGTTCCTACACAACTAGATAGACTGATTGGTAAGCTGAGTGCTCAAGTAGAAACTGGGTATGAAAAGAAAAATACCCTAACAACAAGGGGTACTCAACTGAGTTCTGAAATCGACAAAATTCGCACTTCTCTTCAGAACGATACAGCTACTGCTATACAGGAGTGTAAACAGTTGATTGGGATCCAAGAAGAGATCATCAAGAAAAACACAATGGATGATGACACCCCAATCATCACATTAGAAGAAGCGTTAAAACTCGAAGAGAACATAGATAAGATCCGAGAGGATCTTCAGTTCTTACAGGGATACATCCCTCTGATTACACATAAAGAATACAATGATCTTCTGTCCAGTAGAGCACTATTGGAAGGTAAGATCAACCAGGTCTCTCCAGAGGTTCAACGATTGAAGAATGTGATCAGTGAGATCCAGAAAAAGATCCATGCTCTGAAAGACAAACATTCGTATCCGTCAGATTGTAAACGTGCTTGTAAGTTGAGAGAAAATTTAGAGTCAGTTCTTCAATCTTACCAGTTGGAGTTGAAGGATTATGAAACTTCTTATCAACGAGATCGTAAGATCTTACAAGATGCAAAACAACAGTATGGTGATGTAAATACGAAGGTTGAAGGTCAGAGAGCAGCGAGACCTATTTTGCTTAAACTGGAGACACTTTTCACCCGCAAAACCTGGGGTCTTTTTGTGTGTTCCGATCTTGATCCTCTAGATGCAATCAACCAGGACGTTACGAAAATCATCAATCGTTGTCTGAAGGTTGTTCAAAAAGCGAAAGCTCATGCTTGCGTTAAAGAAGCAGAAGATAAACTTATTGGGCTTCGCGCAAAATTGCTAGGACTTCAAGCATCCGATCAACCTGTAAAGGAATATCTTACGAAATCTCTAATTGAGAAAGAGTACGAATTGACACAAATAGGAAAACAGCTTTCTTCTTTGGATCAAAAATTATCCTCTACAGATCTGTCTCTCCAAGTTTACAAAGATCATTTAAATCTTCACAACAGGATTACACGACTCAACGGAGTGTATCACCTGTGGAAACAACTTTTCGTCCATGAAGAAGAGTTGAAATGTCTTGACGACATGATGTGGTATTTACAAGATGTAAAGAACCAGATCAATGAGAAACTAAGAGAGTTGGAAACGATCGTAAAAGAACAATCTGGGTACTTAACTAGGTTGAAAGAAGAGATCGAACCATCGATTCAGGATATTTCAACCAAGATGAGAAAACTAGTTGTTGTTGCAGACCAGTTATCTCCAGTATCAGGAATCCCCTATCGCTATACAGTTCGATATGTCAACACAGTTCTACAACTTGCGAACATGTTTATTCGTCAAGTATGGAATTACGACATCGAATTGGCTTACTTTGATGAAAACAAACAGAATGATTTTGATTTCAATTTCAAACTGTTGATCAACCACAATAGTGAGGTGAAAGATATCAAACTCTGTTCGAAAAGTCAAAAGTCGATCATCAACCTTGTGATGAGATTGGCGATTTGTATTTATAGAGGATACATTCACCAATATCCTGTTAAACTGGATGAGATCGATGATGGATGTAGTCCGATCCATCAAGATCGATTAACATCGTTTCTTGTAGAATTCTTAAATAAAAAGAATATTCTACAAGCATTCGTTGTGAATCAATCTGTTTCTGTGAGTAGCAGTTTTACGGATGCAGGCATGATCGTACTGTCAGATGACGAGGTGATCCCTGAGCATTGTACAGTTAAGTCAAAGGTTAATTAAGTTCTAGAGGTGAAGGAGACTCTCCTTCACCTCTAGATGTTATCATATTTGAGTAATTGTAACGTCGTTGGCTATAGTGGTAATCTTGAAACGATTATTCGTCCCACGGATCGCTATGATGTCCTGACCCTCGTTTAGGATCTCATAACTTCTTTTCACAATAGGATGTTCTGAATTGTTGCGGATGTATTCGGTTACTTGATAGTGATATTCGTCCAATTTCTTATACCGAATATACTCATTAAAGTCAGAATTGATAGGGTGAACTTTACCACTGATATGATTGTGTTCAAATGCATGTGTTACAACGATTTGACACTTAGTTTCAGCGTAGATAACCATTTGAGTATTACAATCAACAAAGTTTACCACATCATAACAGACCGTCTTTTTGTAATCGATTGCTCCTGTTACGGTAAACAACTGATTATTTAGACTAAAATCGAAATTCTCTCTTTGTGCATCTGTTATTGCAGTACGAACTACTGAAATATTGTATTCTTTATCAGCTAGTTGCGAAATGTTTAAACACGAAATGTAACTCTTACGACATGAATTTACTTGAATATCTACAATAGTACTGTTGTTATATAGGTACATCTCGTTGTAGCTGTCCAGATTTACATACAAACGAATACTATCATTATTTCGTTCAATAGCGTACGTAAATGTTTTGCCATTATTAAGATCTGCGATTTCTAACGTTCCCGCAATACAAACATTGGAGAAGAATGTATAGTTGAAATGATATCGTTCTCCTCCGACGACTACATCGTACTTCATGTATTTGTCTTTGATTGTTTTCTGAAGTACTGTAATGTTGTAGCTATCGTCGAAGCGTTTGTGTTGAGGCATGATATTATTCACAACGGTAGCATTCGCATACCACATGAATTTAAGGTCCATGTTACCTACCTCCAACGTTATTTGCTATAATTTGCATACCATGTTTCCACACTATTAGACCAAAGGTCATGGTATGGAAAATCAACGAATTACAATCAAAGGAGATCTCTATGAACAACGCGATTGATCTTGCCTTAACAACTATTACGAATGAAATACCGCCTGATGTATTAGCATATGCGTTTAGTACAAGGGAGACGGAAGAAAAGACATGGAGTGTTCAGCAAATGGTCTTGGATAAAGTAATCCAGGATCGTGTGTTGAAAGATATGAACGTTCATGGTGGAAAACTTAAACACATTGTGCTACTTCCAAAATATCGTGAAAAACTGCGTATGGATGTTCAGGATGCGTATATGCATACGGGACCGTTTTCATTGTATCGTATACCTCCAGAAGAACGAGAAGGTCTTCCTCTTGTAGAAGTACATGGATTAACATATCGTGGAAATTACGCTGGATACGTTCCCAATATGAACGGATGGGCAGGAGGTGTCAATCTCAATACACTAGGACAAGCTGTACTGGATAGTCATACATTCGCATCTTCTCCGCCAAAACCTAATGTAGAATTGTTGAGTGGTGATTTAGTCAAACTTTGGCCTGCACAGCATTCAATTATCGTGTGGGTGATGAGTTGTCGTATCGCCTATGATAAAGATTTTACTAATCTCAACACTAGCGCATTGGAGACTTTTGAAGAGTTGTGTCTGGAAGCTACCAAAGCTTGGATCTATAACCACACGATTATAGCTCTTGATAGAGGTTATGTTGAATCTGGTTACGAGATCGGTGAGATGAAACGAACCATCGACACATATGCTGATAGTCGTCAAAGATATCGTGAGCTACGTGAACAACTTGTTGGCGCTATGAATTTGGATCCAAGTCGTATTATCGAACTCGCAAGTTTTATCTTGTAAATATACAAAGCAAAAAGAGAAGGTTGGGACTGTGTCTAGTCCCAACCTTCTCTTACTTATAACTACTCACAGTGGTCAGAATCTAAATCAAGAGTTTTCTTAATCCGATCAGGAAGTTTAAATTGATCATCCTTTTAGCAAGTGTTTCTAACTCACTGACTGCTTGTTGGTATGCGATCATTGCAAATGTCTTATGGACTTTCATCCACGCTCTTTCTCGCATCGTAATGGCATAATACCGTAGTCCACCTATGGAATTGAATAATTGTAAAATCACCCTCCACAGGACTTGTGTTGTAATATCGTGTCGCTGTTCTCTGAGAGATTTTGTTATACAAAGGAAGATAGTTGTTATAAAAACATACACGCAACCATTGTCATCATCCAGCAACATCCATTCCATTCACTCATAATACTCTCCTATATTACAGACGTCGTCTGTTTACGATATACGTATCACGATACTGTCGCATATCGTCGAATACTTTATCGCGTTCCTCTTCAGATTTCGCGAGTGATGCACGCATTGTTAATTCAGCAATCATCTGGTCACGATACATTTTACACCAAACACGATAAACACGATCTTCTGTAACTCGAATAAGTGTTTTAATGATGCATGTATTTATATCTGCTAACGCGATTGTAATCAACACTGATAGCAACACAGCACTACATAGTAACATGATTACATAGTAGTATCCCAACTCATCACGATGTCGCTCATTTACCCCTCTCTTCTGTAAGAAGTTTTGTATAACTATTTGCAGCTCTTGTGATCTGAATACAGGCACTGTCTAGTTCTTGTAAGCAAGCATTACGTTCTCCTTGTTCAGCAAGAACTTTTGCTTTATTGACAGAAAGTGCGATTGCTTGGAACTTTCTTGTAAGTTTATAATACTTGAGGACTTTGTTCAAATCCTTCACAACTGATTTACTGATATAGATAGTTTCTATAGCAGTAATGATAAGTATGATTGTGTTAAAAATAGTCATGGTTTCTCCTGGAACAACGTGTACGGTTTTACAAGATTATCCAAATCATGCTTATCTGGATTGTAATGATGCAACGCTATCTTTAAATTCTCTTTAGCTTTCGCGTGATGTGTTTGAATATCCAGAAGTACAGCTCGTTCTAAATCAGGATCAATACCTTTTTGTTTTAGAACGATATACTGGTCCATCAACTCTATCACTAAAGAATACTCAAGTAAAGCTAGTGTTGTGTATTCAGAATACCGCATCACTTGTGTGAATCTCCGTTTTATTTTAAACAGGAGGTATGAATAAGCAACAACCTCTAGTACAAGAAACACACAAAGAATAACAATTAACGTGTTCATAATACCTCCGTATCTAATGTGAGTAACGCAACCTACCCATATGGTAGTCGCGCACTCACATTAGATATCCTATTTACTTAAACCAGAGTTTAGTTTGACTCTGGGTTAATTTGAAGTTATATTGCTCAGCTATCACCATCCACGTACGGATCATTTCTCTTGGAATAATTCCAGACGAATAATCCAACAACTTGATGTAGTCTTTTTCGACATACATGATGCGGTTGTTTGGATATTTGTCGTGATCCGTTTGTATTGTGATCAATTTGCATCGCCCACAATCTCCTTTTGATTTGATGCATTAAGTTCTTCTGTGTACCATCCTTTTACCTTCTCTCCGAATTCTGTAAGAGCAACACCGTCGTCAGTATACTTCAGAATACCAGCAAGTATCAACGGGATGTAAATCCCACAATCCTTACGAAGTGCAGATTGAGATTGCTGTGTAAGGTACATCACAGCTTTATCGTAGAGTTTTTGATCATTGAAAATCTCTTTAAACCAACCTATCCATGATAGTTCGATTGGTTTGAGTTTTTCAACTCTGGACATCCCTTTATCAGTGAGTGCATATGAAGGTCTAATGTTATGTTCCTCCTTACATACACAACCACAATTTATTTGAGCGTTCAGAATTCTGTTAATCTCTGTACCGTATGACTGTTTGAAGAATCCGCGTAATAGAGCTGTTGTTGGTGTTCCACCAATATCAGCAATCATCTTGATCAGATTCAAGACAGCGAGATTACGCTCACCCATAACTCTCTGAGTACATCTCTTCTTAACGGGTTTTTCAACCGCTATGTCACTATCGTGTGGTACATCGACAAACGGATCGTTCTGTGTAGATTCACAGCTGTTCTGTTCTTCTTTGATAAGAACTGGGATGTTGTGGATCTTCTGATTTTCCGGTATCATATCAAACGGATCATAAAGTTCTACCCGAACTACATGTTCCGATGCATTATAATTTACCTGGAAATAAAATCTCGGATATCCAGAACTCTTTAATTTGGTTAAAACCTGGGTGATTTGCCATATTACTTCATAAATGGCTGTAGTACCAAGAGTTGAATTAAACTGTGTCGCAATACGTTGCGATACTTTTTCAACTTCATCCACATAACGTTCGATCAGATCAAGCTGTTGTTCTGTACAGAACATTGAAGTGGTGTAATAACACTCTTGTGACTTCTTGAGGTCAGAACAGTTATTTAACATCTGATTAATGATGTTATCAACCGCTGTTATTGCCGTATCCATCTGCTGTTGGAAACTTCTGTATTTCCCAATAAGGACGTAAATTTGCTCACAGATATCATCTCTATAAGCCATCCATTCATTCATAGCGAATTTTGTGAACTCGCTATCTCCTACGGCAAGAATTTTCGCCTTAACCAGTTCTTCTACGTTGATGATTGGTGCAAACATGTTCGTTCTCCTTGTGTGTTGGGTGTTGTGTTTACATTCATCTAGTTATATATGTTTGAAAATGAGATCGACTAACAAGAAATAACACATTTACTATACACAAGATTAAGAGTAATTAACTACTTAGTATATGACATCTTGTCACAAGATGTCATATACTAAGTAAACCTAATAACAAAAGGAATATACACATGTCATTTAAACGACGCATTTTGCCGATATCTCAACAGCTATGGGAACAATTGAAAACTACCTTTGCTTTGAAGCAACACACACATTCATCATCAGACATTACCAATGTAATTGGTATGTCTTTGATTACATTCAGTCAAACATCATCACTTACCTTTACAATTGATAATACAACTAGAATTTTAATCTTAGCATCTGCAACTAAAATATATGGTGATACCAACCAAACAGTTAACTTAACATTAGATGATGTAGTAGTTCATAGTGGTATTGTAGGTGATTGGGTTGCCAAAGATGGTAAAGGAGGAGGAGCTAACGAATGTACTTTAGCAGCGTTGAAAACTGTTAATAATGGTTCACATACTGTTAGTATAAACAACTTTACAACTGGATTTATAATGGTACTTAAGGTATGATGTAGATGTACACCTGTGTAGGTTCTACCCTACACAGGTGTACATGTTTATGCACGTTTAAATGTGAGTAAGATAAAATACAAGATCATAGCAGTACGGATTGATATCTTGGTAGCATCTCTCTTGTACTTCGTATGTTCATGTACAAATTTATCTACACTGTACTTGATTGTAATGATATCCGGATCATCAACGCGAGATGATTTAAATGCATTTCGCACCATCTCTAGTATTTGCATATTGCTTCGCATATCAACTTTCTTTAAGACACAGTATCGGTAGCATTTCTGAATAATCTCAGTCACTAAGACACGAAATCCTACAAAATACTTCTGACCTTTAATCACCATGATTTTATCTTCTTCATGATGTCGATATTGCAATGTTGCCATGTCAGAAAATGCAACTAGAGCCTCTTCTAACATAGGAGGGGTTATTGTTTTTGTTAGGGCACATATCGACTTGATATCCAGATAACTCAAGAAAGAACTAGTATTCGTTACAACACCACAGACGTTCACAATAGTGTTATCCAAGGTGGCTCGAATAGCTTTTAATTCACGTTCTCCTTCCGCATTTAACTGCGTAGCATCAGAACTCTTAATGATCACACCTTTAGCTACATTCTCATAATAATCGTGTGATACATTTGCGATCTTAGAGGATAAACGTGTGTGTAGGTCTGAGATCACATAAAGTACATTTGCATCAGGAGAAAAGGTATGAAGCGTATGATTGTGTACGCTTTTCTCTGCTAATACTGTTTCACAGTGATCATAGATGATTGCACGCCATGTTGGGGTTTCTGGTCTTTTGATATCATTCTTCGCAGATAGTCTATCGATCGTCGCTTGCATGACGTCATGGTTTACACCCTTTGGGAAAAACGTCTGAACTTTACCTGTAAAGAATTTATAGTTCAATAGAGCCAGGATCCAAAACGCACCATCGTGTTTCATCTGGTCACTAAGATTACTCTTGAGGTAACAATATACCAACCAAATACACAGGATGTTAAAATCATTCCCTGTTACGTGAAACGATTTATTTACAGAGACACATTCATGTATCGCCCTGTTAAAATCAGGACGATATATGTTAAAGTTATCAAACATAAACGCAGCATCCTTCGGCAAGAAGTATGCTTTTGACACAGCTAGCATGGGAGTATTGAACGCCGAAGGGTTCTGATCTCTAAGTTCATACATCTGCACATACCGAATCAAAGATCGAGTCTGTGCTATAGTGGGCTGGATGTCGAACTTATCCATGAAGAGCTGTTTTAGAGTAAGTGTTTGCATATCAAAAATACTCCTTCAGCTTGCGAAAATCAAACGGTGTGAACTGTCGTGCTGTAGATGCTTGTTGTTTCACCTGATCAGCGCTAATTAATGCATCATCAACTAACTTATCATCCACCAAGGACTCTAAGTGTCGCAATTCACGTTCATACGATGTTTTTACCATGGCGTTAGATGTTCCAAGGATCAATCCTTTCAGTTCTCCGATTCTTTCACGGATTCTAATTTGGCGACTCTTTGCTTCCGGATCAACATGTTCGCCTTCCAAATTAACGCCCTTTAAAACTTCACCTTTAGGAATCCCGTATAGATGGTGATTCTTTCCATACAATGCGAAGAAACACGTCAACAACCAAGCGATCACCATATCGTCGTGTGATCCGATTGGATGGTCAACACGACCATTTCTAACAGTAAGTGATTTAATTTCACTCGCTAAATCTGCATCGAAGAGCCGATTAGCCATGTATTGCAGACTATTGATTAATACACGACCGTAGAGGATATTACGACTGTCCTGACTATTCGTTGTGTTAAATCCAAAATGCTTACGTTTAGTACCATCGCCGATATCAATTTGACTAATATCTAAGAATCCATCACTTCCATCCTGGAAAAATGTATTATAGATTCGATAGAACGGATTAATCCTCTTCCTGATCATCATGTCGATTAAAAGATCGATCATAAATGCGCCGTTCTTGTTACGTTCTGGAATCAGGATGCTATTCGGAAGCATATCCATTAATTCAGCGATACAAGATGCAACGTTCACCAGATTAGCAACATTACATTTACACGTGGCAACCACGGATAGATCTAGTGGATCAGAAATCACTAATGTTGTGTTGTCGCGTCCTACGTTGTCCGATGTATCCAACCCGATTAGATAGTTTCTTTTACGATTCTCATCGTTCATCAAAATAGATCGTTTAACATACCACCGTACGATCAATCCACCATGTGTAGTAAATTCAGTTGGCTCACAAATCGATGCGTTTAACCGATTTAGTAGTTCAATCGGTACAATGGACTGACCAGTACCCAACTGCCACTCATTGAGATAGTCTACTGCTACCGTAACAGCATCTTTACCATCAGACATTTCTTCTAGCCATGTATCATCTTCCCCCAGTTGTTTATAGGAGAATTCTAGATACATCATCGTTTTACCACCCATACCTCTTATCCAAGCACGAACAGCATCAACGTCTTTTAAGTCATAAACACACTCGTTAAACCGTGCACTATTCGTTTTCAAATGGAACGCATAGGCGCCTGCTGGGTCGTTGAGCATACCAGCCGTTGTTGTAAGTATGTTGGCAGATGGTATCCCTCTTTCAAACGCCATCTTTCTAGCTGTAGCACACGCACCTGTAGCGGATGGATATGATTTATGGTTGTTCACGTAATACGCCATTTCATCCCACCACTGTGAAGATGTGGTTTCTCCACGCCCTTGTCTAGAAGCACGGCGCATGTCTTGTTGAGCTACAAATGATTTTACAGTATTTTTCAAACGACGATAAGTGACATCTTCTTGATTTTTTGTGTCGTTCTTATAATCAACGAGATATGGGGGGAGACTATTGCGGATCTCTTTAATACGCTTGATGTTTTCAGAACGAAGACTATCATCTTTAGCAAAGATACCGATGGTGATGTTCTTAGCGGCTAAGAACTCTTCCCAAGATAAGATACAGACAACTCCGATAGTTTTACCTTTCTGACGTGGCATCGTCAGAAAACTATCGATAGAATTTAAAAAACACCAATTAAGTGCTAAGTTCGCTCTAGAGAATTGGTAATGGATCGGATCACCACCAGGAGCTGGAACACGAATCACTTCTCTTAGATAATACCAAGGGTTTACTTTACATTCGTAAGCAATTCGTTGTCTTAGTTCTACAGAAGGATCCTTTAAATCGTATGGGTCGTATTTCTGAAGATCGGGTTGTGACAAAAACAAGAAGAATTTGTTATTTTTAATACCCATATCTTTTAGGATACGATACATACGAAAGCACGATGCATTCGTAGTAGTGGTATCTATAATACCACTGTGTGTGTTATAATCATCTAGGAATAGAAGCATAGTAACTCCTCTATTGTTGGTTAAAAAGCATACCATGCTCTAATTTGCAAAAGAAATAGGATCTGGAGAGTAGTATTAACTACTCTCCAGATCATTTAATCTACCTTGAATGGGATGACATCACCTGCATCAAGTTTAGAATCATCAGCACACATTTCCATCTTTACAGCAAAGCCTTCTGTCTTACTAGGACTGAGTGTTAGACGGATATAAATGTTAAGTTTAGTTCCGTTTTCATCAGCCGGTTCTATTGCAACAAAACATTTGTGTGGATGTGTAGTATTCCAATCTTGATAAGCTGCCTGGAAAACTGCGTTCAGATCATCAATGGTGAATTTCTTACGTCTCTTGAGTGATCCGATCACATCGTTAAAGTGTAAGAACAACAAACAAAGTTCCTCATCATTTACACCACTAAGATGATCACGGTTGAACAGGATGGCAAGACATTTTTCTTTAAGATCCTTGAGTTTGATCTTGTTATCACCATAGTACACCTGCTCAAACACAATCTGTTGTAGTTCTGCAAAACACTCAGAACATATCGGACCTTCATACAGGCCGATATTCTTCAGAGTAATGTTCTTGGAGAAATAATCGTTGAGAATATCGATCATCCAACCAGTTCTATTACAGCAGATGCAATCCTGTTTCAGTTCATCTTCACTATGCTTCTCTTCTGTCATCGTGATGTCCTTATTTTAAAAGTATACGGACTCTGTTTTGCCATTATCGTGTCACCAGGGATTGTGATTATCATAGTTGTCCATGGTTCAAAATGATGTAGTTCCACACTCGCAGTTTGGTCAGCTGGTAAAAACTCTTTTACACAATCTGATGTGATTTGTAGAATCTTATCGATACTACAGATTTCGTTTTGTTTTTCCTGTTCGGAAATGTAAGCTGCGATTTGGTCGTATAGTGGGTTCGTCTCTTCCATTTGTTACTCCTTTTAAATTATGATGAGAGTGTGGTGTAAACACTCTCATCATAATACAGTTTGTTATCGTTTGTCAGAAGAAGCTTTGTGACGCGGAGCTTCTTTCGCACCACGATGTTCTTTTACACGGTACACAACATCATCATCGTCTTTTTTGGTACGATGTGATTTACGCACCGGCGCTGCTTTGACGTTCTGTTTTTTAGCAGCATCCCAATCGGTATCAGATTCGTGTTCTTTGATAAGTTCCATGAACTTTTCTACGAACACATCAGATACTGTGTAGTTGAGATCGATCAGTTTTGTTTCCTTTAGTGCAGTAAGTAACTTTCCACACAATGCGGAATCTTTAATAGTTTCACGAGCTGTCTTTATGAAAGAATGTAAGAAGTTTCTCACTGTATCTTTGACAGGATGTTTCTTCCCACCACACTGTTTGAAAAATTTCAATATTTCATGAAGTGCGGTTTTCTCTCGTTCAACAAGCTTGTTGTTCTGATCTGCCTGAACTTCATCATGCTTGTTACAAGCACGTCCTTCTCCGTAACGTTTGCTGGTACGACGAGTACAAGATTCTCCACAAATCACACAAGTAAATGTCTGAAAGCCCATTTGTTTTCTCCTTAAGTTAGATGGGTTGTTGGTTACGTGTATAATGTATACGCGTTTCCACAAGTTATATATACTTGAATAAAAGATGGTCGTATTCTCTGTTGATAGAGAATACGACCGGATATTAACGATTATTGTAAAACTTTCTTAAACCCGATGGTGTAAGCTACATCAGCTGTAGATTTACCAAGTATTTTACTCAACTGATATACTTGGTTATAGAGAATGATACGATCGCCCATTTTGACAGATTTTGTGGAGAGTACTGTATCCTCAAAAGCCATGCGAATACAACGATAAATCATCCATCCTTTCAACACTTCTGCGATTGGAACTTCGTAATCTGAAGATCCTGTCGAGGGAGCAATATCAACACTCTTACCTAAAAGTCGAATCCAATCCATATTGACAAACCAGTTCGTTATGGATCCGTAAGGTGTACGATCGTAGAATCGATAATTTGGTGTAAGATCAAATCCTTCAAAAAGATCATCGTACGATGAGAATTCCATTTCAGGAAAAGATTTAATATCTGGATAGATGATACCAAAACCTATATCCCCACAAGTTACTTTGATATGCAGTTTACTAGAAGAGTAAATTTTCTTCCAAGGTTCTTCTGCACGAATATATACTTCTCTGATGATATTAAGAACAATATCTCTACAGATTCTTGGTATCAAATACTGCTGCTGAGTTTGCCACACATTAAGTGTAGATTCAAGCATGTAAGATGTAACAATACTTTGGATTACATCATTTTCAATATAGTACACGTTGTTAGATATTCCATCCAAAATCTGTTCTCTTACTTTAAGATTTTCAGCAATCGTAGATTGAATATTAACGTAATTTTTGTTGATGAAATCTTTGAGTTCACGGTAAACATTAGCGATTTCATCTGGTACCGCGTTACACGTACAAATGGTACGTACTGATGTACAAGTACAAGTTGACATGGGTTATAATCTCCATAGTTAGATGTGTATATCATTTCACAACTAAAGAAATATCTACACCTACGTGGTTATTACGTAGGTGTAGATAACATTACTGAACACGTTTTTCTGTACGATGTTTAATTGACACATTTGAATACGGATCGTAAAGCCACTGCCGATTGTCTAGATGAAATAGCAATCTTCCTAAATAGACTGCAAATGATCCACCTTCCGGTGTCGGTACATATCCGTAGACGATGGTTTTAGTAATACTATCCGCAAATTCAATTGAAATACCAGTATCTGTTAGTACTTTAATCAGCCGAGAACGGAACTCTTCTGATTGTTCAACTTCGTTTCTGTTGATAATAATCGCAGCGATTATTGTTCTATATTTCTGCATATCTTGACCTGGATCATAGCAAGGATACTGGCATATCCCACGGACGGTATCAGCCGTCCGTTTAGCTTGCTGATCTGTGCTATCTGCTGTTAGCACGGTACCGGATCGACAACCCATAAATGTAACAACCACACAAAGAGTCAAAAATAAAATCAATTGACGCATTAGAACCTCCTATTGTGTTACTCATAGGGTGGTTGAGTAGGTTACTCTCAACCACCCTAAATAAGTCACATTATTGTTCTACATACACAGGATATATCTCATCGACACCTTCTTTCTTCATGTAACTGATGTAACCGTCAATTCGTTCTCGGATCCAAGTGTTAAGGCATTTGTGATCCTTAATAGTGATCTTAGTATGTTCTCTATTTGGTAGATCCACTAACATCCAACTACCACCGTAATAGTATTTGTTGTAGATTTGGATACCAAATAGCACACAGATTGCATTCATCGATGGATGAATATACAAGTTCTGGTGAAGAATTTGTATTTTGCTATCTGGTACTACAGGAACGTACTGGTTCGTGATGAATTGTTTCCCAACGCTATAACCAACCTGTCTTAAATATTCTTTAACAGATGCGTACATATCTGCGTAGATGAATTGAAGTTCATCGTGATCTAAATCTTCTGTATCTGTAAGATACAGAGGAACTATTTTCACAAGAATATAGTTAGCGATGTCGGTTGGAAGAAATTCACGGCCGAGACACTCACCGTACCATTCCATCAGAACATGCATCTGTTCTTCAGTAGATGGAAATATTGCGTTGTATTTTGTAGCTAGATTCTTGAACGCAACAGTTGCAGATTTACAATCTTGTACACTGAGTTGATCATGTTTGTTTGGAATATTTGCAAACATGTACGTTTTATACCGATTGTCTTTATACTGCATCTGATAAGCTGCGAAGTTCTCTAGTTTACCAGATAACTTTTCTAGTAACGATACTTGTACATCTGAATCCAATGTTACAAGTTTATCTAACGATGCGATATAATCAACATCGTAGTTTCTATTGAATAAGTGTTCGGCTGCTCCTTTCAAGAAGTTTCTTAAAAATGTTGAAGCACAATTTTTAACAATTTCAGGTGCCTTCTCACACACTCTGAATTGTAAAAGCATAGCTCGTCTCATGAGTCTCATCTCCTTCATCTGTTTAATCTTTAAGTCCTCTACGTACACTGTATCGTAACGACTGGACAGATCTTTAGAGATCTTGTGAAGTTGGTTATTCGTTTTACGACTCTTCACTCTATACAGTTGTTTGATGACTTTAGTGAGATATCTGTATCTATTTGATCTATGCTTGTGATTGGTATCCCTCCTTGTAGGATCTTGTCTCTTCAGTTCAATCAATTTAGAATTGAGTTGGTGTTGATCCAGATACAACTTGTTGCTCGTATATTCAGTTTGTTCTGCTTGGATGAACTGGTTGTATATCCAATTCAATCTACAAGAGTGGTTCCATAGTTTCTTCACTTGCTGGTTAGAAGGTCGTATGCGAACTTATAAGTTCGCATGTAATTACTCCAATCTTTGGTTGTTGATATAGTTGTGTAACGTATCTATAGATACGTTACCAGCTGTTGCTAGAAAATAAGACGGTGACCAGAACGCGTCTCCATACAACTGTGGTGACTTAAAACACAAAATTAGTTATGTTACATCAGGATGCCATGAACCAGGCATCCTGATGTAACCAGTATACTGTAAATGGTCAGAGTGGAGAATTTTGAAATCTCGACCTCATGCTCCCAAAGCACGCGCTCTGCCTCTGAGCTACACTCTGATTACATTGTTTACTCGTTGACAATTTCCCAGTCTTCCATCAACATATCGCTCTGGGAAGCAAGCCATCCCGTTAGAATGGCTCTGCGTCCTGTACTATCGTGCGTATACATGCAGATAGTCGGAAGACCAAGTATCGTTCCTCCGTTATCGATCACCTGCTGTTTCAGCACGGGATCCGAACACATCTCCGGAGTGATCGTGGCTGACGGCTTCAACCAGAGATACATCCCTTGGCCGTTCCAACCTTTACGAGTTACTTTCTTGCCGGATTTTAAAGCCTCGATCGCTTTACCAAAGTCCATATGTAATCCTTTCTTTCGTTAAAGTGAAATATACAGTGGCAGTCCCACCAGGATTCGAACCTAGACTGACTGGATCAAAACCAGTTATGCTACCGTTACACCATGGGACTATGAGTCTGTATAGAGCGAATGTGGTAGGACTTGAACCTACACCAGTTTTCACTGACTTGTCATTCCCTGAGCTTAAGGTATATATCTCAGAATTTTCCAAGCGACCGAGGGACCAGCTCGGGACTCTAACCAGTTGAGTTACACATTCATGGTGGAGGTGGCGGGTTATTCTCCCGCGTCTTACCTTACTTCAGATCAGTTTCGTTCACAAGCTTAGTTTCGCTTATATTAGTCACATAGTCGGTGTACGAAACTTGAGGAATCTTAGAGTGCTACTCTGTATCATTCCAACTGTACTATGTCAAGTCACTTCAGGTGGGCGCTACTCCACTATAGTTGCTCCCAGTAGTGTACCATCCTGGGCTACAACATAACCAACCTGTGCGCATATTCTAACGATTCGCGATTGATGAGCCTCGTTAGAATCCGAACCAAAGAAACGAGAGCGAATCATCGAGTCTTTGAAAACTACACTACTAATCTCGTTATCGGAGTCCGAGACGTTCGTGGCCATCACGCAGCAGCGAGAAGGGCTTCGTCAATGCTGTTCGCATTTATTGTTTTGATCAGCTTTTATACTGGCCAACTGATCAACCAGTGCTTGCAACTTAATCTTCCACAAAGCAATCGAAATATAATCACCCCCGTGAAGAGAGAAACTGTGATTGGTCAACTACACTCACCTGAGGAGAGGGCTTGCTAGGTCAAGCCTAGTACACTCTAGTGTCTCAACTAGAGGGCCAGTTGCTGGCATGCTTTTAATATGATGCTTCTCCTCCCCTACCTGAAGGAAGGGGTGTCCGAAGCACGGAATTAATGATGAACACCAATCTTTGCCGGACTTAGTCAACGGAGGGGCAGTTTCAAACTCCCTATTTACAACAGTAGGATGTTGTTCACAAAGAACCATCACTCATTTAGAGCGCTACGAGGAATCGGGATTCACCTAAGAAAAGGACTGCGTGTTTCAACTTTCTATCAGCGAGAGAGGAATCGATCTCGTATCCAACTCATAGACCAATCCTGCATCAAAGTGCTTCATTGGATCTATCCTTGCTTACTCCACGCACATTGCCCTGTCACTCGTGCTTTGTGCATCTACTGTGTATACATTAGGTGTGATCAGTAAATTATTACTGAATCACACAAACGCCCAATCTTCTGTTAGAAACGTGATACTGTGTTCGGATTCATTGAGTGATCGAAACAACACACCATCAGCATCAAGGTCAATAAGGCAAATTCTTATTAAAAATTTGCTCGGACGATACAGTCCAAGTCACCATCTGGTGGTTACACAACATCGTGAAATTTGTGATCAAGTCGTCGTATGGAAGATTCAGTGATTTTTTAACGGCTATACTAACGTGACCGGAATCACACACACATATACATCCATCAATAGTGTCGATATCAATTCTGATATCGGTGTTCAAATCATCGTAGAATGTCATGTGTTCTGTGTGAACGTCATAATTCCGAAGTTCTTCTAAGTAATCTTTGTCACCGTACAACAGATGTACGGTGTCTATATTCCTGAAAAACTCTTTTAATCCACTGATATCAGTATCCAAGATGTCAAACGAATCAGCCGGAACTTCAACCGCTTCACCTGCATGTAAGACATGTGTGTCAAACGTCAGATCAAGTTTCCTTAGTGAAGACATGGTGTTACTCCTTTATATGTCTGTGAATTTTCTCAACTTTGTAGTCAGTAACCAACCCAACTTGTCCAGTAAATTGTGACACTGTAAACTTGGGGAAGTTCTTTAAAACCACTCGCGTAACCTCAAACATCTTTTCTATAAGAGTTGCGTTGAGATAACGGACGATATGAACTTTCTGTTCGTAGTTTCCGACTTGATTAATCCGGTTCAGTAATCCTTCAGGTGCTTTTCCGTTATTCAGTGAAACCAACAAACTATCCCACGCATTTACAAGATCCTCTTTTAGATTAGAAGGTACTCCTTGGAGAGGATCCTGATATGTGGTATCCAAGGGAAGATCTTTCAACGCAATGAGTTGTGTTTCATCTGGATGATTCTCATTGACCCACACACAACAATATGTGTTGATTTTAGCTTCTCGTAGAATATCCAACGACAGTTGTTGTTTCTTACGCCAGTCATCTTTGATTTCTTGAGTTGGTGCTAGAGAACGATCCTCCATATAGAAAATGTTTGTTACACCAGCTTGTTTAAGTAGTTTCGCACAACTGTGACACGGTGGTAATGTAATAAATGCATAACTACCATCTGTACGCATACCACTCGATGCGGCGAAGCATATCGCATTCGCTTCAGCGTGTACAACATAATCCATCTTCACTTCACGATCCGCGTATCGTTCCGTTGTATCAGCAACATCTCTACAGAATCCATTAAATCCTGTCGATAGAATTTGCTTATTGGTTGGTGATACAAGTACACATCCAACCTTAGTTCTATCTTTTGATTTGGAAGCCACCACTGTAGCGATACTCATGAAATACTTGATCCATGAATCGGACATCGGTGTTGGATAATTCTCTAGAATATCCAACACGCAAGGTTTCCAATGGTTAATGGTTATATACAGCATAGCACCAAGACCAATGTAAGTCATGCCATGCGAATAACGTAATGCGTCGTCTGTATTGATCATAGTAGATCCTTTCATAAATGTTGTTCTAGGGTAGTACACGTACTACCCTAGAACCAAGTGTTAATTTTTGGATTCCATCACCCCAAGCGGATCTACTTCCGCTTCTTTGAGGATGTTGTCGAGGGTTTCTTTGGGAAGGTCCTTGACTTTGTCGACATAAACAGATGCGTCTGTTTTGAAACCAACGACTTGAATATCGACATTATTACAGAAGTCAGTGGATGATGTCCGATACACAACGGATGCTACCAAGACCATTTCACCTGTTGAGATATCCACTTTACCAGCACAGAAGATTGTCATTTTGACATCTTCTGTAAAGTATTTTCCCCAAAACGCATCGTATTCTTCTGCAGGACACGTCAGAGGATCCTCTTTCTTACCGATAGAAGTGAGCAGGTCTTTTGCATTTGTTTCAATCAAGAACGCAGTTGTACGTTCATGGATGTTCTTACCACCCATGTAAGTGAACTTATTGTGGTACTTTGTGTTCACTTTCAGAGGAAACAGCGTTGCGGTCGAATCTCCTTTGTTGGTGATCTGAAGCTGAATCTCCGGAATAGTAGTCCCTTCTGTAATCTTCTCTCCGCTCCAATCGTGATAATGATCCGGTGCAAAGTTAAGAAGACTTACTTTTTCCTTAACGGGAAGCCAATCAGATGTAAGTCGCAAGGTATCCCACTCTTTCGCCTCTTTTCTCTTCTTGGAAGAGTTCTCTGTGAACTGGATGAAACGATACAGCTTCGCAGCATCGTCGTTCACAATCTCCTTCCCATCCAGATCGCAAGTCGTAATGGTCAACTTTTTCTTATCGAACTTATAGGAATACCCCAAAGTCGACAGAACCAATTCATCCTGTTCCGCTGCAGTGGTGAAGGTCACGGGTTTGTTTTTGTGAGTACCCGTGTTGTAGTACTTCAACATCTTGACTGCTTGATCAAACGTTCCTTTAACCAACGAACAGTAATAATCGTGGACTCGTTTCGGGATGTCAGATGTCACGATGGCAGTCAACACTCTGTGTGCTTCTTTCTTGAATTCTGGAAAATCACACGGACAACCCAACGAAACAAAATCGTATGAACTGAGCGAACTCTGTTTCTTTTCTTTCTTGGGATTGGTGTTTACGGGACGGTATTTGCTTTTCTTCTTAAGCATGATGAAGCTTCCTTTCTTTGGGTATTTTCATGCGTCTTACGGCTAAAACCAAACGGTGTTTAATATCGGCTGGAATAGACACCTCTGCTCTGGTGAGCAGAGGTGCTCCTAAACGATCAAGTGTTGCGGAACAATACCCACAAACGTGGACTTTTAGAACGTGATATTCTTTAAGTTCCGTATTGCGTTCACAACACGCACATGCGCCGATCATCAGTTATCTCCTATTTTAAAATAGGAGATACAACGATCGACAAAATACTGGTATTGAACCCCAATTGATTTGTTGAAGAGATAACAACACTCTTCTCCAGTATACTTGTCAAAATAAGCGATAGTCATGTTGTGCATCCATGGTGATATAATGAACGCGTTAGTAATTTTACCATCACGTACACGTACTTGTTCCACTTCCTGCACATGCATCATCTTGTTACGGAGAAGAGTTAGTGACACCTTCTTATCGAACCGATAGCGACTAAAAATGTAGTCTTCTGGTTGACAGAATGTGTAACTAGTGACCACTCGTCCATCCTTGGTTTTTTGAGCACCAAAATATCCAACTACCCGCACCTGTTCCCAATTGACCACCTGATTACGGAGATGATTGTACTTATTTAAGTTGGTCATAAATCCACAACGGTTTGGTATCAAGATACCGGCTTTGATCGGATGGATCAGGATATCTGTGTTCTGAACAACTGGAGTGCACGCCAATTCGTTAACCACGATCCCTGACTTGGTCATAACTGTCAGCACACCCGTTGCGTCGTTATATCCCAGACGCACCGATGCGGCTTTATTAAACGTGTTACACAGTCTTTGCGACAAACTGATGTTATCCTTCTTCAACTGACGTGCATGTTCACAACAAACTTCGTTGTAAACATCTTGAGTGAGTTTCATCGCTTGTTCCATAATTGATTCCTCCTATGGTGTTGTTGTAAATGTTCTCCAGTTTCAGAATCGAACTGAAAGGGAGAAGGGCAACCCACCCTTCTCCCGACTGTCCTGGAGATCAGTAGCACATGTAGTACTCATTGAACTGCATCTTAGGATGCAATTCGTCGCGGTCCGCATAATCCGGTTCGGCAAGTGTCCCAGGGACTCCGTTCGGACGTTCATACCGGAATCGATAAACCGGTCTTCGCCACATATCAGTGACATTAAGTGTATCACCCATCTTCACACCTTTGAAAAGCATTAGATCTGTCCAGATCGCAAGAAGAATATCTCCCGCTTTACATGCGAGGTAAGTCTCATGAAGAGTCATATTCGTACCAGGTACATGTTGCTGGAAGAACTTGATCGGATCTAACTTGATCTCACATCCGTCTTCTGTGATCTCTTGCACAAGATCCGTATAGAGTTTTCTATCAATCCCACATTCTGCCTGTCGATCAAGAAGATAACTTCCCATGATCTTGCCTTTGATGATCGAACCAACTTCCAATCCGTTCATTGAGAAGGCAAGAGAGTTCTCTCTGGGGATGTCGTAGACCTTCTTCAACATAGAGAGGAGTAGACGGTAGTGGAACCTGGCGTACAATTGGGTAATGTGCTTAGTTTTCAGTTCAGCGATCAGATCGATCAAGTCGATATAATCGCTGTATGAGATATTAACATTTCCGTCCTTGTCCAGTCCGTTGAACAAAACACGTGTGATGTTCTGTTCAACTTGGCCACGGAGGTTTTCGGTTTTCATGTTTGATTGTGTTTCCATTGTTGTTATCCTTTCGATGGACCGATGTGTTCTATCTTAGCATCCCCGAGGTGAACCACGTGGAGGTTTAGAACATCTCACCTCTGATGGGAAGGACTCTGGGAGGTAGGTGTTTAATCCTTCTCATCAGGTACCGTATCACAACACCCAAAGACTCACGGTACCGATATCATTCCTAAAGTTATATATACTCGAAATCACTTTGGGTTCTTCCGGATGATATCTGTTACGATAGTTGCAACCATAGGACGCACGTCAGTAGTATCGTTATTGATGGACCTGACTTTACGCACATGTTTCATGTGCTCACAAAACTTCGCGAATCTCGTTCTCTTTGTAGCGATACTGGAACTATCCTTCGGATACTCATACACACCATCCGGTGATACGAAGCATCCTTGCAG
>ERZ1034873.57-NODE-57-length-66430-cov-19.805363_pt1 | contig 66430 bp, 70 predicted proteins | sample MGYA00520689_ERZ1034873 | MGnify/ENA primary metagenome ERZ1034873 (study PRJEB33766, sample SAMN09781722) | gut metagenome | biome: gut microbiome | host: Homo sapiens | place: Madagascar | study: EMG produced TPA metagenomics assembly of the PRJNA485056 data set...
GTCCAAGGGAAGAAAAACCAGTTTCAATGATATATCGTGTGTTCCCTCCGAATAGAAGTACAAAAGCAATCAGACCAAAAAACATATAAATACAAATAAATAACATAAGCCAAAAATTAAAAATTTTTGTCCTGTTAGATTACAACACAAAAAATGAATAGAGGACAACATAACAATATATGAAAAAAAATAACAATTCACCCCCTTGACAACACAAAATGAATATGCTATACTATTTCCAGAAATTGACAATGGAGGGGACAATATGAAAAATCATATCAAACAAGAAGGTATGTGGTGGAAATGGATTGAAACTTGTGATAGATGTGAATGTATAATCCGAGATTATAATATGCGATCAACAGATAAGCCAAATACAGAGGAAGTAGACTTTTGTATAAATTGCCTTAAATATTTTCTTGACAACAATATTCCATATGAAGATGTAAAGGAACAATATAAAAAGGAGGATATTTAAATGAGTTTACTTAACAACCTACGAAAGCGCCTAGTGCGCAAGTTGCTACGACCAGAAGATGGCTATACTTACACAGGATTTAGAGAAGGAAAACCAATTAAATTCTATTACCAAGAAAGCACTGGTAAGTATTTGATGGGTATGCGCAGTGATACAATGTATTACTTTGAGCCTACGCTTACTGGATGGAGCGCCGCATCATCTAAGTATCTTCCATGGGGAATGACTTATAATGGGCATACATATCCAACGGAACCAAAGAAAATTGATTTTCAGCGTTGGGTTCATGGCATTTTAGATAATATTTATGAGCAGTATAAGGAACGTCTAGATAGCATTTCAACAAAGGAACTAAAGAAACTGCAAGATTATAAGTTAGAGGAAAGTGGTGAGAAGCTCGTGATTACTAGGAAGTCTTTCTGCAATATTATGGATGCACTTGATAGTTATTGGGTGCATATGAATGCACTAGAAGACGTGCTGAATGTTTGCTTTGAAAAGGGAATGATGGCTGATATTATTGATAATATTATTGATGCGCTTGAAGAAGAGCTTGAGCCGCAGTTCTTCGATCCAGAAATGGATTTTGATATTGATGAAGAGCCGCTCATTATGCGATGGTTGACTGAATTTGATGCTGGACGTAGTGAAAAAGCACAGGAAGGCGTAGATGGGCATCCACTAAGGAGTGCCGATGAGCTCTATGATTATCTGGTAGCAAAGAGAGACGAAGGGGATGTAGAGTAAGCAGTGAATTATTGTAAATGCTGTGAGAGTTGTGGGCGAAGCGAATGGAAGAGTAAAGATGTTCTTTTCTGTTATCAATGGAACAAAAATGTTTTAACTACTGGATATTGTGAGTGTTTTTGTGAGGATTCGGTATATCATTATGAAGAGTTTCGTGATATGGAGTAATTGATATGTATGTTGTAAAATATAGTTGTATATATGGTGATCTAGGTATGTTTATTTGCAATAATATTGAAGACTGCTTAAAATATTTTAAAACTAATTTTGGACAGGTTACTGATTTTTATTACGATAGGGACTATGGAGATTCGTGGATTGGCGCTTTTAAGAGTGATGGCATTAGATGTACTTGGATGGCGACAAAATGCGAGGTAATTTGACGAAAAAAAACTTTAAGAAACCTATTGACAAGATTGGAAGAATATGGTATAATCAATACATCCTCAAGAGAGGCAATACAAAATGAATGAAAAAGGAGCAAGAAAAGATGGATTACGAGCGGGTAGGTCACGTTATCGATAAGGGTAATAACGTAGTGGTTGCAGAAATTACTGGTTGTATTTTTGATGCAGAAGACATGATGAATGAGAGATTTATTCCGTCTGTTACTTCAGGTCTTCATGTGTCTAATGTTGGTAAGAATAAGTTTGATATGAATCGCAATTACAAGGCTGTTGCTAAACTGCATCCAGATGATCAGTGGGACGAAAAGCGCGGTAAGAAGATCGCGAATGATAAGCTTACTGAGGTGTACCACCACAGCATGAATAAGCGACTTGCCAAGTACGCCAAAGATTTTCGTAAGATTGCGGATAACATCGATAAGTATCTTGAAGATCGACACTTTAATGCAACGAAGAGTTAACATTAGAAAGTATTGACAAATAATGGAAATCATGATATAATCAATACTGTACTGAGGGAGACAACACAAAATGAATGGGAAGGGATGATCCATATGAGGTATACAAGAGAAATTAGTAGTTCGATGGATGAGCCACCCTGCTTAGATTGCCCTGCGCCATGGCGATAAACTGGCGCACAATATGAACCCGTAGCTCAGTTAGTAGAGCATCGGACTTGGGATATTAGCCTAGCGGTTAGGCAGGTGGCTGTTAACCACCCAAGGGAGGTTCGACCCCTTCATATCCCGCCATTAATCCGAGGGTCGTGGGAGCAAAGCCCACCGGGTTTACCAGCAGAGAATTAAGCTACGGCTTCTCTGAATTCCCAACATACCGCCATGCGTGGGTGAGAAGAGAAGAAGGCGGCCGAAGCTCAATGGGAGAATAGAGCATTTTAATCTTAGCACGGCCCGTGCGCGGGACATCTTTCGAGATGAAAAAAGGGTATTGCGGGGAAGCTCCCCGCACAATGCGGGATTGATGTAATGATAGCATAAGTGCCTTCCAAGCATTTTGTGCCAGTTTGAATCTGGTATCTCGCTCCAATATAGTCGTGTAGCCAAGTGGTAAGGCACGGGACTTCGTAGAATAGTTTAAAAGTAAAACACTCTATCGAAGGATAGACCTTTACTGGATAACAAAGAGATGTTTGTGCAAGACAAACTTCTACGTCCATGACTCCCGGATCGTTGGTTCGAACCCAACCACGACTGCCAGATTTATTTAGCAGTAAAAGAAGTGATGACGTTTGAGTAATATGACAGATGGAAATGTTGGCAAGAGAATCGGAATTTATGATGTACTATATGAATGTGATGAAAAGCGTAACGATGGGCATAAGTTATATCATGTAAGGTGTGTATTTTGTGGTTGGGAAACTGACATGCAACTCAGTGATGCAAAGAGAGCTGCTAAATGTACACATTACAATAAATTAACACAAGAACAAAAAGATGCTTGGTACGATAAAAATAAAAAGCAGTGTTTGTATTGCGGAAAAGACATTCCATTTAATGAAAGATGTCAAAGTGAATATGTAATAAAAAATTTTTGTAATCAAAGTTGCGCTGCATCTTATAACAACAAGGGAGTTAGAAGAAATCACAAAGATGGTAGGGACTATAATGTAAAATATTGTTTAAATTGTGGAAAAGAGATCTCATATAAAAATAAATATTGCTCTTCTGAGTGCCTGCAAGATTATCGGCATAAGCAATACATAGAACGGTGGAAGAATGGCATTGAAGACGGAATAGTGGGAGAATATCAAATTTCAGACTACATTCGAAGATATTTGTTTGAAAAATATGATAATAGATGCTCAATATGTGGATGGAACAAAATTAATAAATTTACTGGAAATGTACCGCTTGAAGTCCATCATATAGACGGAAATTACACTAATAATACAGAAAGCAATCTGCAATTGCTTTGTCCAAATTGCCATTCCCTGACGAAAACCTACAAAGCAGGAAACATAGGAAGTGGCAGAAAAGGACGTCAAAAATATAATTAAACAATACAAAATGAACGGTTGACAAACCAGTTTAAACAAAGCTTCCACAGTATGCCGTGGTCGCATAGTGGTCGAGTGCATCAGTTTTGTAATCTGACAGCGAAAGCTCATCATAGGTTCGAATCCTATTCACGGCTGACTACAATTCCTCACCTTCACGTGGTGTAGTTGTTTAAACTAACGAGGAAATTAATAACGGAGGTACAAGCAATGACTAATACAGTAGAAATGCTTCAGGCACGTATAAACCTTCTAAAGGAACGCGGAGAAGAAAAGAATAAGAACATCATCAACAAGATTAAACGTGAAATTCGTAAGCTAGAACAAAAGTAAGTTAAATATCGATACAATAAAGAGAGATGAATATGTTTGAGTGAAAATCACATTGGAGACGTTGTCGGTATATATACCATAATAGAAGTAATGAATTATAAGGATTCAGGTGGCAAAGCTTTGTATAAAGGACAGTGCAATGAGTGTGGCTTTAAAAGAGTTGCAAGATTGTATGATTTAAAACGGTCAAAAAAATGCACGCATATTCGAATCGATGGGGAGATTGCGTTTAACCGTGTAGATTGGGCTGATCAACGTCTAAGATGTATTTTTGATGGCATGAAAAGGCGCTGTTACGACATATCTTGTAAAGCGTATCGATGGTATGGTAAAAAGGGTATAAAAATTTGTGACGAATGGATGGATAATCCGTTAAAGTTCCAAGAATGGGCATTGCAGAATGGTTATGATAATTCATTAACAATTGATCGTATAAACAGTGATGATAATTATTGTCCAGAAAATTGTAGGTGGGTAAAAAAGGAAATTAATTCCAAATATACATCAAGAACATCGTTAATTAATGTTGATGGAGTTGTCCATTCTGGCAATGATTGGGCGAAGATCATTGGGATTGGAAGAGATGCGGTTAATAGATATGTTAGACGGTACGGATTAGATAATACTGTTTTGTTCATTAGAAAGTTTTTAGCAAATCCGATATCAAAATCGGAATTAAAAAGTGGACAAAGCTACTATGATTTATATGTAAATTGAGTAATATGGCGGGATGGCAGAGTCAGGTTTAATGCACTGGATTCGAAATCCAGCGTAGGCGAAAGTCTACCGTGGGGTCGCAGCCCACTCCTGCCGCCAGAGGGTTGGTGTATCCTGCGGAACTACTGCAAACACCGAGGCAACAGGCGATGTCTCACTACGAAAGTAGTAAAAATGAGGAGTCGGATTTAATAAGCACGGTATATGGCAACGTGTGGAGTTCATCGGCTTTAAACAAGGAAACCCTAGGATTCGCTCATCAACCTGTTATGGGGGTAGGCTCCGAGAGCTAACAGGAAAGCAAGGGCCTGGGAGGTTTGGTTTGACTCCAAATGCCCCCTCCACAACCGCAAGATGTGTCATGCGGGATAAAAATTATGAAACATCCTTTAAGGGTAGGGGATCTGAAATGTGAATCCAGCCACTTAAAGTGAGTTCTATAGCCCATGATACTAACGGACTATGCGTGAATGGGTGATTTATCACTCTAAAAAGTATCTGAAACGCTAGGCATTACGGGTGCTGCTAAACAACTAACGGATTTTGGATAACGGAGAGCAGCGTTTGTGCAGTAAGAGGGTGACTGCACGTATGGAGCGGTACGCGATGCGGTTTCGTCGCCCCTGTCTTATACACAGGACTTCTGAGTTCGACTCTCAGACGCTCTACCAGCCATGCTGACTTCGCATGTAAAACCAGTTGAGAAGAAACTGCTCGAAAGGTTATGCAATACGTTCAAGGTTGCTTCACGATGAAACGGTTCGAGTCCGTAAACTATATGGTTGCATAATTCAAGTTAGTCTTCCGAGGCAATCCGAGTTCATCACGGCTCTATTGCGGTGATTGCTAAAGGACAAACGCAGGTGATGCTGTTAGTAGTCCACGGTAGGTTCGGAGATACCCTACCATTTATATGCTCCGTTAGCTCAGTCGTATAGTAGCAACCGCCTTCTAAGCGGTAGGTCAGTGGTTAGAGTCCACTACGGAGTGCCACAATGTTAAGATTTTAGCAAACCCCTTGACAGAATACGGAAATCATGATATAATAACTACAGTTCGAGGGAAACAGTACAAAATGAATGGAAAGGCGCACACAGCAAATGTTTCAAGATATTTTAATAAAATGTGAAACAAACGCGCCTTGAGATATGGGAACGTCTGGACGACAGAATAAAGTGCACGGAGTGGGCGGCACGGACAGCAAATTTACAGATGAAATTACGCATTAATTTTACTCCTTGGTTCAATTCCAAGGGTTCCCAAATCCCACTAATTTTAATATGCCGGTGGTAGCTTAACTGGATAGAGCGCGTACATCACACAACGTGAAATGAAAATTTCGCGCACAGCAATTGAAAAAGATAGGGCTGTTAACCCCGAGGTTGTTGGTTCGAGTCCAACACACCGGCACAAGAGAATAAAAGGCACTCACAGCAAATTTATATTAGAATTTATATTAGATTATATATATAGTGAGATAGTGCCTTGATTATTGAAATAATAGAGAGACTAGCAGCAACTTTATTTAAAAAAGATATAAGTTATTATTGGTTCTGTCAGAAATGATATTTATGGTCTCTCGAAAAAAAAATAAAATCTCCAAAGACACAAACAGCAATCTTATATAACGACCTGACTTTTAACCAGACTACGTAGATGTGTGTCTTGAGATTTTAGAAATAAAATCAGACAATGGAGGAAAATGCAATGGAATTTATGAACGCAGTAAAGCAGACTCTAAACAATGAATATAATATGTCCATCACTGAGAACGGAGCCATTGGATTTAGAACTACTGGCAAGGAACTACTTGATCTTAATTTTGCGGTTGCTTCTCTTCGTAAGATGAGTGATGAGGAAGTAGCTAAGAGATTTATGAAAGCATTTTGTGAGAATAAGATGCTGGCTATGCGTTGGTTGTTTTATGCTAGAGATGCAAGACAGGGGATCGGTGAGCGCAGACTATTTAGGGTTGTTATGAAACATCTTGTAGAATCTAATCCTGAAATGGTTATCCCTGTTATCAATCTGATTCCTGAATACGGCAGGTATGATGATTTGTGGTGTTTACTTGACAACGAGGAATCTGCAAAAGTTATATATCAGATTGTAGATAAACAGCTTAAAGAAGATTGGGATAATATGAGTACTGGTAAGCCCATTTCTCTCACAGCCAAGTGGATGCCGTCAATCAACGCATCCTCTGAAAAGACTAAGGAATATGGTAAGAAGCTCTGCAAGGCACTTCACATGTCCGAACGTGAATATCGCAAGGCTCTCAGCAAGCTTCGTAAGTATCTCGATGTCGTTGAAGTTAAGATGTCCAACAAGGATTGGTCTGAAATCAAGTATGAAACAGTTCCTTCTCGTGCAAATCTTATCTATAACAGCGCATTCCTCAGAAATGATGAAGCACGTCGTAGGGAATATCTTAGAAAGCTTGAAAAAGGAGAAACGAAGATTAATGCGTCAACGCTTTTCCCTCACGATATCGTTCATAAGTATGCTATTCAATATGGGTGGAGATGTAGTCTAAATCAGAAGGATGCAACTATTGAGGCTCTGTGGAAGGCTCTGCCAGATACTGTAAACGGTTGCGGAAATACTATTGTTGTTGCTGATGGTTCTAGTAGTATGATTACTCAAATTAACCGCAGTTCTAGTGTGACGGCACTTGAGGTTGCAAACGCACTTGCGATTTATTTTGCGGAACATTCTTCTGGCCAGTTCAAAGACAAGTACATTACCTTCTCTGAACGTCCACAGATTGTTGATTTCAGTAATGCCACTTCACTCCATGATAAGTTGCAGATTGCGCTGGCGCATAATGAATGTGCGAATACTAACATTGAAAAGGTATTTGATCTGATTCTTGACACTGCGATTAAGAATAGGATGAAGCAGGAAGATCTTCCTCAGAATATTTTGATTGTGAGTGATATGGAATTTGATAGATGCGCTTCCTGTGGAAATAATAGATCATCGTGGGATTTTAAGAAACCGAACCAGAGGCTGTTCGATGTGATTGCCCAGAAGTATGCTAATGCAGGATACTCGATCCCAAGGTTAGTATTCTGGAATGTTAATAGTCGAACTGGCACAATCCCTGTAAAGGAAAATGAACTTGGTGTGGCACTTGTTAGCGGATTCTCTGTTAACATTGCCAAGATGGTTTTGAGCAATAAGCTTGATCCTTATGAGTGCCTACTCGAAACTCTAAACTCCGAGCGTTATGCTCCAATTGAAGCGGCGCTGAGCTAATAAATATAGTCCTGAGTATGACTGAAACTACTCAATTATATGGCCCCGTATCCCAATTGGCAGCAGGAAATGAACTTAAAATTCATACAAGTGTGGATTCGAATTCCACCGGGGCTACGTCGCATAAAGATAGATACCTCCACGTTGGTATGCGATGGGTTGTGCGAAATTCTATCAAGACATAATTGAGAAGTGACTGGCAGTGATAGTAATGAGAGATAAAGTCTCCAGATGGAACAAAATGGACATTTGAAGTTATTTAAAAAGCAATGGTTGGCAAACCAGTTCATGCAAAGCTTCCAATTTTATATGGCGCGGTAGTCCAACTGGCAGGAGACAAATCACTCAAAATGATTACAGTATGGTTTCGAATACCATCCGCGCTACCAAGCTGGACTGGTTCTAACTACTTCACAAGTCACAGGCTAAAATGTGGTACCTGAAGTAGCGGTGGTTGTGGCACCTGTGGAATACCGACAAAGAAAAGCCACCATTGACACTGAATCAATGTAAAATAAACTGCAAGTCGGGATACCGGGCGGAAAAGATACAGGTATAAGAGGATAAAGAAAAGTTCAGTTAGCATCCTCTGGCGTAGACTGACGCTTAAAAGCAACAAAGAAAGGATGTTTTCATGTTTAGTATTGTGATTGGTGTCCTACTAATTATTGTAGCAATTATTGCGCGTATTGTTTGTCCAAAGATTGGTTCTAGTCGTGTAGGAGTACTCATAAGTGTGGCTGCGGCTGTGCTTGCAGTAATTATTATTGGAGCTTCTTGCATTTCTATTGTTCCAACTGGTCATACCGGAATCCTTACTACGTTTGGGCGCGTAGAAGACAGGAATCTTCCAGAAGGTGTAAATTTTCATGCGCCATGGCAGAATATCACAACAATGACGAATAAGGAACAGATTTTTACAGAAACAAATATGTGTTTTTCTGCGGATCTACAAGAGGTATCATATACTTATACTGTAAAGTATAATCTGTCATCGTCCGCAACTCCTAACATTTACAAGACCGTTGGCGTTAATTACTTTAACGTTCTTATTAAGCCTCATGTAAATAATGCAATTAAAGCAGAATTTGGCCTTGTTAAAGCCGAAAACATGACGGAATTGCGCACACAGCTTCAGGACAATATCGACACTACAGTTTCGAATTTTGCGTCTCAGTATGGTATTAGTGTTACCGTGGTAATTGACGATTTTGATTTCTCTGATGCTTATACAGATGCTATTGAAGCAAAGCAGGTAGCAGAGCAGGAAGCTCTTCGTGATAAGACGCAGCAGCAAATGGAAACAGAACGTACTAGACAGGCAGCAGAACGCACTAAGATTCAGGCCGAAAACGACGCTGCGGTTCGTGAAATTAATGCCAATGCAGATGCGGAAGCGGCTCGCATTAAGGCTCAGGCAGATTTTGAAGTAGCCCAGCTTGAGGCAGATGCAATCGCTTACAAGGGTGAAAAAGAAGCGGAAGCAACAAAAGCTCTTGCCGAGGCAATTACTAATGACATTGTTGCTTACGAATATGCGAAGAACTGGTCTGGCGATCTTCCTACTTATATGATGGGTACTGGAACACTTCCTATTATTGATATTCCAATGGGTGAGGGGAATTAATTCCCTCATCTTTTTTTTATTTATATATCTTGACAAATTGAAAAAACGTGCTATAATGACAATACAAAATGAATGGGAGGGGGAGATAGCTTGATTTATCTTGATAATGCTGCTACTACACGTATGTATCCAGAGGCAATACAGGCAGCAACTGACGTTATGACAAACTACTGGGCTAATCCATCAAGTAGTTATAGTATCGCCGATAACCCTAGAATTTTAATCGAAAATATACGGCAGCAGTTTGCGGATGATTTAAATTGCACTCCAGAAGAATTAATTTTTACTAGCTCTGGTTGTGAAGCAAACAACCTTGCAATTATTGGTTTTCTAAAAAATAATACAGGATATGAATTTTACACAAGTGATATGGAACACGCTTCAATTAGTGAATTTGTTGAAAGTCGTCCTGCAACGCTAGGTCATGTTACTATTCCTGTAAATGAAATTGGACAGATTAATCCTGATAAACTTAGAATTTTGTTTATAGAGCGACAAAGACTTTCAAATAGGAAACCCTTTGTTTCTATTCAGGCGGCTAATTCAGAGATTGGGATAAAGCAGGATATCAAAGCGCTGGCCGAGGTTGTACATCAATACAATGGAATTATTCATTGTGATGCGGTGCAGCTTTTCCCGGAACAACGCATTAATGTTGATGATTGGAATGTGGATATGCTATCAATTTCGGCGCAAAAATTCCATAGTGGACGCGGGTGCGGTGTATTATTTGTTCGAGACAACATTGAAATTTCACCGACAACTTATGGAAGTCAAGAAAACCACCGACGCGGAGGCTCGTATAATACCTCAGCTATAGTAGCCGCAGGTAAGGCGCTTGAAATTACTAGACTACATGATTCAAAATCTTACGTAAAATCGCTTCGTGACAAACTATTGAACAAACTATTAACCATACCAGATACGAGGCTCAACGGCCCTAGAAACAAAGATAATAGATTAGTAAATAACATAAGCTTGACTATTGATGGTGTGTCTGCGGAGCGACTTGTTATTCTTTGTGACTTGGCCGGTGTTATGATAGCAAAAGGTTCAGCATGTCAATCTCATGAGCCAACTCCGAGTAAGACACTATTAGCTATAGGACTTACACCAGAACAAGCACTAAGTACAATTAGAATTACTCTTGATGAGTTTAATACAGAGGAAGAGATTGAACAGGCCGCAAGCATCATTTCAAAACTAGTTTGGAGGATTAGAAATAATGAGGCGTAATTTGTGTAGTATTTTCTTGATTGTTGTGTCGATTTTCCTTTTGTTAAGTACGTTGTTTTATAACTATCAATTAAATACTAAAGATAAACTACTTCAATATGTACAAGAAAAGCTTGCTTCTGTTACTGAAAAACTAGAGTTGACTATTAGAAAATCAGACGAATTAGCCGTTCAATTAGATCACACGACCAAATCCTTAGACAAAGCAAACGAGACGATTTCAGCGCTAAAAAGTATTGAATATGAATTAGTTTATCTAGGAGAGTTTAAACTAACTCATTATTGCATTGAGGAATTTAACCATATTTGTGGCAATGGCGATGGACTCACAGCAACTGGAACAAAAATAATAGTGGGCAAGACTATTGCAGTAGACCCTTCACTGATTCCGTATGGATCTCAAGTATACATTGAGGGTTATGGATGGTACACGGCTGATGATTGTGGAGGGGCCGTTAATGGCAAGCACATTGATATTGCGGTTGAAACACACGAAGAAGCACTATCTAAAGGTGTTAAAAATGGTGGTGTGTGGATTTTAGTTCAAAAAGGGCTTGACAATACAAAATGAATGATGTATAATAGTACCAGAAACTGGAAAATAAATTGATGGGTGAACGAGGATGCAAGTCAATGAGCTAAAAGAATATTTGTTAAACAATGAGTTGTGTGAAGATGTTCTTACAGCTCTTGGCTGTGGACATGTTCGTAACAGGGGTGAGTATATCTCTGCTCAAAATCCAGACGGGAATAATAAACAAGCAATTACGCTTTACCTCAACGAAAATCTCAACTGCATTGATTATACGCGACAGATTTCTAAAACAAAAAGAGCAACTGACATTTTTGATTTAGTGGCGTATTTTAAACAGTGCACGTTCGCTGAGTCTATGAAATGGGTTTGCGATACAGTGGGACTGGACTACTACCACGAACCAGATGATGTGCCTGAAAGCTTAAAAATACTTCGTTTCCTTCGAGAAATGAGTAATGACGGTAATGATGAAGATAACAGATCAGTAGTCCCAATTCCAGAAGAAATATTAAATTATTATCTTCCTTATCCAAATAAAATGTTTGAAAATGATGGAATATCTCTAGATATACAACAGGAATTGGGTTATGGTTATGACCCACAAACCAATAGAATCACAATTCCTATTAGAACGCCAATTGGAGATTTATGCGGTGTGAAGGGGCGATTATTAGGAGAACCAGACGAGTATAACCCAAAATATGTTTATATCGAACCAACTGTAAAATCTAAAATTTTGTATGGATTATATGAGAATAAGAATTATATCAAAAATAGCAATCAACTTTTAATTTTTGAAGCAGAAAAGAGTGTGGCTCAATGTGCATCAAATGGTATACGAAATTGTGTGGCGATTGGCGGTAAATCTATTTCAAAAACTCAGATGGAGTTGATTATAAGAACAGGGTGTGCGCCTATTGTTGCGTTAGACAAAGGAATTTCAGTAGATGAAATTAAATCTGTATCATCAGTATTCCCTGAAAATATACCGGTATATTATATTTACGATAAAGATAATATTTTACTAGACAAACAGTCCCCTAGTGATGACTTTGAAAAATTTAGATATCTTTTTGGAAATAATATTTATGAATTGAGGCGATAGAATGGGGAGAGGTTGGGAAGATTTAATAGGTCAAAGATTTGGCAGATTAATTGTATTAGAACGTGTAAATGATTACATTTCTCCTAAAGGAAGGCATATTCCGCAATGGAGGTGCATTTGTGATTGTGGGGAAGAGTGCATCGTAACCAGCAATAATTTAAAAAAGAAAAATGGCACAAAGTCGTGTGGGTGTATTAGACGCGAAAATGCTGCTATTATATCTAAAAAAACACGACATAAAATATTAAAGTATGACATGTCAAATGAATTTGGAATAGGATATTTATCTAATACAGGCAATCCATTTTACTTTGACGAGGAAGATTTTGACAAAATTAAAGATTATTGTTGGTATGAATGTGTTACCTGCAGTGGGCATCATGACGTTCGAGCATGGAGCAAAGACGAGAAGAAAGCAATTTTGTTGCATCAATTGATAACTGGAAAGAAAAATATAGATCATAAAAACCGCAATCCTTTGGATAATAGAAAAATAAATCTAAGAGATGCAACACCATCACAACAAGTACAAAACCAACCCGTAAGAAAAACAAACACTAGTGGTTTTATTGGAGTACGATTTTGTAAGAACATACAGAAATGGCGAGCTAGGATAGTCATCAATTATAAAGAGATTAATCTTGGATGTTTTATAAATAAAGATGACGCAATTCGTGCTAGGCTTAAAGCAGAAGCAGAGTACTTTGGTGAATTTGCTCCGCAACGTAATCTATTTGAAGAATACGGAATTCAGACAATACAAAATGAATGAGGATGATGCTTTTGATTGTTATAGAAAGCGGCTGTGTAGGGTGCCCGACAGAGATGGGTTGCTTATATGAAGCTTGCCCGTACTATAAAATTACACGTTTTTACTGTGATAAATGTCATGAAGAAACTGAGGACTTATATAAATGGAATAATGAAGAATGGTGCTTGGACTGTATTATTAATGATTTAGAAAGGGTTGAATATGATGATTAATACCAATAACACCCACGAAGAAGATCTAGAACTATATGACCTATACCTATCTGGGCGCAACCCAAAGATTTTAAAGAATCCAAAGGGTTATGACAGAGTAAGAGATCGTAAGAGTAAATACTTGTATGAGTATGAATATGAAGAGGATGAAGATTTGGATGACTATGACACGGAGGAGACTCGCCTTTTTTAACGCAGCACGGGCAGTCTCGAAGCTTAGTGATTTTCCGAGGGTTGCTGTTGGAAGCGTAGCTGTGTATAAGCATCGTATTATTTCTAGTGGATGCAACTCTCGGAAAACGGATACGCTTCAGAAGAAATACAATCGGTACAGGTTCCAGGAAGACACTCCGCATTGCGTTCATGCAGAAGTGGCTTGCCTAAAACCGCTGATCGGCAGCGACATTGAATTCAGAAATGTTGATCTCTATGTACATAGAGAGAACAAAAAAGGTATCCCTATGCTTGCACGACCGTGCCCGTCATGTACAGCATTGGTCAAAGAGCTCGGGATACGTAATATTTATTACACAAATAACGGCGGTTATTCGCATGAAGATATTTTAAATTAAGGAAGGAATTAAGTATGAACGACGCAAAGAATCTTTACAAGTACTGTAAGCAGTGTTTTCTAAGTATTGAAAAGCCAAAGAGAAAGCTGCAGAAACACATTGTGCTGTCTAACTATAAAGAGCCATGTGAAAATTGTGGGAAAACAGATAGACTAGTAATTGATATTGATATTGGAGATAGTGAATGATGACAGAAGTAAGAATGAATTTAGTGCAATCAATTTTAAACACTTTCGAGAATGAGGACATTAAAGAATTTGCAACCGTGCTACTTGATGATATGCCAGATTATATTTGGTGTGTCGGAGCATCGTCTACAGGGAAATATCATCCAGCTTATTCGCTTGGCGAAGGCGGTCTTATGCGGCATCAGATTGCAGTAGTGAGGTTTCTAAATTTCTTTTTGGAGCTTGAACAATATAATAGTAAGCTTACAAGCAGGGAGCGAGATCTTATTAGACTAAGTGGGCTAGTTCATGATGGACGCAAATCTGGGTCGCAGGAAGACTATGAAAAATCAAAGTACACAAAATTTAATCATCCGCTATTAATGGCAGATGTTGTCAGAAGCTTTGATGGGCAGTATTTGAGCCATGAAGAGATCGAACTTGTCGCAGATATGATTTCCAGACATATGGGGCAATGGAATACAGATAAAAAGAGTGATGTTGTACTCCCTAAACCGAATAATAAATATTCTCGTATGGTTCATACAGCGGACTATCTTGCATCGAGAAAAAGTTTAACTTTGGATTTTGACAATCTTGTTATAGAGCAACCAGCAGCAATGACTTTTGCTGAAGATGCTGTACTTGATTTTGGCAAACATAAGGGTAGGAGATACATTGACGTTTATAAGAGTGAGCCAGATTATTTTGATTGGGTAGAAAAGAATGTACATAAATATGAAATTTTAAACACTATTAAAGCAATGAAAGAGTATCTAAAAGCAAAGGAGCAAAGTAATGATATTCAGGTATAAAATAACGCCATATTGTGATTTTTTGCAAAGATATTATTATAGAGTTCAAATTCAAGAATATAGTACAAAATTTCCACACTGGAGGAAGGTAGTACATAATGTTACAATACAAGAGATACTATACGACATCAACGAATGTGCATTTAAGTATAAAACTAATCTAAGCTACGTATCATTTGAGGATATACTAGAGGAAATTCAAAAATATGATTCAATTGAAAGCATTATTATGAAATACATTATTGATGTCATTATGAAACAGAAAAAGAGAGAATGCGCCGAGGAAACAGTCAGAGACGTTCTCGACAAACTTATTATAACTAAAGACTGGAATACTATTGAAGTAAAGGAGAATTAGAATTAATGGCAGCTATTGAGATTTTTGGCGGCGACGGACTAGAAAATGCATTTGAAGCACTAAATATTAACGCAAAGAGGACTTATAGAAGTTCACATGAACCTTATTACGAGGTTTGGGAGCTAGATAAGAAGGACTTTAAGCTACTTGAAGAAACTCCAGAATGGGATGACTCATTTGGTTGGTATAGATTTGCCAAAGGTTCAAATATGGGTAGTGCATGCGATTTCTTTACGGTAAACGGTCAGTTTATGATTGGTTGGGAGACACAAGACGGTAATGATACCTATGATTCACTCTTAGATTATTTTTATAAAGGTTTACACGTTGGTATGGAAAGTAATATCTGTGCCTGTGCGGTTGATCTTGCACGAGTAAATGGTAAAACGCTTGCTGGGCTGTTTGAAGTGTACGAAGGGTGATTATGGTGTCTAACGAATGGAAAGATTATATTGCGGATAGCAGGCAGCATGTTTTATCGCAGTTTAATAAATATGGTATACCAGATGGTTGGCGCAAGTCTGTTGTTCCAAAGCTGGTAGACGAACTGGTTGATGTGCTTGGATCGCATGTAGATGATTTTGTTATATCAGACTGTAAGGAAAAGTTTGGTGAGCTTCGAGTATACTGGTACTATGAAAACCCGATTGATGATGATTTGTTATATGACAAAATTGAAGAAATAATCGGAAAGTATGAACTTATTAGCAGGAAAACTTGCGTGAAGTGTGGGAGATTAGCTACTACACAAAGCAGGAGTTGGATTTTGCCGTTTTGCTCAGGTTGTATTAAGTTTGTAAATTAGTAAAAATTAGACGAAATAGCCTTGGAATCTTTGGTTATTCCGTCAATTGTTCTTTTATGTATTCTGTGGTATATTATTTACATGGAATGACGGTACAAAATGAATGGAGGTAATAACATGGATAATTACACTTGGGAAGAAATTGTAGAAGGAGTTGCGAGATATGCTAGTTCTATTGCGGAAGAGAGAACCATTCTAGATGAACTTGAATACACCAATGCAACAATTGATAATTATCCGGGGCTTCGTAGGGTAATTGAACGGTACAGAGGAAATAGATGGCATGACTAAAAAGGAGGATAATGAATAATGATTATTAACGGTAGAAGAGCACTTGCATATGTTGTAACCATCGACGAAATTAAGCCCATTGAAGGTTATGATCGTGTAGAATATGCAAGAACTAATGGCTGGTGGGTTATTATTGGAAAGAATGATAATCTGCAAGTTGGTGATAAGTGTGTGTATTTTGAAGTTGATAGTAAAGTAAACTCAGAAGATGAACGATTCGCGTTTCTAGAAAAGCGTAACTACAAGATTAAGACTCAAAAGATGTGTAAAGTTATCAGCCAGGGCTTGCTTATGCCTCTGTCGGTATTCCCTGAGATTAGTGATGCGGATGTTAATACCGACGTTACTGAGACACTCAAGGTTACTTATGCAGTAGAGGAAGACAACGCTCGTAAGGGCAAGGTTGATCCTGATGCAAAATATAAGTCTATGGCCGCCCGTCATCAGAAAATTTTTAAGCAGAAGTGGGCTAGATGGCTGATGAGGCGCTCTTGGGGTAAGAAGCTAATGTTTATGTTTTTTGGCAAGAAGAAGGATAGTCCAAGAACATTTCCAACTCATTTTCCGTTTGTTCATAAAACAGATGAAGAAAGGTGTGAAAACATTCCTTGGGTACTTGGATATGAACGTCCTCTAATTGTTACTGAAAAGTTGGACGGCACTTCTTCTACTTATATTCTAGAGCGCAAGAAGCAACACAAGTATGAATTTTACGTATTGTCCCGTAATGTACGGCAGGCTGACGAAAAGCAAGAATGTTATCATGATCACAATATCTACTGGGATATGGCATTTAAGTATGATATTGAACGTCATCTAAAAGAGTATCTTGAAAATAATCCCGATTGTCCTTATGTATGTATCCAGGGTGAGTCCGTTGGTTCTGTTCAGGGCAATCCGCTTAAACTCCCAGAAGATGATCTCTATTGTTTTAACTTTATTGATGGCCGCACCGGAAGAACTGATTCTCTAACTGGCAAGAATATTGTGGAGCAGTGGGGAATGAAGTGGGTTCCAATTCTGGACGAGCATTATATGGTGCCAAATGATATGGAAGAATTTAAGCAGTTCGCGACAGCTAAGAGTGTGGTTAATCCAAATGTATTGAGGGAAGGAATTGTACTACGAGACCCAACTAATGATTTTAGTTTTAAAAATGTTTCTCGTGAATATCTGCTCAAGCACAATGAGTAAGTAACACAAAATGAATGGAGTGAATAAAATGAAGAAGAATTGTTACGTAGAAATCGTTTCTACAATAATTGCAATGTTTATTATACCAATTTTAGTTTTCCTATCTGGAGTCGTTTCAGGATTGGTTCTAAAATGGATTATTGGAGGGTTTGTTGTTGATGGGTTTAATCTTATCTTCAATACAACAAGGTTTAGTGCAGATAAGATTCCTATTATCTGTGGAACTTTGGCGGTAATTGGTTCATTCTTTAAAACTACAATGATAAATAAGGAATAAGTTATGAATTATCATAGTGATACGTGGATTATGGATTGCGTTCGAGAGCATTATAACGAAGCTCTCGAACACTTTCCAGAAGATAGAATTGTATGTTTAGTACTACAAGGAAGCCAGAATTATGGCCTAGATACGATGCACTCTGACATCGATACTAAATGTGTTCTCGTTCCAACATTTGCAGATCTTGCGATGAATCGCCAACCTATTAGCACCACACATATTCGAGCGGACGATTCTCACACTGATTGGAAAGATATCCGTCTAATGTTACAGACTTTTCGCAAATGTAATCTCAACTTTCTTGAAATTTTATTTTCATCATATTACATTATAAATCCGCTATATGAACAGGAATGGAATAGGTTAATTCAAAATAATGAATTAATCGCTAATTATGATCCGGGTAAGGCCATTAAAACCATGTGTGGACTAGCTCATAGAAAATATGAACAAATGGAACACGAGTCTCCATCGCATCACGATGATATTGAAACGTATGGGTATGCAAGAAAAGAACTTCACCATTTATTGAGAATTGAAGAATATATTGGTAGGTATATAAACGGTGAGCATTATCGTGATTGTTTAAGGTCGAATAAAGCCGCATATCTTATAGATGTAAAAAATGGATATTACGATTTAGAAACAGCACGAATAGTTGCCAACACAGCAATGGATAATATTGATAGGATATGTGACGCATATCTAAAGACTTGTTTCAAAGAAACAAACAAAGAAGTTGACGCGCTTTTAGATGACGTGCAATATAACATTATGAAAATTGCAATTGAGAAGGAGCTAAAATAATACCATGGATAAGCCGGTTTTTATAATGATGTGTGGTTTAGTTGCGAGCGGCAAAAGCTACAAAGCCAAAGAATTAGCAAAAGATTATGATGCTACAATTTTTAGCTCAGATGATTTGCGTGAAGAGTTATTTGGAGATGTAAATAATCAAGAACATAACCAAGAAGTATTTATCGAGCTACATAGACGGATTAAGGAATGTCTGCGCGGCGGCAAGAGTGCTATTATGGATTCGACGAATATTTCATATAAGCGTCGTTTGACGTTCTTGCAGGAACTCAAAAACATTCCATGTGAAAAGATCTGTGTGCTCATGGCAACTCCATATGAAGAGTGCTTGAGGCGCAGTGCAGAGCGTGAACGTAAAGTTCCTGAATATGCAATTGAAAAAATGTATCGTCAATTTGATCCTCCATATTGGTATGAAGGCTGGACTGAGATTCAAATTGAGTTCTCAGATGACAGTTATCGCAACATTAGTGCCATTGATTGGCTAAATTCCGTAAATGATTTTGATCAGAATAATTCACATCACTCTTTAACTTTGGGGGAGCATTCTGAAAAAACTTTAGATTATATTTTTAATATAGCGGGTGGAATTGACGATCATTCTATTATATTAAGAGGCGCTGCATTATTGCATGATAATGGTAAATGCTTTACGAAAACATTTAAAAATAGTAAGGGTGAAATTACTGATCAAGCGCATTATTATACCCATGAACATGTTGGTTGTTACAATAGTTTATTTTATAAAATGCGTTGTAACCCACTTGATGTGGCGGTTATTATTCGTTGGCATATGCAACCGTATTTTTGGGAACGAGATAATAATGAAAAGCTACATAATAAATATCGTAAATTATGGGGCGAGGATTTGTATCAAGACATTATGAAAATTCATGAAGCTGATAAGGCGGCTAAATAATAGGAGGGATTATAATGGCAAATAAAGATTCGCTTAGTGATCGCATGAAGTGCTATGAAAATGTTACAAGAAATTATTTAACTCGTAGAGCGCCAGCAATTATTCGTGTTGACGGTAAAGCGTTCCACTCCTTCACTCGCGGTTTTAAGAAGCCGTTCGATGGCATTTTCGTCAAATCTATGCAGGAAACAATGAAGTATCTTTGCGAGAACATTCAGGGCTGCGTGCTCGGATATACACAAAGTGATGAAATTACACTTGTCATTATTGATTACGAAAAAATTGAAAGCTGTGCTTGGTTCGATAATAACATCCAGAAGATGGCGAGCATTTCTGCATCTATGGCGACATTAGCTTTTAATAAATATTTTAGCGCTAACGTGTATAAATATATAGAAGATTATAAAAAAGAACATCAACTGATTTTTATTGAAGAAGACAATAAATATTACAATACTCTTATTGATGCTATTAAAAAAGGTGCAATGTTTGACTCCCGCGTATTTACTCTTCCAAAGGAAGAAGTTATAAATTGCGTCATTTGGAGACAGCAAGATGCTACTCGAAATTCAATCAACTCTGTTGGACAGGCTAATTTTTCACATAAACAGCTTCAAAACAAAAGTTGCAATGATGTTCAGGATATGCTGATGTCAGAAAAGGGCATTAATTGGAACGATTATACTACAACTCTAAAGCGTGGTAGCTGTTGTATTAAGATGCCTCAAAAGATTAACGATGGGACAAAACAAGAATATATTCGCAACAAGTGGATTATTGATAACGAAATTCCTATTTTTACTCAGGATAGAGAATATATTAACAGTCGTATATTTGTATAATTTTATAGGCTCTGGTTAAAACCGGAGCCACATTTTTGTTCAAACAGTCAATAGACAATACAAAATGAATGGTGTATAATAAATGCAGACAGGAGGGATAAGATATGGCAAAGCTATTTTGCATTTCAGATGTTCATGGGTTCTACAACGAAATGCGTAAAGTGCTTGATAATACTGGGTTTGATCCAAATAATGAAGAACATTGGTTGATTTCGTTGGGGGATATGTGGGACAGGGGCAAGCAACCTTTTGAGGTAATGCAATATTTAAAGAGACTCCCTCGTAAAGTGTTGATTAGAGGTAATCATGAAGATCTTTTTGAAGAATGCTGTGAGCGCGGAGAGTGTTTGGGCCACGATATTTCAAATGGAACTTACAAAACAATTTGTATACTTGGCGGCATGAACTTAGGTTATTCTTTTGCAGAGTGTTGCGAACATGCAGAAGCAATGACTCGTATGTTTCGCAAGAGCATGGTAAATTATTTTGAAACTAAAAATTATATCTTCGTTCACGCATGGGTGCCACTAAATTGTAATGACAACTTGCCACCATATTACACTCGTAATCGCAAGTACTCAAAGATGGAGAATTGGCGCGAAGCAAATGACCAGCAGTGGGCTGACGCCAGATGGGGCAACCCATTTGAGCTTGCGGAGCAAGGATTACTTCCAGATAAGACATTGCTATTCGGGCACTGGAATACTAGTTGGGCACATAATAAATATGAAGGTAGTCCAGAATTTGGATATGGTGCAGATTTTAGCCCTTATTATGGCGATAATTATATAGGAATTGATTCATGTGTCGCTTATAGCGGGAAAATTAATTGCGTAGTTTTGGAGGACGAATTTATGGACGGTGATGTGAGTTGAGATATGAGTTAATCAAGGGGAGCGCAAACGACCCATCAAGTCCAATCGAAACCATATTGGCAAATAGAGGCATAGAAAATTGTAAGAAGTATATGTCATTGTCAGAAGACGACATCGAGCCATATGATCATCTTGACAATATTAATGACGCAGTTGGATGTTTTGTGAAGCATTTTGAAGAAGGCGACCCAGTCGGCATTCTTGTTGATACCGACACCGATGGAATATGTAGCGCCACTATTATGGCAAAATATATTTGGTCGCTCAAGAAAGATTATCCTGTTCATCTGATTGTCCATCAGAAAAACAAGGCTCATGGTCTTGAATCTCAGGATTTTGAAATTCCAGATGATATAAAGCTTATGATTATTCCTGATAGTTCTTCAAATGATATTGATGAGTGCCAAGTGCTAATTGATTCTGGAATTAATGTCATAACCGCTGACCATCACGAGAAGAGTGACCATAGAGAGTATCCCGGTATTTTGATTAACAATCAAACATCAAGTAGTTACTATAATAAAGCTGCTTGCGGTACACATATTACATGGGATTTCCTTAGAGCACTTGATGAATATTATTGGGAAGACTACGCATCTCAATTTATAGACCTAGTAGCTCTAGCAAATATTGCAGATGTTATGAATATTAAATCTGAAAGTACTCGTGCAACAATTAATGTTGGTCTTCAGAGTATTCACAATAAAATGTTCAATGAACTTGTAAAATCACAAGGATTTTCAATGAAAGGACATGTAAATCCGCACACTATCGCATTCTGCATCGCGCCTCAAATTAATGCATTTCTGCGCTTGGCTACTTTTGAAGAGCGAGAACTATTGGTTAGAGCCTTCTGCGAAGATGAGTCAGAAATGTTTGAATATACAAAACGTGGCGAATCATTTCCAACAGAAGAAAATATTTACGAGCATATGGCTCGTTTAATGACTTCGTATAGAGGAAAACAGAATCGTTCAAGAGATAAATCTGTTAAGTTGCTTCTTGACAAGGCGTATGAATGTGAGAATGATAAGGTTGCTATTATTGATGCAACTAACGAAATTGATCAGTCATTAACCGGTTTAGTAGCGATTCGTATCAGTGAGGCAATAAATAAACCTACATTACTTGTTCGTAGGCATGGAGATGAATTGGCGGGATCTGGACGAGCATTTAATAATTGCCCAATTGAAGACTTTAGAGCGTTGACGGAGCAGTGTCCTTATATTACTCTAGCTCAGGGTCATAATGCAGCCTTTGGCACTGCATTGCTCGCAGAAAATCTTGAAAATGTGCGAGAATGGCTTAATGAAAAGCTTGATTCAGTAAACATGGATAAAGTTTATGCTGTCGATTTTATTCTTGACATGAATGACCTTGATATTAGTTTTATCCAAACAATTGATAAATATCAAGATCTGTGGGGGCAGGGGCTTTCTGAACCGCTAGTGGCTATTGAAAATATTACAATCAAGCGCTCAGACACTCATGTTCAAGGTAAGAACTTTGATAGTATTGCGTTTACAATAAATGATATTAAGTATGTGCTGTTCAAACTTCCAGAATCAGATCCATTGTTAGAATGGGCGTCTGCGTGGGAAGATGATGGTGAAGATATTACTATTAACGTTGTAGCAAAAGTTGGTTTAAGTGAATATAAAGGTGTTTATACTCCACAATGTACAATTGAAGAATACACAATACAAAATGAATAAACATAAAGGAGGACTAAAATTATGACTATTACTACTGAAAAGCGTAACCTATTTGATATGCCACAGGGGTATTACTTCGCTCACTGCATCAGCTCTGACTTCGCTCTTGGGGCAGGTATCGCAAAAACCTTTGATTCTGTTTACAACATGCGTTTTAAGCTATTTAATAAGTATCCTGATTATGAATATAATGGTGGGGATGTTCTGCTAATTGATAATGTTTTTAACCTCGTTACTAAGCAGAAGTACTGGCACAAGCCGACCTATGAATCCGTAAGGCGTGCACTTGAAATGATGAGGAAGCGGATGGATTTTGAATGTATTACTAAGTTGGCAATGCCCCGTATCGCGTCAGGGCTTGATCGTCTTGAGTGGCCAAAGGTTTATGAAATCATCTGCGAAGTATTTGAGAATACGGACGTTGAGATTGTGATTTGTGAGCTGTAAGTGGAGGTTTAACTTATATGTTCGAAATTAGACCAACTTATCTCATTATGACTACGGCAGCAAATAATAATAAATATTATAACATGTTCCCTGAAGGCGATAGATTTAGAGTGGAGTATGGCAGAATTGATTCTACTAAAACAACGACATATTATCCAATCTCAAAATTTGAATCGCAAGCAAAATCTAAAATCAAAAAAGGTTATGTAGATGTAACAGACCTAAAACAGGACTTGGTAGAGGAGATTTCTTCTACCAATCCTGAAAGTCCATACAAGGAAATTGAAAACGCCGCAGTAAGAGCTATTGTAGAAAAGCTTCAGAACCTAGCTCGTGAAACCATTCAGAGGAATTACACTGTAAAAGCATCTGCTGTTACTCAAGATATGGTTGATGCTGCACAGGAAATTATTGATGAACTTGCAAATTCTCATTTCACAATTGAAGCATTCAATGATATTCTTCTTAGGCTCTTTACTGTAATTCCAAGAAAGATGGGGAACGTTAGAGATTATCTTGCCAACAAGCCAGAAGATTTTGCTCAAATCATTTCTAAGGAACAGGATCTGCTTGACGTTATGCGTGGTCAGATTTATGTAAAACCCGAAGTTGAAACAACTGAGCCAGTTGAAAAGAAGTCGCAGACCATTCTCGAAGAACTTGGGCTTGAGATGGAAGAGGCTACTGATGACGATGTTGCAATGATTAAGTTCCTGATGAATGAATCTGCTGGTAAGTTTAGAAAAGCTTGGAAGGTTAAGAATATCAAAACTCAAGAGCGTTTTGACAAGTTTGTTGCAGAGAACAATATTAAGGACACTAGGCTTCTATTTCATGGTAGCCGCAGTGAGAATTTCTGGTCTATTATCAAGACTGGACTGGTGCTAAGGCCCACTAATGCGATTATTACAGGGAAGATGTACGGGTTTGGGATTTATTTTGCCCCTAAGTGTCAGAAGTCTATTGGGTACACTTCGTTGTCTGGTTCTTATTGGGCGCGTGGTAACAACAATATTGCATATATGGCTTTGTTTGAGGTAGCATATGGTACTCCATATGACGTATATAATTTTGATAACAAATATTATAATCTTGATTACAATAAGTTGCAACAGTTTAAACCAGGTGCCAATTGTCTACATGCTCATGCGGATAAAGGAATGCTAAGAAATGATGAAATTATAGTGTATAAAGAAGATCAATTAACGATTAAATATTTGATCGAGATTGGTAATTGAGGTAGTAGCGATGAATAGCAATATAACTTTTTCTTCGGGTACATTGTACCTATCTGATAGTAACAATATTCAAATGAAACTTTTAGATGATGCTATTCCTGAATTTGATGTAGTTATGTCAGACAAAAAAGAGTCTAAAGTTTTTCATATGTTACACACGCCGTCCGAATTAGAAATTACTTTAACTGACGTAGATATGAACATGCCCCTATTTAATAAAATGTGTGCACCGTCTACGTATACAAAACAAAAAATCCATTGGAATAGGTCAATTATGATTCAAGCACGTTGGCACAAAAAATATCGCACAAACAAAAAGTGGTTGAAGCGTTATGGCATGAAGCATGACGAAGTTACGATTGAGGCATTAGTTGATTCGTGTAGCAATAGTATGTCTCACACCAAATATATGCAAAAATATGAATTTGATATTAACTCTCTGGTGCTACATTTTCGCCAAGATCAGATGCGTAAAAATCTAAAAATTGAATTTTAAATTAACGAGGTGATGTGTGATGATTCGATATGTATGTGACATGTGTAAAAAAGATATAGATAAAGATGTTCATGTTATTGATGAATTTCCACGTAAAGTATTAGTATACGCATATAGCGCAGGAGACATAAAAGTAGCGTCTTTTGATAAATATGATCTTGCAGAAACTCATTTGTGCGATGCATGTTTTAAAAGGATCGCGGATATGCTTCAAACGGCTGAATAAAAATGAATGGAGAAAACTATGGTTACAGAAATTTTAAATGCTAAAATCACTAAGACAAAACTTGGAGAAGAACATGGTTGCTTTACAGCAGATCTTTTGCTAGAAGGCAACGGATGGGGTTGTGCATTTGGGGGTTATTGCTTGGATCATTGGTGCTCAGATGTCGGCAAACACTATTCATCTGATGGATACGGCGCAATTATTGAACTCATGAAAACCCTAGAAGTAGAGTCATGGGAGGGACTAAGGGGTAAATATGTACGTGTAGAAATTGAATGTTGGGGCGGCAATATTATTAAAATCGGACATTTGTTTAAGAACAAATGGTTTTCGTGGAATGATTATTTTGAAGAAGTTAAAAAGGTGAACGAGCATGAAGATTAAATATTGCTGTAACTACTGCGATAAACAATTTGATGATGAATCAACATGCAGAGCGCACGAAATTCTACACCTACATGGCATCGAAGAATTAAAATATTACATTCAATATGCTACTAATAAAGATCTATGTTCGTACTGTGATAATGCATATTATGTATATGGGAGTGAATTTAGATGTAATCATAATGAATGTAGTGCAAAAAATAATTATAAGGATTTTAAAGGAGAAAAGATTTATGATTTCAAAGGAAACATTTGTTGAAGTTATGAATAAGCTTGAAACGCTTGATAAAAAGATGAACGACGTAGATGTTGCAATGAAGGCTTTGTCTCCAGATTTTTGTGGGCTTTATGTTCCACAAACATTCTATATCGTACTCGATATCTTAACTAATATTTTTAACGATAAAAGTGATTGGCTTTCGTATTTCATGTTTGAGCTAGATTGGCTTCATGACTGGAAGCCGGGAGACGTACTAGTGAATAATAAGCCGGTTGATTTAAGTACATGGGACAAGGCGTATGACTTTCTAATTAATAATATGAATGAAAACAAAAATAACTAAATTAAAAAGGAGATAGATACTATGAGTAAGATTTCAATTAATAGTGACATTTTTATGAAGGGACTAAAGATTTATTCTGTTAATGGTGATATTTATGCCGAGATTACTGGTGAGGCGCTCACAGATGTTGGACCAGCTAGTTTTAACGTTCAGAAGGTTAAGCTAGATTTTAAATCTCCGGGACAGACCGAACTTGGCGCATATGCTTTTATGGATGGTAGGGGTAGAGTTGGATATGATTTTAATTTAGGAGATGTGCTTTATAAGACAAGCGAAGAAGAACAGAAAAAAGATAGCGACACTGCATACAATTCTGAAAAAAATGATAATGCAGAAAATAATGAACCAGTTACAGAATAACTAATAAAATTATTTGGGAGAGCCACATAATGCTCTCCCAATCATATAAAGGAATGCGAATAATATGATGGCAGATTTTCAAAAAACGTTTAATCCAACAGAGGAAGATAAAGAAGAATTGGTAATTAATTTACTAACAATGATAATTGAGTTGGTAAAGGACAAATGCTGTTCTACTTGCAAGTATTCTGAATGTAGAAAAGAGTATATGCACAGCTATGAAACCACGGAAATATATTGCAAGAAAAAAGATAAGGTTACTTTTGACAGTTGCAATGCATATGAGGTTCGTAGTGTGTTAGAACTATTAAGATAAAATTTTTTATTAGAAAACATTTATAAAACAATATAAAAATGTTTGTGCATTTGGTCAATTGTAATTTTGTTCATATAGGTTTATTATAGTAATACAAAATGAATGAGGTGACATACGTGAATATAGAAGTGAATTCAAATGGAATAAATAAAGCAATCAAGGCCACGATATTGTCAGACGAAAGAATGAAGGAAATTGGCTTTCATAAAAATTACTACGAAGGGACAGATCACGAACAATACAGCCCTTATTGGTGGTTTACAAAGCCTATTAAATTTCCTAAAGAAAAAAGATGGCGCGGCACCTTTATTGATTTTGATGTAAAAATCCCAAAGGATGGATCTGATATTGAAATTATTACATTAGACATGTATTTTTGTCAACTTTATGATTACCAAGAAATACTATATAGGAATTCAAAAAATGAATGCGCAAACATAGTTAAAGAACAAGTCGAAATGTGGATGAAATATTTACATGACGAAGGTGTTCTAAGTGGTCATGTATATGGAGAATATATATAATTACGTCCGAAGAGGTGAATTAAATTGACTTTTACTTTTTCCAAAAACTTATTTATTAGATTCTACTGTTGGTTTGAAAATCGCATCGTACACCCTATTAAAAATCATTATTATAGAAACAAGAAAACGCATTATCAATGCTGTGTATGCGGAAAGATTGAAGCTCCGTATTTTAAAGATGACCCTTATTATCGTGGTCCAATAACTGATGACTATGGTTGGCATAAGCTTGATAACGGTAAATATAATCGTTGGATTTGTCATCATTGCGCAGACCATGGGTTTGATGATTCTGGTACAAAAATTCCCAGAGAAAAAAGAGAACCTACTTGGGACGAATGGCAAGAATATGTAAGAACAAGCAATAAAAAAGTACTATCTTTGATTAAAGAAAAAGACCCAGAGTACTATGAATATTGGTTTAATGACTGACGAGAACACGAACTGTTTGAAAATGAGGATAGAGATGACGAATAATAAATATTTACGAGTTACAATTCATGATAACGATTTTACAAATTCACTACTGCTCGTTGGAGGTTTACTCAAACAGGCGTTTAAATATGAGGGTAAATACCCTATCGAACAAGATTTTGATATTCTTAAAGAAACAATCAAGCATATATGGTATGGCACTCATGGAATTATGAACCGAATTATGAACCAGCTTCGTTTTGGAAAGTGTATATTATATGGTATTGATTATTTTGAACCAGATTTAGAATTCGTAGATTTTGAGGATATTCCAGATTGGGATAATAGTGAAAGTATTTACATTCCAATGTTTGATGGAGAAATTTTATTGAGGTGATTATATGGATAATATTCAACAGATTAAAAAATTAACAGCAGAGCTTTTGCAGTATTGCCATGAATATTATGATCTGGATTCCCCCACGATTAGTGATGCTATCTATGATAAAAAATACAATGAGCTAGAAAAACTTGAAAATGAAGCAGATTTTTGGCTTGCCAATAGCCCAACGCGCAAAGTACAAGGTGAAGTACTTCCATACCTAATGAAAGTTCACCATTCTGTACCAATGCTTTCTGCAGACAAGTCTACAAATATTGAAGATGTAAAGAAGTTTATCGGCGATCATTTTGTGGTTGCTTCTTATAAGTTAGATGGAAGCACTGTAGTCTGTAAGTACAATAACGGACAGTTTATTCAGGGTCTATCTCGCGGATCAGGTACGGATGGAGAGGACATTACGCACACCGTTAAAACGATAAAAAACCTTCCAATGACAATTCCATACAAGGGTTATCTAGAGATTCGCGGAGAAGCGCTGATTCCATGGAAGTATTACAATGAAATGAATAAGGACGGCACGCTTGGTCATCCTCGCAACGTAGCATCTGGTGGACTAAGACAGCTTGACGCGAATGAAGCTGCAAAACGCAATATTTATTTCTATGCTTTTACTCTCGTAAATTGGAGAGATATCGGAGTAAAAACTAAATTTGAATCTTTGAGATTTCTTTATAATAATGGGTTCGATGTGGTTCCTCATGTGCAGATTCCAACATATGGTACGCTTGAAAAATCATTGGCCTATCTTAACAGAGAAGCTTATGAAAACCCAACAGATGGCTGGTGCTTCGAGTATGATGATCTTGAATACGGTGAAAGTCTTGGTTCGACCGGGCATCACGACAGAAGACTATTTGCGCTAAAGCCTGAGGTTGAAGAGCATACAACTACTTTTCGTGGAGTAGAGTATAATACCTGTCGTACAGGTATCGTTTCTTTGACCGCTACATTCGATCCAGTAGAGATTGGAAACACAACAATTACGAGAGCCACACTTCACAATGTTGATTATTTTAATAGTCTTGAACTTGGTGAAGGCGATGAAATTGTAGTTGCAAAAATGAATGAAATTATCCCCGGCGTACTACAGAACAACACTTGTTCTAATACGTATAAACTCATTGATGTATGTCCATCTTGCGGTAAGCCGCTTATTATTAAAAACACTGGAACAGCCAACGTTCTATATTGTCAGAATGAAAATTGTCCCTCCAGAAAGCTTGCACGGTTTGTCCATTTTGTTTCGAAGAAAGGAATGGCAATTGACGGACTCAGCGAAGCAACTTTGGAAAAGCTAATTTCTCTTAACTATATCAATAGTTTTCAGAGCATTTACCACCTTGTAGACCACCGCGATCAACTTATTAAGCTAGACGGATTTGGCGTTAAATCAGTTGAAAAACTATTGCTAGCTATTGAGAAATCAAGAAACGTAAAGCTTGAAAACTTTATTGCTGCGCTTGGTATTGATGGTATTGGTTCAAGCGCTTCAAAAACCATTGCAGATCATTTTGAAAACAAATTCGATTACTTGCTAGACGCAATTTTCTGTAAATATGATTTTACTCAAATGCATGACTTTGGAGAAGTGACGGCAAACAACCTACAGGATTATTTTGATGAGTATTTTGCTGGTATTTGTTCACTTGCAAATGAAATGATTTTTATTGTGCCAGAAAGGAAAACTGTAGCCAACAATCCATTCAACGGCAAATCTCTTTGCGTCACAGGTAAGCTCGTCCGTTTCACTAGGGACTCCATTAATGAAAAGATTGCTTCCCTTGGTGCAAAAGCTGTTGGCTCTGTTTCTAAAAATACGGATTATCTTATTACTAATGAAGCAAGCGGTTCTTCAAAATATAAGAAAGCCATGGAACTTAATATCCCAATTCTTACTGAAGATAAATTTCTAAAAATGATTGGAGAGTAAATTATGATTCTATGTAATAATGATTGTGAACCCTGCTGTGACTTCTGCATTTACGCAATTCACGAGGAATTTAAACTAAATGGTCATATGGAAATTGGTGGTCCAATTGAGTGCAAGCTTCATAGAGACGAAGAGCACCAAGAAATTGCAGAGTATTGTGGGCATTGCAACGATTTTCATTGCTTCCTGGCAAATGATGAATAAAAACTTTGTGCATTCGGTCAATTGAAATTTCTTCCATGCGGTGCTATTATAAGAGTACAAAATGAATGGCGACGAGGTGATAACCAAATGGGAGAAAAATCTTGTTTCACATGCAAGAACTATCTTGGTGGAGGATGTTGTAGGATTAACGAGGAGATGGAATGTCCTGATAGTGAATTTGAACTCTGGGAGGAAAAGAAAAATGGCTGAATTTATGGAAGTCATGCGGCAGGCGCGGCGGTTGTGTGCTGCCCATGGCGGCATGTGCAACTATAGAAATTGCCCGCTGGACAACGGAAAAGAATGCCGTCTAAACATTGATCTGGACGGCGAGGACTACAACGAGTTGGAGCGCATCATAATGGACTGGGCCGAAGAGCACCCCGAGCCGGTGTATCCGAGCTGGAAAGAGGCGTGGCAGAAACTGTTTCCAAATGCATGCGAGGTTCCGTGTCCTCGGAAGTGCTTTGACGAGGGCTGTTTCCCGGTCTTTATCTGCGCAAAGCATGATTGTGACCGTTGCAAAGCCCGGCAGATGGATCCGGAGATCGCGGAGAAGCTGGGGATCAGGCCGAAGGAGGGATGTAATGACTGAACTTCATATTAGTAATCATGACATTAATTGCGTGTGGTGTGGAACAAAAATGCTATATGCCGAGCACTGGCTTACTCCATGTGGAGCGGAATCATATTTTTATTGTCCACGATGTTATGCAAAAACTCCGAAAGTAATGGTGACTAGCGAAGAAGTACAGAAGATGCTTAAAGAACGTTGTATAGCAAAGACGATAAGGCTATGTGCGAAGTTTGAGGGGGATGCACGATGGGAGACCTAATTAGCCGTGAAGATATGCTAGAACAATTTGACAAGAGAGTAGAGCATATGATTATTAGAACAGAGGACGACAAGCGTATATCTATAGAATCGTTCAGAAAGTTCATTGAGAATCGTCCTACTGCGGTTATTCAGTGCAAAGATTATGTCGTTAATGGTTTGGCTGATCAACTTAATGAGGCATTATCGGCAAATGCTGACCTGATGTATGAGAATGAAAGTAAGCAGCAAAGAATTAATCAATTAACCGAAGAACTTCGACTGGCTAAAATTGAACTGAGTTCACTTATGAAAGACCTAAAACTTGCATTTGAACATCCCGATGGTCTCTGCTCAATTTGTAATGATTACAAAGATGCGGTGGCAGGTATGTGCAGAGGCGGTAGCCTTGAAGAAGATAACCTTAATTGTTTTGAATGGAGAGGAGTATGAACTATGGGACTTAAGCATGACATTATCGATATGGCCGTGTCGCTTCTACATTTGCTAGGGCACTGTGACGATGAGGATTTTTTTGAATATATTATTGAAGCAATTTATAACAATGATACAATGTCGCTTTATGACTTGGAGGATTCACTAGACGAGTGACGAATGTAAAAAATGGGTGTATAGGTCTCCTGTACGCCCATTTGGTCTTGACAAGACAGTAACTCGTGAGTATAATATTGACAGTACAAAATGAATGGAGTGAGCATATGGGATATATTATTACAGCACTTGTGAGTTTGACAATTGGTTTTCTATTTGGATTTGCAGTAGCAGCGATTCTTAGTGTAAGTAAGTAACGAAAGGGTATAAATATGGCAAATAATATTGTGAATAATTACAGTAGTACTATTGTCGAAATCTTTAAGAGTGTAATTAGTAACTATGAGCTGAATCTCGATATTATTAAGCAGTGTGAAGCCGAATTGAATGACTTGAATCATGAAGCAGAATTGTCGGAACCTAAGGACATGTATAAGGGTTACCTCGTATATAAGGCTATTCGCGAAACTCGTATTCGTAGAAGAACCGCCAAAGAAGAAAACGAATTGCTTAAAGATATTTATGATTATTTCCAGAGCCAGCAGGGTCAAGCATTTAAGAACAAGATTCAGTCTATTCAGGGGAGCTCGGTAAAACTTCGTGCCACGCAAGAAGCAAGAACTTATACGCCAAGGCAGAGAGATGACCTTACTATTACCGAAAAACATTCTACTGCAAATAAGCCATTTGAGGAAATGCTTAAAGACTTTAAGAAAACAAAGGTAACAATGAAGGGTGGCAAACTGAGAAAATAATAATACAAAATGAATGGAGTGACTAGAATGAGTAAAAAGACTTGTGCCTATTGCAAGGTGAAACGTGACGAATCAGAAATGGGTTATGTAAAAAAGTCTGGAAAGCATAGGACATACTATTGTGATATTACTTGTTTCGAAAAAGCGATTGAAAGAAAGAAGAAGAGAGAAGAGAATAAAAATAAATTGAGGTGAGTATAGTTGATACTTACAGCAGGCCAGGAGAATGGTCTTAAAATTGCCGTTGAGCGATATAGAAATAACGAACCATATACTGTAATAGCAGGGTTCGCTGGAACTGGCAAAACAACGCTTGTTCAACATATTATTAGTGCATTAAACATCCATGAAAGTCAGGTTGTTTATATAGCATATACTGGTAAAGCAGCATTGGTGCTTAAAAACAAAGGGTGTTTTAATGCAATGACTGCACATAAACTTTTATATAACGCTAAAGAAAAACCTGACGGAACTTTTGAATTTACGCCGAAGACACATCTTGAAAATAACTACAAGATAATTGTATTAGATGAATGTAGTATGTTGCCAAAGGATATGTGGGAACAACTATTAAAACATAATACTTATGTTCTTGCATTAGGAGACTGTGGACAACTACCTCCCATTGATGGCAATAGTGAAATCCTAAATTCACCACATGCTATGCTCGATGAAGTTGTTAGACAAGCATCTGAATCCCCCATTATTCGTCTTAGTATGGATATTAGGAATGGTAAATGGATTGAATATGGAGGCCCAAAGGAATGTAGAGTCTTTCCTATAGATAAAGTTTCTGACAAATTACTAATTGGTGCAAGTCAGGTTATTTGCGGCAAGAATGCAACTCGGCATTGTTTAAATGAGCAATTACGAAAAATTAAATGGGGTGAAGAATATGGTTTAGCACCAAAAAATGGCGATAAGGTAATTTGTCTTAAAAATCAATGGAATAAAGTTGGGACAAATGGAGACCCATTGGTTAATGGTATGATTGGTATAGTTGACCACATTTCACTAGTTGATGACTCATTATATAATCCTAAAATGATTGCAAATTTTATATCAGATAATGATGGAGAATACGAACAGCTTCATATGGATTATAAAATTTTTACAGATAAGGAACCAACGGTCAATGCAAATAACTGGAAGAAGTATCCAAAGCCACTTCGTGCCTATGAATTCGACTACGCTTATGCTATTACTGTTCATAAGAGCCAAGGCTCAGAATTTGAAAGAGTAGTTATATATGATGAGTGGCTTGGAGATAGAGAGTATCATCGTAAATGGTTATATACTGCAGTTACAAGAGCAAGTAAGATGCTTGTGGTTGTAAAATGACAATACGAAATGAATGGAGGTGGTGATGATGTCAAGTAGTCTACACACACACTCGTATTTTAGCATCCTAGATGGTTACAGTTCACCAGAAGAAAATCTGAAACGTGCATCTGAACTTGGCCTGAGAGCTCTGGCAATTACGGAGCACGGCGAACTTACATCACATCCATACTACGCAGAGCTTAAAGACAAATACCCAACTGTAAAACAACTATTCGGTATCGAAGCATACGAGTGTGAAGATAGGGAAATTAAAGATCCAAACAATAAATACTACCACATGATTATTATTGCACGTAATGAAGAGGGGCGACGTGCAATTAATCGAATTTCTACGCTTGGACATCTGCATGGGTTCTATTACAAGCCTCGTGTAACTCGCTATGATATTGCAAAAGAGGGCGCAGAAAATCTTATTGTTCTTTCGGCGTGTCTTGCTAGTAGGCTATCTCGCACAGAGGATTATAATACATGTGTAGAGATGGTAAAAGAATATAGGTCTTTGTTCCCATATTATTTTTTAGAAATTCAAGCACATGATAACGAAGAACAGCAGGCGTATAATCAAAAAATTATGCGCCTAGCTACAGATACAAAAACGCCAGTAGTAGTGACCAACGATGTTCATGCAGCAACGAAGGAAGACCTATATTATCAAGATTATTTTCTTCGTATTGCTCAGGACAAAGAAACCGCATCTGAAATATACAGTGGATGCTATTTTATGTCCGATGAAGAAATTCACGAAGTACTTGATAAGCAGATTGGATATGATGCAGTTCGTGAATGTATTAAAAATACAGATTTGGTTGCAGATTTGTGCGAAGATGTGGACATGCCTTGGCATGAGCCAGAACTTCCTAAAATTGATATTCCAGATAAATATTCAAATTCTGCCGAATATCTACGAGATTTAACTTGTAAGGGGTATGCTCGTAGAGGTATGGACAAATGGCCACAGGAAAAGCAAGATGTCTATAAAAAAAGAATTGAAGAAGAACTTTACGTTATCGAAAAGAAGGATTTTTGTGATTACTTTTTAATCCTTGTAGACTATATTAATTGGTGTCGTAATAATAACGTTATTGTTGGACCAGGTAGGGGTTCAGCTTGTGGTTCAGAAGTTTGCTTCTTGCTCGGCATTACTAATCTTGATTCAATTAAATATGATCTTGATTTTGGTCGTTTCCTTACTATCGAAAGAAAAGATCTTCCTGATGTTGATGTTGATGTAAGTGATCGTGCGAAAGTTATTGATTACCTAACTAATAAATATGGCGAAGATAGAGTTGTTCAGGTTATGAATATTGTCTATACTTCTCCAATCACAAGCATTAGAGATATTGGCAAATTACTTGGATTCCCCTATAAAGAAATGGAGCGAATTAGCAAGGGGTTTGTCCAAGATAGTTGGGAAGAATGTCTGGTAAATAATAAAGAGATAGCAGATAACCAGAAATATAAAGAACTATTAAATATCGCAGGGCATATAACAAATCGCCCTCGTGGTTATGGAATCCATGCAGGAGGAGTTATCGTATGTAGGAACTCGTATGACCATTATATTGGAATAAGGCGTGGCCAAAATGGAGAACATGTTATCTCTGTTGATAAGGTAATGGATGAGAAAATTTCCTTAGTCAAATACGATTGCTTAGGAGTCGCCTCACTAATTGCAATAAATGAAGCTATGCAAGAAGATAATATTGATCCATGGGAAATTGATATTAATAATCCAGCATTTGAACATGACGAGGCGATTTTTGATTTAATTTGTAGTGGTAAAACAGACTCTTTGTTCCAGATAGAAAGTGCTGGGATGAAAGATTTGATTACAAGATTGCAACCACGTTCTTTGGAGAATTTAACCGCTCTTGTTGCTTTGTATCGTCCCGACGCTATGCCAGCAATAGATGGATACATTGAGGGTAAAAATAATCCAAGTAGTATCCATTATATTCATTCAGACATGGCTCAAATTTTTGATAAGACATACGGACAAAATATTTATCAAGAGCAGAGTATGAGACTTACAAAAATATTTGGCGGCAGAAGTGATGCTGGTGCCGACAGGATGCGTAAATGTCTTGCAAAGAAACAACCTGAAAAAGTTAAAGTGGAAGTTGAACTGCTACATCAAGAAATTTTAAACAATGGTTATTCGAAAGACATAGCCGACAAAATATGTGAAGAATTGTCCACAAAGGGCGGATATGGGTTTAATAAGTCGCATGCTGCGGCTTACGCTGTAATTTGTATGCAAACCGCGTATCTTAAGGCGCATCACCCAGTAGCATTTTTTAAAGCAATGCTTAATCTTAATAAAGATAAAGCAGGTAAAGTAAATAAAATTGTTCTTGATGCAAGACAATTCGGTGTAGAAATTTTGCCGCCAAACATTAATAATTCAGGCATGAACTTTTCTGTTGTTAATGGAAAGATTCTGTTTGGGCTATCAGCACTTACTGGAATTGGTTCGACCCTTACAGAAACCATTATTAACGAACGCGACACCAATGGTAGATTTACAAACTTTAATAATTTTGTAGAACGAGTACAACCGACAAAAGCACAAATTATCTCTCTTGTGAAGTCTGGTGCGATTCCAACAAAAAATAAAAAGAAGTTTCTAATTAAATATCTTAATTCTATGTATCAGCGAAGTGAATATAAACCAGTTGCATCATTGCCAACAAAAATGAAGTTGCTTATGGAATGGAATATTGACACCAGCCAGTATATGATTGGCCGTAAAGTTGATAAAGAACGAGTACTTGAAATCTACAATTGCAAGAAGAAAGTTAAGTTCGAAGAGGAACAAAATGAAAAATATCAAAAATACATTGATGAATGCAATGAAAAATATCTAAAAGATGAGGCGTTTTGGGAGTTCGAAACCCTACAAATCTTCGTATCAGACGAGAACCCATTTGCTAAAGCTTATGAAATCCTTGATGATTTTACCTCATATGAAGATGGTGACAAATGCGTTATCGTGGGTATTATTTCAAAGATTCAAAAGAAAAAAACTAAAACAGGAAGTCAATTTGCATTCGCTAATATTTATTCTGGAGATGGGTTGATTGAAGTTACGATCTGGCCAGACGCATTACAGAAGTTTCAAGACTTAATTGTAAAAGGACAGCAAGTAGCTATTCTTGGCAAAAAAGAAGGCGAAGATAAAATGATTGTAGACAAAATGAAATCATACAATCAGTGGCTCACGGACGTCGCGAAGAAAAAGTATGGCATAAAGTTTTAACAATTGTCAGGCTCTGAAAATACATTCAGGGCCTTGACAATACAAAATGAATGTGCTATACTATATGTATTCCAAATTATGGAAGGAGAATCTACATGGAAGAAAATAAGAATCTAAACAACGAAATCGATGAGGCCGTAGCTGGAATTGATCCATCAGAAATGAGTCAGGAAGAAATCAAGAAGGCTATTGGTGACTTTCTAACAAAGGAACGCGGCCAGTCTATGATACTTGGTTACCGCGTTGCATGTCAGACTATTTTACAGATGATTGCGCCATGGCACAAGCCTAACTGTTCTCATCGTGAGTACGAACGCATCTTTAAGAAGCTAGAAGAATTCTGCGGCAAAGCACTAAAGCGCGATGAAAATGAAAAGGACACTCCAAAGACAGTACAAAATGAATGACGCAAGGAGACACTAAAATGATTCATCTCAGCGATGGTTATGCAATCAGTGTTGACAGCCGTTGTTACACTGTAGGAATCCCAAGGTCGCAAACAATTGACAATAAGAAAACTGGTGAGACCAAAGAAACCACCATTATGACTGATGCTAAGTATTACACCTCACTGGATAAGGCACTAATTGGGTGGTGGCAGACTATGCGCAATAAAGAGCTTTCAAATTTTGATGGCTCACTTGATGAAGCAATCGAGGTAATCAAGAAGCAAGACGAAAAAATTAAAAATATTATTTCTAAAATTGAGATTGTATATGACAGTACAAAATTAATGGACGAAGTAAATAATACAATAGGGGAGGTAGATAAAAATGAGCCCAACACTGGAGATGAACAACCTGTCGTTAAGCGTAGAGGAAGACCTAGGAAATCAGTATGATATGGTATCTAATGTGCATGTGTATGGACTAGAAGATAGTATTAAAGCTTCCAAATATCCAATGTCTACTGATGTGTCAAAATGTACGGATGAAGTCACAAAGATGGTTAAGAGTCTTGGTAGTGTTCCAACTGGAACTGGGCATGACAATTTCTTGAATGGCATTATTGTACAATTTGATTTAACTTATACGGTTAAGGCTTGGACGGAGGCAGAAAGATACCACTTCTTTAACTTTGTAAGTTCTCAGTCAACTATGCACCGTATTACTCAATTTGACCTAGATAAAGCATATATCGAATATGTCGATCCAAAAATTATTGAGATTATGAAAGAAAAGGTAGCGGACTACAATGAGTATTGTGAAAAATTCAAGGACGCAGAACCTGGTTCTCTTGCTGATAGAATGAAGAAGATTAAGTATCTTGAGATTCTTTATTCGAATCCATGTGGATTTAAGCTTACTGCAAGAATGACGACAAACTACAGACAGCTTAAAACTATTTATCAGCAGCGTAAGAATCACAGGCTTATTGAATGGGTTATGTTCTGTAAATGGATTGAGACGCTGCCAATGTTTAAGGAGATTTGTTTGAAACATGACAACGACAATGAATAATAAACTTTTTCTATTAGTAGGGAAGTCAGCTTCAGGTAAGTCTACAATCGCAACTATCCTTGAAAAAGTGCACGGATACAAGCAGGTGGAGTCGTACACCACCAGAAAGCCAAGGCATTTTGCAGAAAGCGGTCATGTTTTTGTCTCGGAAGAGGACTTCCTAAACCTTGGAGAACTTGCTGCTTATACTTTTTATAATGGCAATAAATATGGTGTTACATACGAGCAGCTTGAGCAATGTAGTACTTATGTAATAGATGTACCCGGCGTTGAAAACCTACTAAAAAATCTCAATGGTTCTCGACCAATCTGTATAGTTTATTTTGATGCTGCGGTTTCAACTCGTATTATGAGAATGATTGAACGTGGCGCAGGTGACCACGAAATTATTGGTAGACTACTTACTGACGATACCACAAATGATTGGTTTAGAGAATTGGATAAGCTCGTATGGCATTATAAAAATATTGAGCATCAAGATGTAGAGCTACATAAAATTGATGCTAATGAAAATATAGAGAATGTGCTAAAGCAGGTTCTATATTATATAGGTAAAAATGAAGAAACGGAGTGATAAGTATTGAACGTACAAGAATGGTTGGGGGCCGATAACCAACTTGGCATAGACATTTGGGAACGAAAATATCGTTATGATAATGAAGATTTTGATGCGTGGATTGATAGAGTGTCTGGTGGGGATTCAGAATTAAAACAGCTAATTAAAGATAAAAAGATTCTACTTGGAGGAAGAACTCTTGCGAATAGGGGAACTCCATCAAAGTCAAATTTCTTTAACTGTTTTAGTCACGGTTACGTCGAAGATGACTACAAAGACATTATGCAAACCGCAATGAATATTGGACTTACGTTCAAATATCAAGGCGGTCAAGGAATTTCCCTTACAAAACTTCGCCCAAAAGGGACACCTATTGGAAAAGAATATACTTCAGACGGTATTATCCCATTTATGAAGATTTATAACGAAGTAACTGCTGGGACATCACAGGGTGGTAGTCGCAAGGGTGCGCTTATGATTTCCCTAGATGCAAGACATAAAGAAGCCGAAGAATTTATTCTAATTAAATCAAAAGAAGGAGAAATTGAAAAGGCGAATTTGTCTCTTGAAATTGATGATGAATTCATGAACGCAGTAAAGAAATTCTATGATACAGGAGAAACTGTTATTCTTCATGAAAAAAGAAACTACAGTGGCCATATTATAGAATATGATGTCATTCCAATTAAGATTTTCAAATTACTTGTTGATAATTGTTATGATTGGGCAGATCCCGCCGCTTTGTTTGTGAATAAATTTAGAAATTATAATATTATGCAATATGACGATGATTATCAGATTGAAACCTGTAATCCCTGTGGTGAGCAACCACTTCCAAAACACGGCGCGTGCTGCCTTGCATCACTAAATCTATCAAACTTTATTATAAATCCATACACACCAAACGCTTATTTGGACACTGAATCATTTGTGCATGCAGTCAAAGTTGGTGTGCGAACTTTAGATAAACTAATTGATGAAAATTACAGCAGACATCCACTAAAAGAGCAGCAAGAAATGTCATGGAATTATCGTAATATTGGGCTTGGAATTTTTGGATATGCTACTGCGCTTATGAAATGTGGATACAAATATGGTAATAAAGAAGCTCTAAAATTTACAGACGATATATTTGGATTGATGTTTAGGGCCGCAGTAATCGAAAGCAATAACCTTTCTAAAGAACTTGGGTGCTTTCCAAAGTATAAAGAATGTGTTTGGGATAGCGATATTATTAAAAATCATTTTAGACAAGATGAAATTGACCAAATGAAGGAATACGGGCTACGAAATTGTTCACTGCTTTCTATTGCACCAAACGGTAGCATCGCTACGCTTGTAGGCGAATCTGGTGGATGTGAGCCCGAATTTGCAATGAAGTTTACACGCAGGACTGTTGGAATGACTGACGGACAAGACACTTATTATGATGTGTATTGTCGTGGTGCAAGAGAATATATGGAAGTAAATAATACAAACACACTCCCAGATTATTTTGTGGCGTCTCACGATATCCCATGGAAAGATAGGGTATTAACTCAAGCAGTAATGCAGAAGCATATTGATACTGCAATTAGTTCTACGGTTAATTTACCAAACTCTACAACAAAAGAGGATATTGCAAATTTATATATTTTTGCATGGCAATCCGGACTAAAGGGCATCACAATTTTTAGAGACGGGTGTAAGCGAGTTCCAATTCTTTCAACAGACAGTAGCACCTCAAAAGATAACTCTATAAATCTAGAAGAGCTTCCGCGTGGGTTTGTTGTGTCAGCGTCTGATGATTGTGTTGGCAAGAAACGTAAACTGCAAACTGGTTGTGGTTCTCTTCACTGCACAGCATTTTTTGATCCAATTACCGGTGATCTTATGGAAACCTATCTTAGCAAAGGCTCAAGCGGAGGGTGTGCAAACTTCATGGTTGGTCTTAGTAGGATGATCTCTTTAGCAGCAAGGTCTGGATGCACAATTCAAAGTATTATTGATCAATTGAGTAGCTGTGGTACTTGTCCATCCTATGCTGTTCGTAGAGCTACAAAACATGATACGTCAAATGGTAATTGTTGTCCAATGGCTGTTGGAAATGCCATTCTTGATATGTGGAGAGAGATGCAAGAAGAAGTCAGAGATGGCGAAGACGAATATGAGGAAACTAGTACTGACACAATTAATGAACTGGTCAAAGTTCAACAAGATACTAAACCCACATGCCCAGAGTGTGGTGAGCCAGTAATTTTTGAAGGCGGATGTGTGACATGTAAAAATTGCGGATATAGCAAATGCAATTAATAATACAAAATTAATGGAGGACGAAAACTATGAATAACGAGAACAAGATGTATACTAAACAGGTATTTAAGTGTGGTATTTGCGGCAAAGAATATTTCAATGTACAGGATAGAGCAAACTGTGAGCTGAACTGTTATAAGAATCAGCAGGAAGAAGCTAAAAAGGCCGCAGAAGTAAAGAAGCTAGCAGAAAAAGCCGCTCGTAAGAAGGAAGTTGACGACGCTCTTGATAAGGCTATGCAGCTCAGAAATGCGTATATCAAAGATTATGGTTGTTATGTTTATGACAATAATGACGTACACAACGAATTTAATATCGACAATTATCCAAGTCTCAAAGAACTTATTAATTTCTTAATGTAATTTTGGAGGTAAGTGATATGAATATTAATGTAAAGTTTGCAAAAATTTATCCAAAGGCAAAGATTCCAACTAGGCGTAACGACAATATGGGGTTTGATGTTTATATTTATTTCGACGAAGATTATCGTGTACTTGAACCTCATGAAACATTTGTATTTAATGCTGGCGTTGTAAGTTCGCAAGCTCCCACATATGGTTTTATTCTGAAAGAATGTAGTCTGTTGGCACAATATGGTGTTTCATTAAATTGCACAGCTATTAATGATTTTGACAACCGAAGCGGTTGGCGTATTACGCTAACAAACACATCAAAAAACAAGTTTGTTATTTCTAAACTCAGCGACGCAGAAACATACGAGGCGCTATATCCAGGTCAGGTTACGGAGTGTGCTACAGGTGAAATTTGCGTTAATACAAGTGACATGACAATGATTTATCCATATTCAAACCCTGTCGCACAAGCACTAGTAGTTCCAACTCAAAATGTAGAGGTTGAAGAATTATCTATTGAAGATATTTCCGCAACAAATAATATTTAATGTAATTTTGGAGGTAAGTACATTGGAACAGATCAAGATCATTTACCACAACCCCAACATTGATAAGATTGTGAATATTGAGGGCAAATCCGATTGGTATGACCTTCGCGCTGCAGAAACTGTTGAGATGAAAATGGGAGATTATAGGTTAATCTCCCTTGGGGTATCAATGAAGCTGCCAGATGGATATGAGGCACATATTGTCCCTCGCAGTTCTACCTTTAAGAACTTTGGAGTACTACAAACTAACTCCTATGGCGTCATCGATAATTCTTATTCAGGGACTAATGACATTTGGAGATTCCCTGCATTGGCAATGCGAGATACCGTAATTCATGAAGGTGATAGAATTTGCCAGTTCAGGATTGAAAAGAAGCAGCCCGTCGTAGAATTTATTGAAGTCGATGAACTTGATGACACAGATCGCGGAGGATTTGGCAGCACAGGTAAAGCATAAGGAGGACAAACATATGATTAAACGCGACATCGTTGAAACTGTATATGAATATGACAAGGAAGGTAAGCTTGTCAGCAAGACTGTTACCAAGACGCACGAAGAGGATACAAATATTACTACTAATACTCCACCGTCATGGTGGACATATGATACTTCTCAAAATTGGCCACCATATATTACTTGTACAAATAGCAACACAAACGACTATGTAACTAAAAATACAATTACAATGGCTGCAAATGACAGAACAACATTTTAACTAAAACAAATCAATAGCGACGATTTAGTGATCGCCGCTATTTTCATATAGGAGGACGCATGGAGAAATCAGTAATTATAATATCCATGCCTAAAAACAGTACAAAACAGGACATTCTAGACATGCGAAACAAATATAAAGATAAATATAAAGTTCATATAATAATCTCAGGGCAAGAAAATCCGCAAAAGAACATTCAAAATTTTTTAATAAGCAGGCTTGCAAAATAGCCTGTTTTTGTATTACAATGATATTAATGAAATATAACAATGATAAAAGAGGTGATATATTTGGGGATAAACGTGGGCTATGCCAGATTATCTAGAGACGATGGAGATGATGAAAGTTCATCAATATTTAATCAAAAAAGAATTATAATTGAATTCGCTAAACAACATGGAATACATATAGATAAATTTTATATTGACGATGGTGTTAGCGGATATACAATGGATAGACCAGATTTTGATAGACTTAAAATTGCTTTAAATAATGACGAGGTTGATATAATAATCGTAAAAAATCTTTCTCGTCTTGGCAGACGTAATTCAATGGTCCAATTATTTTTAGAGAATATAGAAGAATCAGGGAAGCGTGTTATAGCAATAGATGATAATTACGATACATGGAATGAATCTTCCCATGAAACAGTTGGGATTACAACATGGATTAATGAAAGATATGTTAAAGACACCAGCAAAAATGTAAGAAGAGCTATCGATATTATGCAAAAAGAAGGCAGGTATGTTAGTAATGTACCATATGGTTATGAACTAGATTTATTTAATAAAGGATCATATCATATAGATGAAACATGTGCAATGTATGTCAAAGAAATATTTGATTTATATTTAAGTGGTTATGGAGTATTGTACATAGCGAGACTTTTTACAGAAAGAGGTGTCCCAAATAGTACAATGATAACCAAACAAAGAATGGAACGTAGAGGGCAAACATATAAAGGCAAGATAAGCTATAAATGGGCACCAAATGTTATTCTAAATATGTTGCGCAATGATTTTTATATTGGGACATTGACCCTTGGTAAAACAAAAAGGAGGACCATTAATGGAAAACGTATTTTTCAACCTGAAGAAAATCTTATTAGATTTGAAAATGCGCACGAACCAATTATAGACAAGCAAACTTTTAAACTAGTACAAGAAATGATTATTGAACGCTCTAGAGATAATTACCGAGGACAAAAAGATAGAAAAAGGCCAAACATATTCGCTGGTAAATTGTACTGCTCTACATGCGGTGTAAAAATGACATCAGGCGGTGGTACGAGAAATAGCAGCAACACAAAATATATATGTAAGACCTATAATATATATGGGAAAACACATTGCACAAGCCATATTGTCAGCGAAAATGAATTAAAAGACACACTTGTATATTTTTTAGAACATTGTAGAGAAAATTTGTCTGAAGCAATTATAGATTTAGACAAAATAATTAAACGTGACTGCTCTAAAAAAACAGGAGACGTAATAGAAGATTTAGAAAAAAATTTAGCAAAAGCAGAAAATGAAGTAAAGGCATTATTGGAACAAAAAATTAAAGATATGATAGCAAATCCATCTATGAGTGATATAATAGATAAAACTTATTCAAATATGGTTAATGAGAAATACAATGAAATAAAAATACTTACAACACAAGTAGATGACAAAAGAAAAGAAATCTTAAGTGGCAATGAGATCAGAAAAGATTTAAATAATGCGCTAGAAATTTTTGATAATATTATATCCACTAAAAATATAACTAAAAAACAAATAGCTACAATTGTAGACCATATAGTTGTCCATGAAGATGGAGGTGTTGATATATTTTTAAAAGGAGACTTACACGAGCTGTGCACAAACTATATTATGTGTAAAAAAACAAATAAAACACTTGTGGTAGATGCAACTATTAAATATATAAAGAAAAATCCAGAACAAGTTATGATATCAAAAGCTGGAGACTATGTAAGACTCTGTGGTCATCATATTAGTCGAACAAACTATGAGAAAATATTTAAAAATTTTATAGAAAAGGGTTATTTAGTTGAGAATGAAGGGTATCACAATGGATATAGAGTTGTAGACTTAAATAAATTAATTCATGATGCCGAAAATAACATTATTATAGATGACGCCCCAAGGGTGCATAATAACAATGTTAATATTGCTCTTATTATTAAAATACAAAAATGGATATCTAGTATTTATTATAAAAAGAAAATATTATTTTAAGGAGGAATATACATATGGCAGAAAGATCAAGAAGGAACAAAACTACTTACGAAAGGATAAAGGACGCACAAAAGAAAATTATTAGTACAGAAGAAAGGCTTACTCAATTAAAACAAGAATTGGACAGTTTATACACAATATTATTTGAAGAAACTGCCAGACAACAAAATACAGAGATGAAAAAACTATTTGACATTATAGGGGAGAAACACATATCTATTAAGGATGTTATCAATTTGCTAGAAAAATAATAATAAAAGTAGGAATGTCATTTTGCAGTCTTTGAGCATGGAACATGATGATAAAATAGTTATACCGCATGTTTAAAAATACCACTCCCCTATCGAAGTCCAGAAGGGGAGTGCTTCATTTGCACTCAAAAACTATTTATGTATAATAGAAAATGGAGGTGTTTTAATGAAGAAAGAGACAATAGGACTTACACTACGTGTTCCAATAGAAACAAAAATACAGCTAGAAATGATTGCGAATAAAGAAAAAAGGACAGTTAATTCACTGGTGAATAAGATACTGCAAGACTATATTGATGGCGTAAAAAAATAAGGGACTGCACATTTTCGTGCAATCCCTTAAATTAATTTTGTATTGTTGACTTTAGCTCCGCAATTTCTGCCTTTAGTCCTGCAATTTCATTTTGTAATTTTTGAATCATATGTGTATTAAGCGCAACAAACTCAGAATATCTTAACGAGTAATCGTATATTTCATTTCCATTCTCATCGAGTATAGCCTCTCCATTTTCATCTATGCGCAAGTCTTTACAAAATCCTGCAAAATCCCTCCCTGTAAGTTTAAGCTCGCCCAATGAGTCTTCTACATCCTGAGAAATAAATCCATAATGTGTACGTCCGCTTGAACCATCTTTAAGCTTAAATGTAACTGGACGCAATTTATTAAATAATTGTTCTTGCGTATTTTCCATATCAACAATATTTGTTTTTGCATTTCTATCAGAAGTTAAAATTGTACCAGATGCAGCATAAAGTTGTGCCCATTTACGACTGGAAAGACCCAGTTTAACCTTTCCGTCATTGTTTTCATTTTCTACATATACAGCATATTTACTAATTCCTAACCTCATATCAGTTCCGTTGTCTACCGATTGCCCAGTTTGAACATATATAATATTTGTTTCCTCGCTATTAATGTATGTATAAAGTTTTCCAGGTGTGCCAGTCTTGCCAAAGAAAATTGCGTCATCAACTTGTAATGGCCATCTGCTTTCAAGAATATTTTTTTTTTCTGCTAGTTTACCAAATGCTACTCCAGTACCATCTTTCATAATGTTAAATATTCGAGAAGCACCAAATACGGTAACAGTAGGCGACCGTATACTTTGGTTATAATTGTCCACAAGAACCGCATAAACTAAATACGTAGAATCCGTGTCAAAATTGCTGATATTAATCCCGCTGCTATTTTTAATAATTGCCTTAGCAGATTTTTCAGTGCTATCTGTAAGTGCATTTGCGGCAGCAGTCCAACTAGTGTTTGTGTTTTTCCTGTAATATATTTTTACAGTACCCTTATTCGTGTTACCTACAGATGGATAATTAACTTTAAAATCATATTTTATATACGTCCCATTATTGTCTTCTGTACCATCTGATTTACATCTATATACAGTAAACGAAGAAAATTTAAGTTCATCAGTATTATAATCTTGACATGTAATAGAAGCTGCTTTTGATGCAGTTCTGCCTCTTTTATCTTTAATCGTTACCGTATAAATAAACTCACCAGATGCAGACATTGTGTTACTAGTTGCGGAGGCATTCGTTGAAGTACTCGACACAGTTGAAGATATATTTTGCCCAGAGAATGTATAAGACACAATAGAACTTCCAGTCCCTGCAGCACACCCGGAGACTGATATGTTAAGTTTGTTTTTCCCTTTTACTAAAATATTTCTTGGAGTCCCATCTGCGGTAGTAATTTTGACTGGGCTTAGAGTTATTGTGCCAATCGACGGCTTTATTGAGGTTGGGATAGTAAGTTTAACCTCTTTGTGTGACGCATCTCCAACTTGTGTACTATAACTAGAATCAGAATATGTTCGGAAAGTAAATCGTAATGTTCCGCTTGTGCCACTCGGCAATTTTTCATATATCGTAGAAAGTTCACTACTTGATAAGGTTACGGTCGCCGTCTGCTGTGATGCGGATTTTGTACCAAGTTTGATAGATTTAATTGCTATAAAATCGTTATTAATGTTTAATGATATATTGCATCTATTATAATAACTTGAACTTTGTGGTGTATATTTATATGTCAAAGTCCCATCAAAATATGATGTGCTACATAATAATGAATTTATTATAGATGCTCTTGGAATTGTATCGAGTACTACAGTTTCTGACAAAGAAGTAGAGGTAAATGTTGTTTCAACCATTTTCCCAGTTGCAGATATAACAATAGATTTTGTACCGTTTGTGTTATGCGGAACCGTTACACTGTATGAATCCATTACCACCCATCCAACATCACGATATAGTTTAATTCTATCATGATCATATTTGTGAATTGTTTTTGTTGAACCATTAATTGTAATACTTCCTTCAAAAGTTGAGCTATAAGTTCTATTAGAATATGATGAGTCTTTATAATAAGATAGTGTTGCACTTACTGTTGATGTATTATTGTTAATATCTGTTGTACTACTCCATACAATTCTACCCGTAATATATTTATTAGAAGTACTACCATAAATTATTCCAGACGCCATTTTATCACCTCATTTCATATATCCAAAGCTAAAGACAAACTTCCATTATTCTCAACCTTCCACATAAAGTCACCAAATTTTACTTCACAATTAAATTTAGCGCCATCATTAACTGAAAGATTTTTTATTGTCGCTTCTTGGTTGCTAATACTAACAACTTCTTGCGCAGTACCACTTGACGCATCCCAAAACCCCATTTTTGTAGAACTAATATTTACATAAAATTTTTCATCAGCCTGTCCAATTCTTAATCCAGTATCCGCATTAAATAAAAAATACTGCTTAACATTATTCAATACCGCAGTACTTTCTTTCATAGCGTCTTCCCAATGTGATGCATTAAAAGTACTAGAAGTTGTATTTGCCTTTAGTAGGTTACCCGCGCTATAATCTCCACAAGTTTCTCCGTCCGCAAGTATCCATAAATCGCCTTTTGAATATCCGTTATTCGGTCTGGACGTATATACAATATTTCCATCTTGATATTTTGAATCAACCCACTTGCTTCCATCCCACATTTTTAGTATACTCGGAGATACAGAAGTATCTAACCAAAGCTGTCCCTTTTGTGGATTATTAGGTGAAGACTCTCCAATAATAGGATCGTTTAGATCCATCACAATTGCATTTGTTCTTGCTATAATTTCATTACCTTTAAGTACCCTACAATTTATACTTAACGCCCTAGAAATTTTTTCCTTAGGAATAAAAATAACCGCAGATTCCGTATTAATGAATAAATCATTTTTATAAGTATAATCACTTTGAACGACTTTCCATTGATTAGAAATATACTTCCCGAGTACCGTATCATATTCAATTACATTATTATCATATGTATTTTTACAGACAAAATATATCATATCTCCTTCAGAATATTTGTCACTAATATCTGTAGTGATAACCCCATCTTGCACACTATTTTTATCTGACTTGTATACATTTTGACTACGTATTCCTTCTCCTTCTTCTTGTATATTATTTTTGTACAATTCGATATACATAATCAAATAATCTTTTTCAACGTCGATAATATTGCTACCATTAAAAAAATTTGCAACTGCCGTGTAAGAAATGGTCTTATCCGTAAATGAAACATAATCCTCATACACTAATCCATCATAGGTCATTTCGCACTTAATACTTGAACAAGCATATTCGCTGCTATCATCGACTATCAATGTTGAAGATGTCGCATCTTGTATTTCTTCATATTCACCATTTTCATTAGAAATACGGGTCCACCACTTCCATTGATAAGTAACTTTACTTTCGTCTATCTTTTCTCCTGCCTGAAATGCAATTGTTTTTAATTCAATTGATGTTAATTCATCAGAGAATTCAAACCCGTCAACAGAGTAAATTTGAAAATCAACCGCATCTGTGCCGCTGTCTCCGTATACTCCTATGATTGCAGCATCCGTTTTAGTAGTAGTGTCATCAGTATATGTAATAACTTCATAATTCCATAAATATTTATCAGTAGGAGACAATAGAGGTACTTTTTCTAACCATTTTGGATTTTGTGGAAGTTCAGGTGTTTGAGTAACTAAATAATAATTTTTAATATTTGAAATGCTCCTACCGTCATCTCCCTTCCCGTAAAACCCTATAATAATTGGATCGGAAAGGTCGGAAGAGCCAATGCTATAAATGACCTCTTCATAATTCCAAAGATATTTTTTATCTATATTTATAGTTTGTATTTCTGTAGTCCAGCCTTGTGTATCTCTAGTTACATTTTCGCTTTTACTTGTTGCCAAATACCACTCTTTAATTTCTATAATCTTTTTTTGTTCTGTAAATGTAATTTGATTCGATGTTTTAATAGCCATATAACTCCTCCTCTCAGTCTGGCAAATCTACTTCACATGTAAAACTTGAATTATAATATACGTCATTTGCGTCAATAGTTATTGATTTTGTCCCTTGATGCTCTGGCATAGCGTTCCATATATCATCCAATTCTGTACTGGTAGAAACTCGTTTCCAATTAAAAAGACTTGTATCAAGTGTGTCTGTAATGTCAGAATCCCAAGAATACACTTTACAAGTCAATGTTGCTTTGTCTTCTGAAGTTGAAATAATTGTTGAATTATTTGAAACAATTTCTACTTTGTACATCTTTGATGTATTAATGTTGTCAACTTGGTTTTGAATTTTTTCAACTTCATTTTTTACATAATCTTCTTTAGCGTAGCCTTCAATTGAGCTGCCGCCACTCATCGTGACAGATCCATCTTCATGTACCTCAAATGCATATCTGCCATCATCTTGTAAGCCAATTTTTATTGTTCCACCTATAATAGAACTACCTTCCACTAGTCCCGCGATTACGGCTTGGGCTAGGAGTCCCCAATACGTTATACCATCAATGGTGAATTCACCGAGAACTGATTTGCTAGTTTTAAATCCATCATCGGTGAAAACTATTTGATTGTTAACTAGCCAAACACGTTTGTCACCAACTTCGCCAGTATCTGGGTTTACTGCCTCTAAGTGTCCTTTATGTTTCATAAGGTTCGCTAATTCTTATGTGCTGTTCTACAACACTCATACTTTCATATGAGAGCAGACCATATCTTCACCCTGCAAACAGGGGCGTACCATTTCGGAACGCTTGTTCCTAATACCGTTATATGTAATGGCCGTTGAACCTTACTCATAATTTTCATCTAATATTTTCCATCTATATCCACCCGCGTGTTGCCTGTTGCCACTACAACAAGAACTTATATGCGATCTATTTATACCTGTCCCATTTTGAGCCGCCACAAATCCTTCCCAAACATCAATGACGTTCCAATCCTCGTCGCATCTTGCAACGGTTTTAATTTGATATTTTCCTCTTTGCTCTATATACTGAGGTATGACATCGGGAACTTCTCCATTAGCATACCTAAATTGATAACCACCCGCTGTACCCGCTTCATTCTTGCACACTCTAGATATAGATGTTACATTAATGTTTAATTTACGCTCTATATCAACCATACAATCCCAAATTTTTATTAAAACACCATCGAGTCCATATTGCGCGACTTGTTTTGCACGGCTACTGTCTGCGCCCATATTTTTGCCAAGATGAGCATTTCTTAGATTTAATCTTGTTTGATCTGTAACAGTTTTACCAACAAGTGCTGTGCTAATTTTCGCTTTTGTTTCTTCACTTAAAGGTATGCCGTATTTTGGGCTAAGTTCCCCAGTATTAATTTCTCTTAAATGTTGTTTTTGTTCTTCTGATAAGTGTATACCAAGCATTGGGTGCTGTATTTGGTGAATAGGATTGTTTGCCCCAGACATTGATTTTGAAAATACTTTCCTGGCTTCTTCATATTCTTCCGCAGTAATGTTTCCATCTCTTTTATCTGATTTTGTTGTTGTAGACATCATCCACCATGCATGAATTAATTTTTGATTATCTGGATTCTCCAAAGCCAACAACCTATGAGCTTCAAAGTGTTCTCTTGCAAACAAATCGATTAAATTCTCTTTATCATCTGTGCCACCCATACACCGTGGAACTATATGGTGGCACTCATGATATTCATCTCCACAATTAAATCTACCGCGAGTATTTAAGATGCTTTGTATAAACGCTTGATATGTATTTTTCATGATATCACCTCCTGCCATTAATTTTGTATTGTTAAAAATTTGGAAAATAATTAGAAAATTTTAGAGTCTTGGCTGCTGATTGTCCAATGTGTATTTTTTTTGAACCATCACGCTTGTCGTTTTCAACTACGTTGTGGTAATACACCTCTAAGGAGTTCCCAGCAATTAAGTACGTTTTTTCATTATGTATTACTACATAAGGGGACGGTTGTTCATCCCATACTTGTCTATATATGCATTCTGAGTCCCATCAATATTTTTAAGTGCTTCAATAGAATTTAATAAGCCTTCTTCAAGCCGTAAATCAATACTATTAGCCTGTTCAGAACCTTTTGTCCAATAACTTGCATTGGTTGCTACAGACTTGCCTGCACTTATAGCTTTCGACAGCAAGTCTGCATGAATATCGGATTGAGTTCTTAAACTAGTTAGCTCACCGAATTCACATGAAAAGTCGCTAAAATCATCAAAATTAATATCAACCTGCAACAGTCTAGACTGTTTAATATAATCGCTTCTCAATCCAACCTTAATAACATTACCAAGTTGAAATTGATCTACAATTGGTTCAAATTCTGGCAACGCATATATGTTTGCCATAGACATTGAAAACTGTAATTGTGGCTGACATAATTTCTGCAATTCAATCCTGCCTGACTCCATAGCGTCTTGCTTAAGCTGGAAGGACTCGGCTATTGTTGTATATTCAGTTTCAACAATATCATCTAACTTGAGCTCATCTTCTCGTATAAATGCACTTAAGCGGATCAGTTGATCTTTTGTAAAATTGTTTTCCATTATAAGTCCGTTAGCAATGTCTATATTTGACTTTTGAATTTTATTATATTGTTCTTCATAAATAGCGATAGAAGATTCCCGCGCCGCAATAGCTTTCTCAATAGAATTTAAATATAATACAACAGGATAATAATAACCATAATTGTTGCTATCACTTTGCGACCAGCCTGCTTCAATATTAGTAATTTGAACCTGCTTATACGATTCATAATACAAAGATTTAAGAGGTGTTCTACCTATTTGTTCCCACATTTCTGCAAGGAAATTATTAATCGCACTTTCTACTTCAAGATTACTTGTTCGGTTATCAGTAACTTTAGACAATTCGGTTTTCAGATATGTGAGAGTATAAGTTTCCATAAACTTAAAATCAGTAGACAATTTATCTAGTTCTTCCGCCCAATTTGATTCATTATTAAAATACTTCTTTAACACCGCATATAAATTCTCAACTTTTGTTTCATCTAGATTTGCCGTATCCATACTATAATATGTTGTATTAACATTATAATCTGCTGGCAATGTAACCTCTGTATAATAATAATTTGGTGCTGTGCCTCCGCGAATATAATAAGTGCCAATTGTAGTTTCATTAACACTATTAGCTATAGAGTACTCTAACGAGAGCCTATTTTCTTCAAAATCAATATAGCCTGCAAGCTCCAACATTTTTTGAGAATTATTAGTGTATTCAGATTGATATTGATTGCTTTTCTGTATATATGCAGTATAAGCATCATATAGCTCTTGCCCCATCCAATCAACAGTATAGTAATAGGATAAGTCTGTTATATATGGAAGCCCCATATTAGCTTCTCTGATATCTAAATCGTCACCATAAGTAACCGTTAATTGCGTTTTTATGTTGTCGGCATCATAGTTGATATTAATTTCTTGCGAAAGATTATCAAACGTTACAAATACATCAGTTTCCCATTCGGTTAGTGCCCCGTCAACAACCTCAACGTGCGCCCCTGACACAGGAATATCTTCTAAAGTCAACGCCCCGGTTGTTGAATTATATTCCCATCTAGTTGTTTTATATCCGTCCACTGAAACCGTACCAATCTGAGAAAATGGTGGAGAAATTGTAAATACATTTGTTGCGCCATCACCTATAAACTTTGAAGTTAATGATTCAGCATAAACGTTGATTGTGTTATTGATAGTATCAAATACAATATAACAATTAAATTTTTCGCAAACTTCATTCATTAAGAAATCATAAATTGATTCTCTGTCTACTTCAAATTGACGACTAAGAGTTTGTAATGAAAAATCTACATGACCGATAGACCATCCATACGCCTTTTCTAGAATTAGATGAAGTAAGCTTAGTTTTGTATTACTAGGATTATATAATGTAATTGGTATAATATTATCTGGATTGTCCGCATTCAGTACCTCTAATGACTCAACTGTACCTTGGTTTATATAAAAATCTTCTAAGTATTTCGTAGACAAAACATACTCATAACTATATGCGGTGATATTTTTTGCTTCCTTGATCCCATCCCCAGTTAGTTCTGGCCCCTGTATTTCAAAATAACCAAAGTTCTCTAGGTAAAGTAAACGTAAAGCTTCGACTTTATCATAATATGGAAACACTTTTATTTCACCCGTGATTAAATCATTATAAGTTCGTGCAATTTCAAATGTCAGCTCTGAATAAGCATTGAACTTGAAGCTACCATTTAAATTTGTGACATCTAGTTGAGTAATCTTGTCTTTATTAGTTTCACATAAAAAGAGCCGAGGTCTGGTATAATTCCCAGACAACAAGTCTTTAGGAAGTCTCACACGCCTCCCCCCTTTCTAACTACTTCATTTTATCCAAGCACTTCTGTAAGCATCGCATTAAGTTTATTTTCATCAATATCAATTTGAACAGACGCAATCAATGCATCAACTTCATCTTTTGTGTATACATTTTTAACAGTTACGTTTGCTATTTTATTGTCTACTTCAGACTTTGTGTATGCATTTGTTATGCCATATCCGCTTAAAGTAGACGGTGTATCTGAAATTCTTGCCCATGGTAGTGTGTCTAAAATTATCTTGCCTGACTCGTCGCATATAGGATCTGAACTCGCATTTAATCCACTAACGCAATCTCCTACTTTTATACAATATATATATTGAAATGTAATGTCACCCTTACCTGTAATGGTAAAATTATTCATTCCACTTTTAAGTCGAGGCCATGTATAATTAAAATCACTTCCAAAAATACGCGACGGTTTATCTGAAGTTATCATTAAATTATCAGATAATGTTACAACTTCATTTGTAGCTAAATTATTAACTTGTGTTGTTTCACCTAATGTATTGTTGTTAATAATCAATGATTTTCCCGATGTGTTTTTGAATATTGTATTCATTGTGGTAAAAGTATACATATCGTCAGACAAATTATTAATTTGTAAAGTTTCTTCACCAGTCAATGTTTGTGAAATAGTTTGTAGCGGTGAAAAGCACCATGGGGAACTAGATTCCATAGTAATAATAAATCCAACAATACGAGAATCTATTTTATACGGGCGCACATTTTGCGCAAAACATAACATTCTATATTTAACCTCATCACCGATATATAGATCCATCCAGCTATATTGTGTTGCACCTGTAAGCCATTTATATATCTCTCTAGTTTTTTCAATACCAAATTCTTTGCTGTCAGGTTTCATAACTGTTATATCTAATCTAGCAACATCAGAATATTTGCTTCCATACATTGTTCTTTTTGTACCACGTGGAGAATCTGTATAAATAGATTCCTGCGACATATAGCTATCAGTTTCTCCACTGTCTCCATTGTCAAAATGAATTATTTGTAGGTTAAAATCCTTATATGAATTCTTACCTAAATAATTGAACGAGGTATGATAACTCGACATGTTCTATTCTACCTCCCTTTTATTACTTAAATATAATAAAGAGAGGAAGATTTCTCTCCCTCTCTTATATAATTATCTCGCAAACTTGCGAAGTGCATTATTAAGATTTTTAGTATGCTGCTCAAGAGCCTTATTAACAACTTTTGTAATCTCATCAGGATTATTTCCATCAAAGTTTTCAATTGAAATTAAAGTTCCTACGCTATTATCAACACTTAATTCCATAGTATTATTAATAATACTTGGGCTTACACTAGCTTGTGGTCTATTAATGTCTAGCATGTACTGTGGATCTAGCTGCCCGAGTTTCATGAGATTTTCCGAAATACTATGTGGCAACACTGCACTACCTTTTGTAAGATAAGCAAGTTTACCATCTTGGGCGTGAAGAACAATTTCCTCCAAACCCATTTCGTCAATCCATGCAAACTGGTCTGTGTCAACCCCAGTAGTACCAAATTTATAACCTTTTGCTCTGAACTTAGCACGAGTATTCTTACCAACAATACCATCAGCAGAAATACCCATAGCCTTCTGGAATGCTCTAACCGCGCTCTTAGTTCCAGAGCCGAATTTTCCATCAACACTCTTAGTACCAGAGTTTCCGTAGCCAAGTTGATTTAACGCATACTGGATGGCCTTAACTTGATTGCCCCTCGCACCTTCCTTGATATTACCACTAGTTTCAGATGCTTTCCCATATGGATAAGACTTACCGCCGCTATCTCCACCACCGCTATTACCACTGCTGCTTCCACTAGAGCTACCACCGCCACTTGATTCTTCTTGCTTAGGAGGTTTATACTCCGCTGATTGATAACCTGTTGCGTTGTTTTTAACAGTATCAACTGACGTGGAGCCAGATTTCTCAATCTTCTCCATGGTTTTCATGAACTCTAGCTCAAGTTTTTTTAGTTCATCTACTGTTGCACTCATGGCGAGACCAAATTTCTCAGAGAATGCTTGAATTGCATTTTCTCCTTCCTTCCAAGGAGAGATTAGAGACTCGGTAATAGATAGACCATACTCTTGGCCCATTGCTTGTAGTTCTTGATAAATTGCATCCGTATTTGCTTTAACTACATCAAGACTGTCTGCAACGACCTGATTAGTATTTTCTAAGTATTCGTCCCAGCCTTCCATTTCGTCATTCTTTGCATCTTCGAAGCTTTCTAGTTCTTTATCTAATGCTTCTTGCTGGTTTGAAACTGAACGATCATAATAAGTCTCCTCCAAATCGGCTTGTGCGTCAAGAAGTTCTGCTTCAAGCTGTGCACGTTTTGCTCTTGCTGACGCAGAATTATCTCCGGCTAGCGCAGCGAGTTGCCTCTGGATTTTTGCGATATCTTTTTGCTTCTCAGAGACGCTCTTCTGAAAGTCATATAGGTCTTTTTCAGAATCTAACTCTTCTTTCTTTTTGTTAATAAGCTCAGTATATGCATCTATTTCTTTTTGAATCCCATCTTTTATTGCTTCTACTCGTTCTTTATTAAGGTTTACAATAGCATCCTTGGTGTCATTATAAGCCTTTATTGCATTATATTGACCATTTTTCAATTCCTCAAGCTTATCAATATACTCTTTTTCGGTATAACCAAGCTTCTTCCAATTCTTATTAAGATACTTAATTTGTTCTTCGTATTTCTTTGCCTGAACTTCCGCAGCATCCATTTTCTGAGCATATAAACCAAGTGTGGTGATTCCTTCATCAGTCCATTCACCAGTATCTTTGTTTACCAGATCTTTGCTACTCAAAACATCAATTAACTTATCTGCCTCTTCATCTACTGCACTAAGTTTGTCTATTAAAAGATCGAATTTACTAAAATGTAAATCATTAATAGCATCCTGCCAATCTTCTGTATCTGTTTTAAGTTCTATAATGTCTTTATCAACGGCGGCAATATCTTTAATTACATCATACCAATCTTGAGAATACTTTTTAATATTCCCTGACTCAACTTGTTTATCAAGCTCTTCTTGCATTTTATTGCGCTGCTCTTGTATTGTAGCAATAATTTTATTCGTATCGTTTATCATCGCACGATATATCGCTTCAGATTCAAACCCAACATCTGTTTTGAGCAATGAATTATAAGCTCTATATTGGTCTATTTTGTTATCGCTTAAGGAAGTTTTATTTCCATAGCTATCTGAAATAGTGTCAATTTTTTGCTTTGCAAGAGTAGAAATTTCCGTATTGAGCTCTTCCATTTCTTTGGTAAGCGTAGCAACCTTTTCGGCCCATGTGCGGTAATTTGTGATTGCTTCTTTGGTATCTTTGTTAGCATCTCCAGCAAATTCATCAATTGCAATAGCACCGTTTTGCGCCATCTCTCTATATTGAGACGGAATCTCTTGCAATAATTTATTTGCATAATTTGTATACAAATCCAAGCCTTGTTTTAACGCACTAAGCTTACTCTTATTAACATTAATAATCTCGTCAAGCAAACTATTTTTGGCATTAATACTAACTGCATTTTCAAGTTTTGCCTTCATGAGATCAAGCTGCTCATTAATTTCTTTTAAACGTATCTCAAACCAATCGACAAGATTTTTTGCAGAAGTATCTGATTTGCTAGAAGATGACGAAGAGGATTTCTTTTTACTAGACGATGAAGAAGATTTCTTTTTGCCACTAGAAGTATTAGAACCTGTCCATCCCTTGTTGAACATTTTGTTCAACAAGTGACGAAGACCATCACCATAGGCAGTACCTTCCGCAAACGCTTTTCCGCGTCCAGTTACATACCCCTTAGACAAAAGATCTTCGGTCTGCTTGTGGTTGAAAATTATATCATTCTGTTTGATATCTGCAAATTCTGCACCGTTTTCTCCTACAGTAAACCAGTGTCCATCTCTTACAACTATTTCTGGTCCCAACTCTCCTACAAGGGCTGTCTCACTTTTAGGTGCTCCCCATGAACCTTGAGCGTGAGCAGTGCCGTCTGCATGAACTGTGCCATTAGCAAACAGCCCACTGACCCAATTACCTACCTTTTTGATGCCAACACTTATTGTTTTTGACAAAGGCGTATTTAAGAATGAGTTTACTTCAGTATCATCTAAACTAGCTTTTGCCTTAAGCTCATACTCTGCGCCCATCTTATCCGCAATAGCCTGCAATACAGTACTAATATCACTTAAAGTACCTAAAACATCTTTTGAACCAGAGCCCATTAGCAATTCCAATGTATGCTGTTGATCAATTAAATTAAGATATTCAGTAACTTTTGCTACAGTATCGTCACCATCATCAACATCAAATTCTGCGAGTACTTTTGCAACATTAGACCAATTGCCATTTTTGTCTTTTCCAAATCCAAGTTTAGTTAAATCAAAATCGCTTTCTTCTGCCTTTTCTATTACCGTTTCAACAGCAACTTTAATTTTGTTCCCGTTGTCTAGTTTTGAAATTTCTGATTCAAAATCATCAATTTTACCCTGATTATACTCCATTGCAAGACTAACAACCATTTCTGTTGGCTCTTCTAGTTGCGAAAGCTCGTCAATTAGTCCATTCATTTTTTCGGTAGTTTCTTCTATATTATTCTCTATTTCTAATCTCTGAGCTTCGGTAAGATTTGAATTATTTAATTGTTCATTATAGTCTTCAAGCTTTTTCTTGCATTTTTCTAACGCCGCAGATTTTTCAGAATACGCAGTAATTTCATTATAAGCACTTTCCGACAATTCCGATTGGATATTTGAAAGTCCTTTAACCGCTTCGTTATATTCTTGTTGTGAAATTGTACCAGCTTCTAATTGCTCTTTTAATTTTTGAAGCGAATCGTCATACTCTTGTTGGGTTATAAGCCCTTTAGATAATTGCCCATCGAGTCCAAGTAACCTATTATTATATTCTTCCGCAGTAATAGCGCCATTAGCTAATTGATAGTTTAACTCCGCAAGAGATTGCGTATTTTGATATGCTTGATATTCTATATCACCAGAAGTCAATTTTAATAATATATTCGATGGGTCGAACAAGTTGCCAGCATCAGTTGATTCCAGCGCTTGAATTAATGCATATGCAACCTCTTCAGTTACATCCATAGCGTCAGCGACATCTTTAAGAGAATCTACGTCTTCTGTAAAATCAAAATGTTCCCAGTCACCAACAAATATTCCATTTGCAACTCCATCTGCAACAAATTGCTTAAGATCATCTACAGTTGTCTCAACTTTGGATATATTACCATCATTGTCAAAGTCCATGGAGAAATACTTAGATACTGCACCTTCCGTGAGATACTTAAAAATCGCGTCCATTCGCTCTTCAAAAGTATCTAAATCGGCATATACACTCTCAGGGACCAACCCCTCAAAAGCGGCACGGGCAGATGCTGTTCCAAGATTTTCTTCATCAAAAGCCTGTCCTAAAGTAAGCAACATACTCTCCGCTTGGGAAATATAATCATTATTCGTATCAATGGTCTGCGCATCTTTAAACTTAGTAAATGCATTTGTAGTTCCTAAGAGTTGCGCCTCAAGCGCAGCAAATTGTGCCACTGTAGCACTAACTGTATTCATTTCTTCGTATAATGAATTAATTTGCTCACGTTGAGCATCAGTTAAATCAGCATAACCATTAGACGTGAGCTCAATCCCATCAGTCAATGTTGAAAGCTCTTTATATAAATCATAATACTGCAATTCGGCATGAGACCTTGCAAGTTTTGTGTATATGGCCAATTCTTTATTCTTTTCTTTAATAAGTTTTTTAAGTTCCTTGGAGTTTTTAACAACAAGCCCAGTATTTGTATCAAAGCACGCATTTAATTCGTAAATTTCTTCTTTAGTTTCGCACAATTTAAGAAGTGAATCTTTATACTCTTGCGTAACTTGAGTATTATTAGTAAGCATTTCTGCGCTTTGAGATAATACACTATTAAGTGACGAAACATCAGTTTCAAGTTGTGAATATGATTTTACAGGCTCTGGTCCTTTTGAAATAACCATACCACCACTGTTATCAGCCTCGTCTTGTGCCTCAGTAACAATTTCTTCTCCGGCTTTTTCTGCAGAATCTTCATCAACTTTCGCTTCAAGTACTATCGTGCCACGCATGTTGTATAAAGCATCCAAAATTTTATTTGGATCTTCACCATTTGCAAGTGATTCCTTCAATTCTTTAAGTGTTTTCCATTTATTAGCAAGGTCATTAAAATAAGTTCCTTGTTCTGGGGTCATACGTATTCCTTGGCCCCATGTTTCGTCCGCTATTCCTTTTTTGATTTTACTTATATAGACCATATAAGAATCAATTGTTTTCTCAATTTCTTGAGGGAATATCATAGTACCTTTATTTGCGTTCTTCTCAAGATTGAGCATCATATCTTCTACGGACATATTTGCTTCTTTCGCAGAATCTTCTATAAACTTAAAGTTTTGAGCAATAGAGCCATCCGTGCCAGCATAATGCATTGCCTCTCCGGTTTGAATAGCAGTATCGCCCACATCTGCAATAAGTCCTTTAATTCTTTGTCCGTCAACCTCAAGTCCTTCTGCATCAAGGCGAAGTAAATCTTCGCCAGTCCACCCTTCACTAAATTGAGTACCTGCTTTGTCAATAAGACCATACATATACTCAGATACAGTATTTTCATCAAGAAGGACTGGACCATTTTCTGTTTGTAATATAGGAGAAAAGGCAATTTCAACAGGGAAAAATTCACTACTTGCCCCCATAACAGTAGACAAAGTCCCAGAAAAATCATTAACTATCTCATCCCATGATAAATCATCATACCATGACATAAGCTCATTTTTGTACTTGTTTAAATTATTATCATCCCACTCTAAAACTTGTCTATTATTGGTATCGATATTGCCGAATTTTGTTTGATTTGGATCGAATCCAAGTTCAGCAAATTTAGCAATATCATCTTTACATTCTTTATATGCCTCTGCTAGCGCTTTAGGAATATCAAATACTACTGGTAGCTCTGTTGGTTTATCATTTTCGCGGTCAGTTCCACCGAAGTTTCCACCTTTGCCACCATGAGCGTCTTCAGACGATCCACTATCATTAGATGGCGCTTCTTTAGACTCTTCAGATTTTGGCTCTTCACCAGCTATGGTTGCAACATTATCATTAATTTCACTCAAAAGAGTTTCTGTTGTAGTAAGACCGCTCTTTAAAGTATCATCAATAAATTGGTTCGTATTATATAATGATACATATCTCTCAAGATCTTCGTTATCAATGCCATCTTTGACTTTCATTGTACCATCTGTATCAATTGTTACATTTGCCTCAATCTCTTCTTCGCCAATCTTTTCCTTAAGCTCCTCTAACTCTGTTTCGATATTTTCTTTTGCAAAGTCTAAGTCTACAACAGTAGGTTCCCCTAATAACGTCAAGTAATCATTTAAATATCCCAAAACGTCACTAACTTTTTCGTCGCCGGTTAATTCTATATTAAGTCTTGTATTTATGTCCGCTATTGTTTCATTTGATAATACATCTCTAACAATTTGGTCTGTATCTTCAAGAGCCTTATCAACCTGCGCATAATTTTCAACAATATCCGCAGCCCGCTCCCCTAAAGAATGTAATTGTGCCGTAGTTGCATCTATCTTTTGTTGATTCGCGGCTAAAACCTCATCACTTGCTCCCTGTTCAAGTAGCGCTTTCCTTTGCATATACAGCTTTTCAAGCTCGTTTGTTACTAAAGTAATTTGCCCTGTTGTGCTCTTGTCGAGTTGCAACAACATAGATAGCCCAAGGCCATCCGCATTATACTTATCCATCGCTGATAGCATTGCATACACTTGGGTCTTTGTCCAACCCATTTTGTCCGCAAATGCCTGAAGTGCATCTTCGCCTTCTCCAAGACTATTCATGAAATTAGCAGACAATCCAAATGCAGACGCATCTGTCCCTGTAAATACTCCAACATCTTGTGCTTTTTCAATGAAGTCTTCTACCGCACTGTAATCAATAGAGAATTTCTCATCGCTGAGTGTTAAGGTTGAGAATACATTATTATTTAAATAATCAGCAATTGCAGAAATTTGCTCAGTACCTGGTGTTAAGTTTATATAGTACTCTTCTGGCACATTAGCTCTAACTGCAGCCCAGAATGCTTCAGAGCCAACCTCACCAGTTTTGTATATGGCATCATACATAGTCTGGGCCATTTCAACATAACTATCACCATATGTATTCTTTGCATCTAATTCTTGCGCATTGGTAAAATCTTCAAATGCATTTGTTATACCAAGTAGGCTTTCTTCGAGAAGTTGATATTGATTAATAGTATTTTTGACGGTATACATCTGCTCTAAAAGAGAATCTACTGCGGTCTTGCCTTTTGCGGCAAATTCGTCGTAGCTTCCTACTGCTGCACCAAGCTCGTCTACAAGATCATGATATTTAAGTCGCGCTTGTGCTTTACCAAGTTTTATTTCAGTTGCCAATTCTTCTTTTTGTGCCTGGACAAGCTCTTTTAATTTAGCAGCATCAGTAACAATATATGAACTTGGGTCAATTACCTCTGATAACTTGGTTTTATCGACGCCAAGTTCAACGAGAGATTCAAAATAATCTTTTGTTGTTTTTGCACCATCAGTAAATAACTCATTAGAAGTTTCGAATGCTGTATTGAAAGATTCAATTGATTTAGATAATGTGGAATATGTTTTAAAAGACTGTGCAATTTTTGCTTGATTAGCTGTAATTGCTGCGTTAACGTCATCCCATTCTACAGAACCATCTTCTGTATCAGCTACAAATTTATATGCAATTTTAAGCTCAGACACACTTAAATCATCAACATTAGTATCATATTTATCTTTAAGCTTTTGCTTAATAAAGTCTAACATAGTGTCAATATTCTCGGAATCTGGGAAAAGTTCTAAGAACATATTTTCTTTCGTGTCTTCGTCTATTATGCCATCGTCAACTAACTTACCCAATCCCTCATTTAATGCATCACCATAAGCTTTGGCGGGGACGTCAGGATTTATTGTAAATAGACTATCAATAAGCTCTTGAGCATTTTCATCTGACCCAATGGTGTCAGTTAAATTCGAGACATTACTAATAATATTTGTAATTTCTTCATCTGTTAAATCGGATAAATTCCCAAGAGAATTAATATAACTATCAATAAAACTTAATTGAGAACCATCTAAATTAAAATAATATTCTGACGCTTGAGGAACAACTCGTAATTCATTTTTAAGAATATAATCTAAATCATTAAGCTGGATAATACTATTATCAAGTGCTTGTTTAAATTTATTATACTCGTTGCCATCGAATATTGTGGATCTCGCAGATTCTAAAATTTCTTTTTTATTTGCTTTTATACTTTTAAGATGCTTACGCACATAATCTTCTCGACTATCATCATCCGATGGTTCGACACCTACAGTTTTTACAATTGCTTGAAATCCAGCAAAACCATAATCTTCAGTTGGGATAGAAGTGTTATCATATATGCTCCTATATTTTTCAATAATTTTATCTTTATTAGCAATTGCCACAGCACGTTGCTGTTCTTGTATCTTTTTAATGCCTTGGTCGATAAGACTATTACGTTCAGCGATTGCATTACTTTCATCGCCATACATATCAACTAATTCTGGAGAAAAAGCAAGAACCTGCTTTATAATAGATTGATATCTAGCATATTCCTCAGAAGACAACGCAACATTATTACCATTTTCATCAATCCCCTTGGAAAGTGCCTTATATTCGCTTCTAAGTGCCTCAAGAGCATCAATTCTCGATTGAACACCGTCTCCAACCCGCTCAACTTCAATTTGTGACATTAACTCGTTGAAGCCATTAATAAAGGGTGCAGTTGTATCATTGTAATCCAAATCCGCAATATAATCTTGCATCTCTGAAAGTCCATCATATAGTTCGGTCTGTAGACTGCTTAATTTATTAACTTTCTTTTGCCACTTATCGTAGTCAGAATCATCTAAGGTTTTAAAATATTTCGATTCGGCCTTTTGTGCTTCCTTCTCGGCCTCTTCGATGGCTTTTTGATAAGACTTATACCATTCAAGGATTGTCCCGTCAGTCTTATACTTATTGCTTGCAATTTTACCACCCAAAGATTCTGTGCCTGTGGAAATTAAACCAGACGCAGCGCCACCAGATATAAGCCCACCAATAGAAGCACCAACCGCAGTTCCTAAAGGCCCACCAATAGCTGTGCCAATAAGTGCCCCGACTATAGGCCCAGCAGCCACTAGAACGCCTTCAATACCTTTTCCAATAAGTGCTCCGGTATTTTTAGCGTCTTCTACTGCATCCTGTTGTCCTGCTGTAGTGGTTTTAAGCATATTGTCTATTTTTGCCAGTGTCGTTGTTTGATTTTGCTCCTCACGGGCTGCGAGTAATGTCTCTTTAATTTCTTTTTGTCTTTCTAACTCTGCAGTCTCTTCTTTGAGTTTTTGCAATTCTTCCGCTTCTGTTAATGTTAATTTCTTGCCGGACATTTCACTAATTTTGTCTTGAATAGAAGATAAACTACTGTCTAGTGAATTAATATCACTTTCAAGAGAAGAAATATTAGATTGAATTTTTTCATAAGACTCATTTATGTCTTCTTTGTTGTTGATCTTATTCTTAATTAAACTACCTATAGTGGCAAACACAATTGATGAGATTGCATAAATTGCATTAAACATCTGTTGCTTTTTTGCTGCTTGCTGCGCTGCCTGTGCAGCCCTTTGTTGCTCAGTAGTCATAGTCCGTAATGCGGAAGTATATCCTTCTACTGTGGCTACTCCACCATTAAGTTGCTGTGCATATTGCTGAATCCCGTTTCTTGCACTTTGAGCAGAGTTTACATAAGCATTAAATGCTTCTGGACCATCTTTGAGCTTCTGATTTAAAACCTCAATTTCTCTTGTTAAAGCGTCTCCCTCAAGAAGGTCAAGATTCATACCTTGAGTCTGGCCCTTTTTGTTAAAAATAGAATTCCAAATGTCGCCAAAACCTTTTTTAAAATTTTCTAAAGATTTCGACCAATCCTTTTTTTTGAAAAAAGTTTTGTATCCCATGATCACAATAAGGGTGCTTTGCAGAACTCCAACTTGATCAACAATTTTGACCAATGCGTTCGCAACATCAACTAAAAATTTTACAGTATCACTACTTATAAAGTTCATCCACATAGTTTGGACAGAATTATTGAGGATGTCAATCCTACCCTGTATGGAATCAAGATAAGTTTCATTTTCTTTGAGTGCTGACCCTTCGGCTTGCATTGCAGATTTGTATGCATTTTCTAAGTCTTGGGTGTTGTTGAGTATAGCACTCAAAGTGTTGGCTCTGTTTTTACCAGCCATGAGTTCGAGGGCAGCAGATTGATCTAGACTATCTAAGTCCTGCCATACCTCGCCCATTTCTTTTAATATTGTATATGTATCTTTATAAGCACCGGTGCTTGTAAGAATATCAACACCAGTTAGCGCTTTTAATTTTTCTTGGAGTTTACTTGTGCTTTCTACTACCCCATCAGTTTCTTCACCGAGTTCCTCAAGGACAGACACTGAAGTGCCACGGAGCCTTAGTGAAATTGTACGCAAGGCATTTCCCACGGATGAAGGATCTTGAACAACTTTATTAGCTGCGGCAACTAAAGCCGTTGATTGTTCCAACGAGTTGCCAGCCTCCATAAGTGCACTCGCGGAAGTTTGTAGCGCTGTTGCTATGCCATCAGAACTGACAGCGTAATTATTACCACAAAACTGTTACTTTTGCGTAAATCTTACGCAAAGGACTGGTCATTTCTGCCAATCTCTACGATTTCATTTTTTAAACATTATATTCGTAGTTCCGACTATATCTTCACCTCAATAAATATCGAGGGGATGGCGTGATAATATATATTACTATATATAATC
>ERZ1034873.58-NODE-58-length-66017-cov-207.468891_pt1 | contig 66017 bp, 127 predicted proteins | sample MGYA00520689_ERZ1034873 | MGnify/ENA primary metagenome ERZ1034873 (study PRJEB33766, sample SAMN09781722) | gut metagenome | biome: gut microbiome | host: Homo sapiens | place: Madagascar | study: EMG produced TPA metagenomics assembly of the PRJNA485056 data...
CTATAAATATATTATAACAAAAAAATTTTCCAAAGTCAAAAAATTTTATAATATTCTACTAAATTTTAAACTAATATCACTATATAGAGATTGTTCCATAGACATAGACCCAGTTTTAGTAGAATTAAGAAATTCTCCAGATGTAAGCTTCTAATTATAATAAAGATTATATTCAATATCCTTTACTAATTCAGCAGTAGGAATAACCTTTAAAAATCCACCAGCCTATGGATTGTTAACTACCAAATACTTCGCACGACCAGCTCCAGTAATTAAATCACCTAACATACTTTCACTACTGGATTTTAAATAGCTCTATTCAACTTTTTGTTTTCCACCAGTTAATTCATAAATAGCGCGAATACGGTAAAATAATTCAGGAGAATTATGTGTTCCATGATGATTAGCCATACAATTTAGCATACGAGCATATCTATATAATTTATAAGAACTATCTCCATCAGCAACAGTCATAAATACTCTAACAGGATTTGTATGTCCTAAATGTAATTCTTTTGTACTCAGATAGTTTTTATCAGTAAATGTAGCCTAAGATAAAGCACTGACTACTTTTTCTAGCATAGTTGCTTGCGCTGTAATAGTTATATCATAGTTTAATCCAGCATTGTCTACTTTAATGGCTTTACTATCAATCTAATTCGTAGTAACATCAACTTTGGCGAAAGTACCTTTCCTAATATATTTTTGTCTACTGGTAGTACTATCGCCGCCTTTATCTATAATTTTTCCACTTTTAAAAGCAGCAGTATTTATAACTTTATTAAATTTATCAATCGTCTACTACATTACACCATTGCCGATATCCTATATTAAATTTTTATTATTTATAGCATCAAGCATACCACCAGTTCTATAAATCATATCTCCAGAATCAAAATTAATACCTTGAAAAGCAGCATTAACTGTAGTAATGAATTCATTCATAAAATCTTCTAACATCGCACCCTAAGCCGCTTTATTTGTACTACTGGTAATTAATCCGGCTCCTTCAAATAGATGTGGATTAACTTCTTTTAAATTTAATAATAAATTATTTAACGCGGCATCTGCTACAATATCTTCTAATGAATAATTTTTAGGATCTATCTAATTATTTTGGTACTATTTAATTCCATTTAATACTTGTTCCAATAATTTAGCATCATTAGTTTCTTTCTCCAAAGTTTTATTAGGACGCATTAATTCTCTATAAGAACTTAATAAATTACCTAAATATTTAGGAGTAATTTCTTCATTTTTGTATTGCCGCCCTTTTGGTTTATAATAAATTAACTAATTTTTCTAGGCATTTGTTAATTTTGCCATATCTTTTTCTCTCCTTTTTCACAAAATAAAAAAAAGGAGAGGGATTAACCCTCTCCTTTAATAATCTTTTCAATAAGTTCATCCTCTGTGAGAGGAGCTTTATTTTCTTTTGGTTGAGAAATTTTATTATCTTTCTTTGACTTTTTGATTACGACTTTTTCTACTTCAGACGCTTTAATAGGCCGTGGAGCATTAGAGCTGATAATCATAATTAAATATCAAAATAGCTGTCATGCATCGGATCATGGATAGTTTGAGTACGATAGACACTATCATTGTCAATATCTTCAATGATCTGAACTGCAGCAAGTACTTTCTTAGTAGGATTGAAACGAGTAGTTCCTGGGAAAGCATCAAGCGTGAAGGTGAAAGTCGCAGGATCGCCGGTTGCGGCCATACTGAAAGTAAAGTTAGACTGGATCTTGCAGTTAGGAATTACAAATTCTGCTGGAAGATCAACGCCGTCTTGAGTACGGAATAGAGTAGAAGCTTCAAGATAGAAGTTGCCACCAAAAGATTCAGCAGTAATTTCAATTTGACGAGCTTTGCTGGCTTTCTCAATATAATAATCAAGAAGAACGACGGAGCCTTCAAAAAGTGCTAATTTATGTTCTGCATCAGCTTCAGTTTCATCAACGATAGTATAAGTAGAAGTAATATCCTGAATTTGAAGCCCATAATAAATCTGAATACCAGCTTTAGCTTTAGTATCAGCTTCTTCATCAGTACAAGTCTTATACTTCATTTCAGTTTCATCAAAATAGAACTTTTGAGGTTTTGTCGGTGCATCTACCTAACGAATAACTGTAGGAAGATAAGGTTCAGTTACTGGCTCATCATTGTCAACTCGCATAGCATAAATATAGAATTCACCCTTATGCGCACCAGTAGTAGTATCAATTTGTTCGTATGGTAAATTTTTAACAAAAATTTGAACACTCTTTTTATTTTCAGCAAGAGCGACAGCAGTTGTTTTTTCAGTTACATGCTGTTTAATTGTATTCTGTTTAGAAGCATCAATAAGACCTGCTCCAGCAAGAATCATGAAACCTTCAGCAGAAATAAGAGCGTCTTCCATAGTGAATGTTAAAGTACGGTCGCCATCCCAAGCTACTAAACGAGCATTGCCGCGTCCGCCTTGTGCATATACGGTCGTAGAAGCACCTTCAAGGCTAGAAGTTTTTAATGTATCGAAATAAAGAACTGGTTCGTTCGCATAGAAAACTTTATTACCAACCTTCATAGGAGCACGAGCTTTTAATACGACATCGCATATCTCACGAACACCAAATTTCATAGGTTATTTCCTCCTTAATAAAATTTAAATTTTATTTATATAACTCGCTACAAAAATTAGTAAAGCGATTTATACAAAATTAATGAATGTTTTTCATCCAATTGTCAGGTTTTTTATCTGACTTAGCTCCTGCTAATCTACTCTTTACATCAATATCCCAATTAGTGTAAAGAGAAAATCTTTCTATTAAATCGTATAACTAATACAATGTTAAATTCATACAATCTTCTAATGACATTGAATCTAATCCAATAGTCAATGTAGAAACGTATTGGCTCAAAATGCTTGAATCGGTAACCCCTTTAAGTTCAGCGACTCTTTGACGCCCTTTCATTAATTTATTAGCTATTTCTTGAGCTTTCTTATTAGCAGGATTATAATTATCTTGCCCATTTTTATTAGTATCAAAACAAAAAATTTGTCTTGCTACCGACTAAAATAATTCAAAGTTATCATCATCAATATTAATCTAAATGTCACTCTCATTATACTAAATAATAATAGATCTAGGAGTAAATGTAGACTTTGAATTTGGGAATAGTAATGATAGAACCTATTGCGCGGCTTTACGCCGTTTAACATTATCTTTCTATAGCATTACCATCATAAATATCTAAAAATTGGTAGTAGTATCCAAATCATTCTTGTCCTGATTTGTTATACTATTTTTATTAATACAAAGACACTGAGCACCAGTAAAAAATTCTTTTTCGCCAATCAATGCTATTTCCTTTATCTTAGGCTAATGAAGAGTCAATGGAATTTCTGGAACAGGTAAATCTGTTCCACACATTAAACTAAGTTTATAATCCATTAGTTCATTTTAGGCATTTTAAAATAATCCTCGATAAACATTTGTTCATCAGCAGGATTTGGCATATATTTTTTATCTTCTCCTCCGTGTATTGTATCATATAATAAACAAAGTCCAGCAAATTCATCAGTTAATATAATTTGCTATGCTCCGACGAAATTAAGTTGCCCAATTCCAGTTAAATGTTTTTTATCTAACATACTATCAAGCTCAGCAGCAATTCTATAAGGTCTTAACTAAAATGAATCAGCTAACTGCCACTAATCATAATGACAAATAATATCAAATTCAATAGTATTATCTCTAAATTCAGGATTATCTCCATTAGGAGTAAAATTATCAAAACTAATAACGATATAATTTAAAACATCTTTATCTATATATAATTTTGGTAAATTCCTTATATTCTTGCCAAACATTTTTGCGAAATTCTAATCACTTACTTCTGGTTTTTTTAACGCATCAGGAGTAGTATAATAAAGTAATTTACGCAAACGTTGATTCGCGGCCATACGATCAACTATAATTCTCATATCTTTCTCTTGGGCCAAAAATGCTGACTCTGGATTTTTTACATTATCAATTTTCATTCTCCGATTTCTCCTTCATCTTTAAAATAAAGATTCAACTACAATGGTTTTACATTCTGGCCCATAGAATAAATCAAACTAACCACAATATGTAGTTTCCCATCGTAATTTTAAAGTATTTGTTTCTTCATTTACTTTAACTGTTAATGGTAATTTTTTATCCCAAGTCCATTCACCAGAGTTAATTCCATCATATTTATATTCATATACTACTTTAGGCTTAATAAAAGTATCCCCTATAATGCCATTCTCTTTACCCGAATTAGGATCTTGAACCGGCTATATTAAACCATTGACAATACCATTATCAATATCATCAGCAGTTTCATTAGAATAATACTCGACAGCGTTAATTTCAATTATTCCAGGAGTAGAATACAAATCAGTAGCTTCAATACGCCAACATGTTTTATTAGGGTCATTCTATAAATAAAATTTATTATAACGCTAACATAATTTTACATTATCATTATTATAAGGTAATAATATATTTAAAGAATGATTAGGGGTATCTATACTAATTTCATGCTTTTGAATATAATTAATTTTAGTTTCAACAGGACCACGTAAAGCAACATAAGTTTTATGATAATTTTTATTTTCATCTTCCCAGGCAATTTCATAAGAACAACGTCTTATATTACCACGAAAATAAGCTAATTCAGTTAAATCCTGTAAATAAATTAACCAATAAGTATTTGTACCTAACCACTAAAAAATATCCCCAGTTTTAAAATTACTTTCAAAACCAATTGAAATAATTTTTTCATCATAATCCTATTTTATTTTATCGGGATTAATTAATGCACGACGTTCAATAGTATCTTTATCATCATATAATTTTTTTACCAAGGCAGCTTGATAAGAATAAAGTAAAGCTCTACTTAATGTTTTACGTTTATCTCTTATCATTCGTTCTTGTTGTCCTGTTACTCCATCGCCATATAAATATCTTGTAAGCATATTGGCTTTTGGAATACGGTTATACATTGCATCTAAATATTCATTTTTATTCAATGTGAAGCCCCCTTAATAAAGTAATAGCTTCAAACACTGTCTTTCTATAAATAGGAAATTCAATTTCAATATTTTTTAATCCTTCTAATTTACTTAAAAGAATTAAATACTAACTATCGTTAAAAATTTCCCCAAGACCAGTTAATTCAATAATTACAGTATTTAACTAAGATAACCAATCTTCTTCATTTTCGCGCATAGGAATTAATTTCCATATCTAATTAGTTAATCTATTAATATTAGTATTAATTAAATCATTATCTATATTAAAATTATATTTAGTCATCAAGGGCGCTTACCTCCCTTAGAACAGACCAGTTAGATTTAATATATCCATTATCATCAGTTTTACGACGCTTATATAATCTCTGCATATGAAAGGCCTAACGTCTTACTTCTGTTCTCAATGATAACAATTTCTACATATGATTTGCCTATGAAGTAAATTTAAAATCTGTACCAGAATATTTCATTCTTGTTACTTCAATAGATGCCAATTGACGTTCTACCCAAGCTTCAACCATAATTAAAGCCAAGATATTAATTTCTTCATCATCCAAATCGGCATTAAAATAGGAGGTATTTTCTTCAGAAAATATCTCCTAAAAAGCATTATCTATATCAATGTTACTGCCAGCTACTTCTTCAGATAAATCTCCACCTAATGGTATATCAATATTTCCGCCATCAATTTCCCCTTTTATAAAATCAGGAGCATCTTCATCAACTAAAACATAATCTAATTTTTTACGCGGAAATTCAAATCCAGGGATGCTATCAACAAGCAATTGACGTAAATCTAAAAATGTATCATGAGGAGTAAGTTCTAAATACATATCATCTGTTACTTTACCTAAAAAGCGTTCATAAATCTTATAAAAATATGTCATATAAAACCCTCCTTATTTATAATTAACCTTCTTTTACAACGTTATAACGAGGAGTAGTTCTACGGCCAGGAGGCGTTGTAGGCTTAGTTTCGGTCTTTACTCTACGTTCAGGAGCTTTTGGAGTAATTTGTTCATCCTCTGCAGCTTCAGCTTCCTTATTAGCTAATGCTCGATCAAGGTCAAATCCAGTTTTATCCTTAAGAGCTTTACGCTTATTATAATCACTCATAGGAAGAGATACAGCATAACTCTTAATCATATCAATAACTCCAATAGGGGCAAAATCAAGGCAGTCAAGGAATTCATCAAGAGTTCCTTCGGTAAGAAGCTTAATAACTCCAGCGTCGTCTAAATAATATTCAGGTTCTGTATGAATACCTAATTCTTCTGTAGTTTCAGTATCCACAATCTTTAAGAAGTTTTCCATTAAAGTGCGGCCTCCACTAAGATAGGCAAGTTTCTCTAATTCCTCAAAAGGAATTTTTTTAGTTTCTCCAGGGGTAAATTCTCTGCGGATACCTTCTTCAGGAATAGTATAAACAACCATTCCAGCACTTCTATTAGTAACTATTAAAATTTTTTTACTCATTTTTTTTTATTCTCCTTTTACTCATAAAACAAAATAGGGGAGAAGGGGATTTCCCCATTCTCCCCTAAAAATATTATATATTAATTTTTAGTTAATATCAATTACGGCTTATCTTCATTACCGCCATCAATAGTATCATGAGAACCAGTAATCTGACCAGCATAGTCACGGACCTTACCAGTTACACCATCAAGATGCCATGTCTTCATGTCACCAAGAAGTTCAGTATCACAATAGCAGCAGATGTTATTAGCTAACATAGCAATAACGCCAACTTTCTTATAAACCTGAATTTCACGGCTACGATCATAATTGGTATATTCATCAACAATGGTATTACCTTCCATAGCAACCTTTACAGGCTTGCTATCAGCACCAGTAGGAATAATCCAAGCATAACCTGGGTCAATGACTTTCTTTTCATTAGTAGCATCTTCAAAGCCCTGCTCAAGAATAACAACTTTATAGCCCTTATAGGAAGCAAGACGGCCAGTATTCCAAAGCTCATTTTTCATAGCTTCAGTATAACGCCAAGCATCCTTCGGAATCATACGAACAGCAAATTCATAAGTGCAATAAATAGTAGGAGTACCATAAGCAGAAGCAATCATAAGTAACTTATCAAAGCCGGGTTCATCAAAACCATTAGCAACTAAGCGGTTAGCAGGAGGTAACTGGTTAACAGAAGCCTTTAAAGCACCGGCAATTTCTTTATAGATAAGTTCGTCCATACCTTCCATGACGATCTGGGTAACAACACCAAAATCAACACGGCCATCAAGGAATTCCTCAAAGCCAATTTGAGCTGCTCCACCGATAGCGCTTGTACGGACTTCAAAGCTTTCTTCAGTCTTACCAAGCTTGAATACTTCATAGATACCAGCTAGGCCGACACGAGTGATGAATTGCTTTGCACGAGTGTTGTTGCTGAACTTTCTACGGAAAATAGGCTTGTCGCCCTGTTTAAACGTCTTAACTTCAGCAAACTGATTGTATTGCTCTTCAACTTTCTTAGGAAGAACTTCATCAATAGTTTCTTCAATCATTGAGAAAATAAGGTTCTTATTATCACGATATAAAGAATAAGTTCCAGCAAGTTCATTTAATTCTCTACGGAGAGTTTCATTAAGAGCATCATAAGAAAGGCTTTCGCCATTAAAGCTGTAAGCAGTAGGAGTAGAAGGATCAGCCTTAGCGACAGTCTTCATTAATTGAACAAGATTTTTTCTATCTAACATTTTTCTTCTCTCCTTTCTTACGCGATTCGCATAATCTTAACGCCCTTTTGATGATCAGGCATTTCATAAACCTTGACAACCTACCATTGGATAGAGCCATCACCAGACTTAGAAAGCATACCATCAGCAGCACGAGGACTTAAAACATCGCCAACTGCAAGAGTAGCTTCGGCAATAGTATTAGTCGTAAAAATATCACCAACGTTGGTCTTGAAAACACGAGGAACCATAGTAGTGCCAGCAGGCATTCTACGAGCCTCATAAGGACCATCAAAATGTAAAGGATCTTCTTCATAGAAGAGCTCACGAATATCAGGACCAGCAGTAACATCATCATACTCATAAGTATGTTGTACACCCTGACTATCTGTAATAGTCATAGAAGTATTACCTTCGGCATCCTTACCATTTAAATAACGAGCCTGACGTGTACCGATTTCCTGCTTACCATCATATGGGCTGTAGTAACGAGCCTGATAATCATCTTTGCGCATAGCAAATTCGCAATCAGCTTGTTCCTCACGATAAAGTTTAATTTCATTATAAACTAACATCCATTCGCCCTTGCCAGTGAAATCAACTTCACCAAGGTCACCAGCAGCATAGTCATACTTAACAAACTGGCCATTTTCAAGAAGCTGGATATTTTTGTTAGCAGGTAATTGAGCGTAAATCTGACCAGTGCGCTGAGCACTTAAATGATTAGGCTCAACCTGACCATAGCCATATTCAACGTAACCGCCCTTAACAGCAGATACGCCGCTTAGGTCTTTAAGCATATCTTTTAAAAGCATTAGGTTTTCCTCCTTAAAAATTTATTATTCCATAGTTTTCGCAACATCCTATACTGCCTTAATCCAAGCAGGAATGCTATCGTCATTTACATCATTATTAATATTATATGTAAGTGGGTCATTTTCTTTCTTGTCATTAGTATCGAAATTGACCTTATTGCGAACACAGATAATAGAAAGCTTTGCTTCAATATCATCTAATGAATAAGTATCAATATTACCAACAACATCTTTCTTATCATCATCAGATAACATATAGAAACTATTAATCATCTCTTGCTTCTTTTCTCTTTCAGCATCAGTTTTGAACTGAGTTAAAGAAGCAAGTTCTTGTTCGAGCTGTGTTTGCTTTTCAACTAATTCATTATATTTAGTTTCAAGCGCGGCATACTCATCTTTTAATAAACCATACTCAACTACATCTTCCAAAGAGTACTTAGCTTTCTTTTTCTTTTTTTTCTCTTCGTCATCCTCAGTTGGGTTTCCTTCTTCATCAGAAGTATCAGTTGGTTTATTTTCGGGAGTATCCTTCTTTTCACCATCTTTTGGCTGTTCTTTAGAAGGATCTTCCTTATTATTATCATTATTCTCTTTATTGTCTTTATCTTTTTCGTCCTTTTTTTTCTTAGCAAATTCTGCGACTTTTTCAGGATCGAATTGAGGATTATCAGAAACAGAATAATCAGTTAATTCAGAAACTTCGCCAGGAGTGAAAGTATCATTCTCCATAGAAAAATCTAAACGAACGAACTTATCATCTTCCTTAACAACAGCAAATAAATTGCCATTATCTTCGCAAACTTCTTCAATCATTGCATTACCTGCTCCGAAGCCCTTAATATAAGAATAAAGAGAAGTCCAAATGGAATCACCAATCTCCACACTATATCTTGTGAACACTTTTGTTCCTCCTTTACCTTCTAATAATTCTTTTAAATCTTTCATCATAGAGAATAATTGCTCATTAAATTTATCACTAAATGAGAAATGCATCGTAGGAGCAGTAATATTAGCTCCTTCAAAGCAAGGTTCACAATCTTCTCCAAGAATACAAAGTTTCTTAATTATTGCTTCATTTATAATAAAAAATTCGGGCATTCCATTCTTATCTTTCGACCAATACGCATTAATTTTTTCATCATCTAATTCCATAGATTGATTATTACCTTTTTCAATAATGCGCTTACTTTCTGGATAGATATCTGTCCAGATATAGCCTTCAGTCATTAAATATTCATGCTCGTTTTTTCCATCATCTAAGAATTTCTAAAACCAAACTTTTGCTCCTAAGTCTACAAAACCATAAGGAACAGTGGTATCTTTTACATCAAATTTACCATTAGAAATATCAATTACACGATTATGTTCTTCATAATCTCCATTAGCTTCATTGTAATAACCAACAATAGGGCTACCTGGTAAACTCTACGCTAAATCTTTAGCAACTTCTTTTGTTATAATACTTCTATTGCGATTTGGTTTATCACTAACATAGCAGACCTTAATCTAACACTTAGAAATTAAAGGATTGATTTTAGTGATATTAATAAACTCAACAGGAGTATCTAACTTAACACTTGTATGTCTCACTATAAATCCTCCTTATTTACCAGCAGCTTGACGATTAGCAATTGTTTTTTCGCTCTTTTCATCGTTAGCTTTTTCTGGTCGGCCACCCTCTTTAGTTTCTGTTTTTACAGTGGTATTTCCACTTGTTTTATTTTGAGAAGTGTTAGAACTATTCTAATCTTTTTTACCCAAAATATCTTCACCATTTAATGTAGAACTCATAAGAGGTGGTATCATAACTTCACTTAAGTGTAAAACTTCGTTTTCAAAATGAGCTGTATTAAGAATAAAACTCTATGATTGTCCAAGAGCAATCTAAGGTAACATTTTAGAGAAACCAATCTAAGTTTGCTCTTTATACATTTTAGATAAATCTTTATAATTATACTATGTAGTTTCTAACATATAGAATTTATAATTATATTTTTTCTAAACATTCAGGACTGATAATATTCTATCAAAAAATATGTTGAATTGCAAAATTAAATTACGCATGGTAGATTCATCATCTAAGATAGACTTTTCTAGGGCGATATTACCATCTGTATTAAACAAATTGCGCGAAACGCCAAATGCATTATATACAGTTCGTTCAACACGCTCTAATTCATCTGTAGTAGCAGAAGTATTTTTGTCAGAAGTATCAATAGCATCTACATCAGCAAAAGTAGTTAATACATCAACACCTACTGCTCTACGAAGCATTTCAACAGCATTATTATGAATATCACGAGCTTCATCAATATCAAAAATCAAATCACCATTTTTATCAAGCGGTAATTTCTAAACTAAAATTTTTAACAATTTCTGCATTTGTTTGCGGCGGTCCAAATCTTGTGCAGCATCTAAATCTAAAATCGCAGGAATAGCATTTACAAATAATGGAATATCATTAGTACCATTTAGAGCAAACTTAATAGTGCTTTGTGGATCTAACAAATACCAACTACCAGTATTATCACCAGCTACATCAGGTAAAAGTTTACCAGCTTTATAGAGACGATAACCTATTGTAAATTCATCAGGGAATAATTTTAATACTCTATTACGGTAATTAGTATCCACAAAAGTATCAAAGTATCTCATGTCAAATTCAATAGCAGGTAAATTACCTACTGAATATCTTGAACGGCAATACTCAATAGGAAGCTGCTATAAAATTAAGCCAGTGCTTGATGGAACAATATAAGCATAGTAGGCTCCGCATTTGATAACTTCAAGAGCCATATCGCCACAAATTTTCTTAATATAAGAATTATCTAAATAATTTAAAATTCGCCAGAAATCTTTTACTGCTTTTGTTTCATTAATGTCTTTAACAGTAGAGCCATCAGTATTATTAGACTAAATAGCGATAGCCCAATCATAACGATACATATTCGCAAAATAATTACATACCCTTTGATAAATACCACTTACTCTAAAAAAGAAACGTGATATTCTTCGTAGTTCTTGAATATCATTACGAATTAAAGCATCCATAACCATAGGCTTTGTATAAATACGTTCACGGCTATATTTTTCACTACGACGACCGTAAGTGTCCCATCTGAAAGAACCAAGATTTAAGACAGCATCATCTAATGTCTTAACACCAACCTTAATCTTCTTATACTCACTAGGGCCAACTGCAGAATACTCGCGTGTTCCTCCAGTTATGTCAAAACCTTTTTTATGTATCTATTCATTTCTGGTTAATTCTTCCTTTTCTAATTCCATACTTCACCTTCTTTCAATTAATATCCAGCTTTTCGCATTATATAATCATAAGAAATTAAATTTTCTTCTGTATAAGGAATTTCTATTAAATGTAAATCATGTAAAGCACAGAATCTACGTTTTTGATTATCATTATATTGCTATTGATATAATCCACGTTTTCCGCCAAATTTATTACTAGCTTCATAATGCTATTTCCCTTGATATTCAATTAAAAAATCAATATTATTATCATCATCAAATATGACAAAATCAAAACGTAAAGGACGACCGTTATGTGTTTTTAAATCTGGAAATATATATTCCATCTTAAAATTCAGGCCGGCTTCTTCTAAGATTTCTCTAATCTTAATTTCCGCACGACTGGCATCCATATATTAAGTCTCCTTTCTTATCTACAAATAAATTCCTCTTATTATTCTTTTAAAAATTAATTTAAAAGAATAATAAGAGTTGCCCGGCTTAATTCATAAACATCCAATCAGCAGCCCGGAATTTTTTCTTCTTTTTATCTTCTTCTATTTTTTTTATATAATATAATCCATACTCTAATGCAGAGAATTTATCTTTTTTAATACTTTTATTAGCTTGTTTTAAAATTATATTTAAACCTTCATTTTCTTCACGCAAATTCATAATCTCTTCGCGCAATGAAGTAGTTAAACTAAATGGTCTTAAATAATCAGATCGCGCTTCTGTGGTCATGTTCTAACCCACTTTAGTAGTTAATAATTTCTATTTAGCAGTTCGTTCATCAATTAAAAATTTGATCTTACCAGAATTTAACACTGACTAAGTAATACTATGTGCTTCAGTATTGATTGGTGCATTAGCTTTCATTAAATATAAAACGTCTAACTCTGTGCTATTGGTTTTATATTTTTTATATTCTTGAACTGCATCATCCTGAGTCCCACCATAAACTCCAAAATCAGGAATTACTTCAGAAGTTTCAGGATTAATCTATGGCTTAACCATAAAATCTACTAAACCAACACCAAGTCCATTAGCATCTATTACAATTCTACGAGCTTTATATTTATAATATAATTTTTTAAGTTTAATAGCCTAATCTTCAAAATGTGTATCATTCATAGTATAAATATTAACTAAGCTTTTAATTGGCTCACCATGCGGTTGTGGTGTTACTTTAAATATACAGACAACAGTATCGCACCCTTTACGGCCTACATCAACACTTAATATATAATAAGATAATTTACTTGAACGGCCAGAAGCTTCATATTCAGGCTAATTCAGTATTCTATTCCTATTAAATATTTCTGCATTAAAGAAAGCATCTTCAACAGTACCAGACCAGATTGATTCATATTCACGTTCGAAAGAAGCTTCATTATAAGTTCCTTCATTTTTCTGGTCAGTAATAAATGTCTTCTACTGTAATCCAACAGCAACAGGAGTTCGCCAAGTTCCGCCTAATACCATACATCTATCAGGCTATGTAATCATACGAACTAATAAACCAATTAATCTATCATAAGGATATGTATTTTTATAACCAGCAGTAGTAATATAAATCTATGATTTATTTACTGCTTCCTCTTCATGAGTTGTACCATCTTTAGCTCTACGAGGAATAGCCATAACTGGTATAATGACTTCACGCAAAATCTAATCATCAATACCTACACATTCTTCCATTAGGCCGCCATGACGACGCTGACCACGAGTACTTTCCCTAGCAGCTAAGTTATCAAGGACAGAACCATTTTTAAATACATAACGTACTTTATCTTTACTCTCTTGGCTCTTACCTCGACCCCAATCAATTTCGCGTTTAAAACTTGGTATTAAATCACAAATTTCATTAACTTTATCATGTAGAATACTTGCGCCTTGTTCCTTACCACCAGAAGTAACAAATAAATGAACACCAGGGTAAAGAATACATCTAACCATTAACGCCATGACTGATAAGAATGATTTAGAATAGGCACGAGGGAAAACTGCATAAACGTATTGATAACGCATTACACATCTTAAGAAAACACGCTGATAGAAGAAAAACTTAAATTCTCCTTCTTTCTACTCGGTACGTGTTCCTCGTACTAAAAAATCAACAAATAAATCTGGATATTCACGCCAAAAGGCAGTATATTTACGAATGACTGGCATTACGGCATTAATACGTTCTTCAGAAAGACCTATTTTTTTTCTGCTTGTAGATAGATCAAGTAAATCTTGTAATGCCATTAATTTTCTCTATCAGAGAAAGCATCTATATCTAACTCTGTTTCATTATCTAAAAATTCACTAAAGTCTTCAATATCTTTATCTTCTAAAGTTTTTTCAATGTCTTCAATAGACATATCAACATCATCAACAATTGTATCTTCGACGTTTTCTTTAGCCTATTCATCTTCTTTAGCGTTTTGTTTTAATGCCTAATCAATCATATTGCCAAGATTAGTTTCTCGTTCAATTAAAGTGCGTGTATATTTTTGCATATCTTTAATTGTAAAATCTACTTTATCATTCGGAGTATCAATATAATATCTTTCGATATAACCTTGTTTCTCACACATTTCTATTAATTCACCAACAGAATCAATAAAATCACCAGACTCTTCTTTATTCTGAGCCGCAGTAAATTTGCCCGATTTCATTAAAGAATCATACATTTTAATCATCTTTTGGGCGCCGTCCACATCACCTATATCTAATAACTAATTAGATTTTAATGATGTCTTACAGGCAAGTTTTAATGTATCAATATGGCCTGCGGACTAAATATCGTAAGACTGCATCATTTCATTAAATAATTGCTCTAAGCGCACCCATTCATCAGGACTATAGCCTTTTCCCCATTTTAAATAAAGGTATCGTTTATCTTCGTCAGTAAGTTCTGCGCCTAAATCAGGAACATCAAAATCTAATTTATCTTTAAAATAATCTTCTGTAGAATTCCCAAAATCTAAGGGAGGAGGCGCAGGAGGAGGCGGTTCTTTTAATTCTTCTGATGGCAAAGCAAATGAAGCACGTTGAATGGCTGTAGTGATATCTTGAATGTCATACCCCTATTGCTTCATTGTTTCTTCTATTTTTTTATTTTGTAAGTCTTGCAAGAATTGACTATCTTTCCATCTGTAATCTTTCCATTGATTTAATTTCATTGCAGAGAGATAGCGACCTAATATTGTCATTCCAGTGACTTTTGTTCTATCCTTCGCAAATTTACCCATTAACTAATTCCACTATTCAGGAATGTAAGGAACATCACATTCTTGCAATATCCATAGATAAGTATCCGGATTCCAATTATCTACATGCATTGTTATACATTTTTTACATTTTGGTAATTTACCATCATTAGGATATTTATCTAAATTATTAGATGTATAAAACTAAGTTCCATCCATAGTTTTATTACATTTTTCACAGTAATATTGTTTACCTTCGCTGGACAATCAATATTTCTCCTTTCTTTAGGATTTCATTTTTTCTTTACGAGAACTATTTCGGCATTTTTTGCATATACTATAAAATCCATCTTTACTTGTTTTATTATAGGAAAAATATTTATTGTGAGCCAATTTAATTTGCCCACATCTACTGCATTTTTTATACTTACCTTTTTCTTGAGTCGTATAATACCATTCTAAATATTTATCAACGGCTTTATCAGCAATAAGTTTTGGTATTTTATTGCGGAATAAACTTGATATATATTCTAAGCTGTGAGTAATATTAAATTCTTCTTGTAAAATTTTTTGAATCTCTATATTTTGTAATCCATCAATTTTACATTCTACAATGCGCATTAACATAGGATAATCAGCTAAGGCTTCATCGCAAATATTTTCAAAATCATAAATAAGATACCAAGTATCATCTTCAAAACGATCCCAACTGTCTTCTTTTAATCGAGAATAGTTACATAAGACACAAGAGCAAATTTCAGGATTCATTAATGAAATTCCTTCGGGAATTGGATATCCATCATCATCGAACATTTTTACATCTTCATCTAATTTAATTTTATATTTAGATCGTGTAAGTTTTACTGGTACTATTGGTTTTCGATAAGCATTTTTAATAACATATTGATCTTTGCGCATTTCTATTAATGCCTTTTTTATAGTGAAAGCATCTTTACCACTTACTACTTTCATTTTTGCTTCCCAAGTTGTAATAGCGTCTTTTAATTGTTTTAAGCTAGGAATTTCTTCTAAATCTTTTTTTGTAATTGTAACTTTTGGCTAAAATATCATATTCTTATCACTATTAATTAAATTATATATACCATCTTCACCATTCTCTAACTGGGAAACAAGTCCTTCGAAAGAAGTTTCACGTTTATTAACTGTCATTAATCTATTATCAGTTAATATTTTCTTTTCTTTTTTTTCTTGTTTCTCCATACATAGAATTAGATAATCTGCGAGGATTTCTAAATACTTTTCATTAGGATTTGGATTTTCCTCTAAAATTTTTTTTACTAATTCATTTCGTTCTTCAGGAGTTTCAAGAGTATAATCTAATTTTATCAAGATTAATACCTCCAATCCTTCTAAAAAAATTATAACACAAAAAATTTGCAAAGTCAACCATGGCCAAAAATTTTTATAGTATTTAATAAAAAAATTATGTAAAATGTAAAATTGACAATTATAAAAATTTTTTATATAATAATTATATAAAATTAAAGGAGATAATTTTATGAGAAAACCTCGTGGTATTTTAGGTAGTATGGCTTCTAAAGCTAAACGTAGAGCAACTAATAGCGCAACTAGAGCTGTTTATCAACTTATGTGGGGTGAAAATCCTAAGCAGCAGGGAGCTTATAATCCTGTTAAGGAACGTAAGAAAAAGTAAATATATTATATTTAAAAATTGAGGGAAGTGATTTAATGAAGTTTGTCCATGGGCTTCTTTTAGGTACTGGGGCGGCATTTGGTTTAGGATGTGCGGCCAGATTTATTTACGGTAAAATTATTGAAGCAAAAATCTATAAAGATTATACTAAAGCGCTTGAAGATTTTATGAATTTCAAAAGCGATAAAAAGTATATTGAATATAATAAAGGACTAGAAGAAAAATATATTGGGCCTGGAGTGGTTCATGTCATTAAAAATAAAAAAGATTTAATGGCTATTGATCTATCTAAATATGAAGAAGAGGGAGATCCAATCGGCATTACTCTTGGTTCTAAAATTGTAGATAAAGAAGATCAGTATATTATACCTGAAGTAGAAGTTTATAAATTTAAAAATGGATATACAAATTATCGGTTCCATCAAGAACGAGGAGTAATTGATCCTAATGAAGGTATTATTCCTTTTGATTAATTTATGTTAAGATCTTGTTAAGAAAAATTTTGACAAAAAACAAAAAATTTTGTAAAATAAGTTATAAAATTTGTGGGATGGCTCGCACTCTCCCAATTAAAAAGAAAGGAGTGAGTTTAATGCTGAAAACAGCTTATACAAGAAAACTCGATACAGTTGGACGTTTAATGATTCCTTCTAAACTTCGTGAAGAATTGCATATGGTAAATGGTCATAATTATGAATTTTATATTGACGAAGTAGATGGTAAGACTTTTTTATGTATTGAATGTCCTGAAGCCAGTGACGCCGTAGCTCTTGCAAAAGAAACGTTGGAATAGAATGGGTATCGAGTAATTAAAGAATAATTAGATTAAAGCGGGAAAATATTTTCCCGCTTATTTTTTTTTATAAAAATCGTTTTTTGAGATTGGAAACTATAATCGTTTTCTGAAATTGAAATTATTATCGTTTTTTGAAATTAAAAATGAGTTTAGAAATTATTTTACCAGGCAGGAAGATTTATCCATTTTTTCCATTTTTTTTACACGAAACCCTGCCCCCCACTTCACTTGACTAAAGTGTTAAAGTCTATTGTCTTACTTTACTTGAGTGAAGTAAGTTAGATACGACTAACCCCCGAAAAAAATATTTCGTTTTTTTTGAAAAAAGTTCTTGACTTTTTGGAAATAGCCGCTATAATGATAATCAGAAATCAACCACAAGGCAATGCAAAACAAGCCGCAAGGCAAGCGAAAAAAATTCAAGAAATTTTGAAAAAAGTTCTTGACAAACAGAGCGCCGTGTGGTACAATTCAAAATGTCAAGAGGACAGAGACAAACAAACAGCAAGTTCTCTTGAGTGACGGAAAAACCGGAAAGCAAAGTCGTACACCGGACGGCGTGAACCTTGAAAAGTGAATTTAAGCCGAACGCCTGCACCGCACAGCGGGCGCGATGGTAGAACATGGAAAGTGCGGTGCAAGCTGTAGGGCAGTCCATCGCCTACGGCAGACAGCACCACGGACAGGTGACACCTAACAGTCAAATAATATGTAAAGGATTGGTAAAATCATGGTTATAAACATATTCACAAGTAAGGAAGATAAGGAAAAAGCTATCAAGACAGAGCTTGCTGAGCAGGCACAGGATTTGGTAGGATATGTCAAGCAGTACCATATGTTGGGGGACAAGTTCGACTATGAACGTACCCTTGAGACATATCACTGTTATGCGGCAAGTAACATTGACGCATGGGATAGCTTAACATGGGCTATAAACTCGGCAGAGTATGACCTTGAGCATACCCCATATAACATGGACATGGAAACTGGCTGTCCGTGTGCGGCATATGACGCAATTTACCAGAAGCTGGCAGATATGCGCGAAGAAGCCGAGGAATGGGCAAACACCTTTGAGCATATGTTCGAGGACTTCTTTAATAAGCTGTATGACCTGTTATATGGTGAAGAAGCATAAGCTTCTTCACCCATTCACCAAACAACCAACTGACAATATATGGAGGTATTATTATGAACCGTATCAACAGAAGAACCGCACGCAAGGAAGCTATGATGAACACTCTCGAACGCGTTAATACTGCTATCAGCAAGGTCAGATTCTCTGACCCTGATGGCAAGGACACCTTTCACAAGCTGCTGGACAAGAAAGAGTATATCGCTCAGCAGATCGCCGAAGCCAGCTACACCGAGTATTCGATGAAAGCTAACTATAATGAGGTCAAACGTATTCTCTCTCATATGGATGAAGGTGGCTGTGCTGAGTGGGTCAAGTGGGACATTAAGCAGCTGGCAGCAAGTCGGCGTCGCTGGGCTATCGCCACAAGCAAGCAAATTTGGTTGGGCTAATTGCCCAACCAACCACAGAAAGGGGATAATATTATGTACACTATCTATAATCACACGACTGGCAAGTATGGCACTATCTACCATAACCTGACAGCAGCACGTTGTATGGCTCATGCCTACAGTCTGTGGGCAAGGAATGACAGAGATGTCATTGATACGCAGACTGGTGAAGTCATGAGCACATTCGAGAAAGGTAAAGAAACCTACAGAGCCAAGGGTTAAAACCCTTGGCTTCCAATAGAAAGGATGGTACAATATGGCAACTGCACGAAATCCCTATGCTGAAATCCGTTTTCTTGATAAGAACAATGTTCAAACTGATTATTGCAGATGGCAATTATCTAGCACATTCAACTGTCCTTGGCAGCTGGCCTTCTACCGCGAACTCGAAGAAAAGCTCTACATCATGCAGGAACTGGAAATTGTAGGGTTCGGCAGTCGGTCTGCGGTATTTACTTCTGGTCTGCTGACTACCTACCATTTCACAAACTATCAGATTGTACAGGTAATCGAGCATACGGCTGACCACCTGACATTAGTGGTGAGGGACATTTGAGTCCCTCTACCGCTTACCAACCGCACAATCGAGCGCATGAATTGAATTTTCGGAAAGGAATTTTTGAAATGAAAAATCTCAAACTCGCTATTTACCTTACCTCGGTCATAGTCTTACTCTGGATTAGCATTTCATTTTGCAATGTAGTTGCGCATAATAATCCGGCTGATGGGGTTTATGAATATCCCTCTTGGAACTTCTTTACAATGTTGGAGGATTAAAATGAAAAATCAACATAGGTGGTCAGGCGAATGGACACAGAGGGGAGCGCTTGGAGCGCATGACCTCTTTACTCTCAACGGCGAATGGGATGATATTCTCTATATCCCAGTTGGCGCAGAGGGCTGGGCGGATGGGGCTAATGCTTTCAACCTCTCAACTCAGGAGTTTGAAATCATTCCCCAGCATTGGGAAGTCTTTAAGGTAGACCTTGATAGGTCTAGGGCAAATTGGAGTGAAGAGGGTTAAGACCTTCTTCACTTAATGAAAGGAATAATTGAAATGGAAATGGTCAGAACCTTGTTCGATGGCTGGCTGCTTGTAAAGCCATTCTCTTATGTATATGGTCCTTTGTGGAATTATATGTACACTGATTCCTATAAAGGAACTGAGTTCAATGTTTACAAACATATAAGCGGTGAAATGTGTGTTGTCCTCACAAGTGAAATAATTTGAAAGGAAAAACGAAAATGATAAACATTCGCACAATCAAGAAACTGGCTGATGGCGATGGTCTGACCCTCAAGAATGGAAAAATCAAGAGGTACAAGAGTGGCTATCAAGTAGCTACTAATGGCGTCGAGGTCATCAGTCCTGAAATGGCAATACAAGCGGTTCGAGAGTTCAAAGGCACTTGCGGCATTTGGCTTGAAAATGGCAGATACTACATTGACATTTCTAAACGAGTCAGCACTAAACGCGAAGCAGTTGAAATTGGCAAGAAATGTAATCAGCTTTCAATTTACAGATGGCGCGGCAATCCTGCCTGCCTTTATATTTAAGATTTGAAAAGGAGAAATAAAAAATGATTAACGTTAGAACTATCAAGAAAATGCTGGACGGCGATACCCTGAACATCAAGAACGGGAAAATCAAGAAGTACAAGGGCGGTTTTCAAGTGAATGTGCAGACCTATGAACATGACAGTCCTGAATCTGCTATCTTCTGGGCGAAACTGCTTAACACTCTGGATGGCGGTTGCAGTATTCAATTCAAAAATGGAAAATATTACGTCAGCACCACGAAGCACGCCTACACCAGACGGCAGGCAAGGGAAATGGCAAATGATGCAGGTCAGGGCGCTATTTATGAATGGCAGAATCTGGCTCATATGGCAGTTTGATCCTGAAATTCCAAGGGCTGGAAATTGGAAACAGTTTCCAGCCCATTTTCCAAATCATCTTCTTTAATTCATTATCACTTTAATCAAATGAATTGCCTCGCCGGGGCGTGGCGAAATTGATATATCCACAGCAAGCTCGCCACGCCCCGCATTTTCCATTTAATACCAATTCCGAATATTTCCAGTCAAATTCTACCATATCTGACATTATGTTCCATTTCCCATATCCTACCAGCTTATGGTATATAATTCCATACCAAATGTTTCCAGAATCTTTGTGCATATTGACGAATAAAAAAATTTGACTTTCCTATTGACATTTACTATAGGGTGTGCTATTATATAATTGTTCCAAGGGAACAGATAAAAAATGAAATGGAGATACAAAAAATGACTATTGAAAAAATCGCTGAACTGCTGAACGAATGGATTGATAATGACCATGATTTCAGTGCGGAATCCATGAACGACTTCTGCAACACATATGCCCGCAACTATGACGAGTATATGGGTCTGTGGTACACAGTCTGCGGTTGCATCGAGGAGGAGGACTAACATCATGTATGAGTTTGAAATGTACAATGTCAACACAAAAGAAATTGAAACTGCATATGGCTACTCCCTAGCAGACGCTAGGGAGAGAAGCCCAAAGTATAACAGCCGCGAATGGATTTGTCTAATGTCTACTTATATTGATTAAGGGGGAAATGAAAATGAAAATGTCTGAATTTGCAAATAACATTCTTGATAAGAAAATGCTGATTGAACTTATTAACCATCTTCCTTCGTGTGACGCCTGTCCTTTCAAAATGGCTTGTGAGAAAGCAGCTATTGATAATCCAGATGAAACTTGTGAACAGTTCCTTAACCGTTGGATTGAAGATGATAGGAATGAGGGCTGAAAAGCCCTCTTCCAAAAGGAGGAAATTAAGATGGATATTACAAAATTGCAAGTTAGTCAGCATATTAAAGAAGACCGCTTGGATAGATATGTTGAGATTCAAATGAACACTGGACTTGGCGAACCTGTGGCAAAATTTAGATATGAGGACAAATGGCAGATTATTACAAGTACAGGTGTAATTTTAATTACAGATAGCCGGATGGAATTTCTAATCACATTGTATTATGTCAACATGAAAAAAGCAACAGCCATTTTCAGGCATAATGGGCAAATGCAAATGCCGAAAGTGGTATATGAAGCAATTCAGAAAAATATGGCAAAAAAGCTAATTAAGAAATAGAAAGGAAAAATTAAAATGAAAATCGAGTATGAAAAGCCCAGACAGATTATCCACTTCGCCGCTCTGGATGTTGGGGCTGTATTCCGCGACCCTGAAACAGATTTAATTTATATTAAAACTGACTGCATTGACAGTAAAGACGGTGATGAAATCAATTCTGTTGATTTGGGTAATGGAGAATTTAATTGTTTTTATAATGACGCAAAAGTCTATCCCGTAGACGCTACATTATATATCAATGAGAAGAAATATTAAGGAGTGATAAAAAATGGAAGGATATAAAACATGGAAGTATCTGGTAATTAACTTCCTCCCTACGGAAGGCTGGCCGCGGTTGTTTTTTGTAGAAGCCTCGTGTCGTTCGGAAGCTGAATCTTATATTCGGAAACACTGCGGACAAGACTATATGCTGGTGGATAAATACGATGAATTTGTCGCAAAAATTCTTGATTATCCCGAAATTCCGCATTGTAAATTCTGATTTCTATTTGAATTTCCTCCCATATTTTGGGAGGAAATTCTATTTTGAAAATTATAAAAAAAAATAATATAATTTTTATATAAAAAAAAATAATTTTTATTTCTATTTCAATTCTATAATTTTCCAGTCAAAAAATCAAATGCGGTAAATTTTAGCAATCCCATAATCTAGAAAAGAATTTGAGCTGGCCGCGATCCAACGCTGCGGCCAGAATTTAGCGAATTAAAGTGCTAACGTAAAAAAGTTTTCCAAATCCTTCCAGCTCAGCCCTTGGAAAATTTTCCCAAAATCTTTGTGCAATTTGACGAATATTTTATGCTTGACTTCTGGTATGCCCTGTGCTATAATAAGGGTACAAAAGGAAAGGAAATGATAAAAATGAAAATTTACATGGCTGGAGCGTTCTTCCGCCCTGAGACAAAATCAAGAATTGATTCATATGCGGCAGGTTTCCGGCGGCTTGGGTATGATGTATTTGTTCCGCAAGAACATACAGTCCCGAACGCTTGGGAAATGTCACAAGAGGATTGGGCAAAGGAAGTTTTCAAAATGGATATTGCCGCAATTCAAGAATGTGACATGGTATTTGTTGTATATGATGGTCTGTATTCTGACTCTGGAACGGCTTGGGAAATCGGATATGCTTATGCTCTTGGAAAAAATATCCAAATGAGCATAAATAATGGTGTAAAAGATATGTCAATTATGCCATTTGCAAGTGCTTGGGTTATTGAAAACTATAAAAATATAAAATTAGTTTGAAAAAAACACTTGACAAATCCGCTTGTATCTGATATACTATAATCAAGGTAAGAAAATACCAAACAAAAGAAAGGAAAATGAAAAATGAAAAAACTGAAAACTGTACTTGTAATTGTATTTCTGGTTCTGTTGATTGCAATTCCTATTGCAGGTTGTAGTCCAGCAGACAAAGTAAATAATAATTTGAGCGTGACAGCTGATAATTTCGGCTGTGAACGTCGAATTACAGTTTACAATGCCCGAACTGATACAATTATTCTTTACGCCGAAGGCTATATGTCAATTAGCAATAATAGTGCTTCAGAGCTGGTTATTACTTGTAAAGTTGGGGCAAATGAGTATAAGAAAAATTACATTTACCTAAATGATTACACTCTTTACGTTGTAGAAGATATTACCGGCACACATACTGATCCTTACCATTATAAGATTGCATTCTATTCTAGCTTGCCGGATATTGACATTATGCCCTAAATATTTGAAAGAAAAATTTAATCAAGGGGATTGACAAAACAATCCCCTTGTGATATAATAAAGACACTCCAAAAGGAAAGGAAATGATAATATGATTAAGGAACTCTGCTTCGATATGGATGGTACTTTGGCTGACTTGTTTGGTGTGGAAGATTGGCTTGCTAAGATTCGAGCCTATGACCCTACACCTTATCAGACCGCCGAACCGCTGGTTGATATGGCAGAACTTGGGTGTCTGCTCCGTAGCTTGCAGAATTGCGGTATCAATGTTGCAGTTATCACTTGGCTGTCAAAAGAGCCGAACAAGCAGTATGATGATGAAGTCAGAAAAGCAAAGAGGGCTTGGCTGAAAGAATATGGTTTTCCGTTCGATACTCTAAGATGTGTAGCCTATGGAACGCCGAAGCATAAGGTTGAAGCCGCAAGATTGGCTGATGATGAAGAAGCCCTGATTTTTGATGATGATGCAAGAGTCCGCAGAGATTGGAACTTGGGCGGAGCAATCGACCCCACAACCACAAACATTCTTGATGTGCTGAAAGAAATTTTGAATGGGCTGGAATAATCCAGCCCATAAGGAGAAAATGAAATGAATGATATTCTCAAAGAGCTTACCGACTTGGCAAATCAGATTGAAAAATTATCTGGAAAAGTTTACCGTGCAAAGAAAAATATCTCAGATCCTTATGATTTTACACAAGCACAAGAATTAAGTGATAAACTGTTTAAGATTCAATCTGATTTGCGGTATGACTGTTATACTTTGGCTGTTGCTATTTGGGGGGATGAAGATGGAAACTAAAATTACAGTTTATTATACTTGTGTAAATCGTTGGAATGTACCCTGTTTTGAAGAACTGCTTTTTGACACAGAAGAAGAAGCTGACCGTTTTATCGACAGAATTAAAAATAGAATGGACGTTAACCGAATTATCAAGACTATTGATTGGAAATTTGAGGGGAGAAATACAAAATGATTGTAGATAAAAATTATTCTGTTTGGTATCCCTATGAAAATATGTTTGGCACATTTTGTAGTGAAAGACGACAATTTGATACCGAAGAAGAAGCAGACAAATTTATCCAAGATTTGTTAAATGATGAGACTAAACGGGTCTGGAAAGTTGTAAAAACTGCTCAAACAATTTATTATCCAAAAGCAGAAAAGAAGTGATAAAATGAACGACGAACAGCTTGACATTTTGCTTGAAGAAGCAACGGACATTAAAATTTTGATTGCCTTGGGCTGAAAGGATTGGTAAAAAATGAAAGTTGTAGCCTATGTTGAAAAGATTGTCCCTGTTGAAGTAGAAGTCGATGACAAGTGGAAGCCGATGGAAGAATACGGTAATGTTCCTTGGGGAGAATTATTGGATAACTTGTATGACTATTTTGAAGAAAATCAGGAAGAATTTTACAATGATGTTTGTAAAGCTCTGGAAGGAATCGGAGAAAATAGTCATAGCCTCCATTCTATTGAAACAACAATCGGTGGCAACATCATGGAGGATTTGCAGGAATATTGAAAAAAAATGGGAATCCAGATTTTGGATTCCCATTTTTTTTCTTGTCTATTGGAAATAATTTACATTTTCATTTGAGCCTGCCGCGTTCCAACGCCGCGGCAGGATTTTTAGATTTTCAGCATTTTCACCAATTTTTACTCGCAAATTTTGTGCAAAATGACAGTTGACTTTTCTCCCGATACCTGTTATACTATTGGTACAAGGTTAAGGGAGGGAACACCTAATGAACACTGACGAAAAACTGCAATACTGTATTGAACAATGGGTAATTACTTTCAATGATTGTGCTTGCTGTCCACTCTATCCTGCTGTATGTGATGGAGAAGATAATGGAGAATATTGTTACGAAACAATTATTAAATGGATTAAGGAGAATGACAAATGAAAAATCTGTATTGGAAACGCATTTACATGAAAATGAATGATGGTCAACAGCCTATTCTGAATTGGTCAACACAGCTTGTCTATTGCCCCGACCCGCCTGACCGTGAAACAATGATAATCAAAGACGCAACAGAGTTTGCCGTTGCAATCAGCCGCCACTATGTCAATGGTTCTATCAAACGCGGCATTTTCAACAATAGAATTAAGAAATTCCATCTTGAAGATATGCGTGATTGGTACGGCTGTAATTACAAGCCTGAAAAAATTAGTTTCCCTGTTTCACGTGAAACAATCTACAATCCGCTGGATTATGATATGAGTTTCAAGAGATTATCAGAAGAACTTCCCGCAGAAGATTTTATCCGCTGGATGAAAGATAATGGAATGAACACTTGCCCGATGATTAAATAAATGGTAGGCTTAACAGCCTACCATAAAAGAAAGGAATTAAATACAATGAATAAAAAGAATAAAGAAAATTTAACAAGAGTATCAAATCTCTTGGATGACCTTATTTCTGATGAAGTAGAAGAACGTACATCAGAACTTGAAGAAAATCTTTCTCATTTTAAGTGTTTAAATGCACGATACAGGGATTTAATTAAATTCCTTGTTAGAGAATCTAAACTTGATATTCCTACTAAAACCGCCGAAGCATTGGAAGAATTTAAAAATGCAAAAAAGTCCGATGATAGAAACGGTTATTTTGTTTATACAAGTTATACCAATCAAAAAGGGTATGTTTATGAACAATATGAAATGATTAAAAAAATTTGTGATAATAAGGCTTGACAAACAAGCCCCTATGTGATACAATAGATTTATCAAAAGAAAGGAATTGATAACATGAAAGATTTTGATTGGACTGATGTACGATGGGCGGTTGTAAAAAAGGATGGAACTTTTGCGGGTGTACCATGTGCGAGTTATGGAGAAGCTCGTGACCTTGCAGCTCAGCATGATGGTGCAAAAATCTTCTTTCTGGCTTACGAGCCTGATAAATATACAGATGATAATTAAGGGGAAATTTCCCCTTAATTTTTTTGAGCCTCGCGGCCACGGACCAGCCGCGAGGATTTTTCGTTTTTCAGCACATTGCACAATTTTTTATTCGTAAATTTGGTTATTTTGCCAATAGACAAAAATCCTGAAATCTTGTATAATTAAGATACAAATTAAGAAAGGAATTGATACCATGATTATGGATACCGCTATTGTTGAAGCAATGAATTTGCAGGACTTGCATAACTATGTAAATAACAGGAAGCCGGAAGAATTGCAAACCCTGATTGCATTAGCCCAGAAAAGAATTAACGAACTTGACCAAGAGAAAGAAGCAAAATACATGAATGCAATCATCAAAGCTATTCAGGATTATCTGGATAATATTGGAGATTTGACATTCCATGTTGAATATGAAGATGCAGATGGTGAGGACGGCGAAGCAGATATTATTGTAGATAATCTGAATCCGCCTGCGGGTGGTAATGGAGTCATTTATATTTAAGGAGTGATACAAATGTTTACAAATCCTGGTTTTTGGGCTTTATTCCTTATTCTTTTGTTCTGTATTTACGCTTTGTTCATTTTCATTCCGGACACTTGGAAAGGGCGAATTGCTGTTTTGGTCATTGGTGCTATTTGTGCCCTTGTGTTTTCAGCTATGTTGTATGAAGTATCACAGACACAGACAAATACTTGGAACAATGGTATTCATATTGATTGCGGCGGCGAATATCAGTTTTCAAGTGCCACTGATTATCGTGGGTCTAAATCTTTTTACTATACTTGTGATAAATGCGGACATACCGAAGAATTTCACCGGCTAATGAAATGAATATAAGCCGGTTGGGAAAAAAATTATAAAAAAAAATTCTCAACCGGCTTGACAAATTAAAAAAAATTTGATATAATAATAGTACCAAAAGGAAAGGAATTGATAATCATGACTGAAATTACTACCTATGAGTGCGACTTCTGCGGGCAGGTGTTCGACGATGAAGCAAAATGTATTCATCACGAATGGAAATGCAGATACGAAGATTTGTGCAAAAATGAAAACTGCGAACCAATAAAAATGTTCAATGTCCTTGGTAAAGAAATCAATGGTTTCGATTATCCTGAATGTGATGAAATTGGAGCTGTAGAAATTCATTCTTATGCTTGGGCACAGTTCATCAATGATTATTTTGATGAACGGGGTTATGAACATCCTATTAAAATTAAAATGGGGCTGATTGACCACTATGGTCTGTGGTATTATGACCCTGAATACCACTATGGCGAGTGGCGGTCTTATGAAGAAGTTCTTGAAGATATTCAGGAAATTGGCAAGAAATTTAATCAAGGGGCTTGACAAGCCCCTTACCTTGTGGTATAATTGATTTATCAAAAGGAAAGGAAATGATACAATGAATTATCAGGTTATTTTCATGGATAACGAGGGAACTGTTCAGGCGGGTATCTGGAATCAGGACAGAGACGAAATTATTTGCGGCTGTTGTGGTGCAACAATCGAATCGGGTGATTTTGTTCTGCTTCACATCTATGATGAATGGCTGAACATCACCGATGAAATCTGTGGAGATGATGGAGAAATTCTTCATGAGATTGAAGAAAAGGTTGACCGTCTGACCACTTCGGAGATTGAAGCAATTCTTGATGGAAAGAAGGATTTCAACGAATGAAAGGGAAAAAGTTCAGAAAGGGCGGTTATACCGCCCAAGTTATCCAGTGGGATGATACAGATGCCTTGTATATTTGTAAATATTCTTGGGGCGAATTCTTCTATGAAGATGAAGAATTTATCAGGGAAAATCTGGTGGAGGGTTAAAAATGGAATTTCTTATTAAGGTTATCATTGCTTGGTTCAAAAGAAATGAAATGCCGGTTGCAATTTATGGGGCCGATGGTGCCCCTATTACAAGCTATAATACCAAAGCAAAAGATTACTGGTTTCCAAAAAATTTAGGAGAAGCATCAAGAATTGACACTGGCTGGTATTGTTATCCATTGAATGCCAATGGTGAATACTGCGGTTGTATTTGCTGGGAGTGGTGGGAAGATGATGATGATTTTGAACAGCCAGATATTTATGATGTTTTGAACACCTGTAAACTTCTGGAAATTGCCTGCGGTCTGGATGAAAATTCCTAAAAAAATGGGCGGTTCATTTGAGCCGCCCGATGTCCTGCACACCGGGCGGCATTTTAATTTTTTAGCATTTTGCACAATTTTTTCATACAAATTTTGTGCATCTTGCCAATAGACAAAAATCCTGAAATGTGATATAGTATTATTGTCAGATGGGGCTGGTAAAGCTCGCAACGAAACCCTGTCGAGTGCATAAGGAAGTCAAGAAAAGGTTGAAAAAAAATAAAAAAGGTCTTGACAAACCCCACCTGATGTGTTATAATTAAGTCAACAAGTGAAGGAAACACTTAAAAACCAGAAAGGAATTGATACCATGGAAAAGATTAAAGCCCCCACCCGTAAGGAAATGTTCACCACTGTTTCTGATTTCCTCGCCCAGCATGATGCAGACACTGACCTGATTGATTTTATCAATCACCAGATTGAACTGCTGGAAAATAAGAAAGAGAGTAAGAAGCAGTCCAAGGAGCAGGAAGAAAATGCCACTTACTCCAATGCAATCTATGAGCAGATGGCATTTGAGCGTAAGTACAGTGCCGCTGAACTGATGAAGGAGCTTCCGGCTGTCAGCGATTGGAACGCCAACCATGAAACTGAACTGTCGGTTCAGAAGCTCGCAAGCCTGTTGAAGCCGCTTGTCGATGGTGGCAAGGTCATTAAGACCACGGAGAAACGCAGAGTGTTCTACACTAAGGCGTGATGAACCAAGGGGGGGGCGGAGAAATCCGCCCCACTAATTAAAGGAGAGCCTATGAGAGAATTAACTGAAAAGGAATGGGCAAAAGTTGATAATCTTGTTGACAAATTGGAATGTTCAATTGATGAAGCAGTTGACATTCTGGACGCCGACAAAGCTATTGACCGCAATCAGAAAGTTGATTTTGATTTAAGTCCAGAAGAACATAAGCAAGCAATGAAACTTGCTAATGTCAAAGAGCATACAGTTAAAAAAAGCAATGTTTACCGCCCGCGTAAGCCTAATGAAATTAAAGGTGCGATTATCGCCGGTTTGTCAAAATATTTAGCAGAAATGGCAGATTTTGAAGTATTGGATGAAGAAATCACCAACAAAGAGCGAACGATTATGTTTACAAGTGGCGGTGAACGGTTTGAATTGACCCTAATCCAGAAAAGAAAGCCAAAAAGTTAAAGAAAATGGGGATTTTCCCCCATTTTCTACCAAAAAAATTGAAAAAGGTGATAAAAATGGCAAAAAATCCCACTTATTCTGACTATGTTTCGTCCAACGATTTTGAGGGTGCAAAGGAAAGATTTGACAATGCTAATAAGCGTTGGAAAACTCATTGGTTCGAAGCTTGCGAAGAAATTTTCAACGCTTGCAAGGATTGGGCAAAAAAGTATATTCTGGATAAGGTAAATCAAGCAATCCTTATCATTGGTGAGTTTATTACCAAGAAGCGTCCAAAAGATGAAGAGGCAACAAGCAACACTTATCTGATTAAGATGTTCGACGATGCAGGCAAATGGGTTTTTACAAAAATTGGAAAGGCTAATGTAATTGCAAAAAGAATGCAAGGGCTTCTTAACCATGAATACAAGAGAGGCGGCAAAGTAAAGATTTCTAACATTGAGATTATAAAATCTTACCAGGTGCCGAATGATGACCTTGCCCAAGTTCTGGAAAGTTTAATGAGAGCCTATTTCAGAAAAACTCATAAGTATATTCCGAACGATAGGTTCGAGGCGTTTGAACCGACTGCCGAAGATTTACAAGTTTTTGAAAATAATTACAATTTGGTAATGGCGAACACATAGGGGCAGAAATGCCCCTTTTTATTTTTGTGCATTTTGCCTATTGACATTTGAGCTGCGCGGCCACGGTCCAGCCGCGCAGAATTTCCAATATTTACCAGTTTTACCAATTTTTTTCTCGAATTGGTGCTTCATTTGACTAAAGTATTAAATCCCTAAAGTGTCCTTTAGCTGTGGACACCAGATACTGGAAATGTATAAATATTCATTAAAAATGAATAAATATTCTACTTGACATTTTGGGCAAGATGTGATAAACTATAATTGTTCCAAGAGAGAGGGCAAAAGCCAAAAGGCAATCAAAAAGAAATTTTCAAGAAATAAAAAAAACTCTTGACAAGTTCTTGATTGTGTGGTATAATGAAAGAGCATTAAGGGGAACGATGGTAAACCCTAATGACTATATTAAAAGGATGGAAACCCTATGATTAAACTGGATAAGCGTCGAAAGTATTACCTGATTCTGGATTGTGAAACTGCGACACTTCCTTATGCCGCAAAGTTTACTGCAAACCAGAAAAAGGATGTTGCAATCGCTAAGCCGCTGATTTATGATTTGGGATGGCAGATTGTGGATATTCGCGGCAATGTTTACAAGCGTGCGTCCTATCTCATTTCTGAGATTTTCAGCGTTCCCGCAGTTTTCAATACTGCATATTATGCAAGTAAGCGTCCGATTTATTTGGAGCGTCTGAAAACCGGAGAAATTAAGTTGACAGATTGGAATACGGCTATCGCTGAACTGATTGAAGATTTGGATGCTGTTGTAGCTGTTGGAGCATATAACAGTATGTTCGACTTCAAGAAAGCTATTCCATTCACTGACCTGTATGTTTCCAAGCTCTATGCCCCTGATTTCTTTGAGTGGGAAGCATATCAGAATGATAGATGTGAAGCAATCGCCCACGGAAGCAAGCCCCATTCGCAGAAAGAGTTTGAACCGGATGTTTTCCGCTTCCATGGTAAAGCCTACCCGCTGTTTGACCTGTGGGGTCTGTCCTGTGAGCATCTGCTGAATAACCCTGAATACAAGCAGATGTGCTATGATAATGAGTGGAGAACCGCAAGCGGCAAATATTATCCGACTAATGCGGAAAAGGCATTTGCCTATTGTTTCCAGCAAGAAGACTTTGAAGAAAGTCATACTGCATTAGAGGACGCAATTATTGAGTCTATGCTGTTTGCCCTTATTGGAGCAAAGACCAAGCACAAGTTTGAAATGGGTATTGAATATTTCCCCTACAAGAAGTTGGGAAGATTTGACAGTGATTGGGAACTCTGAAAAGGGTTTCCATCCCTTCCAAAATTTTCATAGCTACGGTATTGAAATTGCCATTCTAACAATTACTTCCAGCATTCCGCGATAAAATGTCAGCTGAAAAAAAATCGTGGAAAATTCAAAATAAGGTATTGACAAATCATTAGGTTTGTGATACAATATAATTGTTCCAAGAGAGGAACACAAAAAACAAATAAGGGTTGCGACCTACCGCCAAGAAAGGAATTGATACATTATGGAAAAGAAGATTACCTACGCGCAGGCACTGAACACCGTTCTGAACAATGAGAACATCGTCCTTGCCTCTGATGTGCGGGAGAAGCTGGAAGCTCTGCTTGCTTCTGTTTCCAAGAAGTCCGGCGAAAAGAAGGAGACTGCACAGCAGGTAGAGAATGCCGAAATGGTGGAGCGGATTTATCAGGAGATGGAAGCCAACCGCACCTACTCTATCGCCGAACTGCTCAAGGAACTGCCGGTGGTGGCTGACTTCAATGCCAAGCATGAGAATGATATGTCTACTCAGAGAATGGCGAATCTGCTCAGAACCCTTGTGGAGAATGGCAAGGTTATCAAGACCACTGAAAAGCGGCGTGTTTACTACACTAAGGCATGAACAGAAAAGAAGTAAGGGGAGTTTTCTCCCCTTACTTCTCCCAGCTAATTCCAGATAGCTTCCAGTAAACAAAATTCTAATGGGATGGTAAAATGTCAATGACCGCAGAAAAGTTGGCAAATTCGCTTAAAATCTCTATTGAAGAAGCCAAACAAGTTTTGGAAATGGACAAGCGAATTGATAGGGGTGAAAAGTTGTTTGAACTGCCACCCGAACTTGAAGCAGGAGCGAAAAAGGCAAGACGTGCTGACCGGAAGAAAGTAGAAAATGTAAGGCGGGAGCGAAAACCTGATGAAGATAAAAGGGAGCTAATCCAGTATTTGGAATCCAAATTGGAAGATGCCCACCATTACGATATGAATTTGGATGATATTACCATTACAAATCCAGAACGAGAAATGGAATTTACTTACAATGGAATTAAATACCGGTTGACCCTGATGCGCCCAAGGAAATAATTGGAAATGGGATTTATTCCCATTTCCTTTTTTTGGAATCATAATTGGAAAATTTTTCCAAGAAAATTTATGTAAATTTACATAAGATTCCAGCGGCACGTTAGCGAGCTAATGTGCCGAATTTCCCTCCAAACCCTCATATGGCAATTTTTTGTTCAATCTAGCAGCCTCTCATATGCCACATGTTTTTCCCGAAACTTGCAATTTTTAAAAAAATATTTTATAATATATATACAGAATAAAGAGTTCTGGAAATCTTTATAAAGAGGTAATATACATATGTATGATTTTTATGATCGTCTGATGAAGGGTGAATCCGCAGAGGATATTGCCAAGAGCATCACTGAGGAACTGAATAAGGCTCAGACCAAGAGAGCAGAAGAACTGAAGGCTCAGGCTGAAAAGTCCAAGAGGGATCAGACAATGGCAGCAGATGCAGAGAATATCTGTGCTGGCCTGGTGAAGTTTGCAAAGGATTATTATGGCTATGATATTGAGGTCAAGCCGGAAGACCTGGTAAAGGTATTTGATATGGCTGATAAGATTGGTCGTGCCATTGAGGACCTTGGTAAGACAGTTGAAAAGCCTGCTGAGAAAGTAAAGGCTAAGGTATACAAGGTCAATGGCTCTGCTGATGAAGTCATTGATAAGTTCCTTAACCTGATGGGGTGGTAAATGATAGTCCGGGCAAGCCGGCCTATCAGTCGTAGGTATAGGGGATAAACCCCTATACCTCCTCCTTTAAATGTGCTGATTTGACTTTTATAAAAAAATATTATATAATATTAAAAAAAACAATTATTGAATAGGTTGATGAAGATTTGATGTCGGTCGATATGAGATACAAGAGCAGCAACATGTGTTGTAGGGGCACGCCACTTTTTCATTTTAGCTCAATTCAATACAATTTTATTTTAATTTAAAATAAAATTCATATAATTTAATATTATTTTAATATAATCTAATTAAGTATTATTTACAATATATTGGCCTACATCTATATATGCGTTCCTATCATTTCCTTTTAACTTATATTTTAAATTTTTTTACACAAATAATACTCTATATTACTCCTATTCAATAATTGTTTATATATGAAAAAAATGGAGGTATTAACCTCCATTTTTTTTACTTTACTCTCTTTAATCTCCATTCTTTTACTAAAATAGGAGTGAAATGATGTTTTTCTTTAAATCTATCTCTTGCTTTTTTGAAGTAATTAATTTCTTTAGATATATCCTCTCCTTCAGCTTGACGATAGAATGCATTACTGGCTTCCTCCTCACCAATATGCTCTTCTTTTAATATAGCACGCCAATCATCTACTAATTCATCAGGCATTGGATCATAACTAGGATACATTACCCAAATAGATTTATTATTAGTTTCACCATATTTATTAAATGGCTCTCTAATATACCTATCGACTACAGCTCGAACATTAGTATGCCCATAAACTTCAGTTCCAAAACTATACATAGCTTCACGAGCTATTTTAGTTTTACTATTAGGTTTATATTCAGGAGTTAATGCAGCAATAGTAAATGTCTCATAGTCCTTCTTTTTCTTCTCTGTCAATTCTTTAGATTTTAACTTACGAGGCATAGGCTAATAATCTCCTATAATCTCTGTAACTATAATAGTATAAGGACGACCTTTTTTGAATTCAAATTCATAAAAGTTACTTAACCAATCTATTAAATCATTTAATCTACGTTCCACTTGACAATTTGGAATCCCTAGTTCTTTACAAAATTCTTCTTTGAATTTATAAATCTTATTAAGCTCAATCAATTTGTAATACCTCCCTTCTTCCTTACCCTTATGATAACTTGTAATAAATTTTGTGTCTATATAGGAGAGTAACTATCACAAAATTCATTACAACTTTATTTAAAATGGATAATTCATTCACTATTTCTTCAAAATTATAATAATATGTTTGAAATTTTCTGTCCAAATATTTATGCGGTTGCAGTAGGGTATTCTAGAAAGTCTTATGTAAAAATTCCTATTGGAGCAAACTTGTAGAAATGTTTGTTCTACCTTACTCTTGCATATAAACTATCAAGATTAGTCGATTTTATTAAAAATTTTTGATAAAATATATATAAGATAAAAGATAAGAAAGGAAAATCTCTTAAATGCCAAATTATCGTAATGAAACCGGCGAAGTTGGTAGCTATAACAACCTAAAAGTCTGGGTTCTTAATGGTGAAGAATTCCAGAAGAGACTAATTACTAAGGGCGGACTTAATGCTACTACCATCTACTGCCTTAAAGAATATGACCCCTATCATAAGCTGCTGCCTGATTGCATGTACGCCTATATGATCAACCCTAATGACCGCGACAACCTCTACTGCTTAGGCACTATGGGCAATTATGGAAAAGTGAATTTCAAGAAAAATATCGCAGCATGTGAAAAATTCGCACTCACCCCTAAGCCTACTCCTAAGCCAGCCTTTGAAATAGATACCACTAACTACGGTGATGCACCTACTCTTGCAACCATCAATGATATCCTTGCCGATATCCAAAAATGGAATACACAAATTAATTACGCCGATTATACTAAAACAGTAGATAAATATCTGGAGGCTCTTATATGAAAAAGTTTATGTAGTTTGCCCTAGGCGATAATAATGTATTCTTCTATGCCGTTAATGATATTGTAAATGTAAAATTCTATACTCAAAATGAATTAAACAATGAATTAACCATGGAACTTACAACTAAATCTAACGGCGTTGAAACATTTACATTTGATAACATAAGAGACTATCAAGATGCTATAGATGCATTTAATGAGCTATGATTAATCCATATTTCATATTTACAACAGATAATAAAAATTTCTGCTGCTATAAAACATCCGCCATCCTCTATATTAGTTTTTACACTGACTCAAATGAAAAATATAGAATGCAAATCCAAACAACAGAAAATACTACATTAGATACTATCAGCACTTATACATTTAAAAGCAAGAAATATTGGGAAGTAGCCCAAAATAGATGGATGGATATTATGAGGGCCGCACGCAATGAAGCAGCAAATAATACCAATATGAAATATTATGGTAGCTATGGAGATGTTGACCCATGGTAAAAATCTACACAGGCCTACAACGCCAAAAGAATATCAAAGCTGCAAACATTCGCTCCATCGGTTTCCACCCTACTGAACGCACCATTAATATCTACTATTGGAATAATCAAAAAGAAACTATTAAATTTGATGATGAAGATCACTGCCGTGCCGCATATCAAAAACTTCACGAATATATTGCTTATCCGTTTTAATTGAAAAATAAATAAAAATATTATAAAATATATATATAAATGATAGGAGAAAAGAAATGGATAAAACTTTATTCGCCAAACTTACTACTCTTACATCTGAAGCAGAAGTTAATAAAGAACGTCGGGCAACTGAAAAGGCAGAACAGATCATCGCTAATAATACGCCAGCCATGCTGCAAGCGGCAACAAATGGTGCTTACGCTTATACCATTGTCATTTCTCCCGATGATACTCCCTCGTCGAACAATTATACCGTCAAGAAACTTCAAGAGATTCTTAATTCCAATAACTTCACAACTCAGTATTTCCAAGATAATACAATGATTGTTAGGTGGCGTGACGCATGAATCTTGATGAATATCTTGACCGTGCAACTGAAATGCGAAACGAGATTGCGGCATATGATGAGAAGATAGTGCGGCTTTTGGACGAAAGAGTTCAATTGGCAAAAAATTTGGTAGAACTCAAAAAAGAACATTCTCGTCCTGCATATACACCAATAGTAGAAGAAAAGAAAATAGAATATCTAAGCACTCTAACTTCTTATCCAGATTTAATTAAGATGATATGGCCTATGATTATGGGTTATAGCCGCATCCCCTATAACGAAAGGATTTAATTATGAAAATGAAAAACAATGTCTCCGGTAAGACTTATACGATTGCACAAATCTTCCGAGACGATAGCGGATATTTCCGTGTCCTTTACTTTGACCCCGAAGCAAATAGATGGCTAACCGAAAGCCTCAACTTCTTTACTCCAGTAGAAAACTAACTAAAATTAAGAAAGGAATAGACGTAAATGTATAATGTATATGTTTGTAAAGTAAAAAACATTAGACCCGCGGAAAATGCTGACCGTCTGAATGCCTGTGAAGTATTTGGTATTACTACCATTGTTGATAAATCCGTGAATGAAAATGACCTCTACGTCTATTTCCCCACGGATGGTCAGATTAGCGAAGAGTTTGGTAAGGTAAATGACCTCTTCCGCCGCAAGGACGAAAATGGTAATCCGGCGGGCGGTTTCATTGATCCTGTGAAACGTAATATTGGTGCAATTCGTCTTCGTGGCAATAAGTCTGAAGGTCTTGTGCTTCCGCTTACTTGTCTCGCACCTTTTGGCGATATTAGCAATCTTGCCGAAGGTGATATTGTATCTACCTTCAATGGTCATGTAATTGCCGAGAAGTATGTGCCGATGCATAAGCCCAGAGCTTCACAGCCTATTGCACGCGGCGAACGTGATCGTAAGTCTGCAAAAAAATGCCGTATTAAGTATCCGTTCTTCGCAGAACATATTGATACTCCGCAGCTTCGTTTTAACATGGATATGTTCAAGCCGGGCGACATTATTTGTTTGACCGAGAAAGTTCATGGTACCAGCTCTCGTAACGCATACCAGACTGCAATTGTTGGTGAAAATGGCTTCTTCCTCACTAAACTTATTGCCCATAGCAATTGGCTGCCGAAGAAATGGCGGGCGGCTGCACAGTCTCATCTTACTCCTAAAACTGAAATGCGTTATCTAATTGGCACTCGTCGCACTGTTCTTACCAATAATAGTGTTGGCGGTTTCTATGGTAATGATGATTTCCGTAGAGCTTGGGGTGAACGCTTCAAGGGTAAGCTCCTACCCAACGAACAATGCTTCGGCGAAATTGCAGGATTCTATGCTCCTAACGCACCTATTATGACGCCGGGTGATAATACTAAAACTAAAGATAAGGCATTTATTAAGCAATACGGTAAGACTACTACCTTCTCTTATGGTTGTTCTCCTACTGGTGACGGTAAGCCTCTTAATCGCTATTTTGTTTATCGTATGACTTATACTACTCCAGAAGGTGTAGTAATTGAATATCCTTGGGACCTTGTTAAGCAACGTGCTGAACAGATGGGTTTTGAAACTGTACCTGAACTGGAGCGTTTCATCTACACCACTGAAGAAGATTTCCTTGCACGAATTGCAAAGTATGAGGATATTCCTTCTACGATTGATTCTTCTCATGTTATTGAAGGTGTAGTTATTCGTAAAATGAATGGTACACGTTTCGATGTTGCAAAAGATAAGAGCTTCAATTTCCGTGTACTTGAGAACCTGATTAAGGTTGACGCCGAAATGCCTGATATGGAAGAAATTGAAGAAGAAATGACTCTGGACGAAACTTAATAGCCGATAATCCCACTATTTCATAATAATACGAAATAGTGGGATTTTGGAGGTTATTTAATTATGCCCGTAAAAAGAAAAGATAAAACTGGATATAAATATGGAAAATTAACTATACTTCGATTAGACGAAGAAAGAACTAATGCCACAGGTAGAACTTATTGGTGGTGTTAGTGTGAATGCGGACGTGAAAAGTCCATAAGAGATGACGGATTAGTAAGTGGCCGCTCTAAAAGTTGTGGTCAATGTGCTAATGATTATACTGGTAAAAAATTTGGTAGATTAACAGTTCTATAGCGTGGCAAAACTGGTAAATTTGGTCATATATATTGGGTATGTAAATGTGATTGTGGAAATATTACTGAAGTCAAGGGTGATGATTTAATTAGAAATCATACTCAATCTTGCGGATGTTTGCATCGAGAAAAAACACATGAAACTGTATTTAAAGATTTGACTGGGGAAAAATTTGGTAAATTAACTCCTATTGATTATTTTATTAAAGAAAATTATACAGTTATGTGGCGTTGTAAATGTGATTGCGGTAATGAAACAATAGTTTAGGGTCGTAATTTAATAAATTCTCATACTCAATCATGCGGATGTATTGCTTATTCAATAGGAGAAAGTAATATAGCTAAAATATTGAAAGATAATAATATAAAATATTATTCAGAATATACATTTAATGATTTGCCTAAACGACGTTATGATTTTTATTTACCAGATTTAAATATTGTAATAGAATTTGATGGTCCTCAACATAAAACAAAAGCCAGTGGCTGTTGGAATTAGAGTGAAGAAGAATATCAACAAGCCATAAAACGTGATAAAGAAAAAAATGAATATTGTTTAAAAAATAATATTCCCTTATACCGTATTCCATATGAATACCGAGATAAATTAACGTTAGAATTATTAACTGATGAAAAATTTTTAGTAAAGGAATAACCTGTAATGATTATTATTAAAATATTATTTAAAGTATTATGTGCCTTAATTGGTGCAATTATTGGAATAGCAATAGCGAGGGCAACTGATTAATGGAAATTTTTTTCTTGACTCTTTTTATTTGTCTTATCTTTTACACTCTTGGCCGGTTGCATGATGATTGAAATATTTATTTTTAGTTTTGTAATCATTGCATTCGTAATGTATTTATTTTGTAAAACAAACGATTTATAAGGAGAATTAATATGAGAAGTAGAAGTAGCGTCCTGATGATTATTATTGTTGTAGCTCTTGTAGTTGGCATGTTGATTTTTACATTCAGTGGTGCAAATTTCCAGCGTACCCTTAAAAGTTGGAGAAGCAATTACACCGGCGGCCTTTATCGTACTGTATCTGTTTATGATTACAGTGGTAATCTCTTGCGAGAATACGGTCCGGCAATGATTGATATTAGTGAATCAGAAAATGAAACATTCTTTGATTATAATGGTAATCGTATTGTAATTCATAATGCTATTGTAATCGTTGAAGAAGTAAATAAATAACTAAAGAGCCAGAGCAAATCTGGCTCTTTTATTTTTATAAAAAAATTTGTTAAAATATATATATAAAAATGAGGGAGAAAATAAATTATGAAATATGTAGTCTATAATACTTTTGATGCTCCTATTGAAATCCTTGGTATTTGTGATACTGAAGCTGACGCACAGGAACTTATTCTTACCGAAGTAGAAGAACTGGCTTATAGTGTATTCCTTGATGACTATTATTATGATTATGCCGAGACTATGACCAAGCCGGGCGATGACCCTATGAAGCGTTTTCTCGAAGATAAAACTCCTGAATGGGAAGCTTATGCTAAAATTTGGCACCCTGATTGCTCTTTCTATGCTTGGCAGCTTCTGGCGTGGGCTGATGATTATGATTATTCTATTGGAGAAGTTTATTAAATGAAGTATCTTGTTATTTATGATGATAGAGAAAATCATAAACCCATTGGCATTTGTGCCACTAAAGAAGATGCTCAAGATTTAATTCTCTCTATAGTTGAAGAAAAAGAATATAACAAAGTTATGGCTGATGGATTTGAACATTTCAATAAAATCTATAGCCATATCAGAAAAAAGTATGGACCTGTTTGTATTAAAAATCTTGATGCTTGGTATTATTATACAGAAAGTCTTGATTATTATATTCGTAAGATTGGAGAATATTCATGAAGTATTTAATTTCTGAAATTGATGATGATGCTTGTTGTGAAATCCCTCGATACATTTGTAATACCCGTGCAGACGCTGAAGAGCTTATCCTTGCATTGACTGAAGAAGATGTATATAACCAAGCAATGTATGATGGTGTAGATAATTTCTTTACCTATAGTTTTGCTTTCAGAAGATCCCGCCATCCAGAAGTGAAGTGTGAAACTCATTATGGCACAGCGCTTTGGTTTATGAGTGGTCAATTTATTATTGAAGAATTAGGAGAATATTAAATGAAATTCATTGTCTGGAATAGCACTAATGATGATTTAATTTGCTGCGATAGTCGTACCTCTGCCGAAGAACTTGTCTTATCTATTGCCGAAGAAGAAGATTTCGTAGAATGTAATTATGGCATTAATAAAATGAAAGACGCAGATACTCCTGAAGAATATATTGATGCATTGCGTGATTGGTGGAAAAAATACCATTGTAGTAATGAAGGTATTGCACTCTATCTGGGCGGATATAATTACTATATTAGAACAGTACCAAGTTTGGAGGACTAATTATGACTATTTATACTGTAATGCGTCATAGCATTTTCAACTTTGATATTGATGCTACTGTTTCATTTAAAGAGCGTGGTGACGCTGAAGAATTTGTATTAGCCTGTGCCCAAGAAGATGAAGTAAATTATTTTAATGATGATGTTCAAAACCTTTCCTTCCCATTTGACGAACCTACAGGAGAAAATGTACTTGCCTGTTGGATTACAAGTGCAAAAGCTATGGGTCGAAGTCTTGAAAGTTATAGCCTTTTTAAAGCATCTGATAGATTTATTGTAAGAAATGAGTTAAAATAAATTTTTGGAGAATTAAATATGTATTTTAGATATAAAGTAAATTGGAATTTTGATGATAAGCCAAGAGACGAGACAGGACTTGTATATTCTGGTAACGAAATTGATGATACTGGATACACCGATGCTATGGAAAAGATTTGTCAGTATTTTGATAGCATCAATAAGGTAGAGCTTGAAGCATTCGCACCTGATGATTGTCTTGAGGTAAGTGCCGAAGCACTTGATGCAATTCAGGAGAATGTATTGTGGTAAATTTGCGTCGATGCGGCAGATGCGGCTATCGTGTCCAAGGTCAATGCCGCATCGTCTCTGGCTTGCGTGTTGATGATGAAGACCCAGGCTGCAAATTCTTCTGTTCTAACCCGCCGCATTGTACCAGATGCGGTGCTGTTCTTCAAAATAATCAAGTCCTTATTGTTGATGACAAAATTTATTGTGTAAATTGTGGGAGTAATATATGATTTATAGACTTAAAGTTGAAGGATATAAATATCCTGTCCGTATTAATGCAGACCTCATTCCTATTATGTATATTCGTAAAATTGAAAAAAATTGGTATGAATTGGTGGCTATCGTTGGAACTCCAGATGAAACTCTCCATCATTATTGTCTTACAATTAACGCTATCGATAATCGCAATTTTATTGAAATTATGGGAGGAGAAGTAGAAGAATGATTTTTTTCTTGATTGCCGCGGTCATTACCATTGTTTATAGTATTTATCAATATGTTAAATACTATAAGTTTTCAAAAATTTGGAATTGGTTTAAGTCTGAATTTCTATTTGCAGCGTTTTGTACATGTGCAGTTGCTCTTATAATTAGTGGGCTATTGGCCATTATTTATTGTGAAGTCCCTGATGGCAAAGAACATTCAGTAATTGAAGTAGAAAATTATCACGAGCTTAAGCCTATGTCAGAAGATACTTATATTCAGTGGGGTAGCGATAATTCTGCAATTGTTCTTTTGGATAATGGTTATTATCAGACCTATAAACTTGATAATAGTTCAGTATTTATTAAAACTTGTACTGAAGGCGAAGTACCTAATGTAAAAACTATTAATTATACAAAATATAATGATTATCGTCAATGGCTTTGTCTCTGGAATGCTTTGAATAGTGAAACATTTATTACACTTCCTCCTGGAGTTTGTAAACCTATTACATAAGGTCGGTTGGCTATCCCAATCGGCCTTATTTATTTTTATAAAAAAATATTATAAAATATTTATATAAAGAAATGAGAAATAAAGAAATTAACAAGGAGGCATATATCATGAGTGTTGAGTATGAAGCATTTGTAGGCCGAGGTTTTATGTTTGGTGAAGATGGTACTCCTACATTTAAGGAATATTGTGAGAGAGTAAAAATTGACCCGGAAGAAGCATTTGAAATTTTTCAAGATGAAGATTTGGTAATTTCTGATTGCTATGGTTATGATTGGCTGGACCACGTTTTCTTTGGCTATCGTCTTTTCAGTATTGATATGGATGCTACTTTTGATTATCAGCGTCTTAACCATCTTGACATCAATGTAGATTTGGAGCATAAGATGGAAGAAAAGTTCAATGAAATGTTTGGTGAATATCCGCCTATCTTTGGCACTTACTTTGTAGAGAGGGCATACTAATGGATGGTTTGATTATTATTAATCATTTGCCACTTGATGATGGCAATTATGATTTCATGGATACATATGATTTCATTACTCTTGAACGCAAACTTCCTTGGATTAAAACCTATGCAGAAATTGAAGAAGTGCGGCGGGCAGTTGTAGAAGATGTAGCAGATGAACTTATTTATTACATCCAAAAGCAAATGTATGAAACAAGTCTGGAAGCAACAGAACAGTGGTTCCTCTATGAAACTGCTTGTCTCTTGGGTGAAGGCAAATTGGCGTTCATGTCTTACGTGGACAAATATCTTGAATTTATTTATGTGGAGGATATAAAACAATGGTAAAGACTGATGAAGAGAGACTGATTGCAGAAGGCGTAATCGGCGAAAAGGATTGTGCAAGTAGAGTTATTTATAAAGCATTGAAGTCTATTCCTGATAGTGCAATGATGGTACAGGCAAATCTGGCCAATACTCATAGTATTTGGATTGTGCGTGAAGGTATGGTAAAGACAGTTAAGATTGCACTTGATAGATGCGGTTATCATAAAGATATTGATTATACTGTTATTGATAATCCGCCTTATTATGATGCAATTTTTGTTGTAGTGAAAGACCCGACAGATTATTCTAAAGGTATGTATCAGTACAGAATTAAGGAGTGGAAAAAGTAATGGACAAGAATGATAAGTATTGGGAAAGTTCTCATAGCTCCAATAGCAAGAAGAATTTGAAGCGTAAGATTATTAGTCGTGTTAAGAAGATGAATAATAATTTACGTGATGACCCTCTGTGGAAGGGCAGATTCGTAGTCCATTGTGATGATATCTTTCATGCCACTTATGAAGATGGTAGCGGCAATTATGCCGTTGTATATTTAACTATCTGGGATAAGGAAAAAAAGTTATTTGGTAGTAAGCGATTTGATGACCTTGATTTTACTATGTTCAATGGTTATCATTTCTGGGAATGGGTAAATCAATTCGTTTGTGATTGTAATATGGAGGATAAATAAATGACTATTATAGCTTTTGTTATTGCTATTATTCTTATTATTGTTGGTGTCATACTTAATTTAAGATATGGCTCTTATGAAGACAAAGGCGTAGGCTGGGTAATAATTGGCGGCATCCTCGCATTTGCCGCAGCTGTTGGCATTATCGTTTGTACTTTATCAATTAGTAAAGTGCCTGAATACAATAAGAAAATTGAAGTATATGAAACTGAAATGCAAACCATCCAAGTGACAATTAATGATGTAGTCGCTAATTATCTTGACCACGAAAAAGATACATATGCTGCATTGACTCCTGAAAATGCTATTATCTTCGCATCTATTTATCCTGAATTGTCCAGTAGTGAATTAGTTAAACGACAGTTGGAAATTTACAATAATTATCTAGTGAGCATTAAAAATTGTAGACTGGCCCTTGCAGAAGTATCTACGGCAAAGTGGTGGTTGTATTTTGGTCATTAAATTAATGTTGGCAATTATTTATTCTACATTAGATCCGCTATGGTTTCTCATTCCGGGTCTAATCCTATTGGGAGTAGCTATTTATTTGCGTCTACATTTAGAAGATTAAATTTTATATAGAACTATTTTCTAAATATATTATACAAAAAATTTTTAAATATGTCAAGCCATTTTGGGCAAAGGAGGATAATATGTCATAGGACTATTTATATGAATTTTGGTCGCCAGAAGGCGACTATAGGAAGGTGCGTGCGACACCTGCTGAAGCACGAAGGTATGATATTACTGGTAGCATGTTAATGGAAGTAGCTTGTGATTGTTATCATGAACATTATATGGAATATCGCAATGTAGCTGATGTATTAAGTAAATGCTATTATACTAAAACATTAATCACAGATGAGGCACGTTGTAAGAAAGACGCGGATTGTTTTAGACTCACGGGCTATACACCTTATGGAGAGTATAGTACTTGGCTTGTTGCCAATGGGTCTGATAGTGTAGAGCAATTTGAGCATTGGATGAAAGAAGAACTAACAGCTGATTGGTGGCCGGAACATCGTGATGAATACGATAACAAAGAGGATTTTTACGCCGCTTGTTATTGTAAGAGAGAAAAAATTGAAAAATAAAAAATAATATTATATAATATTTATATAATAAAGGAGGAAATATTATATGAGTTATTTATTTACCAGCGAGAGCGTTTTTGCCGGTCATCCTGATAAGGTTTGTGATTAGGTAAGTGATGCTATCCTGGATTATGTCCTCCAGCTTGACCCTGATGCACGAGTAGCTTGTGAATGTACTATTAGTCCAGGTCTTTTCCATGTCATGGGAGAGATTACAGCTAAAACAGAACAATCTATTCCTTATCAGGAAATTGCAAGAGAGACATTAAGATTTATTGGTTATGACAATGATGAAGCAGGATTTAACTGCGACACTTGTTCATATATTATTAATGTAGTAAATCAATCCCTTGATATCGCTGCGGGTGTTGATAGGGATGGTGCGGGCGACCAAGGCATGATGTTTGGTTATGCAACTAATGAAACAGAAAATTATATGCCTATTGCCCAACAGCTTGCTAATAATATCTCGGTCATTATGTTCAGCAAGTATAAAAATGATTTACTACCTTGGGCATTACCTGATGGTAAATGTCAGATAACTGTCCAGTATGATGATGATGGCAACTTTGAAGGGATTGATACAATTGTCGTATCAGCCCAACATAAAGACAAATATAGTATTAAAGAAATTACGCCTGATATTACGAACATTTGTAATATTGCCCTTCAAGGTTATGCCATTAAGAAAGATTGTAAATTTTATATTAACCCAACAGGTAAGTTTGTAGAAGGCGGTCCCCAGGCTGATACTGGATTAACCGGACGTAAAATCGTCGTAGATACATATGGTGGTTATGCTCCGCATGGTGGTGGAGCATTCAGTGGTAAAGATCCCAGTAAGGTAGACCGTAGTGGTGCATATATGGCACGTTATGTAGCTAAGAATCTTGTAGCTTCTGGTGTATGTGATAAGTGCATGATTCAAGTAGCTTATATCATTGGGCAAACAGAACCTGCATCTATTGATATTAATTGTTTCGGCACAGAGAAGAAATCTATCACTGAAATTCTTGAGGCAGTTAATCAGACATTTGATTTTGCACCACGCAGTATTATTCATAAGTTTGATTTAAAGCATACACGCTATCTACCCTATGCTTGTTTCGGTCATTTTGGTCGTATTGAATGCAATAGTCCTTGGGAACAGCTTGATAAAGTAGAAGAATTAAAAACGATATTTAATTTTGAAAAGGAGAACTAATATGGACCCCGTAATTATTCTTGTCATTGCTATTGTTGTTATTGGCGGATTGTATTTCTATAATTATAAGAAAGGAACTAAGTATTAATATGATTTATTGCCTTGTTCCAAAAGATGAACTAAAAGATTTGCTCTATGATAGCTTGAAGCTCCAAGCATTAGAGTGTGGCGGCGTTGACAACTGGGACTGGTACGGAGACTCTGTTAGAGATTTTATTGATGCCGCCAAGGCAGACTATAATGTTCCAGAAGATGATGATGATTTCGACATTAGTGATATGGCTGATGTAGATGTTGAAGGCTACAGAACAGTGGAGGAATAATTATGTTATTGTATTTGTTGACTATTGTTATTGGTGTAGTTTGTTTTTGTCTTGCAGCATATTTGAATAGTAAATATAGTGATTGGAGCGTTCTTCCCTGCGTAATAGGCTTTATGCTTGCTCTTGTAGTACTTTTTAGTACAATTGCTTTTATTATTCAGAAGGTCAGAGAACCTATTGTTCGGGCTAATATAGAAGCTGAACGTAATGTTATTGTTTATCAGGTAGAGCACCATGATAGTTTCCTTGAAACTTCAAGAGTTGGTGTAAATGAATTGTATTATACTCAAGTAAAAGAGTTTAATGAAAAAGTGCGTATTCACCAGTTCTATAGAAGTAATCCTTGGACAAGCTGGTATGAACAGCCGTTTTGGTCAGAAATTGAATTGATTGATTATACAGAGGGGTCTTGATAAGAGACTCCTCTTTTATTTTTATAAAAAAATATTATAAAATATATATATAAAGAAATGAGAGATATAAAGAATTTTAAAGGAGACGATACTATGGACAAGATTAGAAACGAAGAAGTCGTCAATGCTTATAATAAGGTTGTTGACCTTTGTGTAAGTAATTATGAGTATATTGACAATGCTGAAGCGGAAGAAATTGACATGGCTCTGGATATTCTTTATAAGCAGCTTTTTGAGGAGGGTGACAGATAATGGCTCTTGTTGCTAAGTCTTATCAGGATTTGGAAATTGTCCGTGACACTTATATTGAAAATGGTAAACGTTATTGTGATGTGCGGACTAAGGATGGCAAGGTCAAAAAAGTTAAATCGTATACCCAGTCAGAGTATGACCGCTATTATCCTCCTGTGAAAGTTATTAAACCCGGCAATCGCAAACATATTCTTGGTTTTGATAATGGTTATATTACTCTGTTTAAGGGTAATACTTATGAAAATCTTGAATGGTTTGAACGCTCTAATGCTCGTTTCCACACTATGTTTAAGTGGTATGTTGTTTCTACAGAAGAAGTTCCGGCAGATGTACCTGAAGGTATTACACCCGTGCAGCTGCCCTGGGAGCTTGTAGGTAATGACGACGGCACTCTGAAAGATACAGTAGTCATTAATAAGGTAGTTGAAAATCTTATTTACGATGAAGGCAATAGCCGCTATCAGGGTGAAGTTGGGGACAAGATTGAGCGTGATGTGAAAGTAATTAAAAATATTGAAGCAGAAAATTATTATGGTGTTAATCATATTATGACGTTTATTGATGCCAATGAGAATCTGTACTGTTGGAGTACAGCCGCCAAGAACTGGGAAATCGGTAAGGAACTTACTATTAAGGGAACTATTAAATCCCTTGGAACTTATCAGAAACAGAAAATTACTTACTTGACGAGGTGCAGTGAAGTTGGATAATTGGATGGATACATTTGATGCATATGCTGAAGAAGTTTATCAGCATATGGTTAATGAAAAACATTCTAATGCTCTTAAATATGGTAAGATTGCTATTGATTTACAGAGTGAAGAGAATGGAAATTATTATCGTTTGCGTATAATCCTTTGGGATGATATGGTTTATGCAGATTGGATGCGTAATGGAATAGTTATTTTTTGTGAACCAATTTCTGACAAGAAAAGTTATAACGAAAGGATTGAACTAAGTAATTGGAATTTGACATGAGCAAGGTAATGTCTGGTCCAGGCAATCCTTTTGTATTTAATCAAATGGATTATTTAATGGGTCGTATTAAAAAAGAAGACACATTACATAAATACCATGTTCTACTTAAATCAAGTCAAGTTATTCTTGAAGATTATTGGTGTTGGCATGGTCATAAATGGTATAAAGCATTAATTAAATGCTTTAACAATTTTTATATTGTAATTACTACTGAAGAAGATGTAATTAGTATAGAAAGAATAGAAAATCCAACAGTAGATTCTATCTATATGGAATATATATTAGCAAGTAGAATGAGAGGAGACGAGGTTGATGGCGACTCTATATATGATGTGCGGCTTGAGTGCAAATGGAAAGACTACATTCGCGAAATCCTTCGCAAAGATGAATCACATTCGATATGTAAACCCTGATGAATTGTATGCTGTCTTCAATGGCGATGAATGCAACCGCCGTCATAAGTTTGAAGTTTGGCAGACATTGTATCAGATTGTACATTGTGCAGAGATGGATAATGCAGATATTATCATTGATACTAATTGTTTGACTCTTGGACAGAGAGAAGAAATCAGAAGCCGTTTTCCTAATTTTGATAACTATCAGCTTATGGTTATCATTGCTAGTGTAGAAAATTCAAGAGAGTGGAACTCCAAGAGACATAGAGTAGTGCCGCAGCAGGAGCTTGAACGGCAGGCACGTATTGTAGATTGGCCTAACCTGACTGACCATTATAATGGTTGGAATAATATCAGATATTATTACAATGATGGTTCCTTGTTCACTAAGTATCGTGAAATTTATGATGGCGAAGACCATGACCTGCGACAGAAGAAGGAGGAGAAGTAATGTTTTTAATTGTTTTAAGTATTTTTATTGTATTTGCTATTATCTGTTTTACAGTATTTAGTTATTTCAAAGATTGGGAAAATTATCAAGGTTTTAAAGAAGAAGCTATTAAATGGCATGAAAAAACTGTTGAACTTACCTTTGATGAAGTAATGAAATATTCTGCTATTAAGCCTGATAAATGGTGTGTTAGTGGTAGTAGCATCTCTTATCAAATTGATAAAAAAAATATTATTGGCGAAAGCAGATTTTATGTATATTTTGGTTCTTATAAGGAATATCGTAAATTCATTCAATGGTGGACAAATAAAAAGACTAAAGCAAAACAAGAAGCAGAATTGCTTAAAGGTCTTGAATTTTGCAACCTTATGAGAGAAGATTGCCGTGCTCTCAAAGAAGAAAGCCAAGAGGCAATTCGTAAGGCGGCGATTAATAGTGCCAAGCTTATTAAGCAAACAGTTGAAAGTGATGCTGAACTTAAACATATTTATAAGTGTGTAGTTAACGATGATGGTACTGTTGAACTTGTTAAATATGATTGCACTAAAACGGCACAATTGACTACTCCGGAAGGTTCTATTTCCTGTCTGTGAATTTGAAAAAAATAAAAAAATATAATATAATTTATATATAAAGATAAGGAGTAATTAATATGTTTGGTTTTGATGATAGTTATTTCCTGTATATGAATGAAGCGGAAGGTACTGGAATGGTTAATACACGCACCGGATGTATTAATACTCTGGTGCGTAAGATGCAGGAAAGTCCTCGATGGTATGTTGAGGAGAATTTTAATATTATGTGTGAAGAGTGCGGGATTGAAGATATTACACCTGCCGAAGAAGATATGGTATGGGAGATGTATAGTCGAGGATGAAAGTTTATTTAAAAGGAATTGGTTTTAAAGATTACCAAAGAACTTATAGTCCAGTTTATGATTCTAAGGTCTATGATAAAGAAGCTTGGGAAAAACTATTAGAAGATTTTAACGAGGAAGTTAAAATAGGAACTTATAGCAAACTGCCTTATGCTGATTGGAGAGTTCTCCATCTGATGGATGGAGATTACAAGGTAGTCTGGTTTGAAATTGATAATGTATATCTCGCTCCTACTGTAGCTCATATCCAAGAATTTAAATATTTAAAAGACTCAGATAGTTTTAGAATGGTAGGCACTGATAAGAAGTATGATACTTCTGAGGCTTATTCATTTGGTGCATATTTGGCTGATATACTGTTCTATGATTATTTTGATTATACGGAAACTACTGGAAGGGTAGATGATTATAGACTATTTGGCTTGGATAATTTAGGAGCATATGATCCAGAGGATAATATCGGTTGGCGTGCTCTTAACTGGGCACTTAATCCCGCTGTGGAGGGCAAAACCGGTAAAATGATTTTTGAAAATGTAAAAGATAATATTAAGAATCTTAGTTATGAATTTGATAAGACTACTAAAATTCTTAATGATTGTTATAATATCTATAAAGATAGTAATAAAGAATGGTTTAATATTGTTTACAAAGATTTAGATAGAGTAAAGGCTTCGACGCCAGATTATGCAAATGTTGAAGTTAATCCTATTAGAGCGATTACGAAGGATGAAGCTCAGCAGGCAGTTCAGGATTTTTTAAATTCTCAAATTTCTACTGAAACTTCTACAGCAACTGCATCAATCGATTGGAAGTATGATACTTCTACTTCTAAGACAGTGCCTATGGTTGGTGGAGGAGTCTCTGATTCTGCCACTATTAAAATTGGTAATGATGGTTCTTATGCTACTTATGGTGCAACAACTATTTCAATTGCTGATGGTATTAATGACCGTCTGGATACAATGGAAGAGAGAATTAATAAACTTGAAACAAACAATGATGATGTGAAAGGTAAGGAAAATAATATGAAGATGTTTAATTTTGATTTTGGTCCGATTAAGGATAATGATGCTATCCGTATGTCGCCGTATGGTCTGGCTGTTAAGAATGTTAATGGCACTTATCAGGCATATGATAAGAAGAACGGCGAGATTATGGATGTTGATGTTTTCAACTTCAAGGCTGATAATATGTTCTTTAAGATTCCTGTCGGTATTGATGCAATTGAAGCTGGCGACGTAATCATTTTCAACAGACGCCCGTGTTTTGTCTTCGGTTTCTCGGAGCAGGGTGATGTAATTGCAATTGATATTGCGATGGGTGAGAAGAAAACTATTATGCCGACACGCAGTCCGTTTGGTAATTTTAGTTTTATTACTAAAGTTGTAAGCCTTTTTGATAATATGATGGCTCCTCCGTCCAATGATAATCCTTTTGGCAATATGTGGATGTTTGCAATGATGGATGATAATTCCTCTATGAAAGATATGCTTCCGATGATGATGCTGATGAATGGTAAGGCTGGCGGCACAATTGACCCTATGATGCTGTACTTCATGATGAAGGATAGCAAGGGTGATGATGATAGTATGCTTCCTCTTCTTCTTATGATGAATATGAAGAAGTAAGGTTAGTATAAATATTTCTAAATTTGCCAGTTTAGAAATCACTTCCTTTATGAAATAGACCTCGATTATTCGGGGTCTATTTTATTTTTATAAAAAAATATTATAAAATATATATATAAATTAAAGGGAAAAGGTGAATTAAAATGACAGATTTGAGGACACTCATTCCAGAAGAAGAGAAGAACCTGCTACAGGATTATATTAAAGAGTACCTCCATTCTGATAATTGCTATAAAGTAGATGAAATTAATCATCTTCTGCGATTCTGGGCTGCCGAAAAGCCTAACTTGTACGAACTACTGGGCGGCAACCTGATGATTAAAGACCACATTTCTTATCAGGCATCTGAGGATGATTTGATGGATAAATTTAGTGAAATGTATGAAGAAATTTATAATAATCCTGAATTAGCAAATGTCAAAAAATTCATTGACTCTTACGAGCAGATTACTACTATTTATTATTCTTGGATGGATAGTACTCTTGATAAGGATGAGCGAGCAAATTGTTGTGGAGTTATTGACCATTGCCTTGATAGTGAATGTCTTGTAGCTAATAAAAATTTGTACATGACCAGTTGGGGTCCTAAGTCTGTTGTTATTCGCCGTGGTCCGCATGCAGATACTTCGAAACCGCTTGAGTTGAAGACTGATATGAAGCTAATGCGAATGATGGCTAAAATTGTCGATTGGTTTGAGCTGGATAAAGAAGCATTTGAGCAGTTCCGTATTCTTCATTCACGTGTTTTGAATGACCGTATGATTAATGCTGATATTGTACTATCTATTCATCCGCTTGATTATCTTACTATGAGCGATAATGCTTGTGATTGGGAGAGCTGCATGAACTGGTATCAAGGCGGTGATTATCGTCTTGGTACTGTTGAAATGATGAATTCTCCTGTTATCCTTGAAGCATATGTTAAATCCGAGCATCCTTATTGTCCTATTGACCGTGACAAAAGGACTTGGAGCAATAAGCGTTGGCGGTGTCTTTATATTGTTAATAAGGATATTATCACTGAAATTAAGCAGTATCCTTATAACAATATTTATCTGCGTGATTATGTGCTGAATGAGATTAAACAGTTGGCTGAACAGAATATGGGCTGGCATTATGATGATAAGATGTATGAAGTTTGGCAAAATCAGAGTAATGAAACTGATTTTGGTAAAGTTTATATCCGTATGAGAACTGGAGCTATGTATAATGATTATTATGATAATCATTATGCTTATATTAATCCAGAAGTTAGAGAAGTGTATATCTGCTATTCTGGTGTAGCTGAATGTATGTGCTGCGGCAAAGGCTATGAAGCTGACCATACTGGAAATGTAAATGCGTTTGTAGAATGTGACAAAGTTGTATGTGCAACTTGTGAAGGCAAAGTTCAGTGCGATGATTGCGGTGCTTGGATTGATAGCGAAGATGCTTGGTTCTGTAGTGAGGATGGCGCAACTTATTGTAGTTGGTGCGCAGATGGTCGCACTCAGACTTGTAGCTGTTGTGGAGAAACCAAGTGGATTAATTATGATTTCAAGAAACAGACTCTTCCTTATATGTTTGAGATAAAAACTCCTAATGGTAAACATCGTCGGGATGTTGGAAATCCTATTGATGTTTGTGATGATTGTTATGAAGATTATGATTTCGATGATGTACCGAAAGAGCTAGACTTGTGGGGAGATTTTCAGTATATTGATGTTGACAAGGTAGATAAGAAGGTATGGGAGCCATTTCTGTCTCTTGAAAGAATTGCTGATGCCAAAGAACGGCTAAAGGCAATTTATCCTGATGATTATGTTTAGTTTAAATTCTTGCCAAAATTGAATACTCGAAAATTTATAAAAAATTTGATATAATATATATAGAAAGGATGGGAGAGATATGGAACGCATTTATAAATTGACATATGGTCCTTATTATGAAGAGCAGGAGCTTGGTTATCTTACTGAAGATAAGTTGAATGATTATCTCGAAGAGTTGTTTAATTCTACGCTGATGAGAAATTCTGTTTATAGTCATTTTGAAACTCTTAAAGCTGAAAAGGCTCGATATGAAATCAAGCGCCATGAAGCAATTCAGGATATGAATAAATATCTTTCTATCCTTCAGGCAGGAAAAACAAATCCTGGATATAAAGATGCTAAGAAGCAATATAAAAAATATGAACGTATTGTTATTGACTGTAAATGGCAAATGAAAAGAATAGATATGCTGATTGAAGAGTGTAATACATGGACCGCACCTGATTGGCTTCATTGGGCTGATTACAATTGGGAGCCTATTGAACTTAATGTAATCAGAGATGTTAATGAGGAAGATGATTAATGACTGTCTATAAAGTAAGCCGTGGTAATTCTTGGGATGAGTATGATATTGCTTATCTTACAGAAGATAAATTAACTGAATATCTTGATACTATCTATAATAGCCCATGGATGGAGCAACATAAGCATAATCATCTTGATGGCATTAATGAGACAGAAAAAGCTTACAAAGAAAGCCTTGATAGATATATTCAAAGTTGTAATTTCTATCTTCATGCTCCAAAGCATGGACAGTTAAGCAAAGAAGCCTCTAAAAATAATTTCAATCAGTGTGAACGAAAAATTGTAGAAACACGCAATAGACTTCAGCAAATCCAAGAGATCAAAGAAGAAGTAGTCAATTGGGGTAAGGAAGATTGGCTGCATCATGCACACTATAATTGGGAACCCATCCGAATTAACGATATAAATAATCTTGAACGACCTGATGATGATAGAACAAGTGAGGATTGGATGTAATGGAAAAGAAAGAAATGGTAATTAAAATCCTTAAAGAAAGCGGCACTCTTACTGCAAAGCAAATTTCAGCATTTGCAAAGCGTAAGTATGATTTTGATATTACACCACAGGGCGCTTCGGGTGTGATGCGCGGCCTTATTGGTCAGGGGCTAGCGGCAAGTTCTAAAGATGGTAGTAATCAGACACGCTATTGGATTAATGCCTGTACATGGAAGGATATGACTGCGAATGATTAAAAAATGTGTTGTAACTATTTTATTAACTATATTTATTGGGGTACTTCTTATTTCCTCTTGGAAATATACTTGTAATAAAATTCGTATTTTCCCTGATACTCTTTGGTCTAAAGGCGTTGAAATTCAAAAGCGAGATGGATATAAAATTAATTTTCATCATCCGTATGAAATGATCGAAACAGAAGAGGGTTATGATTTAATTATCCATTTTGTAGAGGAATAAGTATGGCTGAATGTATTTATTTTAGATATGAAGATGTAACTCCTTGGCATGGTGATGTATTCGATCATCCTGATTATGAATATTATTGTGTAAGGAATACAAAAAAGAAAGAAATTTTTGCTTGGACTTGTCTCAATTGTCCTCATTACACTAAAGAAAGAGAAGAAAACCATGATTCATAAAATGATTGCTTGTTCAGAAGAATGTCTTCGCTTTGCCTGCTGTGACTTTTGTAAATATGTTATTCAGGATTATTTTTTTAATGAAGATAAGGATGGAAATATACAAATTGTAAATGGCGGGCCTAATGGTTGTTCTCTTCATAAAGATAAAGAGCATCAAAGGATTGCTAAAAATTGTGGCTATTGCCAAGATTTCCATTGCGTAAATGCAACTGAAGATAATAAAGATAGCTGGGTTGTAAAGGAGTTCGCAGATGAAGAAAATTAGGACATGGCTTCAACTTTATGATAGGCTTGGTAAACAGCCTCTTTTCAAGACAAGAGATCAAAGAATCATCTTAAAGAAAGATAATAAAGTAATTCCATTACATTTAGTATATAATGAATATGGTAGTGAATGATGGTTGGAGGAAGATACTCATGATGATGAAATTATGGATTGATGATATTAGACCGGCCCCTGATGGATTTATTTGGTGTAAATCTGTTAATCAAGCAAAAGCAGCTATTACCGCTTATGAGCACCAGCATTCTTGTGATAATATTCTTATTGATTTAGATCATGATGCTGGTGATTATTTTAATGATGGCGGCGATTATTTTAAAATCTTGGATTGGTTAGAAGAAAAGAATATTGTAGATACTGGATATTTTTTTAAAATTCATTCTAAAAACCCAGTAGGGATTATGAAGATGGAAAATATCATTCGCCATAATGGTTGGAGATTAGTGCTATGACTGAATATAAATGTAAAGTGTATTTGATTGAACCGCAAATAGGTTGGCATGGATTTAGCCTAGTCGCCGCACTTGATGCTGACTATGCTAATCAAATCATTCGTAAAGCCGCGGGAGAGAGTGAATATTATTGGGGTTATTCGCATGTACGAGAGTATGATGCTATTGATAATGTTTATTCTAATACTATTGGATTTGTATATGAGGGAATTTATGAAGACAATGCCTTTTCAGAAATTTAAAGAATTAATTGAGAAATCTGAATATAATAAATGGACTAAAGAAGATATGCTTGATTTGATGTATGAGCATCCTGAATATGCTGATTGGTCCAGAGCAGAGTTAGAATAGAAAGTACGTGATTTAAATTGGGAAGCTCAAAGTGTTTATGAGACAGTTAATCGACTTGAGAGTGAAGCATCTATTCTTTCTGATTTAATTATACTTATGTATGGAGAGTGATAATTATGAATTACCATTCAGATAAATGGGTTATGGATAAAGTAGAAACTCATTTAGAAGCAGCTAATGTTAGAAGCGAAAATTGGGTTAGTTTAATGGCTTATGGTAGTCAGAACTATGGCCTTGATACTCAATCATCTGATGTAGATACCCGGCTTATTGTTCTTCCTTCATTTGAAGATATTGTATTGAATAAGAAGCCAGTATCTTATACTGAAATTCTTTCTAATGATGAACACATTGATTTTAAAGATATTCGTTTGTTCATTGATTGTTTGAAGAAACAGAATATGGCTTATCTTGAATGTATCTTCACTTCTTATAAAATGGCATCAAGTGAGTATTGGAATGAATGGCAGGAACTGCTTAATGAGCGTGAAGCTATTGCCCGTTATAATCCTTATAAAGCAGTTAAAACTATGAAGGGTATTGCTATGGAAAAATATCATGCAATGGAACATAGATATCCTACCAAAGTTCATCTGATTGACACCTATGGTTATGATAGTAAGCAACTTATGCATTTGTTCCGTATTGAACAGTATCTTGGACGTTATATTGATGGAGTTAAGTATGCTGATTGTCTTCAGGCGCCAAGGGGTGATTATCTTCTTGCTGTAAAAAATTATCACTATGATCTTGAAACTGCACGAATTGTAGCTAAAACTGCTATTGACAATATTACAAGAGTAGCTGATAATTATTGTGCTAAAACTAAAGATGAAGGTAATAAAGAAATTGAAGATTTTATGAATAATGTTGTTTATAAAATTATGAAAAAAAGAATAGTAAAGGAAATGTTAAATGTCTAAAGAAAATATGACTATTGAAATTGATATTCGAGATGTTGAGGAAATTGAAAGAAATATCGAAATTTTAGCTGAATGGATGATGAACCATTATACTCGAATTGGTGCTCAAGCAATTGCGCTTACAGCTATTTATGATAAAGTGGAAGAATTAAAGAGAGAGCTGGCTAAAGAAGAAAATACATAAGGAGGAACCTTCAATGTTCAAGGATTACTTGATTAGAGGCGATTGTCACGGTGATTTTACATGGCTTAATGCAAGAATGTTTAGAATTTTAAATCCAAAAGACTATGCAATTATTATTCTTGGAGACGTTGGTTTTAATACTGGTAATACATTCCGAGATGATATGAAGAAAGAATATGCAAGCCAGTTTGGATATTCTATTTATTGCGTGCGCGGTAATCATGAAGTACGTCCTGAAAACGTTGAAGGTATGGAGCGTGTTTGGGATAGTAATGTTCAGGCTAATGTATGGTATGAACCGACTTACCCCCTAATTAGATATTTTGATAATTATGGAGTTTATTATCTTAAAACCGAAGATAGAGAATATCGCACGTTAGTTATTGGCGGGGCATATTCTGTCGATAAATATTATCGCCTTAAAAATAAATTGCTCTGGTGGGAAGATGAACAATTGAGTGATAAAGAAAAGGTTGATGCCGAAATGCTCATTCGACAAACTAATAAGCATTTTGACCTTGTGTTATCACATACTTGCCCTTATTCTCTTAGACCTACTGATAGATTTCTTCCTATCGTAGACCAATCTACTGTAGATACATCTATGGAAAAATGGCTTGAGACTATTAAGGATATGATTACATATGACGTATGGCTTTTTGGTCATTACCATATTGATCGTTTTGTAAATAGAAGTAACATCTTTTATTTTAATTGTATTGACCCTTTGGAAGATATTTTCCTTTGGTATGATAAAATGGATGATACTGTAAATAATATTGACCGCTTTTAAACGGTCAATTCTTTTTAGCTATTAAATTTGACTTTTCATATGAAATATAGTATTATTTACTAAGTATTTATTTTATATTGAAGGAGAATTAATATGCGAAAATTCTTAAATGTCATTCTTGTAATCACTATGATTGCTTTAATGATGATGCCAGTAAGTGCTTTTAATGTAATAAGTTATAGTGCTGATGGCGGAAGCAGGTCAGAAATCGAATACGGTCTTACAGAATATTGTAATTGCGGAATCGACCATACTAATAAACCCTTTGAATGGTGGACTGATATTACATCTACTGATAGTCCACAATGGGATTTAATTCATAACTATTTAACTATTCAAGAGAATGGCACATTAGCTACTGATGATGGCTATACCGCTTGTGCTCTTGGAAGATATTTCGGTAAAATTGGCTCAAAATGGATTTTTATTTGTGAAGATGGTTCAGAGATTAAGGTAGTTAAAGCTGATGAAAAGCAAGACCGCCATACAAAAAACTGGGATTTAATTCACGGTATTATTTGTGATGAATTGATTGAGCTTGTTGTAGATAGTAAGATTAGCCAAACTTGCCCAACTGGCAATTTCAAAGACCTTGAAGGTTTTGAAGGTAATATAATTGGGTGGAAAGAAGTTCTTAATAATGAATTACCCGATTTGTTAAAAGGAACAATTTATAAATAAAATAATATTAAATGAGGTAATATAAAATGAGCGTAGTCGCCGCGAAGGTATATGACAATAATATTCAAATGTCTGCGGATAGTATTTTAACTAATGGATGGGAAAAAGATCCCAATACTAACTTTACTAAAATTATTTCTTTAAATGATATGATTGTTGGTAGTGTTGGTAATGCGGATGAATGTAGTCTTATGTGGCTATACATGGAAAATCATCAGCCACTTAATGCTACAGAGAGAGAAATTCTTAATTATTTTACTGAATTTGGCAAATGGAAAGGCGATATCTCTAATACTCGTGATATTAAGAATAGTTATTTAATGGCTTTTGAAGGTCATCTTTTTCAGATTTGTGGCTATTTAGTTAGAGAGATTAAAGATTATTATGCCATTGGCGCTGGGGCTCCTTATGCTTTGACTGCACTTCATCTTGGACATGATTCAGAAGAAGCTGTTAAAGTTTCTTGTGCTATGTGTTGTTTCGTTTGTGAACCTATTGTGACATATAGTCAGAAAAGAGACGATTAAACCTAGATAAAAGGGATAAAGATTTAATTCTTTATCCCTTTTTTTATTTTTATAAAAAAATATTATAAAATATTTATAGAAAAAAATAAAGGGAGCAAATAATCATGACACCTTATGAAGCATTAACTGCACAAGATAAGGGATATATTACTGAATATATTGAAACATGGGGTGGTATTAATTCCTCTATTAAACTTAAAGCCCCTCTTGATTATATTCTCAAAGAATGGAATAAGAGTAAGCAAACTCTGTTTGATATTTTTGGTGAAAAGTTGATGCTGGAAAAGGAAATTGTAGTTGAGGATGGAGCTAATAAAAAGGCGAGAGAAATCAGCGATTATCTCTATAGCACCAATTCTGGCATTAGTTTTATTATTAATCTTCGTAAATTATTTGAATTTAGTAATTATTTTGATAATACTTATGCAGTAAGAAATGCAATATATAATTTAATTCAGCCTAATCAACTTTATACCAATAAAGTTGTTAAAGGATTTAATTATCGCAATAAAGATGGTAAAGTAATTAAAGTTCCAGAAGGAGCTAAGGTAATGAGAGTCCTTCAGAAAATGGCTAAAGAATTTGATTTACCTGATTTTGATATTTTCCGTAATCATATTTCACGCATTACTGAAGTGCGTAAATCTAAAGTTAAATTTACATTATCTATTCATCCCTTGGATTATATGACTATGAGTGATAATGTAAATGGTTGGGAAAGTTGTATGAACTGGACTCAAGGACCGGGAAGTTACCGTGCAGGCACTGTTGAAATGATGAATAGTCCATTGGTCGTTGTAGCTTATATTACTACTAAGCCTTATTATCCAACAAATACTTCAATTGAATGGACTTCCAAAAGTTGGAGAGAACTAATTATTGTTCATCCTAATACCATTTGTTCTGTCAAATCTTATCCTTATTATAATATTGCATTTGATAAAGCACTTGTCAATTGGCTTGCTGATTTGGTTGAAGAAAAAACTGAACAGCGATATAATAGAAAATTGCCTCAAGAAAATTTGGAAAATAGTTCTTATATCAAAGCTTGGCAAGACAAAAAGGATGAAGAGAATAGTTTTTTATTGGATTTTGAAACCAATGAAATGTATAATGATTTTGGCAATACAGAAAATTATGCAATTTTCTCAGTTAATCCGCCAGACAATAAATATAATATGTTCACAATCAACTATTCTGGTTTAATGACTTGCATGTGCTGTGGCGAAAGTGGTTATTGGGATAGTGAAACTGAAGCAGTTATCTGTGAAGAATGCGACCCGCCTGAGTATTGTTATTGCTGCGGCGAACGAATTAATGCAAATGATGCAATTGAAGTAGACGGCGAATTAGTTTGTGAAGATTGTTATCATGATTTGCCCAGATGCACCTGCTGTGAAAGTGCTCATTTTGAGGATAATTTTACTCCTGTATTTGTTGGACATATTGATAATCAAACTATTAATATTGATTATGATGAACATTATATTTGTTCTGATTGTTTGGCTAATAAAGAATTGCCTATATCCCTTGGGGATTCTAATATTGAAACTAAAATGGTTGAATTAAATGATAGTCCATATTATGGTCTGACGGCTCTTCTAATTGAAGAATATGATTTAGGCGTAGAAGCTAAAGGAACAATTGCTAATGACCCTTATTCTAATATAATTAGTGGTTATAATATTCGTCATTATCCTGAATGTTTCTATAGTAACAATACATCAATCGCAATTTAATTGAAATTTTTAAAATAAAATAATATAATATATACATAAAATAAAGGAAAAATAAAAGGAGTTATTAAATTATGGAAAAGAAGTTTACGAAGCGTGAGCTGTATGATGCTCTGATTGGCAAACTGTGCGGCGAAGAGGTTGAGGTTGATGCACAGACTCTGGTTGATTTTTGTCAGACAGAGATTGACCGTATTGACCAGCGTAATGCTAAGGACCGCGAGAAGCGTGAGGCTAAGAAGGCTGAGCCTGATGTTGCACGCGAAAAGGTGCTTGCCGCAGTTGATGAGCAGTTCCGTACTGCTGATGTAATTCATGATACTATTGATGATGAAGAGATTACCCTTGGTAAGGTTCGTCATCGTCTGGCAGGCCTTGTCCGCGATGGCCTGGTGAAGAAGCAGGAAATGAAGATTCCTGGCGGTGAGGGTGAGAAGGCACGTCATGCCATGTGCTACGCAAAGGCTTAATACATGAAGGGTCGGGAAACCGGCCCTTTTGTTTTGCCCTTTTAGGATTCTGCTCTGGCCAAGGTCAGGCGTCTATACCGAACGTCCAAATTAAAAAGCGGTTTAAGAATTTTTTTGACTAAATGTTAATGATATGATAAAATAATATAAAAAAGGAGTAGATAAAAATGAAAGTTTGTTTAAGACATAACCAAGAAGAACAATATCTCCAAAAGGCAGAATAGGTTGAGGTTAAATGGGCATATATTGACCAACTTCTTGATTTAGTAGAAAAATATCCTGATAAAGATTTTATTATAGATGCTCCAAAAGGCAAGCCAATGGATTGGAAAAGTATAGCCACTTGTAAGGCCGGCCTGCATTAGGGCCATACCTTCTATATTCGGCTGCATGATCTAAATCCTTTGCTTACATTACGCTGGATGGAGAAATATGATCTTAAATTTTTTTATAGTGAACCGGCAAAAACCTATTATGAGCTGTATAATTTAAAAAAATTAGGTGTATCATATGCTTATATTGATGCTCCTATTTTCTTTGATTTAAATGAAGTAAAAAAAATAGATATTCCTTTAAGACTTGTGCCTAATCGTGCATATATCCAAGGGCATATTCCGCAAATGAGTGGCTTACATGGCACTTGGGTCCGTCCAGAAAAATTTGACATTTATGAGCCATATTTTGATGTTTGTGAATTTGAAAATGATGGACCTACGCAAGAACGAGCCTTCTATCGCATTTATTTTGAAGATAAGTCTTGGCCAAATGACATGAATTCATTGATTTTTGGACTTAATACTAATATTGATGATAGATTAGTGTATGAAGGTCTTGATGAAATGCGTCTTAATTGTAAACAAGTATGTGAAACGCCTAAACCTTATTGCCAAATGTGTGATAAAGTATTGTACTTCGAACGTGCAGGACGTCAATGGGCTAAGGAGTATATTGCTGAACACGAGGGAGAAGCCCAAGAACAGATAAGCCCCAATTGATTCTTTAATAAAATTATTATATAATATTTATATAATAATAGAAGGGAATAAGAAATGGGTAAAAAAGTTTTAGTTCCTGAATTTACTGAAAATTGTAGAGGGCTTTTGGAAGGGCTATTCAAAATTAGTGAAGTAGGTCTTTTGAAGGCTCTCGGTGATTTTGTATCTAATAAATATTCTAATGTAGAGATTACAGAAGATTATGTATATGCTGAAGGCAATATTCCTGTCATGCTTATTGCCCATGTAGATACTGTATTTAGGCAGCCAATTCGTCAATTTACTTATAATGAGAGAAGAGCTGTTTATAAGGGCAAGGAAGGTCTTGGTGCAGATGATAGAGCAGGTGTTTTTGCAATTATTCAGATTTTACGCAAAAAGTATAGACCTTATGTTCTTTTTACAACAGATGAAGAAATGGGCGGCTATGGTGCCCATATGTTCATTGAAGCACATCCAGTAGCTCCAGATATTAAGTATATGATTGAGCTTGATAGAGCTGGTGAAAGAGATTGCGTCTTCTATGAGTGTGAGAATTTTACATTCATGGATTATGTTGAAAGTTTTGGTTTTAGGCAAGCATTAGGCTCATTTACAGATATTAGTATTATTATGCCTGAATGGGAAATTGCTGGAGTAAATTTATCTGTAGGTTATCATCATGAGCATACTCAGAATGAAGATTTGCATATTAGAACATTATATAATACAATTAATAAAGTATGTAAAATGCTTGATGATATTAAAAATGCAGATAAGTATAAATTTATTCCCAGTAAAGAATATCTTAAATGGATTACATTGACTAATAAATATTATATGCCTTATGATTTTGAGGATGATAAGCTTCTTAATTGTAGTTTCTGTAATCAATTATATTATGAATGGGAAGATTTTCCTCTTGATATTGATGGAGTGAAGGTTCATGTATGCCCTGAATGTTTGGCACTTGACCCTAATATTCATCAATGTGAAAAATGTTATAATTTATTTTATTCAAATAATATGAAAGAAAGAGTATGTAATAAATGTCGAGTCCCTGTTGTAATTTAAATGAAATTAAAGAACAAGTAAAGAAGGTTATTGCCTATTCTTAGGGGCTGGATATTAACCTTTTAAATATTGATAAATTAATGAGTGATTGGGAAGAAAATAAATGTAAATTTTACAGTAGACTTCCTGGCAATAAATTAATTTATCAAAGCCATACGCCTATTACAATGTCTATTTCAGAAGATGATAAAAAGGCTGAATTAGATTGCTTTATTGATAATATTCGTTGGCGTTATGGCTTATTTGAATTAAGAGATTTTGTTGAAAATAATAGAGAAAATTTTTATAGTAATATTTTAAGCGAAGATTATCCAATGGAAAATGGAACTATCATTCCAAAAGGAATGAAAATAATTAAAGCATTTAAATATTTTGTAGAAGATAAAGAAATTCTTACTGAAATACAAGATAAAGCCAGTATGCTTATTCAGAATACAAAAATTAGTGGATATTTTTGTATGTCAGTTCATCCATTGGATTATCTTAGTTTAAGTGAAAACACACATAACTGGCGGTCATGCCATGCACTTGATGGAGAATACCGTGCTGGTAATTTATCTTATATGGCAGATAATTGTACAATTATATGCTATATTAAGAGTGAACATGATGCGGTTTTACCTAGATTCCCAGATGATATACCATGGGCAGATAAGAAGTGGCGTATGCTTCTCCACGTATCTGATGATGATACTATGGTTATTTCAGGTCGGCATTATCCTTATGAAAGTAAAGGATTGCAAGATTTTGCTCTTGAATTATATGAGACATTTTTCGGGCAAGGATACCGTTTTACTGATTGGTGTCATGAAAAATATAATACATTTACAATAAATGATAAAATTTTTTCTAATGAGAGTCGTTTATTACCTACTGGATACGTAATGACCCCAGATATTAAGGTTATTGTTGATCCGAAAAATCCTTTGCACTATAATGATCCTCTCCATTCTACTGTGTATGACTATTGGTTTAGTATTGCTTATAGTGAACCTTATTGGCATGAAGAAGGTATTCCACAAGATAAATTAATTCTTCCAAGAACTCGTACTACTACTAAAGTTAACATAGGACATGGGGTAAAATGCTGTATTTGCGGCAAAAATGATTGTGTTTTAACAGATACAATGCTTTGTATTGATTGTGAGCTTGAACATGGTACAGAAGAAACAGAAGATTTTACTTTCTGTAGAGAGTGTGGTAGACGTATTTATATTCCTGAAGCAATATCATTAGATGATGATGATGGTTATGTATGCCGTAGCTGCGGAGATAATTATTAGATATGTGATAATTGTAATATGTATTATGATAAAAAAGATTTAATTTATGATGAAGAAAACAATGCTTATTATTGTGAAGCTTGTTTTGATGAAATTTTATTTGATAGGGAGAATGAATAATGGCAAAAGGTAGTATTGCTAAAGATGCTGTCGTAGAAAAAATTGCAGAAGCATTTGGTGAAGATTTCCTTGGATCTTATGATAAAAAGTATTATGTGCGAGCTAAAGAAAATGGACAATATATTCAGATTGCAATTAGTTTAACTTGTCCGAAGACTCCTGTGGAAAATTTTGGTTCTATGGATTTTGGTAATAATGAACTTAATTTTGAAGATGGAGCAACAATTCAGCCTGCGAAGAAGGCTACAGAAATTAGTCCAGAGGAAGAAGAAAATTTAAGAGCTTTAATTGAGAAATTAGGATTATAATTATGATTTTAAGAATAATTTATAATGAAAATGAATCTTATGATTATGATTTAGGAGAATACCATACAGATAAATTTAAACTTTTGACAAGTGTTTATCCAGCTTGTGAAATTAATATATTATATTTCCATGATATTAATGATACAGAAAATTCTAAATTTGATAAAATTGCAAAAGAAATTCAATCAAAACCTTTTTTATTAATTAAAGAAGTTCAAATTTTAAATAAAAATACTGTTGTTTTTAAACAAAATAGAATGATAAAAAATATTGTTTATAGAGATATTTTTTATTCTGCTGGTCATAATTTAATTAAAGAAGAAGCTTTAACATTTAAATTCCAAGAAAATTGTAAAGCTATCATTGATAGAGAAAAAGAACAAATTTTTTGTGATAAAGAAAATTGTATGTATTTTAAACAAGGACATTGTTTTAATTATAATACAGACCTTTATCAAAGTGGAAAAGAATTTGTTCCTTGTTATCCTTGTTTTCTTGAATGTGATACTGGATTTAAATTTTCTGAAATTTATTCATTTTATACAAAGTTACAAAATAAGGCAGAAGATGAGGGACATTTACCTTATCAACCTTATACAATAAGAGATAATTGAAAAAAATAAAAAAATAATATATAATAT